>JAEEGL013823071.1_pt1 | contig 42766 bp, 37 predicted proteins | sample 9134231 | NCBI WGS metagenome assembly JAEEGL01 (sample SAMN16246548, study PRJNA631951) | gut metagenome | biome: gut microbiome; feature: rumen; material: fiber-attached | host: Bos | place: Iran: Karaj | collected 2018-10 | reverse complement strand
TGGCCCTGGGTGAGATGGAGCATCTGCCCGTCAACATCGGTGTTGCAGTTAAGGGGCTGGAGTATCGGTAATGAGAAACCGATATAAGTAGGCATATCACTGGGCGCCCCCACTACTAAACAAACAACGGCAGCCGAACTGGCTGCCGTTTCGTTTAGTAGCGGGGGCAGGACTCGAACCTGCGACCTCCGGGTTATGAGCCCGACGAGCTACCGACTGCTCTACCCCGCGGTATTGGACTGCAAAGATATGAATAATATTTTAAGAACGAAAATATTTCTATCTTTATGCATATGAAACGTCTCATTATATTGATCGCCCTGCTGATCATCACCATGCCGCTCCCTGCCCAGAGTATTCTCCTCGAGGGGCCCGACATCGGAGCTGCCATCCAGCCCGTACCCCGGACAGCAGTGATGAAGGATGACAACTACTTCATATGGTGCGGGACCATGGTAGAACACAAGGGGACCTACCATCTATTCTACTCCAGATGGGAGAAAAAGTACGGATTCCAGGCCTGGGTAACCCGTTCGGAGGTAGCACACGCCACATCGTCCTCCCCTCTAGGCCCGTTCACCCACAAGGACGTAGCCCTTCCGGAAAGGGGATCCGGGTATTGGGACGGACACTGCACCCACAACCCTACCGTACACAAGTTCGGCTCCAAGTACTACCTCTACTATATGGGCAACTATGGTGACAGGGATGATTCTCCCTCTCTCGACGGAAAACTCAACTGGACCCACCGCAACCACCAGCGCATCGGAGTAGCCGTTGCAGACACCCCAGACGGACCGTGGAAAAGGTTTGACAAGCCCATAATCGATGTCAGCGATGATTCCGAAGCCCCGGACGCACTCATGGCCAGCAACCCTGCCATCACACAGGGGCCTGACGGCAGGTTCCTCATGGTTTACAAGGCTGTCGGAAAGCACCGGCCACTTCCTTTCGGCGGCCCGGTAGTACACCTGACAGCATGGTCAGACTCCCCCACCGGTCCCTTTGTCAAGGACCTCAAGCCCATATTCACGGCCGAGAATGCCGATTTTCCCGCCGAGGATCCGTTCATATGGAGCCAGGACGGGAAATACTACGCCATCGTGAAGGACCAGGGAGGTTACTTCACAGACTACGACTCCAAGGCGCTTGTATTATTTGAATCGGAAAACGGAGTGGACTGGGCCCTGGCTCCGCATGGGTTTGTAACCGACGTGAACCTGCACTGGGAGGACGGTACAACAGAGAAAATGAGGAATGTGGAAAGACCCCAGCTATTCTTTGAGAATGGGAAACCCACAGTCTTGCTGGCCGCCGTGGCGAACCTCGACCTGACCGAGACCTATAACGTCCAGATTCCCCTTAAACCTTATTAAAGATCGTCATCCTCGCTTATACCGAAATGACGGGCCACTTCATCAGGAATATCATCGATGAAAAGACCTTCCTGAAGCATATCGATCTCGCGACGCTCCTTTTTGGTGGGGCGGCCGCTTCCACGGTCCCGCTTTATAAAGAACGTCTCCTTGGGAGCGTGGGCCTTCGCAAGCTCCGACTCAGGCGTCAGGTTCTCGGCATATTCCGGAACGAGCTGGGCGCCGACCCTGTTTCCAAGCAGTTTCAGCACCTTGAATGAATATTGGACCGGTCCCTTGCGGACAGAAAGCATATCTCCGATCTTGATCATGCGGGAGGGCTTCGCAGCAACCCCATTCACCTGGACCTTGTTGCCCTTACAGGCTTCAGTCGCCTCAGAACGGGTTTTGTAAACGCGTATGGCCCAGAGGTATTTGTCGATTCTGGCAACGTCGGACATATTACAAAGACTTTAGCTGTTCAACATCTTATTGACGCCATATCGCCTCCAGCAAAACCGTGCCAGAAGCGCGTGGCACCAGCAAGAATTCATCCAAATCAGCAGGGACAAGCACCACTTCCCCTTTCTTCACTACCGTCTCCTCCTCACCACGCACCCGCATCCCGGCCTCTCCGTCCATGCATATGTAAACCTCGAATGCGGGGGCCTCATCCGAAGACACCTGCATCCCGTTCTCCAACACGACCTTGCTGAGGATGAACATCTCACACTCATCCGGAGCGCACTTTGCCGGATCATATGCCTTGAAATCGAGGAAGTCGATGGCTTCAGACAACGTCAATGGAAGGTCCGACTCGCTCTCCACGTCCCTGCCCCAATTGTAGAGGGCGAAATCCAGGTCAGAAGACTCCGACACCTCCAGGATTACTACTCCGTCACCGGCGCCATGAACCATCCCGGGATAAATGCGATACACATCCCCCTCATGCGGAACGACCTCATTCAGAAGAGATTCAGCCCTTCCGGACTGGCATGCATCCCAGAATTCATATGCACTGACATCCTCCTTCATTCCAAGCCAGAGCCTGGCATCCGGACCGGCCTTGAGGACATACCATACCTTCTCCTTTCCCAAAAGGTCATATCTCTGCACAGCTGTCCCGTCATCGGGATGGGCAAGCAGGGGAAGCCTTCCCCTGACATCCAGTTGCTTCACCATCAACGGGAACTGCCTGCCATAGAGAGAAAAAACCTCATCTCCCGCCATGTCATCGCAGTACATATCCATGATTTCCCCGATGGTGTTGCCTTTCAGCCAGCCATTGGAAATCTCGGAATCACGCCATCCCAAATCCGCAAGCAACCACTTCTCCTCTCCCCACACAGCATTGTCCGACAGCGGGGTGAATTTCAAAGGATAGAGTTTCCTTTCTTCTTCCATATTCTAGAGATTCTTGATAATAAAACTTTAGAGCATTCCCCCGTCACCTTCAAGCTCTCATCTATCCGTAAACCGGCAAGCGCAGAAACATGGGATGTCTCCCCGTCAGCTGCGAATATGACGGCCCCTGCCTTGTCAAGAGCAGAGAAATGCAGATCCACGAACAGATCGCTGAGTTTCTTGCGTCCGTGAAGTCCCAGGGGACGCATCCAGTCCCCTTCACGCCAATGCCTGGCTACAAAAGGAAACGGCATCGCGGACGCATCCATTACCAGGGTCCCGGCAGGCTGCACCAAAGACATGGAGGGGTCGCGCTCCATCTCTTCAACAGAAAAAACGAGGGAGCCTAATTCATATATCCCCGGCGCCTCAATCACAAGGGTATCAGCACTTTCTGCGACAGCACTCCCCTTCTCTGCCACCAGGATCGAGCCGGATGCGATCAGAAGCATATGCTCCGGAGCATAGAAAGACTTTCCGGAAGAGGTCTCCCTCCCAAGCGATTCAATCACCGAAGCTGCAGTCCCCGAGGGGAATGCATATGGTTCGAGCAGCCTGTAAAGCACATAGCATGGATGCCTCAGAGCCATCAGGGCGTCGGTATCCACTCTCAGCACTTCCCCGCTTACAGCCCCTCTCATCACAGAAGGAGCCACAGATTCGAAATAATCATCCACTATTGCCGAGGCCTGTGCGAACAGGCCGGCTTCACGGTTCAGCGTCCTCACGCATGAAGGATTGACCTTGCCGAAAAGCGGGAAAATCTCATTCCGGATCAGATTGCGCTTTATCGTTGAATCGGAATTGGTTCTGTCCTCCCTGTGAGAGGTCCCCACACTCTGGAGGAACTCCAGGATCTCCTCCCTGGAAAAGTCCAGAAGAGGCCGTATGAGCCTTACATCCGGATGACCTGGGACCTTCCCGGACGCATCCATTCCCTTCAGTCCCTTCAATCCTGTCCCTCTCAGCAGATTCAGCACAAGGGTCTCCGCGTTGTCATTACTGTTATGAGCAACGGCAACAGCCGAAAACCCTCTCTCCGCGCACACTGACGCGAACCATCCATATCTCAGCTCGCGGGCCGCCATCTCAATGCTCAGGCCACCTGCTGAAGCATATGTACAAGTATCGAATCCGGTGCTGATAAATTCAACGGAATGCGCTGCGCACCAGTTCCTTACAAACTCCTCATCCGCATCACTTTCCTCGCCGCGCAGATGGAAATTACAATGCGCGACGCTGAAAGAGGGATGAAGAGAAGACCTTAGGAAAAGTTCTGCCATGCATATGGAGTCAGCACCTCCGCTTACGGCGACAAGCACATTCTCCCCGGCAGGGACCTGCCCGGACAGCACGCTATCGAACTTCTCCTGACATCTCACTTCTTGGAAGCAAAAGTATAGGTGAAGCCGAACTGCAAGGCCTCGCTGAACTGAGCAATCCTGCGCCCGTTGGGATGGTCATCATCCACGATAAGCACAGTGTCATCGTAGATGAAGTTGGTGGTCAGGTTGAGAGAGAAGAACTTGCTGAGCTTCCACATCAGGCGGTTGTCCCAGTTAACCCTCAGGTTCTGAGGATTGTGAAGGTAGTTGGAGAACACCAGGATATGGGTCGAACCGGAGAAGTTGTCATTGATCTTCACCTTCGCATCGACAGTCAGCTGGGCACCGAACTCAAACCTGGCCGGACGGTAATAATTACCGGTGATGTAATATCTCTTCTGCTCATCTTTCGCATCCGGATAGGTCTCAACGTCTTTGTACTCCCTCTTGCGCTCCATACCATAGTTCTTGCGAAGTTTCTCGTTTCCAACTATCGTGAAACCTCCTGTAAGGGGTGCGAAGTTCACGGTTAGCCACTTGTTAGGCACCCAGTCAATACCGATACCGACCGTAGCGATAGCCGGGGCGAAGAATCCGGATTTAAGCACGCGTGCATCTTTCCAGTCCTGCCTTGTGGGCTCGTCGGCAGTAGGAGTGCCATATGTGTAACCCGACGCGAACTGGTTCAGGAAAGTGAACTTGGCGGTATAGCTGAGAGTCTTGGTAGCCTTGTGTCCCCAGGTACTTTCGAAAAGGATACGGTCCTTGTTCTTCTGGAGTATGGGCTTGTCTTCGGAATACAGGAAGCCGTAGTCAAGCTGGAGACGGTTGTTCCAGTACATGTCGTCCTTCTTCCAGTTCCTGTTGCCGTCGATGTAGGTACTCAGGGAGTAGTTGTTGTATCCACCCTTCGCCCAGTTCATGAAGCTGGACTGGACAAAGTTGATGTTGGTCATCAGTGAAGACGTCCAATATTTGGGTTTGGGTGCCTCGACCTTTACCTCAGGTGCCTCCGCGATGGCCTGCGCGGCCTCGGCAGCAGCTTTCTGCACATCTTCCTGAGCATATGCGACCTGCCCGAAAGCGGCCGCGAAGGCAATGGCAAATAATATCTTTTTCATATGCATATGTTTATCAATAAGCAATCGCGAATACTACACGCCTGTGAGAAGGCTTGCCGGTAAGGATGTCCTTACCCTCCTCCTCGCATACGAAGCTGTCAATCGGGATACAGCGGATCGTAGCCTTGGTCTCGTCCTTGATCCTCTGCTCGGTCTCGGTGGTACCGTCCCAGTGGCAGAGCAGGAATTTACCGGTTCCGATCTTAGCCTTGAACTCATCCCAGTCATCGCATTTCTCGACGTTGGAAGCGCGGAATTCCAGGGCCTTGCGGTAGATGTTCTGCTGGATGTCATCCAGGAGGGCCTCAATGGAACCAACTATGGTTGAGAGCTCTACGGTCTGTTTCTCCATGGTGTCGCGCCTATGTACCTCAACGGTTCCGGCTTCAAGGTCCCTCGGACCGATTGCCAGGCGTACCGGAACTCCCTTGAGCTCCCATTCGGCGAACTTGAATCCGGGACGGAGTGTGTCGCGGTCATCGATCTCCACGCTGTGCCCGTCTGCCTCCAGTTCGGCACGCAGGGACGCCATCCTGGCCAGGATCCTCTCCCTCTCTTCCATTGTCTTGTAAATCGGGACCATTACGACCTGGATCGGGGCGAGCTTCGGGGGAAGCACGAGCCCGTTGTCATCCGAGTGTGCCATGATGAGCGCTCCCATGAGCCTGGTGGACACGCCCCAGGATGTAGCCCAGACATACTGCAGGCCTCCGTCCTTGTCAGCATATTTTACATCGAAGGCACGCGCGAAATTCTGCCCAAGGAAATGGGAAGTCCCTGATTGAAGGGCTTTTCCATCCTGCATCATTGCCTCTATGGTGAGGGTGTCCAAAGCTCCGGCGAAACGCTCGTTCGGACTCTTGTGCCCAACGATTACCGGGAGGGCAAGGCAGTTACGGGCGAAATCCGCATATACATTGACCATCTGGAGCGCCCTTTCCTGAGCCTCTTCCGCGGTGAGATGGGCCGTATGTCCTTCCTGCCACAGGAATTCCGCGGTACGGAGGAAAGGTCTGGTACGCATCTCCCAGCGTACCACGTTGCACCACTGGTTGCACAGGATGGGAAGGTCCCTCCATGATTTGATCCAGTTCTTATAAGTACTCCATATGATGGTCTCGGAAGTGGGCCTGACAATAAGTTCCTCCTCGAGTTTCGCTTCGGGATCTACCACGACTCCGTTCCCTTCCGGATTATTCATAAGCCTGTGATGGGTCACCACGGCACATTCCTTTGCGAACCCTGCGACATGCTCCGCTTCGCGGCTGAAGAAGCTCTTAGGTATGAAAAGCGGGAAATATGCATTCTTGACCCCGGTCTCCTTGAACATGGAGTCAAGCGTATGCTGCATTTTCTCCCAGATAGCATAGCCATATGGCTTGATAACCATACATCCGCGCACGGCGGACTGCTCGGCAAGGTCTGCCTTCACCACAAGATCATTGTACCACTGCGAATAGTTCTCCGCCCTTTTAGTTAGCTGGTCTGCCATATAATTTTGTCTTTTTATTGAAATTTTCTAACTTCCATGCAACATTTTAAGAATTAATCTCATCATGAATGCAAAACTGCCGAAACTGGCAGCCGCATTTGACAAGGTACGAAAGTTGCAATACTCTCGTTTGAATGCAAAGATACAATTTAATTAACAATATAGGAGGTCCTAACATATGAAAACGCACATCACACTTCTCTCCTCAGCGCTTTTGGCACTCACGGCGTGCGGTTCAGCAGCGCAATATGCGAATGAAGCCTCCCAGCAGAGGTTTCAAGACGGTATCTACTATACTCAACCCTCACAGAATCAGGAAAAACAGACGTTCGCTTCCACAGAAGAGGTCCAGAACCTCGTGAAAGAGACCGCCAGTTCTACTATCTATCTTTCCAAAGGTGACAAAGACACTCTCTACATCCCCGAAGGCAAAGCGGCCAGGATCGAATTCAATCCTGAGCGCACTTCAGTAACCGTCTTTGACAACTACGGCTATTACAATGACTGGTGCTACGGCGTGTGGCCCTACAGGCCCTGGTACTATGGCACCTGGGCATATGATCCCTGGTATTGGGATTCATGGTCGTGGTACGGTGGATGGTACCGTCCCTGGCGTTATGGATGGTACGGCGGCTGGTATGATCCCTGGTACTGGGATTCATGGTATTGGGGTTACAGCCCGTGGTATTATGGCGGATGGTACGATCCCTGGTTCTACGGCGGTTGGTACGACCCGTGGTATTACGGAGGCTGGTACAGCCACTGGCACTATGGCGGATGGTATGATCCCTGGTATTATGGCGGTGGACACTATGGCTACCACGGTGGTCACAACTTCACCCACGGGGCAAGAAGCACTACCCAGCATATAGCCGGAAGCGCTCCCACCTCATTCTCAAGGAGCAGGGCTTCAATGCCCGGCGCAGGAAGGACATCTGCCTCCAGGGTCCGCACAGGATCAGCAGGCAGCAGGGTCGCCGGCACCCCCGGTACGGCTGCTTCCTCCGGGACCAGAAGCTCCGCAACCCGTTCAACTGCCGGAACCGTCAGGTCCGCAAGTTCCAACGCCGTCAGGACGACAAATTCCAGCGCTGTCAGGACAGCTTCCTCTTCTTCTTACAGGCCGGCCCAGACCAGGAATTCTTCCGCAGTCAGGGTGACCAGACCTTCAGAAGTCAGCAGGAGCACTGCAACCGGAAGCGGGGTCAGGACTGCTGCTCCCTCCAGGACAGCTACTCCTTCCAGGACTGCATCCGGCTCATCAGTCAGCCGCAGCAGCTACCCGTCCGGTTCATCCAGCCGTTCTACCGGTTCATATAGCGGTTCTTCATCCAGGAGTTCTTCCTCTCCTTCCTACAGGTCTTCATCCAGCGGGAATTACCGCAGCAGTTCCTCCAGCTCCTACGGCGGCTACTCAGGTTCGTCCTCTTCCAGAGGCAGCTATTCCGGCAGCACTTCCAGGAGCAGCAGCTACTCCGGTAGCAGCATGAGCAGAAGCAGCGGCGGTTATTCCGGTGGCGGTGGATACTCTGGAGGTTCTTCAGGCGGCGGATATTCCGGCGGCAGCTCCTCCGGCGGAGGTGGCGGAAGCCATGGCGGAAGACGCTAATCCTAGCTATCGCTCACAATCACATTTAAGAAAGTCATCTCAACTACGACAGATATGAAAAGGTTCATTATAATTACCGCGCTCTGTCTTGTAGGACAGGCTCTATGGGGCCAGACCTACTATGACGCAGAGACTTTGGGTGAGAACACTTACTACGGCACGGCCAGGTCCATAGCCATGGGCAATGCCATGACGGCAGTCGGAGGAGATCTCGGTTCCATAGGCATCAACCCCGCCGGATCGGCGGTGGCCGGCTACAGCCAGTTCACCATTACTCCGGCGATCTCGATCGCAACCTCCAAGAGCTCCTACTCCCCTGTGGCTGGCAGTCCCTACACTGACAACTACAATGACAGGTACACCCGTTTCTCGATGCCTAACTTCGGCGTCTCGATCAACTTTAAGACATCAAACCTGAGCGGCATCAAGAACTTCACCATCGGACTGGTCGGGAATTCCACCAACAATTTCATGTCCACGATTTACGGGGGCGGAATGAATTCCCACACGACTATGGCAGGAGCATATGCAGTCGGAGCTGACGGCTATGAGAGTTCTGTCCTCGACGGTGGGAACTACAACAACTTCAATGACTGGCGCAGCATGGTAGCTTTCAGGTCAGGACTGATCTCGACCTACGGAGGCAAAACCAACGAGTATATTGGAGTAACCGAGAAACACGATCCGGTAAGCGGCCAGACAGGGATTGCAGGACCGATCGACCAGTATTACGGACAGAGGACTTACGGAAGCAAGTACGATTACCTCTTCAACTTCGGCATGAACATCAATGATGTATTCTACCTCGGAGGAAACCTTGGAATTACCGGAGTCAACTACCAGTACGATTATTACATCAAGGAGTACGCACAGAATCCCGATGATTTCACCATCGAGTACGCTGACGGAACCATCCTCAAGTTCGACAATTCCCGCTACCAGTATTCTCTCAGCAACAAGGCTTCCGGAGTCTACCTCAAGGGCGGATTCATATGGAAACCCACCGAAGGGCTGAGGATCGGAGCGGCTATCCAGACTCCGACTGTCATCGACATCACCGAAGAGAACCAGCATGCCGCACAGGTTCATTATCTCGAGGAATCCAGCAGCGAGAAGAGCAACATCAACGAGTGGCATTACCGCCTCCGCACCCCATGGCGCTGGAATGCCGGTATCGCCTACACGTTCGGCGGATTCGGAATGATCAGTGCAGACTATGAAATGGCTGACTACAAGTCCATGAAATACAAGACTGACATGGAAGGCAGCTATGGCAGCAACAGCGATTACGACGGAGTAAACAGGGCCATCGAACTGTTCGGAGGCCTCCAGCAGACCGTCCGCCTCGGTGCCGAGTTCAAACCGACTCCTGAATTCTCGGTACGTGCCGGTTACAATTTCTTCTCCAACCCGGAGACTGTAATGTACGACGCTGTCGGTGCAGTGACTGCCGTCACCTACCAGGACGTCTACAACGGAGACATGTCCAACAGCGAATTCTACGCTTGGGAGAACTCACTCAGCGGTAAGGAGAAACTCAGCCGCAACAGGCACATGGTTTCCCTGGGAATCGGCTGGTCTTCCAAAGGCTCTTTCTTCGCAGACCTAACCGGAAGGATGACTGCATTCAACAACAACTATCTTTCCCTCTACGAAGACTACATCACTGACGCATCAGGAAATGTAACCACCTACTCCCCCGAGATCCTTTCCACTCCGAAGCTCTGGGACGTTGTCCTCACTCTCGGCTGGAGGTTCTGATCTCCTGTAGGACAGACATAAAAAATAAGGCGACCGGATCGGCCGCCTTATTTTTTATGATGATCTGTCGGATTACTCAGCCTTTCCGTCAGAGCCGAGAACGTCCGTAATCTTGTGCATATAGAGCTTCTTCATCTCCTCGCGGGCCGGTCCCAGGTACTTGCGGGGATCGAATGCATCCGGGTGCTCGCTGAGATACTGACGCACTGCTGCGGTCATGGCGAGACGGCTGTCAGAGTCAATGTTGATCTTGCAGACAGCGCTCTTGGAAGCCTCGCGGAGCTGCTCCTCGGGAATACCTACTGCATCCGGGAGACGGCCGCCGAAGGAATTGATGGTGTCAACATATTCCTGCGGAACAGAAGAAGAGCCATGGAGAACAATCGGGAAGCCCGGGAGCTTCTTCTCAATCTCATGAAGGACATCGAAAGCCAGCGGAGGAGGAACCAGACGGCCGGTCTTCGGGTCCCTGGTGCACTGCTCGGGTTTGAACTTGTAGGCACCATGGGAAGTTCCGATGGAGATTGCGAGAGAATCGCAGCCGGTCTTGCTGGTGAAGTCGATGACTTCCTCCGGACGGGTGTAGTGAGACTCCTCTGCGGAAACCTCATCCTCTACTCCAGCCAGGACACCAAGCTCAGCCTCAACGGTAACATCATACTTGTGGGCGTACTCGACAACCTTCTTCGTAAGAGCGACATTCTCATCATATGGGAGAGCGGAACCGTCGATCATCACTGAAGAGAAACCCTTGTCAACGCAGTCCTTGCAGAGTTCGAAGCTGTCACCATGGTCAAGGTGAAGGACTATCTGGGGATTCTCCCAACCGAGGGATTTTGCGAACTGCACTGCGCCTTCAGCCATGTAACGGAGAAGGATGGCATTGGCATAATTGCGTGCTCCCTTGGAAATCTGGAGGATGACAGGAGACTTGAGTTCGGCTGCAGCCATGATTATAGCCTGAAGCTGCTCCATATTGTTGAAGTTGAAGGCAGGAATGGCATATCCGCCCTTGACAGCCTTGTCAAACATCTCTCTGGTGTTTACAAGACCAATTTCTTTGTATGATACCATATTTTTAAAAATTAAACGTTTCGTGTGTTCCAATTTGTAAATATACGAATTATTTCCATTCTTTGAAAGGGTTAGCCAGTAAAGCGGAATTGTAATACCTCCTGTCTCCCGTCACTTCTTCTCCCAGCCAATCCGGATGGATAAAGTCCTCGTCCTCACTCCCGAGTTCGATTTCCGCAACCGTGAGTCCGGCATTGTCCCCGAAGAATTCGTCAACTTCGAAGAAGCGTCCGGACGGCTTTCCGGATGCATCCAGTGCAGGAACTATCCAGCGGGTCTTCTCAATCCGGCCGCCATGGCAGAGAAGGAACAGGTCTTCGGCATCCCGGAGCGAAATCTCCTTCTCCCACTCCATACGGCTGATCCCGTTGGCCGAGGGGCCTTTGATGGTCAGCCACCCTGACCCGTCAGAGATCCTGACCCGGACAGTCCTCCCCTTCTCATGCGCGATGTAGCCCTGCCTGATGGAATGGCTTCCGACCGCAAGGGCCTTGTAGTTTTCGCTCAGCACCAGGAATTTCCTTTCAGTTTCTATATGCATGGATTTCTTTTGTTTACAGTCACATCAACACAGAGGACATATCCTCTCCCCTGGAGAGTCCCTCCCGTATACGTGTGGAAGAAATATCGACCTGCGGAGCTCTCAGGACCTTTATCCTGAAAAGTGGATTCACAGCCTTGAGATGCCTTACGTCGCGTACGGGATGGAAGCCTTCCCTTGGAAAGACCACGACACCGTACTCCAGCAGGATACGGCTATAGTCCTTCCAGCCTTCGAAACGGGGCAGATTGTCAGCCCCGACTACAAGGGTAAAGGAATTGCCTTTCTCCCGTTCACGTAGGGCATCCAGGGTACGGATCGTATAATGTGGCGGATCCATTCCCAACTCGATGTCATCGACTTTCACGCGGAGTTCAGGATGACGCTTCACAGCCTCAACGGCCGCCGCATAACGCTCCGCTCCTGTCAGTGCATTCGAAGCGTCCTTGAAAGGATTCTGGGGAGAGACTACAAGATATACGACATCGAATCCGGCAGTACGCGTAAGATACTCCATGATGGCCATATGCCCCACATGAAGGGGATTGAATGACCCGGAGTATACCGCAACCTTCATCTCGCCGTCATTTTAGGAAATCGGACACCATCGCCTCCGCCTCATCAAGCGCCGTCTTAAGATCATCGTTCACCAGCACCTTGTCGAACTGGGGAGCATATGTAAGCTCTTCTTCGGCCTTCGCCACACGCTTTTCTATGTCCTCCATGCTGTCGGTTCCCCGGCTGACCAGGCGCTTACGGAGCACATCTACTGAAGGAGCCTGGATGAAAATGGATAAAGCCTTGTCTCCGAAATACTTCTTGAGATTGACCCCGCCCTTGACATCGACGTCGAATATGATCACGTTGCCCTTCGCCCATATGCGCTCCACCTCAGACTTGAGCGTACCGTAGAAACGTCCGGGATACACCTCCTCATACTCTACGAGCTTGTCCTCGTCGATGAGGCGTCTGAACTCGTCCGGAGTCTTGAACCAGTACTCTACCCCATCCTTCTCTACCCCGCGAGGCTTGCGGGAAGTAGCTGAGACAGAGAACTCTATCTCAGGATGAAGACTCAGCAGATGCGAAACGACCGTGCTCTTGCCGGAACCGGAAGGAGCTGAAAAAATCAAAACTTTCCCGTCCATATGCTTACCTGCGGGACTCATCAGAGTCCCAGTTGCCTGAAAAAATCATTTCCCTTGTCATCAACCAGTATAAATGCCGGGAAGTCCTCAACGCGGATCTTCCATATGGCCTCCATTCCGAGGTCGGGATACTCTACGCACTCAATGGACTTGATGCCATCCGAGGAGAGCACGGCAGCAGGGCCGCCGATGGAACCGAGATAGAAGCCGCCGTATTTCTTGCAGGCATCGGTGACAGCCTGAGTACGGTTGCCCTTCGCAATCATTATCATGCTGCCTCCGAGAGACTGGAAGAGGTCGACGTACGGGTCCATTCGCTGGGCAGTTGTCGGGCCCATGGAGCCGCAGGGCATCCCTTCCGGCGTCTTGGCAGGGCCTGCGTAGAATACCGGATGGTCCTTGAAATACTGCGGGAGTCCTTCACCGCGGTCCACACGCTCCTTCAGGCGGGCGTGAGCGATGTCACGGGCAACAATTATCGTCCCGCTGAGGCTCAAGCGCGTGCTGACAGGATATTTCGTCAGTTCCGCGAGAACTTCACCGATCGGACGGTCGAGGTCGATCTTGACTCCTCCGCCCTCTCCGGCCTGGCGCAGTTCCTCGGGAATGAGCCTGCCCGGGTTGTCGTCGAGTTTCTCGATCCATATGCCCTCGCGATTGATCTTGGCCTTGATGTTACGGTCAGCCGAGCAGCTTACTCCCAAGCCGATCGGGCACGATGCACCGTGGCGCGGAAGCCTTATGATGCGGATGTCATGAGCGAAATACTTGCCTCCGAACTGGGCGCCGAGACCGATCTTGCAAGCCTCTTTCCACACCTCTTCCTCAAGGGCGACATCGCGGAAAGCCCGTCCGGTTTCATCACCGGTAGTGGGCAGCGAGTCATAGTAATGGGTGGAAGCCAGCTTGACTGTAAGGAGGTTCTTCTCCGCAGAAGTACCGCCGATCACAAAGGCAATGTGGTAGGGAGGGCAGGCCGCAGTACCCAGGGTCTTCATCTTCTCCACCAGGAACGGGACGAGGGTGTCGGGATTCAGGACGGCCTTGGTCATCTGGTAGAGATAGCTCTTGTTGGCCGAGCCGCCACCCTTGACAACGCACAGGAACTTATATTCCATGCCTTCATCAGCCTCGATGTCGATCTGTGCAGGCAGGTTGCACTTGGTGTTCACTTCCTTGTACATGTCCAGCGGTGCGTTCTGGCTGTAGCGGAGGTTCTCTTCAGTATATGTCTTGAATACACCCCTTGAAAGGGCTTCCTTGTCGTCGAATCCGGTCCAGACCTGCTGGCCCTTCTCTGCATGGATTATAGCGGTCCCTGTGTCCTGGCAGAACGGGAGTTTTCCTTTGGCCGCAACTTCGGCGTTGCGCAGGAACATCAGGGCGACATATTTGTCATTGGATGATGCCTCGGGATCGGTCAGTATCTTCGCCACCTGCTCATTGTGCGAGGGGCGAAGCAGGAAATTGACATCCCTGAAAGCGGCATTGGAAAGCCTGGCAAGAGCATCTGCACTCACTTTAAGGATAGGCTTCCCTTCAAACTCACCTGTTGAAACTCCTTCTTTGGTCAAGAGATAGTACTCGGTCGTGTCTTCACCGAGCTGAAACATAGGGGCATACTTGAAATCCATGGAATCCGGTATTTTGGTTTTTTGTGGATTACAAAAATAGCGATTTTCCTTAAATATGACTAATTTTGCGAATGACAATTCCGAACCAGAAGGATACAGATAATGACAAACCAAGAGCAGATAAATTCCCTGCATGAAAGGATCGACGCCCTTTCGGGCATCCTGGACATCCAGGCCAAGAGACGGCAGGTAGAGCAGCTACAGGAGAAGACCCTGGCGCCGGATTTCTGGAATGACCCAAAGGCAGCAGAAGTCTTCATGAAGAAGATGAACTCGGTAAAATCCTGGGTGACGGCATATGACAAAGCCTTTTCCGGAACCGAGGACCTCGACGTCCTCTTGGAATTTGCCAGGGAAAGTCTCGCAGGGAATGAGGATGAAGCAGCAGAAACGCCTGAGAGCAAAGAACTTGACGAAGCATATGCAAAGGTAGAGAGCGACATCGCTGCCCTGGAGCTCCGGAATATGCTCGGAGCCGAAGGCGACAGCCTCGGAGCCATCCTCACCATCAATTCCGGAGCCGGCGGAACCGAATCCAACGACTGGTCCTCAATGCTCATGCGTATGTATATGCGCTGGGGCGAGCGCAACGGCTACAAGATGACGGTGACAGACCTTCTCGACGGAGACGAAGCCGGCATCAAATCCGCTACCATCCAGGTCGAAGGCGACTATGCATATGGTTATCTGAAGGCCGAGAACGGAGTACACCGCCTCGTCCGCATATCCCCCTTTAACGCTCAGGGCAAGCGCCAGACCACATTCTCCTCCGTCTTCGTCTATCCCCTTGTCGATGAGACCATCAACATAGAGATAAGCCCCTCGGATATCGAATGGGACACATTCCGCTCCGGCGGCCACGGAGGCCAGAACGTCAACAAGGTTGAAACCGGAGTACGCGTCCGGCACATCCCCACAGGAATCACTGTCGAGAACACCGAGACACGCTCACAGCAGGACAACCGGCAGAACGCCTTGAGGATCCTCAAATCGAGGCTCTACGACCTCGAACTCAAGAAACGTCAGGAGAAGCAGGCGGAACTCGAAGGACAGAAGAAAAGGATCGAATGGGGATCCCAGATCCGGTCATATGTACTCCATCCCTACAAGATGGTCAAGGATCTGCGTACAGGCTACTCCACAGCCGACACCCAGGGCGTCCTAGACGGAGACCTCAACGAATTCATGCGCCGCTTCCTGATGCAGGAAGGCAGCGGGACCGTATCCGAACCGATAGAAGACATTGACTGAAACGGCGATGATCGGACTCTTTGACTCAGGCGCAGGCGGAATGTCCGTCCTCCGGGAGATACTCAAGCTTCTCCCAGAGGAAAAATACGTCTATTACTCGGACAACGCCAACTGCCCTTACGGAGAGAAGACCAGGGAGTTCATCATCGACCGCAGCAGGGCCATTACCAGGGAACTCCTGGACAAAGGCTGCGGCATAATAGTAGTCGCCTGCAACACCGCGACCAGCGCAGCCATCGAAACCCTCAGGAACGAATTCGCACCGGTTAAATTCATAGGGATGGAACCGGCCATAAAGCCGGCCATACTCAGCACCCGCACCGGAGTAATCGGAGTACTTGCCACATCAGGCACCCTCAAAGGCTCGAAGTATCTGATCAACAAAGGCATATATGAAGAGAATGTCCGCATAGCGGAACATGTCGGGGAGGGATTCGTAGAACTGGTAGAAAGCGGAGAACTGGATGGCCCGCATGCAGAAGAGGTGGTAAGGGCCAGCCTCCAGCCTCTGCTTGACGAAGGAGCCGACAACATAGTCCTGGGATGCACCCACTATCCTTTCCTCCGTCCCCTGATCCGCAAGATCGCCGGTCCCTCGGTCAAGATAATCGACCCGGCTCCGGCCACTGCCAGGCACCTGATATATGTTATGGTCCAGGAGAAACTCATTTCGGAGACCCAGGCCACCCATGCCCTTGCCAAAGTCATTGAAATTGCAGAAGCGGCCGACCGGGGTGAAGAGCCCGGGAAGGCATATCTCCAGCACGAACCTTTCATCGAACTGATTTCTTCCGGTGATCCGGAACCACTCAAAAAAATCTGCCGGCAGATTCTGTGACCTGCCGGCAGATTCCGTTATTTCAGAACTGTTCCTTTAAAGGAGCCTCCTCTATTTGTAGAAGGTGTGCTGCTTTGCCAGCTCACCGTACATCTGTCCAAGGACCTCAAGGTAGGGAGTGCCGTCAACCAGGGTGAGCCTGTAAACGGTGTCGTCAACCTTGTAATAGTCATTGCCGTTCAGCGATATCACATCGTAGTCATCCGGGAGTTCGGAAACCAGGGCTCCTGCGGGAGGAACTATTACCTGGTACTGTCCGGTAGAGTTGATGATGTAGAACACACCATCCTGATAGTAATACTGCTGGTTGGCATATGCGTAGCTTTGTGCGAGCCCGAGAGCGTTGGCGACAGAGTAGGAATCGTTCGCACGATTCATATTCAGGGCCATGGTCGCGTTCTGGGCAGCGATAGTAGCATTGTTCTGAGCAATTATACGGTTCTGCTCATCTATATAGCGGTTGTTGGCGTCAATCGCCCTGTACAACCTGTAGGTGCTGTTGTAGAATGAGAATCGTACCGTTGCGAACATGATGCCGACAGGATCGATGCAAACTCCGAAGGGAGGCCTGCATATGTACCATCCTGTACCCCAGGGCCTGTAATAGACACCGTTGTAGAAGCGGTAATCGATGCCCCAGTAGGTGACTATCCTGCAACGGGGAGGCAGGGCGTGAATCCTGTAGCCGAAGTAGTGCGGCTCCGGTCCCCAGAACCTTCCCGGACGGTCCCAGTAGATGAGATCGCGCTCGCGGGGCGGAATCCTGTGGACATTGCGGTCTTCCCCGACTCTGAGGAAATCGCTCCTGTCATTCCCGTTATCCCTTGTGGCACGTCCACGGACATCAGCAGCGTTGGCGTTGCCGCCGTTATTCTGCGGTGCCTTTTCATTACCTACTGCGGACAGGCCGCTGCGGGTAACATTGGAGTTCGTGCGTACATCGGATGCGGTTGCGGTAGTGGTTCCGACGCGGTTGGATCCGCTGCGGATCGTTCCGGCGTTGGAAGAAGTTGCTGCGGTCCCGCTGCTACGGCTGGTTGAAGAACCGGTACGGACCTGGGATGTACCCGTAGTCCTGCTGGTTGAAGAGCCGGTGCGGACCTGGCTGTTGCCTGTGCTTCTGCTGGTAGAAGAAGAGGAACCTGTGCGGACCTGCGGGCTGCTGGTAGAACCGGAGCTGCGGACCGTGCTGGTGCCTGTGCTTCTGCTGGCGGAAGAGGAGGAACCTGTGCGGACCTGCGGGCTGCTGGTAGAACCGGAGCTGCGGACCGTGCTGGTGCCTGTGCTTCTGCTGGCGGAAGAGGAGGAACCTGTGCGGACCTGCGGGCTGCTGGTAGAACCAGAGCTGCGGACCGTGCTGGTACCTGTGCTTCTGCTGGAAGAAGAGGAGGAACCTGTGCGGACCTGTGCAGTACCCCTGCTGGAGGAAGAACTGCTGCGGACCGAAGTGGTGCCTGTGGAACGGCTAGCTGAAGACGACCTGCTGGACGAAGACGAACTTCTGCTCACCTGCGACCCACTGGAAGAGGAAGAGCGGGAAGACGTCGTAGAACTGCGGGAACCCGTGCTCCTGGTCTGAGCGTAAGAAACGGACGGAGCCGTCATCAACGCAAAGGAAACGAGCACTGCGATGAGTGAGTTAACGTTCGTTTTCATGGTAATAGAGTTTTAAGTGTCAATAATAAATGTAATACTTTCTTGAAAGTGTCTTGAAAGTTTCAACATCTTTCATCCAGTAACTTTCGATCTCCGACACTTTCATTTCCTTTGCAAAATGTAATCTTACATAATCCGTACCACAAATTTTATCGAGCATTGAACCACTGCCCAGAGACTTCATAGGATTGTGCCCCGGCCATAGCTCATTTACCGCCTGCATCACGTAGAATTGGGTCAGAGTGATTACGGCGGAAGGGTAATCCGTGTAGAAGAACTGCACCCCGTGAAGAAGCTTTCCGGCCGATCCTCCGAAGAATGGTTTGTAATGGATTACGCGGAAATCCACTCCGGGAAGGTCATATGAATCCAGACGTGCCTTGAGACGGTCTGCGTCAACCCATTCCGCAGCGAAAGTGGCGAAGGGAAGAGTGTAACCTATCCCGATGTTGAGGAATCCGCTGAACTCTCCGCATATGCCCGAGGAAGGATAGCATATGGCCGTCTCGGGATACGGGATGTTCGGAGAAGGGAGGACCCAGGGAAGGCGGGTGTCATCATATATCATATCCCGGTGCCATCCCTCCATCGGCACTACTGTAAGGCGGCATTTCAGCGGAGGCTGGTTGCCTTTCTGCCCGCGGTTCATTCCCTCCTCATTGATCATACGGGCCAGTTCTCCTACAGTCAGTCCGTAAACATATGGGATGGCGAACTCACCTACGAAAGAGAAGAAACCGTTTTCCACGACGCAGCCCTCAACCTTGTTTCCCCCCAAAGGATTCGGGCGGTCCAGGACCATCACTTCTATGTCGTTGCGCGCACAGGCACGCATAACCAGTCCGAGAGTGGAAATAAATGTATATGAGCGCGTTCCGACATCCTGGATGTCATACACCATCACATCGATCCCGCGAAGCATCTCATCGGTAGGCTCGCGCGTGGCGCCATATATCGAATAGACCGGGAGGCCTGTGGAAGGATCTTTGGAGTCGGCCACATGTCCGCCGGCATATGCATCTCCCCTCACACCGTGCTCAGGCCCGAAAAGGGCGACCAGGTTGACCCCGGGAGCATCATGAAGGATATCTATCGTAGAACGGAGGTTGCGGTCAACCCCGGACGGGTTTGTGACAAGGCCGACACGCTTGCCCTCAAGGCCCTTGAAACCGCTGTCACGGAGTACCTCGATTCCGGTACGCACCTCCGTTGCACCGGTAGTTTCCCCGGCAGGGGCACCGGCACAAGCAGGGATAGCCGCCAGGAGCAGCAATGAAAAGAGCAGAAATGTGTTCTTCATATGATTTCTTATTTACGCCCGAAATCTTCGGGAACTTTTTTCATGACTATGAAAGTGACCGCGAAAGTCAGCAGGCAGCTGACCATGACAAGGCTGAAGAACGGGACATATCCGCCAAGCCACTTCCAGAGATAGCCGGCGAACATGCCCGGGATCATCATGCTGAGAGCCATGAATGCAGTACATATGGCATAATGGGACGTCTTGAACTCTCCGGTGGAGAACCAGATCATATAGAGCATATATGCAGTGAATCCATAACCGTAGCCGAACTGCTCCACGGCGACGCAGGCACTCACTATGCCGATTCCGGAAGGATGGCACAAACCCATATAGACATACACCGCGCATGGCAGGGTGAGGGCCAGGGCCATTGGCCACAGGCTGCGGCGGAGGCCCTTCCTGGACGCATAGACCCCGCCGAATATGCCCCCCAAAGTCAGCGCGATTATGCCTATGGTCCCGTAAACTATCCCTATCTCTTTGGTAGTCAGTCCCATCCCGCCGGCCTGCGGGCCGTCCAGGAAGAACGGACTGACCATCTTGAGCATTAGGGCTTCCGGGAACCTGTAAAGAAGGAGGAAAAGCATGGCTGTCAGCACACCTGCCTTTTTGAAGAAGGTGGCGAAAGCCTGGCCGAATTCACGCAGGATCTCATTCGCTCCCCGGGCCGGCTCACCCGCAGATGTCATCCTGGGGGCATCCTGAAGAGGCTTGGGGATGAAGAAGGTGTGATAGAGGGTGATGGCGGCGAACAGGATTGCCGTCCCCATCAGGGTCAGGCGCCATGCCAGGGGGATATTGTCCGTGGATTCTTCGAGGACTCCTGCCACATAGACCAGGATCCCTTGTCCGAAAATCGAAGAGAGGCGGTAGAAGGTGCTGCGGATCCCGACGAAGAAGGATTGGGATTTCTCACTCAGGGCAAGCATGTAGAAACCGTCCGCCGCTATGTCATGGGTCGCGGAAGCGAATGCTGTGATCAAGAACAGGATTAGGGTGAATGTAAAGAGCCCTACCGGGGTCTCACGTGAAGCAATCGTGTCCGGAGACAGGTCGAATGGGATGGATAAGGCCAGAAGCACGAAAGCCAGGGTCATGAGGGCCTGCATCGCCACTATCCACCAGCGCTTTGTCTTCAGGATGTCCACGAACGGGCTCCACAGGGGCTTGATGGTCCATGGGAGGTACAGCAGTCCGGTATAAAGGGCCATAGTCTCATTAGGAACCCCCAGCCGTGTGAACATTATTACGGAAATGTTGTTCACTATGAAATACGGGATTCCCTCTGCAAAATACAGGGTCGGAATCCAGAACCACGGGGATCTTGTCTGGGTTGGTTTCATCTCTCTTCCGTAACTTCAGCCCCGGGATAGTAGTGCCCGAGGATTTCCTTGTATGTAAATCCCTTGCCGGCCATGACGGCTCCTCCAATCTGGCACAATCCCACCCCATGGCCCCAGCCACGTCCGTGAAGGATGACTTTTCCAGGAGAGAACTCAATGTCAAACGCTGAGCTCTTAAGGGTATTGTCCGAAAGGATCTGCCTGATCTCCAATTCTTTCCCGATAATGAAGGAAGCCTGGCTTCCGGTAACTTTCAAGCGCTTGATCCTCCCCGAAGGCCCCCTTTCCAGAGCCTCGAGCCCTGTCAGGTTTCCTATAACAATTCCGGAACGCCTGGATATGAGTTCGGACAAGGTGTCCACATCGTATTCTACTGTCCACTCGTAATAATCCGATGTCTGCCTGTCGTAGTCTTTCATGACGCGGGAAAGGGTCCGTTCATCGGCCATGCCGCACCACGGGTCTTCCACGCTTTGAAGATAGGGATAATCCGTGTCATCCCAACATGTGCTGAATATCTCGGTCCTGCCGCCGCAGCACTTCGAGAAACGGGCATCGCAGATCTTCCCTTCATATGTAAGGACCTGTCCCCAGGTTTGGTCCACAGCCTGGACGGCAGTCTCCCCCATCTCCCCGCTTATGCCTTGGTAACGCTGGCAGTGGTCATCGGCGCATACATCGAAGAAATGATGGTCACTGTGGTCCTGCCACTTGCAGATTTCCGGAATCTCCTTTCCGGATCCGACGGAAAAATCCTTGTGACGGCATACGTCCAGCCATGTTACCAGGTCGGCTTCAGTGTGTATACGGTCCATCTCTTCCGGGAATTTCCGAGGCAGGGCGCGCCTCTCGATCTGGGCGATCAGCCATGAACGGGATATGACGGCGTGGGCTTTCAGATACTCCAGCGGAGATGAAGGACTCATCTCCGAGGATATGACGCTCAGGAGGTAGTCCTCCAGGCCTATGATGTTGACAGCCTGGACCTTGCCCCCGATTACCATGAACTTGAGCGATCCCGCATACTTCATGGTGACCTTCCTCTCCCAATGGAAACCTATGCCTATCACTACATCATGCAGGATGAATGTAGGCTCGGCGAACAGGGTGGACATGGTCTGGGCTTCGAAGTACAGCTCGTCATAGAGGACTCCGTTATAGCATATCTTTCCCTCCTGGTAGAGCACCTTCTGGGGCCCCGCTCCGTCGGAGATCATTTCGAAAGTGATCTCCGGCGCAGAAAGGATGCCTACCTCTATCTTCGGCTGGGTCCTTACCAGGCGCCATATGATGTGATTCTCAGTTTCTTCCGAAATCGACACCTCTGTCATTACCTCTTTCAGGAGGGCCGGGGTCATCTTCTCGAAATCTCCTTCATCAGGAAGCACGAAATGTCCGGCCATCTCTGCGCATCCGGCGCCCAGGGTAAGATGGTCGGGGCCGTCGCTGAACCAGTGGTGGGAACGGAGCGAAGAGCGGAGCGCCACCACGGCCCTGTATTCATATGAAGAGAGTCCGTGGGTACTTCCCTGGACCGGGAGGGCTCCGGGGAGGGAGCTGGCTGCAGGACCGTACCATGTAAGGACATTGAACATGGGTTCAGTGTGTCCTTCAGGTACGGGAGAGCAGTCAAGAAGTCTGTAGAAGAGCTTGGCCAGAGACTTCGACGTGCGGGCCCTCAGTGCGAATATGCCGCGTGTGAAATGCTTGTAATGGAAGAGCTGCGCATCCTGCACGGAGGATATGTACTCTATGTCATCTTTCAGGGAATCAGGTATTTCCGGTTTCTCTTCCCCATTGGGCACTCCTTCTCCTCCATCAGTGATAGTGATACTGTCAAGCAGCCGGTCGATCTCTGACTCCAGTGGAAGGGAATGACGCGGACAGGCCTGGAAGTGGAAGTGGTCCGGAGCCGAGGCTCCGCTGAAAGGTCCGTTATAGTAGATGGTGAAGTCAGTGAAGTTCCTCGCGAGATCAGCCATGTCGACATAATGATGCCATATGGACTGAGGGACATGTTCAAGCCTGGAGATTACGAAGTGGCTGGGGAAGATCGGATAGGGATTCACTGTTATGTCGTACTCTCTCCCCTTGCGGCCGTCGAAGCGCATCGAGAGCTGTTCTTCCGGCCGGTTGGCGGCGCACAGGAAGCAGGGACGGGCCTTCAGCGAGGCTTCATCGATCTCGGCGGCTGTGGAAAGGATCCTGGCAGGATTGTGCTGAAGCCTGACAGTAAGTCCGTCGAGGGTGATTTCCCTCATCCGGGCATTCTTGAGCGAGCGATAGTTGGCAGTTGCCAGGGGCCAGACGGAAAGCTGGTCCTGCAACAATTTTGTCAATTGGTTCGGCATGTCTCAGAGCAGAGCCTTCAGTTGACCGGAAATCCGGGTGAACTCTCCCTCAAAGTTAGGAGTAAAGACCGACTTGCCCAAATTTTTTTGAATATCCTCAAAGGTCCACCATTTCACTTCCACAACCTCCTCGGGATCGGGACTCAAGGCAAAATCCCCGACAGTTGCGAAAATGCACACGAGTTCCCTCTCGACAGGGCTTTCATGGACATATGAATCAATGAAGACGGGGTTGAAATCGCGAAGCCCGATTTCTTCATATGCTTCCCTGAAAAGGGCCTCGGGCACCTGCTCTCCATATGTCACATGGCCTCCGACGGCGGTGTCCCACATGAGAGGGCATATGTCTTTGTCGGCGGAACGCTTCTGCATGAGGAGCTTGTCATGGCGGCTTACCACGTGGAGGTGGACGACGGGATGGAGGAGACGGGAGCCTCCGTGGACATATGAACGGGCGGCCTGTCCGGTCACGAAGCCGTTTTCATCGATCAGCGGAAACATCTCGGTCACAGGGCGGTGTCCTTGATGCGCACCGACCCTCATCCCGGGAATCTCCGGGGCGGGGACAGGGGGATATATGAGATCAAACATCTTCGAACTCTATCCTGCATATGAATGAGGGACGTCCGTCCGCCACTCCCTCGACATAATATGCCGAGCCTTCCCTGGCAAGGCATATGTCCACTGTTTCTCCGGGACGGGTCTCCTTGTTGAAGTTGACCTGCACGTCGGTGACCCTGTGGCCGAAGGTCTCGGAAGCCGGGATGGCATCCATGGCCCAGACGATGTAGCTGGCGTTGTTGGTGTGGCCGATGATGTCCACGTCGGAATAACCTACGCAATGAGAAGCTACTTTTTCAACCTCGGCATCCTTGGGCATTACTATCTTCCCGCAAGGTTCCGGCAGAGCATCATCATGACATTGGGTCTCCGGAGACACCAGGTCGAGAAGTTCATTGGGACGGACAAGATGCCTTGTGTCGGTCCTGAGGACCAGCCAGGAACTTGTGCATGCGGCCAGGCGCTTTCCGTCCTCGCCAGAGAGATTGAAATCCCTGAGAAAGAAAAGGCCATCCTGTCCCTTGTGCCAGGTCTCAAGCTTGACTTCGTCCCTCCATCGGGCCGGTTCATAGAAATGGAAATGCATCCTGGAGAGCACCCAGGCTATTCCATGGACATTCAGGGCCTCATAGCCGAATCCAAGGACCTTGGCAGCCCTGTAGGCCAGTTCCTGCATCATGTCCATGAATGATGCTGGTTTCAGGCAAAATGATTGGTCGGTCTGGTAGCACGGAACAGTGAGCCACTGTGCGTATTTCTTCTCTTCGGTGAATTCTTCCTTCATTTCTCCGCTAATCTTCACTCCTGGCTAATAATTAATAATCCTCAGTTCCTCAGGAGTGTAAAGAATCGAGTCGATGAAGTCGGGGGCGATCTGCGCAAGCAGGAGGAACACGAGAAGGGCCAGAAGCAGCAGTCCGATGATTGAGAGCAGACTGACCAGAGTGATCTTGAGCCAGGATGGCCAGGCATCTTTCTTCCGGGCTTCCTCATGGTCTTCTTCCAGGGTCTCCCATCTCTCCCAGATCTTCTTGGGAGCCTCTCCGGTCTTCTCCGGGGCAACCTCTTCTTCAGGAACGGCCACATTTTCTTCAGAGACCGCCTCTCCTTCCGGAGCCTCCTGGGCCTCCGCAGCATCGACTGCGGCCACGACCTCCTCCTCGGGTGCCTCTTCTTCAACAACCTCTTTCTCCTCCGGAAGTTCTTCTTCCACGGGAATTTCTTCCTCTACTTCAGGAGTTTCTTCCTCCACCGCCTCAGGGACAGGGGCGTCGCTCCGGAGGATCTCCTCAAGGGAAGACACTGCTGCCGAGACCTCCTGTGTAGTCTCCTGATGTGTTTTCAGGGACACAGGTTCCAGCCCGAACCCATCGGGATAGATGTCCAGATCCTCATCCGGCACAAAGAAAAAATTGTTTTCCTTAGTGGCCCTCAGCCTGCCCAGGGATGGAAAGACTATTGTCTTTTTCTGCTGAAGAACTTCTTTCAATTCCCCGAGAAAACCGGAAAGGATTTTCACGGCAATATCTTTGTCAACCTTATTGGACTCAGCATACAGGTCGGCCAGGGAACTGTCGTCATTCTGCTGCGTCTGACGGAAATAAAGCCTGCGGTAAGGAGGATTTATCGTGTACCCCCTGTCGGAGAAAGATGAAGGGACGATTTCGGCTACGAAAGTGCCTAATCCCGGAAGACAAACGGAGTCGTTGTCCAGGATCAACTCCCTGATCATTTTTGAAAGAAGGTCGATATCCATAGTCTGGATGAGCAATCAAGACACAAAGGTAACAAAAAAACGACAAAATAATTTGGAGAATCATTTTTTTAGACTACCTTTGCAATCCCGATGGAATTTTTCCGGGTTTTTGCCTGAATAGCTCAGTCGGTTAGAGCACCTGACTGTTAATCAGGGGGTCCTAGGTTCAAGTCCTTGTTCAGGCGCAAAGAGAGTGACTGATAATCAGCCACTCTCTTTTTTTTGCATTATACTCTGCGGCTGGTATGCGGGCAGGTCTCACTGCAAACCTTCGCTTTGCTCATCCCTCCCACCGCTTCGCGTCGGGCCCCTCCCGTTCACGAGGGCACGGGCGCCCACGGGTTTGCCAGTGAGACCTGCCCGCATACCAGCAACCTGCCTTAAGGACAAAGCCGGACCGTCCACTCTCCACCAGGCTGCTTTTTTACTACATACAATGAAGGACCGGACAGTTTAAACTTCTTCCCGGCACCCGGGATGCGGAACTCCACATTATCCGAAAAAGCTGCCAGATAATATGTTCCGGCCTTCCGGACATATACGCAATGGATGTCGGCTGTATTCGATACCACTTCGATGTCAGCACATTTCCTGGAGAGATCCTCGTCCGGTGAGACATTCGGGCATATGATGTAACAGGATGCCTGTCCGCCTCCTATTTTTCCCAGATTCGTGGACAGGGTGAAAACATCTTTGCTTATTATCTCCTTGGAGTAAGCATTATTGATCTCGAACCAACTCCCCTTCTGCTTCTTTGCGAGAATGACCAACCCGGTCTTCTTGGGGAAATAATAGCCTATGGAATCCTGCCAGACGGACCTGGCACGCACTGCGACGGAATCTCCTGCCATCTTCTTGTTATCCACATAGACTTCCGTCCTCTGGAATGCCTGGTTCACCGTCTGCCAGACATCGTGCTCCTTTTCAAAAGAAATGTCCGAAGACATATGGACTATCTTTCCGCCTATGCAGAACCAGCTCCGTTTGGCGCTGATCCCGTCCCGGTCCGTCCGGATGGAGAAAAAACCTGCTTCCCCGTCAGACGACCCATATGCAAATGTCTTGGGACCTTCGGAGCCTTTCCCCCAGTCGCGAAGGGGCTGGAGAGACTCTGAACCTTGCTCGATGACAGACCCCGGAAGGCGTCTCCAGTTCCAGACAGGGAAGATTTCGTCATATTCGTCTCCTGTCCTGGAAATGAACTGCGTGCCATCTCCAAGATATTTACCTTTGAGATTCTCTTTGTTCCCACTTTCCGTGTAAACAATTGGGAATGAAGCATTCTTCACAGAGAAGAAATAATCTTTCCCCTGGTGGACCAGCAGCTTGATCCTGTCAAAGTAGCGACTCCCTTCCAGCAATTTCTTTCTCGGCCGGCCTTCCAGCTGGGCAATGTAATCATCATATTCGCCCTGCCTCGACGCGTCAACCTTCCGCATAAGCTCCATCGCTTTTACGATACTCCCGGTCTTGTCATCAGGGCGGGAGATTTCACGCCCCATAGCAGTGTATTCCAACAACTTATGGTAGGAGCACCATTGCTGGCCTTCAAGGATATAGTTGGACAATATCCCGACTTTTTCCCCTGGCATATCAAACGATGTCCCGCTGACCGCATAAAGGATCTGGGCTGCCGTCAGGCTGAACGCCTTGCCATAGCCGAAAGCATATGACTGGATTCCGTGCTGATAAAAACTGTAATCAGGCTGGATGCCCTCCTTTTCTGTTATCGCAATTGCTCCGGCAGAAGCATTGACAGCCCTTCTTATCCCTTCGACATCCTTAGTCAAAACGCAGGCGGCGATGTGGTTGAATGTTTCCCAAAGCAGGTTCTCTCCGGTTGCAGGACCGTGATAATCATAATAATCCGGCTTTACCGCATAATTCAGCAAATGGATGGAAGACCTGACCAGTTCCGGGCCGATCTCATTCTCCATGAGGACAAAAATCCGGGCCATCTCCGTCGGGACACCAATAAGATTCCACCAGCCGTTGTTGGCAATCGGTGGTTGTGCAACCCAAGTACGTATTGCCTTTATGACACAGCTTTTAACCCTGTCGCTGTGCCAGTTAGGGCTCCTTGGATCCTGATACTCCACAGCCAGCCTCGAAAGGCGCCTCCAGTGATAGCCCGGCTGCCACTGGGACGCTGTCTGGTCCTTGTAATCGAGGTCCGTGAAAAGCCCTGTCTTCCCATCGAAATGCCTTAGAAGGTCTTCGATGTCGTGGTTGTTGCTTCTTTGGCTCATGGCCAGTTCATACAACCTCGTTTTTATAGTATTCAAATCCCCTTCGACATCATATGCATATGCATCTGATGTGGTCAGGACGACGGCTGCGGATATGATCCAGAGAGCCAGAAATAATTTACGCATAATATTACTTTTCTCTTTCGAGGTAAATATAAACAAATAAAATTACATCGCTATATTTGTAACTGCCATGAAGACGATGACACGACTTTTAGCCATCCTGCTCTGTCTTACGGCGGTTTCCGCCTGCAAGAAAACAGAGCAGCCTCACGTTCAGCCACACACCACAGAACTGAACGGGACTCCGCTTGTGAGCGGAAACGACCTTATAGGCATAATCAGTGACGCCAAGACGGGTAAAGGCGTCCCCGGAGTAGTCGTATCCGATGGCTATGACTGCGTCACGACCGACAAGAACGGAGTCTATCAGTTCAAGTCAAATTCCCGCTCCCGCATTGTCTATTACTCGATTCCAGCGGAATACAAGGTCGCGACAGGAGCCGGGCCAAGCATTCCGAAGTTCTATCAGCCGGTCAATCCTAAGGATAAACAAAGCCGGGCAGATTTCATTCTTGAACCCCTTGACGGAGGGAAAGAAACGACGTGGACCTTCCTCGGAATCGGAGATCCGCAGTGTGCGACTTCAGGTAATGCCAACCGTTATACCGACGAAACGATCCAGGACATCAAGCAATCCGTAGCCAACCGGAATAATGTCTATGCAATGACCCTCGGCGACATCATCTACGACAGCAACGATATGTGGCCGACCATGGTGGCGTCAATGTCCTCCGTCCCGACGGGAACGGGTTGGCATGTCCCCTTCTTCCAGACGATAGGGAACCATGACCATGATTCCCTCAAGCCGGATACAGCGGACGATGCCTTGGATGATTATAATGCCACCGCTACCTTCGAGAAATATTTCGGGCCGGAGAATTACTCCTTCAACCGCGGGGATGTGCATGTCGTCTCTATGGACAACATCATGGTTACCAGCCAGAAGAGTTCCTCCAAAAGCAACGGCAAGACGTGGGAATACAGCGGCGGATTTACTGACTGGCAGCTCGAGTGGCTGAAAAAGGACCTGGCCCTCGTCCCGGACAAAGAGAACAAGATGATAATTCTCTGCTGCCACATCCCGCTGCGCAATTCCAAGTCCGGCCACTGCCAAGATGTCCTCAAACTCATGGAAGAATTCAAGGAGGCGCATCTGATGATCGGGCACACACACTACACCCAGAACTTCGTCTACCCGTCATCCCATAAGGCCAAAGGCGGACTTCCCGTATATGAACATATCCATGGTTCCGCTTGCGGGTCCTGGTGGACAAAGAACTGCAGTTCTACCACCAGCGGAGAACCCTCCGGTTACACAATCTATGAAATCGAAGGCGCCCACATAAACAACTGGCGCCTTAAAGGGACACTCAGGGATGCCGGTTTCCAACTCAGGGTTTTTGACGGGAATGAGATATACTATCAGACCTCTTATCCTCTCAATTGGTACACAGCGAGCCAGACCGTAGAATCCTCCGTATCCATCAGTGTCAAAGGGAATACCGTTCTAAGGGACTGCTTCGTCGCCCAGGTTTTCAATGATGATGATACGTACTGGACGGTTGAATTATATAAAAAGAGCACAGGAGAAAAAATCGGAGATTTCAAGCGGCTCTCCAACGGCACCTGCTCAAATATCGCGGCGGCTGCCTACTACTATAACCTGAAGCGGAAGACCTCTGACAGTTACCGCACATCGACTGCCAGCCATTATTGGTACTTCAAGCCCTCATCCGGCAATCCAGCCGCAGAAACGGACTGGGAGGTAATCGCCACTCACAGGCTGCCAGGCTACGAAAACGTCACCAATACCTATGACTGTTCCGTATTGACCAGGGAAACGGATTTCGAGAATGAATTCTAAAGAGCAATTGATTATATTTGCCTATACTTCCAAACAGATTCTTAATATCATGAGAAAACTGACCGCAGTCCTTTATGCCGCAGCCACTATGATGCTGGGCATCTCCTGTACAGGGAACCAGAACCAGAACAGCATCCCGCTCCCCGAGCATCCGCGTCCGGATTTCGAGCGCGCAGCCTGGGTCAACCTCAACGGTTACTGGTCATTTACCTTCGACAAAGCAGCCGCGGATAAAGTTCTCTCGGCAAATGACATCAGTGCGATGGGCCAGAAGATCATGGTGCCATTCCCTTGGGGATCAAAACTTTCCGAGGTTGAAGACAACGGAGACATCGCCTGGTATGCACGCAAGGTCTCCATTCCGGCCGACTGGGCGGGAAAAAGGGTCTTCCTAGTTGTGGGGGCCTCGGACTGGGACACCCAGGTGTGGTGTGACGGACAGGAAATCGGACGCCACCAGGGTGGATACACCCCATTCGAATGTGAGATCAAAGATCCCAAGTTCGGAAACAGCCAGACACTCCTGATAAAGGCCGACGACACTTCGAGTGACGCCCACCTCTATGGAAAGCAAGGTTACGGAAACGCCCGGGGCATATGGCAGACAGTCTATCTGGAGGCCCGCGGAGACAACTTCATACGTTCCCTGCATTTCACTCCGGACATAGACCACTCTCTGGTCCATGTAGATGTAGCCCTGGATTCACCTGCAGGGCAGGGCGATCTCTTCAAGCTGGAATTCAAGACCGGCGGACAGCAGACATTCTCTGCCTCGATGGCCGGTCAGGACCAGGCCTGTTTCGACATACCTCTCAAGGACCAGCACCTCTGGGACCTCGACGATCCTTTCCTCTATGAGGTCACCGCTTCACTTGGCGACAAGGATGCCGTTGACAGCTATTTCGGACAAAGGAAAATAGGCGTAGTGCCTTTCCCGGGCGCCGACTACAACTACGTAGCCCTCAACAACAAGCCTATCTACCTGCAGCTGTGCTTAGACCAGAGCTATCACCCTGACGGATTCTACACCTTCCCCAGCGACGAATTCATGAAGAATGAGATCCTCATCTCCAAGAAGCTCGGCCTGAACGGGAACCGCATCCATATCAAGGTTGAGATTCCGCGCAAGCTGTACTGGGCCGACAAGCTCGGTCTCCTGATAATGGCCGACACCCCGAATTTCTGGGGAGAGCCCGTGCCGGAAGCCCGTCAGGACTGGGAAAACTGCCTCCGCTCACAGGTAGAGCGCGACTATAACCATCCTTCAATCTTCGCATGGGTCAACTTCAACGAGACCTGGGGACTGATGACGAACAAAGTTTACACAGAGGAAACCCAGGAGTGGGTCCGCTCGATGTACCATCTGACCAAGACACTGGATCCTTCACGCCTCGTAGAGGACCAGTCCGCCTGCAACCACGATCACGTGGAGTCAGACATCAATTCCTGGCATGCCTACCGCAGGGGCTACGTCTGGGAAAGGACGATCAAGCAATATGTCGATAACACCTTCCCCGGAAGTCCTTACAACTACATAGGAGGAAATGTCCAGAACGGAGCGCCCATGATCAACAGCGAGTGCGGAAATGTGTGGGGATATGAAGGCAGTGCCGGAGACTGTGATTTCACCTGGGACTATCACATCATGATAGATGCATTCAGGCGTTATCCCAAATGCGCCGGATGGCTCTACACCGAGCATCACGACGTAATCAACGAGTGGAACGGATATGTCAGGTACAACCGTTCCGAGAAGATCGACGGCCTGGATGAACTGGTTCCGGGAATGACCATTGCAGATTTCCAGAGCCTCTACTACATCAGTCCTGAGCGTTACCTCTACACAGAGCCCGATGCAGGATCATGGATCGACCTGCCGTTCTTCGCCTCTTTCATGACCGACAAGGATCCGGGTAAACTCTCTCTCGAAACAGAGCTGGTGGGATGGAATTCACTCGGCGTTTTCAAGAACTACGAGAAAAACTCAATTCCCATCGGGTTCGAACCGTTCATGAACAAGACGGCTGCCAGACAGCTCGTACATATGCCTGAAGAAAACGGCCTGTACCTGCTCCGCATGGTGCTCAAGGATGAGAAGAGCAAGGCCCTCCACCACAACTTCACCACCTTCAGGATCAAGAATGGGAATGAGCCCCAGATAGAGAACCTCAGGCTCGTCACATTCGCCCCCGCATCATTCACCGCAAGCGAATGGTCTGAAAAACAGACTTCCATCTTCGACGGCCTCAAGGTTGACGGCTTCGGACACGGCTACTTCGAGTACACAGTCGCCCTCCCGGACGATGTCGACATCCAGAAACTGACTTCCGCAGAACTCCTTTTCGAAGCGTCCGCGAAGGAGCTGTTCGGCAAAGACAAGGAAGGGAACGAAATCAGCGGGGAATACATGCTTGGGAAAGGCACCTTCGATCCCTGCAAATCGCGTAATGCATATGCCATGACCGACGGCATATTCTTCCCCTCCAAGGTAGAAGTCTCCGTGGGTGGAAAGAAAATCGGGAAATATGAGCTCAAGGACGATCCGGCCGATCACAGGGGCATCCTCTCATGGGGTTCGCAGCCGAATGTAAACCGCCTGTCGGAAGCCGGTTCCTACGGTGAACTTGTCCAGATGGAAATCCCTGTCGATGCAATAGGCAAGGACGGAAACGTAGTTGTACGGTTCACAGTCCCCTCAAACGAAGACGGTGGCCTGGCCATATACGGCAAGGACTTCGGCCGCTATCCGATGGATCCGACCCTGGTGCTCAGATTCAAATAATTGCCAGAAAAATCACTTCACCCTGAGACGTTTCCCCACCCGGAGAATCGTCCTCTCGGTGATACCGTTCAGCGTACAGATCTTGCGGACAGTAGTGTGGTAACGCTGGGCTATGCCTGAAAGGGTGTCGCCGGAACGTACGGTGTGGTATTGTGCAGCAGCCATTTCCTTGGCTTTCTGCTCTGCCTCAGCCTTGGCTTTAGCTGCCTTTTCCTCAGCGATGGCTTTTTCCTTGGCATCTCCCTCGTAGATAGCTACTTCCTCCTCGTCAGATTCCGGAACATAGCTGCTCTCGGCATTCAGGTACTTCTTCTTCAAGACGAAGACACCGTGGCGGAGGCTTGCGTCCTGGAAATCGATAATCCACTCAGGATCGAAAGCATATCCCTTGTAGCGGGTCTCGAAATGAAGGTGAGGACCGGTCGCGCGCCCTGTTGAACCGCATAATCCGATCTGCTGCCCTGTCTGGACCCAGTCCCCTTCGGAGACCATGATCTTGGACATATGGGAATAGAAAGTCTCGAGGCCGTTAGAGTGGCGCAGGATTACCAGGTTTCCATAGCCGTGATAGTACTTCGCCATTCTGACCTTGCCGTCGAATGCAGCGAATATGGGATCACCGAAATGAAGGGGGAGGTCAACTCCGGTGTGATTGCGTCCGTGCCTGCGGCCGAACTTGGAATAGACCTTACCTTGGAAAGGACTGCGGAAAGTGCTGACGCTGTCCACAATAGGTATGATGACCTCTTCGGCCAGCGAGTCCAGAGGCATATGATACGGATTCGGGTACTCGTTGTCCCATTTCGTAGTGAAGATCCGGTCGGACATCTTGTCCTCAGGGCTCTTCCAATAATGCCAGGTGAAGTCCTCAAGCAGGATGATCTTGATGTGGGGATCGGAAGTGCTCAGGGTGTCGATGGCATTGGCCTCTATAAGTGACTTTACAGGAGCGAACGCGGGACGTGGGATGACCAGCGAAGCCTGCTTCTTGTTCTGGATTGTCGATTTTATGTCCGGACCTGCTGCCGCAGACATCGGCAAAGCGATGGCCGCGGCTATCAGGATACACTTTCTTAAATTCATTTCCAATTGTTTACGTATGCTTTCACAGCATCAGGTTCAGGTTTTCAGTACTCGGGCTAGCTTCTTACGGCCCCGAATTTCTCAGCGAGCAGAGAGACTGTCTCGTCTATCTTCGCGGCAAGCATCTCGGACGTCGCGGCCTCGCATATGAAGCGCAGGTAAGGCTCGGTATTGGATGGCCTTACATTGAACCACCAGTCCTTGAACTCAATCCTGTAGCCATCGAAATCCATCATGGCAGTAGGAGCCTCATCCTGGGTGAAATGAGCCTTGAGGGCCTCGATGGCGCCTTCCTTGTCAACCACCTTGAAGTTGACCTCGCCCGAATTCTCATAATGCTTGATGTCGGCAACCATGTCACTCAGCTTGATGCCCTTACGCTTTGCATCAGCCACAACGCGGAGCATCAGGAGGGAAGCCAGCATTCCACTGTCGGAGTAGAAGAAGTCGCGGAAATAATAATGTCCTGCAAGCTCTCCGCCCCAGAGGCCTCCGAGTTCACGGAGCCTCGGTGCTGCATTGGCACGGCCTACTTTCCAGGTCGCGACCTGGCAGCCCATGGGTTCGAGGTATTCAGTGACGGATTTGGAGGAACGGATGTCCTGAAGGACTATCCCCTTCTCTCCCCTTTCACCGACGAAGTAATTGCCCAGCAAAGCGATAACCAGATCGGGAGGAACCACCTCAGCCTTGTCATCCACGAACATGACACGGTCGGCATCACCATCGTAGATCACACCCACATCAGCGCCGGTCTCGCGGACCAGGTTCTGAAGGTCCACGTCATTGGCGGGGATGAGCGGATTGGGTTCATGGCTCGGGAAACGTCCGTCCATCACATCGTTTACATATGCATGGTTCTCACCGAAGATGTCCTTGGCGAGAAGTGTGGCCATTCCGCTGGAAAGGTCGAACGCGATCTTGAGGTTGGAGATGTCTCCCATGTAGCCACGGAGGAACTCCAGATAATCTTCGCGTACGTCCAGCTTGTGGACCTTACCGGGCTTTACGGCAGGAGGTGTCGGCCTGCCTACGTCTATCCATTCCTTGATAGTACCCAGGCCGCTTTCGAGACCTACCGGAAGGGCGTTCTCGCGGGAGACCTTCATTCCATTGTACTGGGGAGGATTGTGTGAAGCGGTAATCTGCACGGAAGCCTTGAAACCGTGCTTGGCGGTCCCGAAATAGACCATAGGAGTGGAACTCAGGCCGATGTCATAAACATCAGCTCCTGCATCCAGGATACCCCTGAGGAGGTACTCATGGACCTCATCGGAGGAGAGACGGCAATCACGTCCTACCAGGACGCTGTCAGTACCGAGCAGTTCAGGAAGGAAATATCCAACCTTGTAAACGGTGTTCTTGTTGAAATCCAGATTGTATATGCCCCGGATGTCGTAAGCGTGAAAAGCACCCATATTCTTCTTATATTAATTTCGTTTTATAATGAGCCGAAGCTCTGCCGCGGGATATGGACTGGAGCTTCTTTGTAATGATCTTCTTGCGGATAGGTGACACATGGTCGGTGAACATGTCGCCGTCGAGATGTGAAAGTTCATGCTCGACCATCCTTGCGGCGAAGTTGTCGAAGGTCTCGGTAATCTTGGTGAGGTTCTCGTCGAAATACTCGACAGTGATGGATTTCGGACGGACTACGTCGCAGAATATGCCCGGAATCGACAGGCAACCCTCCTGATAGGACACCATCTGCTCGCTCTTGTCCACTATCACGGGGTTTACCAGGACCCTGCGGAAATCCTTCAGATAGTCATATGTATCCGAAACCGGGACTCCGTCCACTATGACCACGCGCTTGCCGACCCCGATCTGCGGAGCAGCAAGGCCGACGCCGTCAGCATGGGCAAGAGTGTCCCTAAGGTCCTGTACAAGAGCCTTGAGCCCTTCCCTGTCATTCAGATCGACCTCGGCAGCCCTCTCGCGGAGCACTTTGGAACCATATAAATATATCGGTTGTATCATATTTTCCTGTCTTGGCGGTCCAACCAACCCTGCAAAATTATTGCCGCGCTGATCTTATCCACATTCTCTTTTATCCTCCTTTGTGATGATTTCATCCCCCCGTCAATCATGGCCCGGTGCGCAAGGACCGATGTAAACCTTTCGTCTTCAAGACTCTGGGGAACATCGGGGAAAGCCTTTGAAAGGGCTTTCAGGAATGCTTCCACATCCTTTGCTGCCTCGGAAGGGCGGCCGTCGAGATTGACCGGCCATCCAATCACAAAGCGGACTATATGCTCACTTTGAGCATATTTTTTGATATAATCTATTAACTTTGCACCAGGAACTGTGTCAAGGGCAGATGCGAAGATGCCAAGCGGATCGCTGACTGCTATCCCGGAACGTTTTCTTCCATAATCTATGCCTAAGATCCTGTCCATGATGCAACCTGCAAAGTTAATGATTTTTTGCAAATAATAAGAATCTGACAGTCATGCCGAAAAAGATCAAAGAGGAAAGGGTACGGGATTTCAGGGTCACCCTGACGAACGACGAGACCCACAGGGAACTGGGAGTCCTCCGTTTTACCCGTTTTTCTTTCTTGCTGACTCTTTTATCCGCCATACTCGTAATTATCGTCCTAGTTTACTGCCTGATAGCCTTCACTCCGCTCCGCAAGAACATCCCCGGCTATCCTGACGAGTACACGAAAAAAGAGGCCATCCAGAACGTAATTACAATTGACTCCCTGGAGAGCGTGATCACCCGCTGGCAACTCTACACAGTCAACCTGGACAGGATCGTAAAAGGCGAGGCTCCCATCCCGATGGACAGCATCCTCAAGATACAGTCCAAGGCCAGCATCGCTGATGACGAGAAGGCCCTTCTTTCTTCGAAAGACTCCCTTCTCAGGGACAGGATCAGGAAAGCCGAGCAGTTCCAGGTCAGTGAAGTCCTCCGCGATCTTCCCATCGAGGGTCTGCACTTTTTCACCCCGATCAAGGGAGTGGTACTCAAGGAGTTCGAACGAGTGCAGCATCCTTCTGTGGACATAAACGCCCCGAATGGCAGCATAGTGAAAGCAGTGCTTGGCGGAACCGTGGTCTTTTCCGGATGGAGCGCCTCCTCCGGCTACACTATGGGAATCCAGCACCAGGGTGACCTCCTGTCAATCTACAGGCATATGGACAAGCTCCTCAAATCCGAAGGAGACGAGGTCACGGCAGGTGCTCCCGTCGCCATGTACGGTGACAATAACGCCAGCTACGGAGGGCATTTCAGTTTCGAGCTCTGGTACAAAGGAACAGCCGTTGATCCGGCCAGATATATCAGCTTCTGAATGGAAGGGAAACGCCATATTGCAATACTCGGATCCACCGGATCCATAGGGAGGCAGACCCTGGACGTAGTGCGCCAGCATCCTGACCTCTTCGAAATCGACCTGCTCACCGCTAACAATTCAGCGGAACTCCTGATCAGCCAGGCCAGGGAATTCGACGCCAACAATGCAGTCATATGCAACGAGGACCTCTACGGGCAGGTAAAGGACGGACTGAAGGACACCGCCACAAAGGTCTGGGCCGGAATAGGTTCCGCATGCAGCCTGGTCACCGCGGAAAGTACTGACATCGTCGTCGCCTCTATGGTAGGCTTCAGCGGTCTCCGCCCCACTCTCGCAGCGATCGAAGCTTCCAAGGCTATCGCACTCGCCAACAAAGAGACTCTCGTCGCGGCCGGATCGATAGTCATGCGACGGGCATATGAATGCCACGCCCCTATCCTCCCTGTTGATTCGGAGCACTCCGCGATTTTCCAGTGCCTTCTGGCCGCCGGGAGCAATCCTGTAAGGAAGATCCATCTTACAGCCTCCGGGGGCCCGTTCCGCACATGGGCACGTGAACAGATCGTGACCGCAACCAAGGACATGGCCCTGAAGCACCCGAACTGGGACATGGGAGCAAAGATTACCATTGATTCTGCAACCATGATGAACAAAGGCTTCGAAGTCATAGAAGCCAAATGGCTTTTCGACAAGGAGCCTTCTGACATCAACGTGGTGATACAGCCTGAATCCCTCATACATTCGATGATAGAGTTTGAAGACGGTGCTGTCATCGCCCAGCTTGGAAGTCCGGACATGAGGGAGCCTATCCAGTTTGCCCTCAGTTTCCCCGAAAGGCTGCCCCTCAACAACAAGAAACTGGATTTCTCAGAGATAGGGCATATCAGCTTCTACAAGCCTGACACAGAGAAGTTTCCATGCCTGCAGCTGGCCTTTGACGCTATCGGACGCGGAGGAAACATCCCCTGTGTCCTCAATGCTGCGAACGAAGCCGCCGTGGCCGCATATCTCCATGACGAAATCGGATTTTATGGCATATCGGAAGTTGTCAGCCGTTGCATGGAGGAGGCCGATTTCATTGCCGAGCCCACCATCGACGACATATATGCAACTAATGATGAGGCCCGCGCGAGAGCCTCGGAGATCATCAAGACACTGAAATGACTCTTGTCCTGAAGATACTGCAGGTTATCCTCGCCTTGTCCGTGCTCATCGTGATCCACGAAGCCGGCCATTTCATGTGGGCCAAGCTCTTCGGGATAAGGGTGGACAAGTTCTTCCTCTTTTTCGATGCAGGCAATTTCAAACTGCTGAGCACAAAGGAAGGATGGTTTTCAAAACTTTTCCCGAAATGGAAGGACGGGGAGACGGAATACGGGATCGGGTGGCTCCCTTTGGGAGGCTACTGCAAGATCAACGGAATGATCGACGAGTCCCTTGACACCTCATGGCAGTCTCACGAGCCCCAGCCATATGAATTCCGTTCAAAAAAGGCATGGCAGAGGCTCCTGGTGATGTCGGGAGGAGTCCTTAACAATTTCATCTTCGCCGTCCTGGCCTTCATCCTGATTTCCGGCATATGGGGAAGGTCCTACATCGCAAATGAGGGCAACAGCATATATGTCACTTCTCTCGGGTCGGAGATGGGTTTTGCCACAGGAGACCGTATCCTCTCTCTCGACGGGAAGGTTCCGGAGAATTTCAGCTCCATCCAGGCGGATATAGTTCGCAACAACGTAAGCAAGGTCCGGGTGCTCCGTGGAGCTGACACTACTGACATCTACCTTGACCAGTCCATGTTCGGAGAGGTCCTCAATTCCTCCGAAGGGATTTTCACTCTGGCAATCCCCTTCACTGTAAGCGGAATGGCGGAGAATTCACCCAACACAGGACTGCTGGCTGCCGGCGACAGGATCATTGCCCTGGACGGACAGGCCAGTCCCTTCCTCCAGGATGCACGTCCCATCCTTGCCGCTCGCGCAGGTTCCGTGATAGATGCCGCAGTCATTCGTGACAGCGACACCCTTTCAGTTCCGCTCCAGGTGGATTCGGCCGGAATGATCGGAATGTACCCTGCGATTCCGGGAGTGGTTTCAATGAAATACAACGCAGTTACGGCCATCCCGGCCGGAGTCAAGCTGGCAGGACAGGCAATCGGCGGATACCTTAAAGACCTCAAGCTGGTTGCAACGCCCAAGACACAGGCCTACAAATCCGTGGGCAGTTTCATAGCCATCGGGCAGGTCTTCCCCGACAAATGGGATTGGTACCAGTTCTTGTATCTCCTCGCCATGCTCTCTATAATGCTCGGAGTGATGAACCTGCTGCCCATCCCGGGACTGGACGGAGGGCACATAGTCTTCACTTTGTACGAGATGGTCACGGGAAAGAAACCCGGAGACGGATTCCTTATGGTCGCCCAGCTCATCGGGATGGCTTTCCTGCTGCTTCTGATGTTCCTTGCGTTCGGAAATGACATACGAAGATTCCTGTGATTAGACTTTTTATATTAACTTATTGATTATCAGTGTGGTTCATATACCCTTAATGAGACTTTCCGCATTGTATCCAGACATATTCATAGTAAATTTGCAGTAGTTGTTTTAATTGATTTTCTACTCTCATGAAAAGAATCCTGACGCTTCTGTCACTGACAGTCCTCGCGATGCTCACTTCCTGCAAGGGCACTAAAGCCCTTCTCCCGAACGTGAGCGGGAAAGCCGGCGAAGTACTGGTAGTGCTGGACAAGTCGAACTGGGAGGGTGACCTTGGTGAAGAGGTCCGCTCCGTCATGGCCGCCGACTGTCCGATGCTCCCCCAGCCCGAGCCCCTCTATTCCCTGATCAATGTCCTGCCTTCCGGATTCACGGATCTCTTCAAGGTACACAGGAACATCCTGATGTTCCAGATCGATCCGCAGAACACGGAAGAAGGCGTCAGCGTCAGGAAGGATGTCTGGTCGGAACCGCAACTCATCGTTGCGGTTTCCGCCTGGACAGCTGAAACTGCAGACAGCCTTTTTGCTGCCAACGCCGACATGATAGTCTCAGCATTTGAGCAGGCTGAGCGCAATCGTGTCATCCAGAATACATTCCAGTTTGAGAAACCGGAACTCTACAAGCAGGTGTGCGAAGTCTTCGGCGGCTCTCCGCACTTCCCCACCGGTTACTTCCTCAAGAAGAAGACCGACGATTTCGTCTGGATCTCTGAAGAGAGACAGTACACCCAGCAGGCGGTCATAATCTACAAGTATCCCGCCCTTGAAGCTGACAATTTCACTCTGAAGAACATCATCGGAAAGCGCAATGAAATCCTCAAGGCCAACATACCCGGAATGTTCGACAACACATATATGACCACAGGGACTTTCTACACCCCGATAACGAAGTACCTCAAGTTCCAGGACAGGGAATTCGCGGAGACCCGCGGCCTGTGGGAAGTGTACAACGACTACATGGGCGGTCCCTTCGTCTCACATTCGTTCTACAGCCAGGACGGGAAAGACATAATAGTGGCAGAAGCCTTCGTCTATGCGCCCCGTTTTGAGAAGCGCCAGTACATGCGGCAGACCGAGAGCTTGCTCTGGTCATGGGAATGGGAACGCCCATCTTCGAAGTAAGACGAAAATCGTAAAGAAAATCGGCAGAAATATTTTGCCGGGTTGAAAATAATAGTTACCTTTGCAGTCCAAATTGCCGAAAAGGACAGTTTAGGCCTACGCGGTGGGTTCGTATAACGGTCAGTACTCGGGATTTTCATTCCCGCAATAGGAGTTCGATTCTCCTACCCACTACCAAAATATTAAAAAGATAAATACAATGGCAAACAGTTCATCCGCTGAAAAGCGCATCCGCCAGAATGAAAGGCATCGGCTGCATAACCGTTATTATGCTAAGACCACCCGTAACGCTATCCGTGACCTCAGGAACACTTCTGACAAGAAGGCTGCGGAAGAAGGCGCACCGAAAGTTTACGCTATGATCGACAAGCTCGCCAAGATCGGAGTCATCCACAAGAACAAGGCTTCCAATCTCAAGAGCGGTCTCCAGCTCTTCATCAACAAGCTGGCGTAGTGACCATCGAGATGTAGCGCAGTTGGCTAGCGCACCACGTTCGGGACGTGGGGGTCGTCCGTTCGAGTCGGATCATCTCGACACTTACAGGATAGGAATCAGGGTGACTGGACATTTCAGTCACCTTGTTTCTTTTTTATCTTTCCTTTCCGGCTGGCTATATGCACTGAAAACCTTCCGCTTCGCTCCATCCCTCCCACCGCTTCGCGGCGGGCCCCTCCCGCTCAACGATGCCGCGGGCGGCTACGGGTGTTTCAGTGCATATAGCCAGCCGGAAAGAAGCAGCGCTAAACGGAATGCTTACGGGCCTCGTACAATTCATATGAATTGACAAGGTTCTGCCAGATCGCGTAGAATCCTCCGGCCACCGACGTCACGGGCGTAAGGAACATGAAGCCCAGCCATATGACAAAACCGGTGTTCTTCTGTCCAAGGGCCTGTCCGGCGGTGACTTTGTCCGCACGGTACTCTGCAGTGCCCTTTTCCATGCGTGTGATTCCGGGGGCCCTGCGGCCAGTCCAGAACTGGAGCAGGCAGCAAAGGAGGGACACCAGTCCGATCAGAATGGTTTCCCAGGCTCCGATTCCGCTGCCTACCAGGGCGCCCGTAGCAAGGGCTAGAGCCAGGGTCAGGGTGACACCCCATATGTAGAATGCCCATCCGGCACGGGCTGACAGCCACCTCTGTAATGAGGGCAACGTGTAGCGGATCAGCCAGGCCAGGGCACAGGGAAGAACCAGGATTGAGAAAACACGTTTGAGAATCTTCCAAAAGCTGGCAAGGAATCCTATGTCTGCTGCAGGATTGACAATAGGCACCATCAGAGGAATCAGAATCGCCGCTATAAAGTTTATAATGACTGTGTAAGCCATTATATTAGATATGCTTCCACCGATCTTGGCAGTAATGACTCCGGCGGCAGCTGCGGTCGGGGCGATAAGGCATAACATTGCGCACTCGACCAGGATCCGCCCCAGGCCGATCTCCATCCCCGAGGCAACCAGGGAAAGCAATATGAACGACAGGCACTGTACGGCTCCGAGAACGATGAACCACTTCCTGGGCTTCAGGTCAGAAGGAGCCACAACGGTCAGCTGCATGAACAACATGAAGCTGACAAGTACAGGCTGTACCAGGGAAGCGACCCGGAGAAACACCGGCTCGGCCTCGGAAAGGAACGGGAGAAGATGGAATGCCAGGAAAAGGGTGATGCCGGCCACTATCGCAATCGGCAGCATCCAGTTCTTGATAAAGCGTATGACCTCGTTCATATGACCTGAAAAACCGCCGCAAATTTACTGCTTTTTCTGTTCATATGAAATGATGTCCTCCGGCTGGCAGACATGCAAACCTTCGCTCCGCTCATCCCACCACCGCTTCGCGGCGGTCCCCCCGTTCACGAGGTCACGGGCGACCACGGGTTTGCATGTCTGCCAGCCGGAGGACAAAAAAGAGTGGAGACTGATCATATTTCAGCCTCCACTCTCAGTATCAAGAATTTGAATTATTTCGCAGTAAAGTGGCTTTGTTCCCAGAGGCCTAACTGCTGGGTCGTGTTGTAGATAGTCGGGATAACGATGACGTCACCGGTCGTACCCTTGGTCAACTTGATGCTGGCAGTCTGGGTGCGGAGCACGATGGTCTCACCATTCTGGGAAATGTTCACATTCACCTTCCCTGTGCCAGCAGCATCGCCTTCTATGGTAACACCCTCGACTTTCACCAATGTACTAATGTACTTGTTGTAGTTTGCCTTGAGTTCTGCGATAGTCAGCACCTTCGGAGTTGGAGCGGTCCCGGATCCGATTGTAGCGCCATCAAATGACGT
>JAEEGL016681437.1_pt1 | contig 42771 bp, 77 predicted proteins | sample 9134231 | NCBI WGS metagenome assembly JAEEGL01 (sample SAMN16246548, study PRJNA631951) | gut metagenome | biome: gut microbiome; feature: rumen; material: fiber-attached | host: Bos | place: Iran: Karaj | collected 2018-10 | reverse complement strand
GGCATTACCCGCGCCGATGCTATCGCTTTCGCTATCAAGGCGTGCGAGGGCAACGATGAGGTCGTGGCTGTTCTCACGAACATGCACACGCAACTCACCAAGCCGCGCGCTAAGGCGGTTTCCAAGGCTCGCAAGGCTAACGAAAACCTTGCAGCCAAGGTGCGCGATGCGATTAGCGCACACGGTGACGGTATGAGCACCAAGGACATTGTCGCCCTTGGTATGCCCGAAATCACCACCACGCAAAAGGCGGCCGCGGTCGCTCGCGTGGCGTGTGAGTTGGGTTACCTCACTAAGTGCGTGAACGGCAAGGCGATTACCTACGCGCTCGCGTAGTGCCACGTCCTAGGCAAGACGCTAAAAGGCCTAACGTGGTTGGATTAGCTCGCGCCCATGCCCGCTAAATAGCCCGCCGAACCCACAAGGGGATGCTACACAAGATAGCGGATAAGTCGGGAACCACGCTAAAAGCAAAGAGCAAAGGGGTACCGTAGGCGCACGGTACCCCATTTTTTTTCGATCGATACTTTGTGCACGATTAGTTTGTGCACAAACTAAAAGGGATCCAGATCCTAATCCTAGTAGTTTACTAGGGTTAACTTTTCGGGCCGGCACAGAAAGTTAGCCTAGGCTAACTTTTGGATCCTCCAGGCGATCGCTTTATCGAACAACAGTTCGTATGCGCGGGCTCTGATCGAATTGTGTGGATTCTGTGAACCTATTGCCAAATCGATCCCGATGCCCTAATATGTAATTGTGCTCAAGGCGGCGACCAAATAGGCCAAACCGAACCGGGTAGGGCACCTAAATGCGCGTATGCGGGCAGGTCAAAACAGGTGTACTAACAACAGCCCTACCCCTTTTATAGAACAAACGTTCTAGAACAAGTGTTCGTCGAACTGGTGTTCGGGTTCGCGCGGACCGAACTAGTGTTCGTATTACATAATGCGGACGGTATAGAACTGGTGTTCGTATTCGGTAGTGCCGCCGCGGCTGCGCCCATACGCAACTTTTCCGTGAAACCGGGGCATACGCCTGCATACGCGAATTTTTCCCAAAACCTGAGCCCTCTGCGCATACGCGCTCTGCTAAAAACTTTTACTTGACAGGGCGTCCTTTTTGTGGTATAATAGAAGTAGCGTACTTTTTCTGCCCCGCAGTAGTCTCTATATCAAAAATTTAATTAAAATTTTGATTTAAACGCTAAAAAGAAAGAGCCCGCCGCATACGCGACGAGCTCGTAAAAGTGCAGAGGTGATCTTGGCTTCAATTATTTACGCTTCTGCACCAGCGTAACCTCGTAGGTCTTGCCATCGATCTCAAAGCGGAACTGGCGCTCGGGGTTGGTAATCTCAACCTCGCCATACGCCTTAGCCATGCAGTCCGCAAGCTGATCAACGATTGCACGCTTCGTATCGTTGGGCTTACGAGTGCGGGGCTTACGCTCCTTGGCCTTCGCGGTTTCCTCAACCTCAGTCTGATCCAAGTAGCCCTGCTCCGCGAGGTAACGATCAATCGCTACCTTGTTGCTGATCTTCTCACGACGGGCGTTCCTGAAGACCTCCGCAGGAATTACTACCGTCTGCTCGATGCCGTTCTTGTCGATGAAGGTGTTCTTGAGATCTCCAGGATTCATATCTTACTCTTTCTATTAGAAAGTTTATTCACGGTACATCTGGGGCGGACCACTTGGCCCCGCCGCCCCTCGGGGCTGACGCCTACTCGACGTCGGAGGGAACGAAGGTAGCAGGAGCGCTCTTCTTCTCGCCCTCGATGCGGGTCACGCGACCCTGCTGGACGAGGAAGCGGAGGGCAGCGCTCATCTTCTGAGCAGAGACGCCAAACTCCGCGGCGAGCTCCTTGTTAGTGAGGGGATCGCCAACCTCGCAGAGCTTGCGGAAGACGTCCTCGCGGAAGTCAACGACTTCCTGGTTCACCTTAGTCTTACGGGGACGAGCGGCGTTGCGCTCGAGCTGGGCGATCTTGCGCTCGCAGAACTCAACGATCTCGGGGTCGTCAGCGAGAGCGACGGCGATGCGGGCGTAGAGGTCCTTCTGGGTGGTCTTGATCTCGGCCATGATTTCCTTCTTTCTGGGACTCGCGTCCCGGTCCTTGTTACGAGTCCCTTTGACTCGTTCTTTTCTGAGGAGGTCGTCCTCTTTCACTTTCTTTATATTTATTATACCATATTTTTGTAGTTCCTGTCAAGCATTTTCTTTTTGATCCGCTCTACTTTCTTTTTAGCGGATCTTGTTTTACTCTCACGGTCCCATCTTATTTCCCCTTCTTTCTTCCTTTTCTTTAATTATATTATAACATATTTTAGTGGCTACCGTCAAGTACTTTTCTTCTGGATCAGGTCATTTTTTTTCATTTTTGAATTGAAAATGAAATTATTTAACGAGATCCGTTTGAAAATGAAAATTGAAAATGAAATTTCAAAATGAAAATGAAAATTGAAATTCAAAATCGAGATTGAAATTTCTTTTTCTCTCTCACTTTCTATATATATTATATCACTTTTAAGTGAAAATTGTCAAGAAATTTCTTTTTTCCAAGAGAAAGAGAAAGTGGCGCGGCCGCCCGTTAATTTCACTCGTTTGGACGCCAGAATATCGTGAAGTGATTTGAAATCGAAAATCGACCAGATCTCCGTCTCGATTTTTATTTTTTTATCTGGCGTCGAGGGTACATTTTTTATGCATCAGATCAAATCATACGATCTGTTTTATACGAAATTTCAATATAAAAATCAAGTGTGGACCCTTGTTGTACAACAAAGACAAAAACCCAAATTTGGTGGTCAGATCCATGAGAAAACTCTTGACGGCCTGGGTTGTGATGTGGCACAGCTCCGCTGTTCTAATTGTCAATTCTAATTATTTTCGTTCTTTTTTGTACTTCTCTACAAGTGTCAAATATACTTTTACTGCATGTTTAATAAAATCATGAATATTCATATCTTTCTCTTGCGCTTTTTGAAGTCAAAATTCATATTGGGAATCTTGTAGCGTAAGATTTACTCGTTTACTCATTTCAACTTCCTTCCTTCTGCTTTTTACCTCCGCTGTCTCATATACCTATTTCACATCATTTATTAGTGATTTAGAATTCATTTTAATCTTTCGTTTCCTTGTTCTCAACGCAAACAAATATGCCTGGATCGCTACACGAGTTACTTCTGATAATGACTTTCCTTTTTCTTCAGCTAAACGTTGAAGCTCCTTTTTCTCTGCACTTGAAATTCTAATTAAAATTTGTTCTAGGGGAATTTTAGCCATTGCATCCTCCCTATAATTTAGTATCTTCTACACAATACTCATAACCAGGAATTACTATAGCTTTGTACAATTTCTCATATCAAGAAAGTTCTTTCTTTAGTCGCTCATTTTCTTTCTTAAGCATTTCTACTTCTTCAGATTTATTAGTTAACCAATCTTTAACCACTTCCCAACATTCTGAACAATAATGTCACTCAAGTCGATCTTGAACAGTACACGCTTCTACCTTTAAAATATAAGGAACTTCTCAAACATAAGGATTAGTACTATGAAAAATCTTTCCGCAATGATCACACACATAAACTTCTTTACGCATTATACGCTTCCAATCCATAGATTTTGATAAAAGCATCTTGATAATCTTTATTTCAACTTTGAAATGAAAAATAGCCTTTACCAACCTTCACTCGATCAGCTTTCTCCTGATCTGATAATACCTTAATTTCTTCTTTAACCGGTGCTGCTAATTCTTCGTAAACTTCAGTAGATAATTGCTTACCTTGTTTAACAGCATCACCAACATATCTCATATCAGCTTTAATTTGTGTAGAACTATATTGTTTTACCCAATACAATTCATGATAACATCCTTTATGGCCTGGTCTTTGATGTGATTTTGAAAACTTAACTAATCCAACATCTTCTAATACAGCTAATGATCTTTCTATTAAAAGAATATTCTTTTCCTGTTTTGTATAACCTAAAGCCAATGCAATTTCTGTTTTTGAAAAAAAGTAATTTTCATTTCTATTATATTTTTCTTTAATATATAAATGTTTTATATATTTACTCATTAAATAACAATATACTTTAAATGGTAATTCATTTAAATAATCTAAACAAAATTTAACAGTATCTACAGTTAAACCAATAAAAGGTTTATCAATACTATTAAAAATATAAAATTCATCTGTTTCAGTTATTAATCCTAAATCAATATAAGTTTTAATTAAAATATTACATTTATAATAAGTTTTATGTAATACATCTTTAATTGCTTTTTTTAATTCTTTTTTATCTACATAATGATATGTAACTCCATTTTGTTCCACTATATAACCTCGATTAAATGATGCTAAATACAACTGTGGATCATACTGCTTATTCTGCATGTTCTTTTCTGCTACGTTAATTAGTAAATCATTTTTCATTCTTACCTCCTTCCTTAACAGAGAAAAAAGTCTATCTACTATCTATATATCTATATCTATTAGGCGTATTACTTTTTTAAAAAAATTAACCGATCTGGTATTACTTTTTTAAAAATCTGGTATTACTTTTTTAAAAATCTGGTATTACTTTTTTAAAAAGATTGTAAATCTGGTATTACTTTTTTAAAAAATGCGTGAGCTTTTTTAAACATAGCGTGAGATTTTTTAACCAAATTTTCCGTGGATTCCAATTTCATTTTCATCGCCAAACTTCAATGCGAAAACACCACTATTTATCCCAGTAATAATTTTTATCAAATTGAATTACATTCTCTTCATCTGTACCTATTACTTTAATAGCTTGCTCTACAGTTCGAATACCAATTCCAAGAGCCTTCAAAATAAAACTATTCATATCAGGATACCCAAGCTCCTGCCGCAAATTATCTCACCTAAACAAATATTTATCCGGTATATCAATAACTATTTGCATTTTTTCTCCTTATACGCAGGTAGGGAGGAACATTCTCGACTAATCGTCTCGAAAGTTACCTCCCTACTAGTTAACGTCGCTTCGCTCCGTTAACTTATATTAAACTAGATCATCTGGAGTCAATACCTCTCCAAACCAACAAAATATCGCACCCATACAAAGCCCCGCAAAGCCAGCCATAAAGATCTGCACAGTCATCGGCAAACTCCTAAACCATTCTACCATTACTTATATCCATTCAAATTATCGAACATACAAAGAGCTCCGTAAATAACACCAATGCAAAAATGCTCATTCAAATATCCAGTAGACTTATACTGCACATCAATTTCTACTCGATCATAAATCCACTTTCGCAACTCAAAATAGTCGTCAGGAATCTCTTCCCCTCCATTCACATGCGCATAATGATCTACAATCAAAGTATTCACCAGATCGACATAATCATCCATAGTAATCTGCGCAAACTGACGATTTTTCAGCTTTGCTAGCATAATCTTATACATGCGGCCCCTCGCTTTCTTAGAAGTACTTATGAATCCTATAGCTATCCTCTGGATCATCATCATCAACACAAAGAATAACTATGAGACAAACAGCCAAAAGAATAAATCCTAGTATTGCCATGTATCATCACACGCCTTACAAATTATATATCCACATACTGCACAACTTGCCGCCAAAAAGCCTATCAAACTCATTACCAATCGAAATGTTATCATTACAACATACCTCCAAGACCTCCAGGCGGATCGTTATGATAATCAATAAGAGCATCAATCAATAGAATAAAGATGATACCCAGAAAAATTAATGTTGCCACTCTTCGTTCTCCTCATATTCACTATAAAACTCCGCATAATCATCCAACCGCAATAGTCCCATACGCTTGCGGCCAGTGTCTATACAGTATCTCACCTTACCATTTTTAAAATTGGCATCCCGCACTATATACCCAGGCTCTCCATCAAATTTAATAGGATCTTTATCCTCTTGGAATATATTCATCACATATTCAATATGTTCCATCCAATTAGAAGTGGTAGGAGTATGTCCAAAGATAATGTCATATGGATACTCTGTCCGATCAGTAAACCAACGTTCTCGTATCCACAACAAATGCTGTGTCCATTGCGGCGACTCGATACCAGGAATCTCAATGATTTCATCTCGACCTGTTTCAATAAAATCATCAGATAAACGTATGCTTCCTCCACCAAGCCCCGCATGTACAAGCAACTTATCATCAACAATATAATACATAGGTAGATCTTTTATCCACCGCGCAGCTTTATGACACCAACTACTTCCATAAAGTTCTCGACAATCATCAAGAGTACGATAACCACCATTCCAAGACCACGGATCCTCATAGATATAAGAATCTATACTCAAAGAATCCATAATTGCAGAAAGACTTTTATACGCCATATCCTCATGATTTCCCAAGAGAAAATGAACGTTATCAGGAGCCTCTTCTACACTCCAATAAAGGGCTTGTGCAGATTGCGGGCCCCGATCAATTATATCGCCAAGAACATAAAGTTCATCATTATCCCAATCAAAATGAGCTTGCTCAAGAACATCAAACATGCGGCTAAGGTAACCATGAATATCACTAATTACATAAGTTGCCAATTATCCCTCACCATTTTCTTTCCACCGATAAAATATAAATCCAAATCCATAAAGAAGTACGTTGAGAAAAATCATCCAAAACATTGGATCTGATAGTTCAGAACCTTGGCAAACACCAAGAATACCCCAAAGCATAGCTTTAATATATGCTACATCACTATCTTGCATTACTCAGTCACTTCCATTATATTTAATATCTATTGCTTTTAAATGCGTAAAATAATATTACTACACCTAGCAATAAAAATTTTACACAATCTTGTCCATTAGGAGTAGTTAATGCTGCGCCAAGAGAAAATCCTCCACATAAATATAAAATTAAATTATCTTTCATTTATAATTCATCCTCTACTTCAATTCCCCATTCACGCAGCTTACGCTTTGCTCGTTCACCGCCAAGCTTAAGTAATCTATCTTTATATCTGTCAGAGACATTATACGTACCAAGTGTTCCATCTTTGTAACCATCAAGAAAACCTTGATCCCTAAGCTCACAGAATGAACCATCATCTGCCCCAATATCTCTGAACATCAAGCAACATAGTTCAATAGCTCGATTAAAAGCTACGTATTCATCAGTGAGATCTCTTTGAATCTTATCATTATCTGCCAGAAGGTCCTCGATTGTCTGAGCAGCAAACTTCAATGGCTCACAAAAACGTCGCATTCCATCAACGTCTGCTTCAGTTGCTAGACTGCGAAGTTCATTGCAAAAATCTTCTAAAAAAGCCATTCCTTACTACCTTCCTATAAAGGTTCCTTCATTATTCAGTAACTTCCTGATCTACAATCCGCACCTTAATTTGATCGCCGCCCCACAAAGTCTCACTAATCTCACGTAGCCGACGCTCTTCCAGATAAGCTTGACGATATTGCTTATACACACCATACACCTTAGTATCGCGGCCATTACGATAATCTACAAGAATAACATAAACCTTCATTATATCTCCTAGGCTTCGACGATCTCATAAAACTGCCACTCAGGAAAAGTCATCTTATCGAGCACATTCATTGCTTCTTCCTTGGTGCGAAACTCAAAAGGAATTTCAACATGCTCATTAATAGGAATATAACGAGCAATCTTCGAGTGAGCATACTCGCCAGTCTCAATGTCAACAATAATGTAAGCCATATTGAACTTCCTTTCCTCTTTTTCTTTAATTATATTATACCATAAAATTAGGGCTGGTGTCAATATGTTTTCTTTTAGATATGAAATTAAAGTCGTATATCCGCAGCTACTTCCAAAATCTTTTGGATATCCCATTCAAACAATTCAAGATCTGTAATGACTCCCCGCATAAGACTATCATACACTTTATAATAAGCAACAGGCCAATCTATATCTTCAACCCAATTAATATAAGGGATTTTTTTATACTGATGATTAGGAAGAAGAGCAAACCAATCACCATTATCATCATGAAGCAGATAACTATTGCTCACTAGTATCCTCCATTTCAAAATTAAAATTATCTTGCGGGAATCCGGTCTCAAATAATCCGCCTAATTCATTTAAATCTAATTCTGGTTCTTTTCAATTACTAAAAATAATCTCAAGACAATCTGAAAGGAAAAAACTTTGATTCTCACCACATTGAGTACATAATACCGTAATTACATTAGCATCAGTATCATCATTTTCCTCTTGGATTGCCTGATGACGTAAAAATCATTTAATACCTTCTGAGGTACCACATTTAGGACATTTCATACTACCTCCTAATACCACAAGCTTCTGCCAAAGTAGGATCCCAATAGTAATCAACCTCAAGAAACTCCTTTACCTTCAAATGGTGATGAATTATAGGCTTCTCAGGAACAATATTATGCTCCCACCATTCAGATCCATCATACTCTCCTCGAGAGTACCAAGATCCATCATTCATCATAATAATAAGATCACAAGGAATCGCGGCACTACCATAGCCGTTACTATAAACAGTATTACGGGCAACATCAAAAAATTCGTGAACAGGAATAGTAAACTCACGAGTTCCAATCCAAGCAATATCATTAACAGTATACCCATCATGGCTAAGAACAGAAGTAGTTTCAACGGCAAGGTTAATCACAGACATACTAACTCCTTTAATATCGTTCTCCAGTTAAAGAACCATATCCTTCAAGTCCTATAAGACCATCTGGAATAAGATCAACAACTAATGTTCCATCGTCTTGAACTTTTTTAACTTTTGCTACACGAGTTCCTTCATATTTACAATCTTTACAAAAATATGGAATTTCAATGCCTTTTTCAAAATCTTCTTGAAATGGTTCTCCTACTATAATATTGCGGCTCCCACATCTTTTACATATAATTTCTTGACCATACTTTGCACCAACAAAATCATGATCCCCTTTATTTCCAATTAACCCAGATTGACGAGCCTCTTCAATCTTTTCTTCTCTACTCTTGGGGGTGAAAATAAAGGGGATCCCATAGCCTACTAAACTATCCATTAATCGCCCTCCATTATAAACTCAGGACGATTAATCCTCTCAAAATAAGCCTTAGCCTTTTCAGCTCCGAAATACTTGCAATAGTCGTCCCATACATACTTATTCATAGCCTTGTTAAACTCTGCCCAGCTTTCATCGTCGAACTCTTCGCGAAGATACCATTCACCTTCAAATCCAAGATCAACATTGCTCATACGATAAGAAATAAGCATGCGGCAGATGATATAGTTGCGAATCCAACCAAACTCAGTGTTGAGACAGTTCTGCATAAACTCAATGACGTTATCTTTGAGCATAGGAGGATTCTTCTCGCTAATCATATGGCAAATCTCTTCCTGATGCTGAAACATCTTCCTAGAAAGACGGAAGGTAAGCTCGTCTACGAGCTCGTTTGCGGAATAATCATCATCCGCATAAGGACGAGTAAAGATGCAATCAAAAACCTGATCCATATCCTTAAAAACACTCATCTTATTCTCCCTTCTTGGAAACAACAGTGATCTTCTGACCATCATCAATCATGAAATAGTAATCAATAAGGTGCGGATTATGCAGGAAGTGGTTTGTCAAATAGTAAAGAACTTCAAGTTCATCTTCAACATGCAGAGGAAAACACCCATAAGTATCTTCCACAGGATATCCTTCGTCCCAATGACACGTGAAATCAACTACGAAAGTCATTTTAGACCTCTACATCACAAATAAACTCGTCGTAATCATCGTGAAGAATAAAAATGTCTAAATGTCCACCATTGAGATCTTGCAAAGCCAACTCACACTCACGAATACAAGCTTCAAGAGTACCTTCAAAACCAAATTGAATAAACTCGCCTTCAACATTCTCACCAACAACATAGAAAGTCTTGGTCATTTGACTCTCCTTACTCCTGCACCGGAAGTTCACGAGCTTCGTACTTCCACCAGTATTCCTGCTGATCAATCCAAGCATCCGCGGCTTCCTTGGTCAAAAAAGCCTTCTCGAGAACAATCTCACCAGTGTAGTACTCGCCCTGATAAAGTTCCGGAGTATTGTACGTAACAACCCAGATGCTCATTGAAAACTCCTTTTCTCTTTTTCTTTAATTATATTATAACATAAAAATAGGGCTCCTGTCAACAAAAAAGATTTAGATTTGTAAATCAATTTTATAAACAGAAACCCCTTAAAACATTTTATTTAGATTCAGGAATATTTGGAACTACAATTGTTGATCCACCTTCAGGAACAACATAAATTGTTTGTCCATTTTTAAGAGCTTCAATATACTCTTGCTGAAGAATTTCAGGAGTTAAAGATTCAGATCGAATCTTATTCGCTTTAGCTTCACCCTCAGCCTTTAGAATCTCAGTTTCAATTTTAACTTTCTCAGCCTCTTGCTCATTAACAGCATTTTGCTTTGAGATCTCAGTTTTCTGAGCATCATTATACGCTTTGACAATTTCATCTGAATAACGAATATCTTGAACATTAACCTCGGTAATGTGCAATCCAATAGCTTCCCATTCAGGATTTAGCTTATCAAAAATTGCTTTAGCATATTCTTCTCTTCCATTAAGAAGTTGAAGAGTAGTAAACTTACCCGAACAATTACGAGCTGCATCACGAACATTATTTACAGCTACAATTTGAACAAAATTCTCTTGCTTTTGATAATCAGTATATAGATCAATTGCGGCATCTGCTTCAAGAGAATAAATTACCTGTACGTCTACATTTGCCTGAGCACCAGACTTATCATATACAGTAACTTCTGCGCCTGTTGCAGTTCCATTGTCATATTCATATTCTGAATTTCGATAAAGATTAACGATATTATTACGAATATCATAACGAATTACTGATTGCCAAGGAGCTTTTAGATGAAAACCAGCATCCTCTGTAGTTCCCGCAAGTTGTCCACCCCAATTACGAAGAATACATACTTCACCAACATCTTGTCCATATACGCAAAACATTCCTAAAATCCCAAGAAGAAAAATTACTGGAATTAACTTTACATAAAAAGGTAGTTTAATATCATCATACACGTTTATTTACCTCCTGTTTAAAAGAAATGTTTAAAAAAGTCATCTGACTTTAAATCTTTAATAAATTGTTCTTGCGGATCTGCTATCAAAAAATCACTATCTTTTTCTTCTGAATCTTCAACTGAATCTAAAAAATCTAAAACCCCTTGACCTAAATGAATACAATTATCATAATTCATATAAGTACGAGTATAAGTACGAATATTTCTTTCTTTATACATTATTATATCTCCATTGGCGAGTATATTCATACTGAACAATTCCCGCAGCAACCGCTACATTAAGAGAACGCACAGAGCCAAACATGCCAATATAGAGCATGTTATCACATAGATTAATAGTGTTCCGGCTAAGTCCCGGTCCTTCTTCTCCAAAAACAAACGCACTTCGCTTGGGAAAAGTAACATTCACAAGATTGATTGGACTAAACTCCATAATATTATCAATAGCATATACAGTATATCCAAGAGATCTAACATATTCAATTACCTCCTTTGTTGTATCTGCATGATAAACATTTTCATAATGTCCTGTTCCTGCAGTTGATCTTTTATCATACCTGCGGCGTCCGCAAATGTAAACTGCCTTACCAAGAAAAGCGTTGTTAGATCGAATAGCACAACCAATATTGATATTATAATCAATATTTTCAAAAATCATTATTGCTTCTGATCGATCCTTTTGGAGATCTGCACGAATATCTTTAGTTTGCCAATCTTTATAAAATTGAATTACATTGGCCTTGCGGGAATTAATATGATCAATACCCCATGAATACTTTTCTATCATTACACTCCTAATTGCTTAGCTCTATTTTCTAATGCAAACATTTCACCAGAAAAACTTGATATACAACATCTGTGTAGTAAGTTAAGCAAATCTCTAGCAAGTTGTTTCAACTGTTCTGTATTATCCATTACATATATCCTCTACTCTATTGATGAATTTAAGCATAAAGTTAATTTGAGAAAGAGAAACATCATCAACGTTTAAAGACCACTTTCCATCAGACCAGCAACAAGACATATTGGGGCCGAAATCTAAAAAGAAGGAATCCATTTCTCCCCAATTAAAATAAGAGCACTTTTGCCACATTCCGCAATATAATACGAACAATTTATTAAGTCGTGAATCAGTATAATCTTGCGGCCGAGCATTAATCGTATCAATCATATGCTCAAAATCAGGATCGATCTCAGGCTTTCCTTGTACAACATCTACGTCGCCTTTGCGGGCAAGGTCTTTGTAAGTTTGAATAACTATTCTATGGTTATTATGCATCAAAATATAATGCAAACAATTATTACCACTGTTAACTGATTTAATATCATTAAGAGTTACATCCTCTCCATTACTATTTTCTTCAATGGAGATAGAATCAATGGTATCAAGAAAACTAAGAAAATCCATTATATCAGCAGGGTTAAACATATTTATTCCTCTAACGTCCAACTGGGCTCATAGTGATAAAGAGACGTTCTACAAAATCCATTCTTATCAAACCGAGATTTAAAAGATACAGCTTTTTCTTTTGAATCAAAGAACTTATCATGTACTTTTTCCCAAGAAGATTGTGGATCCATTTGAAATAGTACTATAACACGCCATTCTTTAAGCATTGAGTTCCCTTTCAAGTTTCCGAATCTTGCGGCCAATCTTGCGGAGAACACCTTCTCCTTCCATAGTCTTACCACGAGACATAATTAGATTATAACGCCCCTTAAGGGCTTTTAGCTCAGATTCTTTACTCACACTCATATTCATCGTCTCCTTCAGTATCATCATTATAATTATATACATAGGGATCACATCCCTCGCAAAGATAACCATCAAAGTTATCCTCGGAGCAGAAACAAGGGCAGGTGTCGCACAGGCAAACAAACTCCATTTAGTCCTCCTTCTGATACGTGGTGATCTCATAGAACTTGATTCCTTTTAGAATCAAAACATTCTCAAAATCAAAGAGGTCTTCGTATTGCCAATCAAACTCAATTTCAAAAGAACCAAGATGAGAATTGTCAGCATCATTATAAATATCAACGTAGACCATTTTGCCCTTCTTTCTCTCACTTTCTATAATATAATTATAACATAAAAAAGTGATTTTTGTCAATAAGAATCTTATAGCAAAGGTGTATAAGGATTTCGATCTGCGGTTTGTATCATTGTGTGCTCTAATCGATGTATCCTCATACCACGTTCCGCAAGAATATCCCAATAATCATACGCTTCCTGTTCAGAACCTTGAAAGGGTATAATTATTTTATCATCTTCAGAAACAAAAACCCAGATCATTTTACTTTGATCAGGTTTTGGTAGTTCAAACATATATTTCACTTCCTTTACATACGAAAAAAAGGAGGATATTAGCGTAAGCCAATATCCTCCAAGTTTATTTTAGAACAAGTCCATACGTCTACTTTCTTTAAAACTGGTAAGTTAAAATCAGAAAGATTAATATAATAATGTATATCATCAATGCGGCCGCATCTAACACAATAAGTTATAATATTATATGCTGGTTTCTTTTCATGATTCCTATATTCATATTGTCCTGATTCAAAAATTGAACAAGCATATATATGTTTATGGTCTGACCGCACATGCACTTTCTTCTTCTTTTTCTTATACCGAGGCTTTTCAGGAAGTTCTGCGTATTTATGCTCTATAGCAGATTTTTTCCATTCAGACATAACATATCCTTTCTCTTGGATTATATATATTATATCATATTTAAAAAAATCTGTCAATTACAAAGCTCCATCATATCTAACATATTTTATGTAATCATAATGAGCATGAGATCTAACAGCACCCTCTTCAGAACCAATTAAAATATTTGGTGCTTCTTGTAATTCTTCATGAATAGTATCAAGAGTTGTATTTTGATTTGCATTAACTCCTCTAAGCAATGTTCCATTAACATGTAATCCAACAGCGTCTCATTTGACAACTATATCTTCGCCTGCGGGAATATTAATTTCAAGACCCGTAAATTTATATGCTCCACCTTCACTTGCGGAACCTATGCGGAGTCTAGTCTGAATAGTATTAGCTGCTTGAGAAGTATACATATTAACTACTGGTCCTGATTGATAATCAGTAATTATAGCACCAATACTAAGAAGATTTTCTTTTACAGTAGTAATACCAGTAATATTAAATTTAGCTTCTATATATTGCCCATAATCAAAACTAAATGTAGATGGAATAGTTCAAGAGAAGTTTTGACCATTTGGATCATAATTTTGTGCTAAAATAACTTCTGTATAATATTCTTGATCCATAACTAAAACAGAAATAGTATCAGAATATTCACCACAAGTTAATGTAATAGTATCTCGACCATTTTCTATTCCAGTTATCATCGCAGTAAAAAATCCAGTTGCTTTATTAATATTATAATCTGTAACTTCTGCTTTGCCATTAGCAGAAGTGAAAATGATAGAATCTGTAGTTGTTCCTGGAGCAATAGTACCAGAAAAAGAATTCTCCATATTAACTCATACTGTTATATCTGTATCATCAATTATTACTCCTTCACAAGGTACAAATAATAAATCTTCTAAAGCTTTTATTCTATTAGACAATGATGTATCGTTATAACTCGCAGAAATCTCTCGCCGAACCCCATCTATATCCACATATATATGCCCGACCGTCATATTAGAGTTAGGAAAGATGTAATATACAGCACCTTCTTCATATTCTTTGTTTTGGATATCTGTATCAGAACCGCTATAAAATTTTATTAAAGCCATAAAAATTTACACCTCCTTAAAAATGGGTAAAATAAAAAGGCCCTAGATTTTCTCTAGGGCCAAGATTATTCTTCGTCGCCAGATTGATCGTCAAAGATATTGTCGTTAGCCTCATCTTCAGCACGATAAGCTTCTATAGCTTCTGCGACTTTCTTATCTATATATGCTTTTAATTGTTCGTTATAACTTTTAAGGTTCTCGTAGTCAACAAAGCCTTTTACATTCATTTAAATTATTCCTCTTCCATGTCTTCTACCATTGCATCTCCACCAGCATCACCTGAGACAAATACAAGTGGAGAACCATCAAGAGTAACTGCGGGATAATTAGTAACAATAATACCCTCGCCATCTTCATAAACATAAATTAGAGAACCTTCTTCTGGGCGAGTAAGATTGTTAATATTAACAGTATACTTGCTGAAATCTTCTTTTACACCATTCTTATTAGTATAGTCTTGGCAAAGCATAAATCCACTATATTCATCAGCCTTGCCGCTTACATATTCATAAGAGCAATCATCAATATTGAAAATTGCGGCTGCGTTATTACGGTTGGAGAGACGAACAATGTTATTGTTAGTGGCACCAGCGAACTTGCAATTCTTAATAGCGTGGATAGAGCCTTCAGCTACCTTATAAAAACTAATGAAATTATTTCCAGGGACCCCTGTAAAGGTACAATCATCGACGGTTACATTACCATTGTCTACAGTTTGGCTACCCTCAATAGGATTATAGATGTTGCCACAATGGAACTCAGTCCCCTCAACGGTTAAAGCACCAATACCATTGTTAAGGATTGCGGAATAGCCCATACCGTCAAAGATACAATCTTTAACAAGGACGTCCTCTGCACCAGAAATATTTAAACCATAAACTTTATCTTTTTTGTTAGCACCAGTAGCGCTGAAAGTACAACCTTCAAATTTTAACATATTATTACCTTCCTTTCAAGCGTATTAAATTAAGCTACAATAACTTCGCCTGTGAATGAAGCGCCAATAATTGTTACTGCGGCATCCTTATCAACGGTTACGGTACCACTAAATACGACGTCCTCAGCCTCAATTACTGCATCCTTATCAATTGTAAGATTTTCAGCAACGGGCTCAGTTAGAACTAATTTCTCACCTTCATTAAGAGCTGCAATTGCATCCTGAACAGTCTGACCCTCTTCGAGCTCAACTGGAGTTAAGAATAGAGCGTCAATATAAGTTCCAGAAATAGCTCCAATAGCATCAATCTTAGCATCTAATGCGGAGATTGTCTGTCCTTGCTCGGCAACAACAGAAACTAGATCTGCGGCAGCTTCGCCATGAGTATTAATCCAATCTGCAATCTCTTTTAAAGTGTCAAGAGAATGAGGAGCGCCATTTACTAGAGAGGTAATTGCGGCAGAAATCTGATCTGCGACAGGAGAATTACCAACTAAAGCCTTTAGAGCATTAAGATCACCAAGTAAAGTGGCATCCATATTTTGAAGATCATTAATATCAGCAACTAAGGCAGAATCATCATATGGCTCTACTTCAGTGCCTTCAGGAGCATGATCCGCAATATACTTTTTAATAGCTGCATCATACTGTTTTAAACCAGCGTAATCAAGATATTCTTTAGCCATGTTATCTATCCTTCCTGAAATAATTCTGTTATACTATTGGATGAAATACTTTGAGTAAATTCACCAACAATAGTTTCTGTACCATCTTTCAAAACAACAATGTTTTGTTTGGCAGTATCAGCTTTTAAAGTACCATCAACTTCTACATTATCTTTTGGAACAGCAGAAATTCCAGTATCTCGTCCTTTGATATACCAATGTCCATTTTCTCCAATAGAAGGAATTAAATCATCGTAAGATGGGGAGGTACCACCACCGCCACCACCGCTTCCAGCCATCTTTTTAGCTAGAGCAAGGGTAACTAAATCCATAATAACCTCCTTATAATTTCTTCCATTCTTTCGCGTTATTGCAAATATATACGTCACCATCATTTGCGACTAATGCGACAGAGCCTGGCTCCTTTGGTAAGCTATCTAGGTCAGATACTTCATCTACTAAAAACTGATGTGTATTTTGCTGTACATCAGCGCTTAGAATTTTGTATTTTCCCATATTTAACTCCCTTTCTGGAGAACTAACAACTATATAAAGTCTTTTTTGATGTACTTGTCTAATAAAAAAAGACCCCGATATTACTCAGGGTCAAAGAAAATTATCGTGTTAGATAATTCTTCGTAAAATCAATGGAGCTAGCGACAGGAATTGAACCCGCAACCTACTGATTACAAGTCAGTTGCTCTACCTATTGAGCTACACTAGCATCGTCATCGTCTTCTAAAATCTCTTGCGGACCAGGTACAATGTTAAAACTATCATGCTCTAAAATTGTAGTGTGCGCATTAGTACAACGACGAATATATTCTGAAACATTTAAGCTTAAAGCACTTGCCATACGCTGTCAACGACGATAATCGCGAGGATCAACGATAAGCTCTATAACCTGTTTATCATATAAATCCCCAAGCATTATTAAGGCCACTCCCCTAGTGGAGCACCGAGCTTATGCTCTACATCTGTGCAATAACAAATGCCACCCTTATTCTGGAAAGACATATCTTCAAAAATCTCGCTTGCAATCTCTTGATAAAGAGTAGAAATAATACCATGTGGATCATTTAGATTGTCATTAAAGAATTGTACAACACAGTTCTTAAATACAACATAAGTAAATGGTACCCAATTATATCCTTCAGGTACTACAACATACGCAAGTACAGGATTCTTATAAAAAGCAGTCTCAAAAAGTTCTTTTGCTGTTCCAAAAGCCTTATTAACTACTTTCTCACAATCAACATTAATATCAAGAGTAACATTACCAAACTTCTTATCTTCTGGAAGAAGATATTTAAGTGCAGCAGCTTTCTCAGGATTGTTGGTTGCAAGAGTAACAGAAGGATGCGCAGATCCATAATCAACATTGAAAGCAATCTGCGGATCTTCGTCAAACACAGCTTGGAGCTTATTCACATAAGTAATCCAAGGTGGTGAAATTTTTAGACGTACATCTGTCATATGACTCCTCTCATTAAAACTTATATGGAGCGGGTGACGAGAATCGAACTCGCATCAAAAGCTTGGAAGGCTTGTGTGTTGCCATTACACCACACCCGCATGTTTATGGCTGGATTAGTTGGATTTGAACCAACACCTCAAAGATTACCGGTATCAATCTTTGCGTTCTACCAATTACTACTATAATCCTATGGTGGAGATAACGAGAATCGAACTCGTGTCCAGACGTTTTCACTTTGGCTTTCTACGCCTGTCGAACCCTTCTATCCCCTTGGTGGGAGTGGCTTTAGTATCATCAATATATAGTATGCCTTATCCTCTTATCTTTTATTCTAGAATATATTTTGATAAGATTTAGATACACTCTCCGTATTGGTATCGTCACGGGGACTCGAACCCCGATTTTTAACGTGAGAGGCTAATTTCCTAACCAGTTAGAAGATGACGACATATGGTGCGTCGGGTTGGATTCGAACCAACAATGTTTACCCTGAGGGACTGGTTTTACAGACCAGTGCAACACCACCATCGCTGCCGCCGACGCTTGGTGGAGACGAAGGGGCTCGAACCCTCAACATCCGCCGTGCAAAGGCGGCGCTCTCCCAGTTAGAGCTACGTCCCCATTAAAGATAAATTTGAATTTGCCAATTCGTGGTCTATCACACCGCTCTCCTTGTTTAAGCAAACATTAAGCACCACCATGGAGTCATTAAAAACAAGGGGTATAATAAGCTTTACGCAGTTTATCCCATTGCTGCAACCCCTTTGACTTGGGTCTTACGTTATTGTAGTATATTAGTATCTTTAACTGGATTCAATACTTTCATATACTACCTCTTCCTACGCCTTACTTTTTGGCAAAAGTTGTAAGGTACTTTTAGTAGATTTTAGTTTAAACAATCTGCACCACGTGAAGGTATCTACTGTAGCAGATCTCGGGATGGAGTGATTTGAACACTCAACGTCTTGCTCCCAAAGCAAGTGCGCTACCAAATTGCGCCACACCCCGGTGGTGCCTTCTGTGGGACTCGAACCCACGACCTTTCGATTAAGAGTCGAACACTCTAGCCAGCTGAGTTAAGAAGGCATTTGGCTTCTCCACTACGACTCGAACGTAGAATAACGGAACCAGAATCCGTTGTGTTGCCATTTACACCATGGAGAAAAATATTAAAAAGTGGAAATATAAAAAACAGACTAAAAACCTATAATAAAGGATTCGAACCTTTTCACTTTGTTCTTCAGACAAATGCTCTACCCAATGAGCTAATCACAGAAGTAACTGTTTTTACCATCACACTTTAAAAACAAATGGCGAGACTGATGGGGCTCGAACCCACGACCTTTGGAGAGACAGTCCAACGCTCTAGCCAACTGAGCTACAGTCCCATGGCTCCCCGACCTGGACTCGAACCAGGAACACATTGGTTAACAGCCAATTGCGCTACCATTGCGCCATCGGGGAATTATAAACTACCAAGTAAACGCATAACCAAGAGCAGCGTTATATTTATCTACTAGCGGATCAATAATACTAACTCGATGCGTAAGGCTATTAATTGAAATGATAAGGAATTCCATGTTAGCTAAACTTGCAGGATCACAAGTTGCCGCATAAATATACTCAGTACCCGTAGTTACTTGAGTTCCAAGTAGTGCAATAGGAGTATAACGACCACCTAGGATTCCAGTAAAAGCTGTAATAAAAAGATTGCGGGCATCATCAGGAAGTAGAGTCTGAATATCAACCTTGGTACCACCAAATGCTTGACCACTCTCTACGACACGCTCAATACTAACTAGAGTAACCTTCTCACCTCGCTCATTGAAAATGAGAATAACAACATTTTTTATACCTTTACCAGTAAGAATTGTTTGCTCTGCTAGGACCGCATGATTTGTTCCATTTACCTGTTGGGAACCAATATAAGCAACAAACTCATAAGAAGTACCAATGATATTACTAAGACTCTCAAAAGCTGTTGCAACCTTCTGTGGCATCCCATTAAGATTAACGTTAATATCCCAAGCACCTAGATCGGTCATAAATCCTCCTATTGTTCAATTAAATTAGCAAGTTTTTCTACATTATATTCACTATAACTATCTCAATATTTATTACATCCAAGAGAAGTAAAAATATTCATTATATTATCGTTATATTCTTTTATATAAATATAACAAAGTCATCTACCAAAACTATCAGTTTGCAGGCCTTTAATTTCTGAATCAGAATAAAGATGAACTTTTTTATTCAAAAAATATTTTTCCGCATAAGCTTTACATAATTTACCATATTCTTTTTCAGGTCCACGACATTCTGGTGTATCAAGATTTAAAACTCGAATTCGTTCGTGAATATGAATATGAAAACCTAAGTCAATGTCTACATCATAAGTATCACCATCAATTACATTGGTGATAACCGCATTATATTCATACATAAAACTCCTATCATAGAGGAAACAACAAGAATAGTGAATTTACGCGCTCTACCCTTTGAGCTATAATACATCAATTGTACTACTTGGAGTCGAACCAAGAACATCGCCATTACAAGTGGAAGTAACTATTCTTCCATCACTCTATATAGTAGAAGCTATAAGGACATCATATAAATCATCTAAATCATATTTTCTTTTATCTTTATCGCAATGAAAATAATAATCTATGTGTCCTAAATAATCATCATACATTACTTCTAAGATCCCTATTGGAACCCATATATTTTGGTCTGCGGCTTCCATTTTCTCAATTTCTTGTATGATTAATTTAAAATTATTTTTTGAAAATTTTGCCACATAAACCTCCTAAAATCACTGGCACGCCCTGAAGGATTCGAACCCTCACCCGGGGTTTTGGACGCCCCTACCCTGGTTTTGAAGACCAGTGTGCTACCATTACACTAAGGACGTAAATAAAATGGTCGCGAGATGCCAGAATTGCACTGACTTACTCCGGCGTATGAGACCGGATTGGATACTAACCCACCATCCGCAATATTATAAATAAATTCATTTATATCCATATGCTGTTTTTCTTTTATTTTTACAAACATCAAGAATATGAGAATTTGCATTTCTTACTTTACCTAAAAATCTTGCTGCATCACTTGCACTTTTAAAAACCTTTAAAAGTTGACCTGTTTTTATGTCACACATTCCAACAGATTTTCCAAAAAATTCTTTTTTTATATCTTTAATTTGTTTATCTGTCAAAAATAAATGAACTATATGACTAACAGAAACTTCATTACAATTACAAATTTTTGCAGTTTCTATCATATTTTTTGTATATAAATAAGTATGATAAATTAGATCATAATCTAAATATGTTTTTCCATCTCCGCCTATTGTTGCATTATAACCATTTTTAAAACTACCATAATACTCAATCCAAAAAATTTCTCGTTCAGATGCTTGTTCAACAGTACATTCTTCTAATAATTCAATGTGAAAATGTTCAATTCCATATTTATTCATTGCCTTATATAAAGGACGTTTTTCATAATCTCTTCTTTTTCTATCTTTACAATGTTCTTTTCAACGCCGATCAATAGAAAAATTAGTTTTTCCAATATAAATTTTATTATTTAAATCATTAATTATTTTATAAATGTATGCCATATTTAAATGACTCCTCTCAATAAAATGGTGCCGCCACTGGTAGTCGAAACCAGATTGCTGGGGTGAAAACCCAGTCTCCTAACCGTTAGAGGATGGCGGCAATAATTTAAAATGGAGGAAATTTTGCAAATCCTAAAAATAAAGAAGGAGGAATCACATCGAGAAGGGGTGACCGATAACTCTTAGTTTTTTACTTACCGAAAGCTATATGCAGTAAGTTACTTATCTCAGATCGACAATAAATAAGTAATCACATTCATAATCATATTTGAAGTAAGAATTCACCCATCACTCCATTTGAAACACTTATGCGGAAAAATTAACGACAGTGATTTTAATAGCTAATATATAGAGCTATTTCATAATTTTTCAATAATTATTATCCTCTGAAGTAACTGTCGTTCCATCACGCAATAATATATTTATTGGTGCGGGATGAGAGACTCGAACTCTCACACCCAAAGGTAACAGATTTTAAGTCTGCGGCGTCTGCCAATTCCGCCAATCCCGCATATTGGTAGAAGTGGAGAGATTCGAACTCTCATCAGCCGATTATCTGTCGTTACGGTTTATAAGACCGCTGCTCTGCCATTGAGCTACACTTCTATAATTTGGTACGTGTCCTTTGGCGTTGCGAGTCACCATAGGCTCTGGCGCTGTACTTAAAGGTATACAGCAACCGTCCTCCCTCGGGATCTTGTCATGCGGCAGAACGAGTTACCGCACCACTTATCTATGATTTCGGGCTCATAGCAGCCGTCCGACCTCTCGCGGAAAAGGTAGTGCTTTAAAGTACAATCATAGGCATTACACCTCGCTTGTCAAGTGGTTTAACTTTGCAGTAAAATTAAAACTTTAGACAATCAATTGCTACCATCTCCTTTTGGAAATCAAAAAGCACTTGCAATATATCCCTGGCTTTAACGAGTCAGGCGTCCGGAGCATACCACCTTTCGGTTCGTCTACATTGCTCATTGCAGCTGAGAAATTAGCTTTACCCAGATCCGCCACGTGGAGGCTTTCTCTTGGATCCATCGCTTCCTTTAGACATTTGATCAGAATGTCAGGCAAGAAAGTCATAGCCAGCCTAGGAGCTCAGTATCCCACACTCGCTGCTTTGCTACGGTGGCCACTCCCTGTGGGTCGCAACAAAGTCTTATGCTATATTAACCAGACTTATTTTCCATCGCTCTAGTACATCCACGATGCGGTCGTCTTTTGAGTTTAAAGACGAGAGAGCCCCGTGTAAGAAAACTCGTCTAAGGTTACTGTCTAAATGAGATCCTCTAACCATCTGAGGTATTCCGCCAGTATATCGGCGGAAGTTGGACTCGAACCAACGACTTTCTCTGCTAGAAGACAGACCTCGATACACTAGTTTACGTCATGTGCGGACGAGATACTACTGAGATCATGGGTAAGGCGTAGCATCCACACTCCTTAAAGGCCCCATTTTTTAGTTTAAGGTCCGAAGCCTTATTCGGACTTTTCATGCACCTGTTTTAGCTTAAAGGTTCTGCGCGGCAAGCATGATCTCCGCAGACGCCATCAGAACCCTCAGCAGAACTTGTATGGCCTGCCAGCAAGTGTCGTCCTTTTTTTTAGCTTAAAGTCTGAGAAGCAGGTCAAACTCAGACTTTACGTTGTGAACCGCGATTTAGCTTAGAGTCTGCGCGGAATCGCCAACGCACTTCCGCAGACTTTAGGCTTTATTTTAACGTCTGATCGGACCTCTCCTTTGACGAAGTGCACTCAAAATTGGCTTAGCAACTTTCCCACTGACCCAGCCATATCGTTCTATTCAGTGGCCGTTTTGAAAGGTAGCTACTCCTTCTTCTGGGACTGCTTATATGAGGACCCGAATTTAGTACCCCATACCTGTACCGGAGGTGTTGCGTCTCTCAGAGTATTTCCGCGGTGCTCTGAGTTCCCTCTTGCCAATTTCTTTTTCCTTTTATATTATATCATATTTTTCTATCTTCTGTCAAGTGTTATTTTTTGGATTTGATTTTCTTCTTTCTATTAGAAGATAATCACCACCTTTCCTTGACTTTCTATAATAATATTATAGCATATTTTTTGGGCTCCTGTCAACTATTATTTTTTAGCTGATCTAGTAGGAGCAAGAAAGGGAATGTTTACAATCATCTTTATTCCCTTTCTTTATATATATTATATCATAAAAATCCAATAGTTGTCAAGAGAAAATTTTAAGCTAATTCAATAGTTGTTTTCTTCTTAGCATACTTATCAAGATTACCCATTACTTCTTGAATCTTTTTCTGATTTTCTTTGGACATAATCATAAGATCATTGGAACTAAACTTATTAAGATCATCTACCCATGCTTGCATATCAAATTCACAGCCTGGATTGCGGGACTCATATGCCCAATTAAACATATAATTCTGGACCGCTCCAGCAAAGAGCATATCAATTTCTTGTGGAGAAAAAGCCATTATACCCACCGCTTAAGAACAAAAGGAAAATCACTAGTCTTGTTTTTTCCTGCATCAGTATCAACATTATTAGTCTTGCAGAAATTATCAATAAAAGACTTTAGATCATCATCAAGGATTGGCTTACGATTAAGCTTCTCTGCATGACGCTTCTCGAGCTCATTGTTGCGAGCCTGAAGATCTGCAATCTGTGCTTGAAGCTCTGCAATCTGCTTTTGAAGTTTTTCGGCTTCTTCAACATCAGCTTGATCATCATCATACTCGGCAATAGCTTCATCAATCTGATCGATGGCATCGAGAAGAACTTCTTCAAAAGTTTTACCTGTAGCATACGCTCCTACATTAACACCATTAGAATCAGCATATGAAACTTCCATAGAATGTTCGCCATTATCAATTGAATACATTGTATTAGCTGTAATTGAATACATTATTTATCTCCTTCTTTCTCTATGACATATTCTATATTTTTATTGTGTAAATCATCAGCCATTTCTTTAAACTGATTACACTTTTTACATACAGAACCATATCCACATCTATATCCGCAATTCATTTTATAGATATTAAAGTCTGGAATCATACTTTGATTTCAAATATCTATTTCTAATTCTGGATATATGGCACGTAGATTTTCTCTCCATTGTTTTTTAATAAACCAAATTTTATGTAGAACACCCAATCGAGCCCAAGATTTATTTTCTTCAAATTCACCTACATCAACATATTTTGCTAGTTCATCTACGCATTCAGGCAATACGATAGGTGCTCTTACATCCGTTGTTTTATCAGAAAAGAATGATGGGATAGCATTAAGAATCCATCTTAATTCTAAACCATATTTATCACATGCGGCCCGCACACGCTTTAAATCATAACAAAGATCATCTGCAATATATATAGAACTAACTCCAATCTTTGCCAGTTGCTCTAAAGATCGAAAGTTAGTAGCTGCAGACGACGCATTAAAATAGAACTTAATATTATACTCTGTTAGTTTTGAACAGATTTCTTCTTTTGGAGGAACTATAAAATAAAGCTTATGATGAATTGCATTTAAAACTTTTAACTTAGCGTAATCAAATGAATATTCAGATGTATCAATCGTAATGTTAAATCGATCATCTAAATGCGATGATAAAAATTCCATTAGATTATCAAAATTGTTAGGTTTATTAATAAAAGTAATATTATATTCATCTGCTTTATTTTGATGATCTTCGCGCATATCTCAAGGTAAGGCAACTCTCATTAATCATCCCCTCCCTTCAAATAATCCAACAAAGGCATACGCTTTCTAAGATTCAAAATATTTTCTTCAATGCAACTATTACTACGACGTTGACGATTATACATACAAAGAGTATAGAAACCATCACTAGTCCTAGATCTATAAGAGGCATCCCAAGAACTAGTATCTGCATACCTATATCCAGTCAATCCCGCAGGAATACGATATACAGTGAATACACCGGGATATTTCAACTGAGTTGTATTAATCCAAGAGTTGATACCAGTTTTATCTATAGACCTAAAAGCTTCTGATATAACAAAAAGATCTGCAGGACACAATGCTTCTGAATCATAAAATAGAGCTAGGATACTCTGATATCCAAATTGCAAAGCATCCTTACTACAAGTTACGCAATTTCGATTTGGAAAAATAATAGTATCTTTTATACACTCGTCTGAGCAATAGTCTCCTTCACGAGTATGATACTTCATTTCAAAATGAACTTTACCACATGTGCGGCACCTATGAGTACTTTTGCACTCATAGCAAATTTTATCTTGTCCTAGATCATCATACTCACAAATATCATATCTACTATTTTCATACAAACGCTTTCCACAGCAAATACAGGTAGCAGGACCACTAAGACAAATCTTCAATGGTTCTTCTACATAATTGCGACAACAATAATAATGAGGATATTTAGATTCAATAATATCATTATACATACCATTAGTATAAAAAGTAATTGTATGATGCTTGCGGTGCTTATCATAATAAGGATTAAACCAATCCCGCACATAATAATTGCCTTCTATATTATTCATATCTTTATACTCTTGGTTAATAAATTGATAATCCCAATTTAAATTATCTTTAACCAAAGAACGAGCTAGATCAAGAACACGAAAAGTAATTTCATTTTTACTATAAGGATAGCTTTTTCCACAAAGAATAATATCTTTATGGATATAAACCAGGCTTCTCCAAGATTTGTTAGGAATTGGATATACTTCTCCTGTTTCATTAAGATGTAATGCATATTCTGAATCAGATTCAAGATATGCTACAGCTGCAAGATTAGAGTTCATCATTTCAAGAGTACCCGCATGATAACATCCATGATGACTCCAAGACATACAACTACTCCAATTACAAGCATTATCACTCATAGTCATGAAGTCTATTGGATGAATACTAAGAACTAGCTTAGCATGAATTATATCGCTAGTTTGAACCAAACTAACTTTATTGCGCCATTCTTCAAAAAGATCCATCTTAGGATACTTTGTAGCTTTGAGCACTTTCTGAATAGTACGAATAGTTTTCATACCATTTTTTATAGTGCATTTAAAATCATGAAAATGATAAGGTTCATCTGATTCTAGTGAACAGATATATCCTTTAACCAAATTTTTATGTAAAAAAAGTCTACTTAAAGTATAAAGATCTTGCCTGCAATAATCCTTTCTTGCCCAAAAAAGTAAGACTCTTTGAATAAATTCATTACGAATCATAGAACTTACATTTTCCGGATGATTAATATAATCTTGAATATCTTCCTTATACCAAAATATATAAGGATGATAAATATTATCTAATTCAGAAGTAATAAGAGCAGTATCTTTTGGAATTGAAATTTGCTTAGAAACCCTTAGTTTACGACCAAAGGCTTTAAACAATCTGGTCTTATTCTTATTCCATTCTCTAAGAGTAAGTTCCATAGGGCCACACTCTGCGTCCCCATAGATACTTATATAACTAGCTATTGTTGTACGATCTATATCAGTTAAAGCATCGATAGGACGCATACACTACTCCTTACCAATTCTCGATATCAATTTCGTCAATCATATCCTTGCAGGATTGCGGCAAATCTTCATAAATTAAACCAAGATAATGCAATTCTTGATCAATAGCGTCCTTAGTGATCTTCACTCCATGAATACAATAATATTGAAGTTCATCTACCATTCCCCGCACTTTGATCTCAACATCACTCATATACCAAGAAGTAAATTCAGAACCCATCTGGATAGGATTGAAATTCATGATTTCTCCTTTCTTTCTATATATATTATAACATAAAAATATAGATTCTGTCAAGAAGAAAAAAGGGTTCTAAGTCTACAAGCTTAGAACCCAAGGCAGAAAGGAAGATGAAATATATGACACACTAACAATAATTAAACTTGTTAATGTAATCAACTAAACTAGTACCACACTCCAATAGACCAATGAACTTAAAGACTTGATCATTAAGAGCGGTAATATATCGAATATGATCTGCGGGAGACAATAGCTGGGTATGATAATTACCCAAATCAAAACTATAACAAGGCTTCATACCAAAATAATTATGATATGTTGTAACCGGCAGACTTTGACTATAATACCAAGATCGATGATCGATTACTTGCATATCAGAAATGATAAAGATGCGCTGATAGGTATCACCATCAATCTCTCGATCAAGTAGTCTAAATGCGGGAACAATGTCAGTTCCATACCCGCAATTATCATTATCACACAAATACTTGATCAACGCAAAAGGATTATTCAAATGATTAAGTCGAACTTCAAACTTAGCATTGGTACCAAACTTAATCACAGAACAGGTAGGATTAGCCAACCATAGGGCTATAGCAAAACAAGCTCCGACTTCCTTTAGAGTAATATCAGAATTATAACTAATTCTATCACTCATAGAACCAGAAACATCTAGGATAATTGCAGATCCGCCATCAAGCTGAGGAGCATTATCTACTGCAGCCATAGTAAAGGCTTCTCCTAGTGCAGCATCTACAAAAGGATTATGAATAGTTAGATTCTTATAAGCAGTATAAAGTCGATAAGGAAAAATCAGAGACTTACGAATAGCTTCCCTATTAGTAATCTGGGGAACAAGAGTATAACGAACCCAATTCTGACTAATCTCAGGATTGTCAAGAATATTATTTAGATTACGAATAAGTGCCATATAACCAAGCTTATGATCTTCGACCATACGCTTCCACTCCATATCTCGCTCAGTCTTGTTAGACTTAGCAGAAATATTTACTTCCCAAGTATCTGCGGCCGCAAGTTCGCCAGCCTTATACAGATCAATTGCATGAGAATGAGCATGTGTAATATTAATTATATCATACATATTATATGTACGAGAATTGAGCTTATACTTTGCAAGACTATACTCATTGAGAGAAGAGATATAATCCGCAGCTCCGCGCACAAGCGCATGAGAACGCTTACCATTAAACTGATCTACTGCAGCAAAAATCTCTGCAACATCATCAGGACGATGCATAAAGTTACGATAAAATGCGCGCTTATTTTCAAAAGACTTATCATTAAGCCATGAAGCTACAAACTGAGAAATAGAACGCATACCAAGCTCATTACGAGCAAATACCGCAGCCTTAGCTACAAACTCATAGCCATAAGTATCAGCCATAGCTTGAGTTAGCTCTTCAAAACGCTTCTGTTGATCTTTCGCGGATTCATAAAACTTATCCTCCATAAAGCTAGAGAAAAGCATATTTACCCATGCATCAACAGGAGACTTCTCATAAACAGAACCTCCCTCATAAGACTTTGCCTGCGGACCCCGCACCTTCACCTTATTAAAACTAGCCATTACACATCACTCCTTCTCTTGGATTGAGGAAATTAAATACGAGAAATAGCAACTACGTCATAATCGTAATCACTAACACGAAGCATCTCTACATATCCGCCGCCAAAATACTGAACGAGCCCCTTGATATCATCATAATAAAAACGAGCATCATCAAACAACTCAAAGGGTTCACTGTAAAAACGACCACCATTAATAGTGTGGCCAACTACAAACCACCAACTACGAATACGATGCTTTTCCTTATTAACGAAACGATCAGTCTCAGCAAAAACGTCCTCAAGGACTGGAACTGTTGTCATGGTTATCCTCCTATAACCTTTCCTTTTTTATCTAATCGTTTTTCAATTGGATGTTTATAAATCTCTTGCAGAAAATTATAAATTTCAAAATAAGATTTATCAATAAACTTCAAATCATATAAGTGCCAAAAGGGAACTACCTCTTCCATATAATGAACATATTGTTCATACATATCTTCTGGCACTCATCTAGTGCAACCTATCAAACTATCTGCGGGAATATACTTAGGCCCAATTTCACACTCCGGATTATCACATGTAGCACAAGTTAATTTTAAAATAACTTCGCCATCATGATCCATAATTACTTAGCAGGACGAATATCAAACTGAACAAGTCCAGCTTCAATAGCAGCCTTTGTCTTAGACTTATTAAGAAGTTCTTCAATATCAGACTTTTCTGCATAAGCCATTGCATCAGCAAGCCTATTTACTCGTACTCCATATGAATTAAGAGCACGAAATGTTGCATCATATACAGGTTCACCGGTTTCAGGATTGACCAAACCAGTACGCTTACCATACAAAAGCCAACTACCCATTATTAATACCTCCGCAGATTCTCAAGTTCGTACTCATAATAAGCTACATGACGATTTTCATCGGTGCAATAGAACCAATAATATCCATCGCTTTCATCTTCAAAAATCAAACCCACATGGTTGATCTTGTCCCAATAATATGCACCATGCTGCAGCTCCATTATGAGTTCCTTTCTCTCACTTTCTTTAATTATATTATACCATAAAAAATGAGATTTTGTCAAGAGTTTTTATTTATTGACGATCAATTATTTTTTGTAACTTAGCTAATAGAACATCATTAGACTTTTCTTTTAGCTCTTTAATTTCAACATTGATCTTGTCTAAATATTTATAAAGACCATCAATAAACTGTTTAGTATGCGGGCCATTACTTTCAACATAACTGCTAATATATTCTGCTAAAGCTAAGCAGTTAATAGAAGCATCAGATGAAAATTTAAAACTTTGATTGGCCGCATTCCAAAGATCATTTACTTCATTATCCATCATATTAGCAATTTCCGATAGATGAACATACTGATAGGTATCAAGGGTACCATGATCATTAAAATATCTAAGGGCACGTGCGGCCGCACTCTTTTTACTTTTAGGCTCTTGGATTATACTCATATTTCCTCCTAAATAAGTCCGAGATACTTGCGGCCAATGATAAAGCACTCATTCTTAAGAATTGCAAAATCAATTACCGGAGTCTTAAAACGACGAATAATAGAAAGCATTTCTTCAGTAATAAGATCGATAAAAAGCATATTAAGGAACATTCCAATATACTTACCAGTATTTTCCCATTCCTCAAGATTATTTGCTACCATAATCTTCTGCTTGCACTTTTCACAATCAGCAGAAGAAATAAAAGCCATAGCAATATCATGCTCAAGACCTTCACGAATTTGAGGAACACGAATCTTCTGAGAATTTCCCTTGTGTTCAAGATATTCTTGTGCCACAATCTTAGCTACTTGGAAATGACCCCACTTATCGCAGAAGTCATAGTTCCAACAAACTACACCTTCTCCATCCGTATCCCCAGGCAGATTAAAATGATTGTCCTTAAGAAGATTTACAATATCTTCATACTTAGGATGATCAAAGACAGCAAGAGGACGATCAATCTTATCGTAAATACCATTAAGAAGTCCCGCATAAATATCATAATAAAGATAGTTACCAGCGTCAATATCAAACACGCCAATGATCCAAAAGCCAGGATCAAGATATTGTTTAATAGTACCAGCTTGCTTTGCTCCATCTACACCATTAAGCCACTCTCCATAGACAATAAGATTAGGATTAAGCATAAGAAAAGCACGAAGCTTCTCGGTAGAAGGATCAGTAGAAAACCAATTCATAAAATTGGCATTATCATGCTCAACGGTTACTTCACGCTTGCGGGATCCGCAATGAATGTTACCCATATCATCTGCCCACGCAACAGCATTAGTTCCATCAAGCTTGCTAAAACAATACACAGTACCATTAAGGAAAGCAGAAACATCAATCTTAGTTTCATCAAGACGTTCTACATGCAGGAACGGTTTAAAAATTGCCATGTTAAATCCCCTTCTAAATCATCAAGTCAATTAATTCATCTTTGTATTGTAGAGTGATTACTATTCATTAATTCCGCAATTTTTACATTGCCATATCCTTGCTCTTTATATTTTTTAATTTTCTTAATTTGATCTTCATTAAAAATATTAGAAGGTTTCATTTCATATTCTTGCTTAGGATTTTTATTGTAAGTTGAAATTGTATTAACATTTACTCCCAAATATTGAGCAATTTCTTTATGAGAATAACCTTCTTGTTTCATTTTTAAAAAAGTTTTAATTCGCTGTCTCTTTATAAAAGTGGTACTATATTTTGGCAAATATTTTTTTATTCATTCTGATAAAATACTAGGAGATTTATTCATCTTTTTTGCTATTTCTTTCTTAGAAATGCCTTGTTCTAATCATATTCGAATTTGTTCTAAATCTTGTTCTGAACAATCTCTATTTTTTTCAGAAATAGATTTTAATCCTTCTTTTGAAAAAGATGTACTATTTCCACCATTTGCATTTAAAGCTAAATTATAAATATTATCTCGATCTTTTGTAAAAATTTGATCTAAAAATTCTTGTTCTTTTTCTCTTATTTCTTTGTTAGTAGCATTTGGCATTTCTAATAATACTACAAAAGCAAAATCAGATTCTCCATATTTATTAAAAATATTTTGCAAATAAGGATTTGCATGTTTTTGCATTCTTAACTTACTAAGATGATCTCTTCATCTTTTTTCTATATTGATAGAACTACCAATATAATATTTATTATTATGAAGAGTAATAATTTTATAGATACCTTGCATACTTTCTCCTTTCTCTTCATAATAATATAAGAATTTTATGCACTTAATTATATATTTTTACCCTAGTGAATAAAGCTCTTATAGTTTGCCATCATACCTTCCTTTCTCTTTATTTATATATATTATATCATAAAATAATAGCTCCCGTCAAGACTTTTCTTCTTGACGAGAGCCTAAAAATTATTCCTCTACTTGACGCTTCTTTTTAATATGCTCTCGCATTTCACGTCGCTGTCGAAGAGTAGTTTCAATCAAAGCCATATAAGAATCTTTAAGAATCTTATACGTTTCATATGCCTGTTCCGCATTGCGCCAAGCAATATCTGCCTGATTAGCAAGCAAGTACCATTCAGGAGCCATATCGTCCAGATAAGGATTAGCTTGAGCATCTGCATATGACAAAACATTGAAAGCATGAGTTACACCTTTTGCACGCTCTCGCATATATTTTGCTCGCTCTTTATAAGCTGCGATATCGCATTTCAGCTCAGCAAAATAACAACCATCATATTGATTAGCAATATCTTCATCCTGCGGATGAACTCGTACAGATCGAGTAAAAGTACCATATTTAGTTTGCTTCGTTACAATACTTACGCCAGTTCCCTCGTCGTACTCAGCGTAAAGAATAGTGCCTTTCATTCTTACTCCTTTACATAATCCGCAAGATTTTCAACTTCATCGTACAGCATAGTATACTTTTTGTTTAGTCGACGATCATCATGAAAATGTCCTCCAAAATAATGCTTAAACCCTGGTGCATTTTCATAAATGTCAGACATTTCGTTTAGCCAAAACTCAGTTGTCTTATCAACTGTGCTTTGATTAAGTCCAGACATAAAGAGATCTCGATAATACTTTTCCATCTTAGCCGGAAAAGTATGTGCTACTACAAAATCAATATTAAAACCTAGATCAATCCACTCTGTAACAAGTAGATTAAGTTCATTTCTTTCTTTTACTGAAAGCTGTTCAGATGGATTCCAAGGATACCTGTTCCGCAAACGATACCACTTATCAACAGAATAAGCTCCTGGGATAAAAAGAATATTAAAATTCTCTATACGATAAATACATCCTGCATCAGGCAAATACCAAATATTAGGATACTTCTTTTGACGAAGATAATCACATCCCTGATGCTGAACAATTTCCCAATCAGGATCGTCTTCATGCATCTTCCAATAGGAAGAATCATGATTACCTCTTAATACGATCCATGTTCCTGGAAACTTGCGGGCTTCCCTCTTCGCTTGTCCCATTACATATGATTCATACTCAAATCCCGCGTCACCCGCAATAATAACAAAGTCATCTTTAGAAGGATTCTTTATTTGAGCTATTACATTGCAGATGTCACGAGCATTACCATGAGTATCTCCCGTAACATAAATACTCATTAATCCTCCTCATCTTCGTAACGATCTTCAAATTGCCGCATACTTGATTTACGAGCACGCTCTTTAGCTTGACGCTGTTTACGAATCTCAACCTCGCGAGTCTTCTTAGAATACTTAGGCTTACGAGTTAGTTTTTCAAATGTTTCATCATCGTTATCCTCATACTCGTCAGCTAGGTTCTTTAGATTGCGGGCCACTTTATTCTCCTTTTCTAAATAGATTACAAAAAAATGCTAATTTCTTTTGTCGAATTACAGACTCATTAGCTCAAGCTTAACGCCGTGTATTAAACTTCCTATAGCGTCTTTCTCTTGCTCGCTGCCCGAGTGGAAGTTGGACACAATGGAGAACCGCACGCCTATCATCACATAAAGATATTGATTATACTTGTACAGATAGCATAATCTCACCGCGAACCAACGGAATAGGAGGACTTTCGTCTCTAGCTTTAGCATACCCTATATAATGGTTCCATTAAAAACTAATTATCAAAAATAAAATACTGCTTGCATGTATCGTTGGTACAGGCCATAGTATTAGTCCCCTCAATAATCATCATAGGTTCACCACAAACATGGCAAACAAACTTCTTATGACGAGGCTTTTTACGTGGCTTAGGAGCATCCGCAAGACCAACTTTAATTAGAGCGCGCTCCATTTGATTGCCAAGTAGCATTTTTACCTTCTTTCTCTCTTTTTCATTACATATATATATTATATCATATTTTAATTTATTTTGTCAATAAAAATTTTTAACCTAAGTCCGCACAATTATTTAAAAATAATTCTATTTCATCTATTGAATCTTCAATACGTTCTGGTGTAGATGGAATAGGTATGTTTAATCAGTAATGTTTTAAATCGTCATACGCGATAAATAACAGACTAGCAATTTTCTCTTCAACTTGCGATCCTTGCATTAATAATTTATAAATAGAATCAAGTCATTGCATAGCCTGTATTCGTTGCATTTGTGTTTGTTCATCCATTTTAATCCAAATCTATAAACAAATGTACTATAGTTGGAACACCAATTTCTTTTGCATATGTAATTGAATCTAATGTTCCTTTACTTTTGCCATCCCAAAAAGCTATAAGGTAATCACAAAACTCAACCATTTCATGATTACGAATTATTCCTGCACGTTTTCCAAACTTGTTCCAACGTGCAGGATAAGCTACAAATTCAATTTTATTTCTTTTTGCTCAATGTTCTGCTAGAGTATCTACACCATTAGCACCACCCGCAACTACACAACCAACATGAGTTGGATCAATAAATAAATCAAAATTGATATTGTTGATAGTGCGGCTACCGCTAATACAAATAATAGGTTTACTACTCTTGGGCATTTGGTTCACCAAGGTTCTTATGAACTACATATTCATTACCCTGATCTACCAACTTTACTTCGCCCTCAATAGTATACATAGGACAAATACCCCCACGTGAAGTTACAGCATAATATACTCCAGTTTCTTTATCAAAGATTTGATAAACTGCCATTGGACAATATCCTCCCCATTGCTTGTTAACAATTGTGGGCAAATTTTGAGACACTAAAGCTATGAAAAAATATACTAAAAGTATTACAATACCAAACAGAACATATCCATTACAAAATTTATTGAGTCAATCTCTCATTTTATTAAACCAGTCTTTCATATGCAAATCCTCCATCTGTAGTATAATAAAGATTGCGAATACCTAAATTCTTCAAAGCTGCCATACATGCTGCACAAGGACGAGCTGTTCCACGATGTTGCGGAAGCCCAGGCGCTATACGATACACATAAACATTAACATCCTTCCAATCAACTTGTATTCCAACAGGATAAGGAATTGCATTTAATGCTGCCATTTCTGCATGAATAGTATGAGCACAAGGCTTAGATCCCTTGCGGAAATGACGATACTTATGATTATAATACTTTTGAATAGGATGAGTCTTGCTGCTATTGGATGCTGCACTAAGTATATGGTGCTTATAAGTAATTACACATCCTAAATGAAAATGATCAAAATCAGAAGTCTGCGCGATCTCCTTCGCCTTTTCAAACATACGTTCATCAAACTTAGACAGCTTAGCCATAAATAAAAACCTTTCTCTTAATTAATCTATCAATCAAAAGAAAGGTTATTCATAATCACTTAGATCTTCAAAAAAAGAATCGTTCTCTAGAAAAGCATCCCAATCAATAAAGGCTCCATTATGAAGAAAATCCAGAGCACGCTGAATACCTTCCTTTTCAGAATCAGCACACACAATATGAATTCCTGCGCGCATTTCCACATGACCATTGCAATCAACAAGAGCATCCCAATGCATCTTAAAAGTCATTTTATTGTCCTTTCCTTGACTTTCTATAATTATATTATATCACATTGGAATTAATTTTGTCAATATTAATTTTTGTGCTTAATTAAAAAATTATATAATTCTGCGGCAGATTGAATTTGGTGCTCAATCAAAAAATCGTATAATTCTGCGGCAGATTGAATTTTATAATCTACTCCATCCCAATGAACAATTGGCTCATTATAAGGGAAATGTCCTCGACCATAATTAGTCTCAATACAAAACCAAGTAACTAAATGAAAAGTATCTCCCAAAGCAATTTCAAGAGTTTCCATTAATCGAGTTTCTGTATCTGAATCTGAAAAAGCATATCCATCTATAAAGTCACCACGACCATACTCTTGTACAACAGTATTAATGCGGCGAGCCATATCGTCTGCTTCTCGCAGAGTTTCAATACAAGCTACGAAATGTTCTTTTGTAATGGGATTAGTCATTAAAATTCCCCTCTCCATGATAAGGTGTGTAACCTAAACCTTCTAATAGCCGACGATCTGTATTCAGTTTTTGAAGAAGTCTGCTTGCAGAAAGATCAATTCTTCCATCGTAATCCATAATTACATCTTCTTTTGGTTGGATAAATTGATGATCATTTGCCCAAGGTTCATAAAGAAAACGCCGATTAAATTTAGGAAGTTTAGAGAAGACATTACCAAGATCTTTATCAGTAATAGGGTGATAATTTATTACATGAATAGAAGCACATACATGATTAATGTCTTGAAGTTTCGCGGAATGTAGATGACCATGTACATTAATACTATCATACCATACCGCAACAGGATAATGACTTACAACTAACTTTTGAGATAGATAAACAGGATAGAGAAATACTTGGTCGAAGTATTTTTCAAAATAAGAAAGATCAGCCTGTGCATCATGATTTCCATAAACGAAATAAGCTTTAGCTCCAGTTTGTTTAATCCAATTTACTGTATCAAGATATTCAGTTTCAAGAACACCAAAGTCTCCAAGATTCCACACTTCGTCACCTGGCTCTAGTTTGCGGCAAAGGCTAGAAATTACAGCTTTAATATATTCATCATGTTCTTCTATTGTTTTAAATTGTGTACGTTCAAAATTAATAATACCACGGCCATTCCAATAATGACCAAAATGTAGATCAGAAAGAAAATATCTCAAAATATCACCACCTACTTGCTAAGAAAATGCTTGCGCCAAATACGACGAAGCTCTTCATCTGATGTATCATAGCCACGATTTATTTTAACAAAATGCTCTTCTCCATCATAATGATAGTGCCAAGGAGAATCAAAGTTCCAAGATTCGTACAACTTCTTATAAAAACTATTCTGTCCAACGTCCTTAGAGCGACGGACTTTTCGAGCTGCAAACTTTTTACCCCGGCTCTTCCACACAGGACCATACTCAGAATCAAAAACAAAATGTTTACGATAACTGCGGCTCATGTTAACACCTTTCTTTTTTTGTTTAATTATATTATACCATATAAAAAACAAATTGGCAAGTTTTATTTTTTAGATAAATTAATTTCCTTTTATATAAACAAAAGTGTCAAGTTCAAATTCAGTAAGCTGTTCTTGTTCGGTGTCATAATACCTATCGTAATCATAGTCCTCATATTCATCACCTGTGATATTGATTTCTCCAAGAGGATCAAGTAAGAAATCTTTGAGAATAGAAATATCTTTTTTCATTGCGGCAAACAGATTTACCAAACAATCTGCATGATCAACTCCATACCAATTATTTTCATCAATGTCATAAAGAACCGCATTTGGACAATAAAGATGAATTGCATCTTTCCACCACTGTAACTCTTCTCTATTTACAGTTTGATGCCATCCATTATCATCTTTTTCATAATTAATGTTTATATCCCAAATACCAGTCCACAAATAATTTAATCGATCTTCGATATTACTTAAGCATTCCTGCGGATATCGACCATATTCACCACCATGAATATCCATATATCTATCATCAATTACATTTGTCATATCTGTTTTATGAAAAACAATTGTATGAACAGATGAACTATTAGTCTCAAATACATTAGAACGAACTTTAATATTCATAGTCACTCTCCCAAGCGGTCATATCATCGTCTGCTTGAATTTGTTCATTGCAACTTGATTTTCATACGCAAGTTAAACAAGCAGGCTGTTGTGAATAATACTGACTTTCTCCATAACAATCTGGATAATCTTCTTCATAATAATATTCCATTATACTCTCATTTCTTTTATTGAATTAAACATTGTAAGACAATCGTTATTAATAATATTTTGTCTATCAGATATACTAGATATTGCATATTCCATATTAACAAGATCTACGTAAAATGTGGCTGTTCCATCGTTGCCCATATAATAAGTATCCCAAGTATCTTTATCTACTTGACTTTGAATATCAAGTTGTTCCAAAGCTAAATTATCAAAACTACATACTTCTAAACGTTTCATTAGCTTTGGTATAAAACTTTTTAATGTTAAAATATTACAATCAATTTCTTCTTTGTTTTTTTGGTAACAATCATATCCTCTACCAAATTGTTTATAACCTAATATAAGAACGCGAGCATGATGTATCATTAAATAAGCAATATCATTTATTGATAATAGCCCTGCAATAGTATGTATAATTGCTGTTTTATAATCAAGATATAAATTCCAAAGTCTATTATCTACAGCATTTGTAAGTGAAATTCCAATACCATGAATTAATTTATCATTATACCATTTTCTAATAATATTATTACTATGTATAAAATCATATTGAAGAACTGTAATAGATACAATAGCTTTATATTTTTTAAATATCCTTAAACAGTTTTGTGTATGCTCAGGATTTTTCATAAGATTGCCGCCACCCAAAGCTATTTCTGTATAAGGAGGCAAGCTTTTAGCAAATTTTTCGACATCTTCAAGATCAGCTATGCGGCCGCCATAGTAACTATCCTCATGACAAAACGAACAACCATGCTCACAATCGTTTGAAATCTTTACATCAATACTTTCAGGACGATCAGGCAAAAAAGAATCTTCTTCATTATACCTAATTTTTGTACCATTGTCTATATTAAGCAAAACTTCATAATTGCCATTCTTATATTTGACCCAATTCATATGCCCATCCTTTCTATAAACTTTCTTATTACAATTATATAATATCTAAATCTATTTGTCAAATACAAATTTTCCTTGACACCATATAAGATATTATATATAATGATTATATAAGAAACTGGAAGGAGTATGTAAATTGAAAAAGATAATCATGTTTATTGGTGCTCCAGGAATGAATAATATGGAGCTTGCTCATTATCTTCAAGTAACTAAATATCCTAAATCTATTATTATAGATAGATATGATAGTTGGTTGCGTTATCCGCAAGAGAGATATAGTTCAGATATAGTAGAACAAGATTTATATGAGACTACAAAAAAAGCTTTACATGATACAGATGTAGTAATGTTAGTTGCTCCTTTCGTTCTTAAAGTAGATAGAGATAATTTTTTCTTTTATCTTAGTCAAACTTTCCAAGAGAGAATCAAAGTTATAGGAGTATGAGTCGAACGAAAGTATGATGATTTAAAAATCTTGCGGCAACTACGTTTACCTTATAGGCAAGTACCAGATGAAACTTTTGAATATCTTTATAAATATAGAGAGTCGCCTTCCCCAGATGAACCTTTTGATGACATAGTGTACATCACCAGAGAAATCAATACTGGTATGAGTAAAAATAAACCTTATATTACAGACATACTAACAGCTTTAGATAGAATTTAAGGAGTCATCATGACAGTTAAAAACATAGATCCGATAGAAAGTTATCCTGAAAACTATGATTCTTTAGGAGAACAATATCAAGAAAAAATTATTGCACTAATGAATGTTAGACAAAAAGTTGCAGATGAATTTTGAAGAATATGCAATGATTCATATGAAGATATTGAAACTGAAGAATTAGATGAATATAAATATGCTTTTGCTACACTTTTAAATAAAAAACTTGATGAAAAATTAACTGCATATAATGCCGCGATTAATTTTTTAACAGGAATGAAAATAGCTTACGCTTCTCTTGGAATTAAAGTAGAATATAATTGGCCTAATCATAAAGGTGAATGATTTCTTGCCACAAGAGAAGACGCGGAGAACTATGAAAATGCAGTAGAAGAACCAGAAGATCTTCCTGCATCACAGAATGTTTTATTGCATTATGGCGACGTAGGTATTTAAAATATTTGACAGCTTTTTCTTTTTATAATATAATTATATTAAAGAGAAAGGAGATTCTATGGCAATGAAACGCAAAGTGATTGCGGAATATATTAATCAAATACGAGAAGATATGCCTGGCACTTGTATTCACAAAAGAGTAGGTACTCTTACTCGTGGTTATGATTGTAAATATCTTAGTGTACCACGATTAGAGACAGAACCAATTATGTGCAAGCTACATAATTGTGAAACTACACCAGATTGTTTTTGTTGTTGGGCTAAACGTACTCCACATCCACGTAATTTTTGAAGGGGAGACGGATTTATAGAGGTCTGTCAATAGAAAGGATTATAATGATTGTAAATGATTTACTCAAAACTTATGGTTATACTCGTGATCGACTTAATCATTTTAGTTTTGCACTTTTTGATCCTAGAACAGAAGATTGGATTAATATTCCTCGTCCAACAGCAGATGAATATGTTTATTTGTGTGATCGTAAAGTAGAAAGTTGGATGGAGAGTTTGGATGAAGAAGATCTAATAGAAATTATTGTGGAAATGGAACCTAATGATTCAATTATTTTCCGCAGCCATATCATTCAAAACAACACCATTTAAAAATTTTTATCCCGTTGAGGTTTATTATTAAGCCTTGACGGGATTTTTTATTTATGGTATAATATAATAGAATGAAAGGAGGGTTAATGGATAACCTTTATAAAGAAGATAGTATTGAGTCTTTGTCCCCTCGCGAACATGTACGTTTGCGGCCAGGCATGTATGCTGGCGATACCAGCGATGCTACTCAACTTGCAATTGAGATTCTTGGTAATGCTATTGACGAATATAATATTGGTCATGGTAATAAGATCAGTATTATTGTAAATAGTCAAATAGTATCAATTGAAGATGAAGGACAAGGATTCCCAATTAATGTTATGCGAGAAGATGGAGAAACCGTTCTTCAAGCATCTTTTGATGTTATTAATACATCAGGTAAATATCGTGATGACGGCGTATATGAAGGAACTGCAATTGGTCTAAATGGTATTGGTAGTAAGCTAACTAATTTTCTTAGTCATAATCTCTTTGTTAGTTCATGGAATGCAAATGGTGATTATGAATCTATTTATTTTGAAGAGGGTATTTTTAAACAAAGAATTATTGGTAAGGAAGATCATTCAAGTGGTACTCTAGTTAGTTTTATACCAAGTGAAGAGTTCTTTGATACTCCGCAAGTCAATCAGAAAAAGCTGCTTGATTTTTGTGAAGATATTACATGTCTATGTCCTGGTCTTACTATTGTATTTAATGGACAAGAAATCAAACATGAAAATGGCATACAAGATTTGCTTAAAAAGCATCTTGGAAAAGAGATTGAGATTATCAATAATCCTCTAATCATCCAAGAGAAGAAAGATAAGCAAGCTATTTCACTTGCTATGAGCTATACTACTCGTGGCAGTTCTAGTATTGTGCCTTATGTTAATTGCGGCATTACATCTGCGGGGCCCCATATTACTTCAATTAAGTCTACAATTACTCGTGTACTTAATAAGTGGGCAAAAGAACAGAATATACTTAAAGCAAAAGATAAGAATCTTGATGGTGCATCTTTGCAAGAAGGAATGATACTTGTTGCTAACATTACAGCAGAAGGTGTATCATATGATGCTCAGGTTAAATCCACTATTACAAAGATAGATACAAGTTTTATCTCTTCTATTCTTGGAGAGCAACTTGAGATTTGGCTAGACAATAATGTTGAAGATGGAAGAAACATTATTGAAAAAGCTCTCATTGCTCGTAAAGCCGCAGAAGCTGCAAAGAAAGCTCGAGAGCGTGTTAAGGCTAAAGCTGCTACTCCAGTAAAGGCTAAGGCAATTCAACTTCCTACCACTCTTACGGATTGTTGGAGTAAAAATCGTGGTCAATGTGAGCTGTTTGTCTGCGAGGGTAAGTCAGCAGCCGCTGGTTTGGTAGCTGGACGAGATAGTGAAACTCAAGCTATCTATGGTGTCCGTGGTAAAATGCTTTCTGTTCTTAAGACTGCCGCAAGTAATATATATAAGAATCAAGAGATCAACAATCTTGTTCAAGCTCTTGGACTTGACGTAGATGAAAAAACTTGTAAACTTGTATATGATGAAAAGAAACTTCGTTATGGTAAGATTATTGCTGCGGCCGATGCAGACTTTGACGGATTTGCAATTGAGAATCTTTTGTTTAATATTCTTTGGTATATGTGTCCTGAACTAATTACTAATGGTCATGTATATTCCGCAGTTCCGCCACTGTTCCGTGTAACTACTAAGAAGAACGAATATGTTTACTTGCGGGACGCAGAAGCTCTTGCAGCTTATCAAAAGGAACATGGAGCACAAGTTCAATCCATTGGTCGTCTAAAGGGTCTTGGTGAACAAGATAGTGACGAGCTTAGTTATTGTCTACTTGATCCTGAGACTCGCAATGTACTTCAACTTAAAGTTGAAGATTATGGCAAGACTGATAAAATGTTCCAAGATTTATACGGTAAGCGAGTAGAACCCCGTGTTCAGTTCCTCGCGCAGCATCTTGAGGAGGCCCGAGTTGATTAATGAAATTGATATTATCAGTGAGATTCAACAGAACTTTATTGATAGTAGTTATGATACTAATACCAATCGTGCATTCCCAGATATTCGCGATGGTCTAAAGCCTGGACAGCGAGCTTGTCTTTGGGAAATGTATACTAAGAAATATACCAGT
>JAEEGL014551302.1_pt1 | contig 42773 bp, 71 predicted proteins | sample 9134231 | NCBI WGS metagenome assembly JAEEGL01 (sample SAMN16246548, study PRJNA631951) | gut metagenome | biome: gut microbiome; feature: rumen; material: fiber-attached | host: Bos | place: Iran: Karaj | collected 2018-10 | reverse complement strand
TCTTGAATTAATAAATAATTCTCCTGATGGTTATTTAATTATAGATATTGTATATTAGGAGGAATAATAATGGGATCTTTTTATGGAAATATAAAAAATGATTAGAGAATTTCTTTAATTTTTGATAGAATTTATCCTAGTAGAGTTGCTATGGAGACTGCCTTAACTGAGACTAAAGATGAAAATAATGCCATCAAAGGGGATGGCATTTTTATTAATAGATATGTTTTAGTTAATTATGCTTATTCATATAAAGGTGCAAATTCAAAACAATTAATATATACTGGAGAATACTTTAAAGATTTTGAAGATAATAATGGGAATACAGAAAATTAGTAGTTTAAAGCAAATTTACAAGCTGATATAAATAAGTACCATAAAGATTATCACCTCACTATATGGATGAAAATTTATTCTGATGAGGAAGAAAAATATATTTTAGTTGGACATTTAAAAGCAACTGCCCCCAGTTTAAATATTATTCCTGATGCTCCTGGCGGAGAACCTCATTTCGATTTCTTCCAAAGTAGTGACACATAGTACACATATCATGTCCCTAAGAATTGGGATATCGTTTTATATGATAGCCCTTATGTTAATATTGGAGAATATGTTAATGGAGAAGGCAAAACAATAAAAAATAACGCTATGTATTAGAATTATGATTTAAGTGAAAATTCTATTAGTTTTGAGGAATAGGCAAAAGATGAAAATTCGTTATATCCAGACCATATTTATAAAGAAGTTATATTAACATAGAATGCTTATATTCCTAGACAATATTATTATCTTACTGATGACGAGCAATATGTTTTAGCTACAGATACAGCATTTGATGCTAATAAAAAATATTTTATTAAAACAAGTATTAATAGTAGTGGTTTTATATATAAAAAAATTGAAAATATATCAAGAGATAATTATGAAGCAGGAAAATATTATTATAAAGATAATAATGAATATAAATTAGCAGAAGATGATTTTGTTGAAGATAGAGAATATTATGAATAGATAGAATCACCTATTTTATTTTCGAAGCAAAATGATCAAAAAGCTTTAAAAATTCATTTGCCGGCTTTAGGAAATGCAATGGCAGAGATGTATGATGCTTTATATGGAAAAGAAGTAGATGAAAATCAAAGACGTGAGTATGCCTCAAATTTTTTATTTAAATATGATGGTATAATGCCATATAATAATTTAACATCGGAAGATAATATTTCGATGGCCTGGGCTATTGATAAATTAAAATCTTATATTTCTGAATTAAGATTCTTATCTCATGGACAAGGATGGAGATTATTAGGATATACGTCATAGTATTTAATAGATCAGAATGAATATTCTGATACAAAAACACAAAATGCTATTATTTCTTGTTTTATAGAAAAGGAAAATAAATGGTTAACTAATGGACAAATTAATGAATTAAAACCATATACTCCAAATGAAGAAGAACCGGACAAAGGATATATAATTCCAGTATATGCCAATGATCAAAATGATAGTAATGCTATTGGTCTTCAATCTGATTGGATATTAAATGACCCAAAGGCTTTTGGATATATATATCATAAACCTCGAATGTTATGGAGTGATCCTGAATATAGTGATGATTAGTTATCAGTAGAAACAACTCCAGAAGATAATTATTATGAAACAATAAGATCTATTGAATATATTTATCATACAATAAAACTAGAAAATACAATAGATAAAACGCTTTTATTTGGAGAAGCCCGTAATATAACAATAACAGATCCAAAGGAAACTGGTCAATAAAGAATAATTTTTTAAAATAAAAAAATAAAAATATTGAAAGAAAAAATTCAAAGGAAAGGAGATAACTATGGCAAGTCCTAATTATGTAAAATTTTAGCGTGGGTCTATGACTTCTTATTAGAATTTAACTAAAAAAGATGATAATACGTTATATTTTATTTATGATAATGAAGATTAGACCAAAGGTAAATTATATTTAGGTACTCGTTTAATTAGCAGTAATGTTGGTTCTAGTTCTGATATTAGTTTAACAGATTTAACTGATACTTTGATTACTTCTGTTAGTGCGGGAGATTTTTTAGTAGCTAATTCAGAAGGAAAATGGATACCAGTTTCTGCGGCCGATGTTGCTCAAACTATTATTGAAGCAAATGGTAATTTTGTGTCTATTGATGAAAATGAGTTTAATTTCAATAATATAAATGGACAATTAGAATTAAAAGGATTTAATGCCGCTTCAACTGGGATGGTACCAGTTAAAGAAAATAATAATTTAAAATGGGTATCTCTACCTCCAGATTTAACAACCTCAGTTGGCAATTTAGAAACTGAAGTTTCGCAATTAAAACTTGATTTTCAAAATATTGATAATAAAATTGCTAATGCAATTTCAGGAAGTAACCATTTAACTTATACTGTTATTTCAGATTTAGCTGAAGCAACTGAAAATAATACTGTATATTTATATGCTAATGGTTCTGAAGATACTTCAAACATGTATGATGAATATATGTTTGTTAATGGTAATCTTGAGAAAATTGGAACTTATGGTATTAATTTAGATAATTATGTTACTAATGTAGATTTTAATAATGCTATTAATACTATAAATCCTAGACTTACCGCTTTAGAAAATGCTAATAGTAATTTTATAGATACATATGTTACAAAAGTAACATTTAATAATACAGTAGGAGATTTATCGAAACTTAGTAATTATAATGATTTAGATTATTCTACTGCTAGTATTTCTGATACTTTTGAAGATATATATTCAAGATTAATTTGGCAAGAAATTACATCTTAAAAAGAAAGGAATAAATGAATTATGGCTAATATAAAATTTAAAAGAGGTCTTTAGGCCAATCTACCAGCCGTCGTTGAAGATGGTGTATTTTATTTAACTACAGATACAAACCGTTTATACGTTGGTCAACCTGTTAGTGGTTCAAATACTGTTGAAAGAAAATTATTAAATCAAACTGTTCAAATTATTGGTTCTTTAGCTGAATTAACAACCATGGCTAATAATTGGACAAATAAAGATGCTCATATTAATGATTTTTATTATATCACAGATGATAATGTTTTAGCAGTTTATACTGGTGTTGATAAAAATAAAAATGGTGGATGGGTATAGATTAATCCAGATACAAATACTACAACCAAAAGTATTGATGTAAGTGCAAGTAGTTCTGCTACTAATGATGTAACAATGACCGTTACTTCTACTGATACTAATGATACTGAAAAATCAGACAGCGTACATTTTACTGGAGAAGGAACAGCTCATGTTAGTGTTGATGCTAGTGGAAATATTAAAATTACTGGAGATAGTTACTCTTTAAGTGAGCCAACTATAAGTAATGATAATAAAACTGCTACTGTAACATTAACAGATTCAGATGGAGTAGCAGCTCATAATTCTTCATTAATTTTAGAATCTGGTAATTTAAATACTTTAACTTTAGGAAAAACTGGTAATAAAATTGTTTTAACTTCTTATGATACTACAAATAAGAGTGTTGGAGTTACTGCTAATAATGGAGATTTAACAGTTTCTGTTACTGATGTAAATGATACTGCAAAGTCTGGTACTGCTCAAAAAGTCGGTATAGTTCTTAATGATGGATCATATGCTCCTTTAACTACAGCAACTTCAACTGCTTCAACTGGTGCTTTATATAGTAAAAATGAAATTGACAGCTTATTAAGCGGTCTTGATGGAATGACTTATAAAGGAACTATTGGCAATGGAACAAGTGGAGCTTCTATAACAGCCTTACCAACAACAAATGTAAAAAATGGCGATACTTATGTAATTATTTCAAATAATATGACAGCATCTAATTTTACTGGTGCTACTTTTGAAACAGCGACTTAGGCAGAATTAGCTAAGGGTACTCGTGTTGGTGATATGTTTATTGCCAAAGGCACAGAAACTAATGGCGTTATTGGGAATGACTTAACTTGGACTTATATTCCTTCTGGTAATGATAGTGCAGCTGAATATACTTATAAATCAGTAGTTGATGCTACTAATAATGCTATTGAAATTCAAAATGAAAATGATAGTACAATTAGTAAATTAGAATTAGTTGCTGGCACCGATGTTGCATTAAGTTCTACTAGAACTAGCTATAATGGTAGAGAAAATAATTTTTTAACTACCACTATTAATCATGCTAATATTACAACTGCAGCTCCTGCTGCTGCTAGCACTTTATCAAATGGAGCAGCTAGTTTTACAGCCATTAAAGAATTAACTATTAATAATGGACATGTAACAGCAATTACTACTGATACTTTTACTCCAGTAACTTATGATTTATAGAATGCTGAATCTACAAAGATTACTGATAATGATATTAATTTAGCAATTAAATTAAAAGATAGTAATGATACTCAAAAAACAAGTTCAATCTTTAATTTACATTCTAGTAGTTTGAAAATCAATCCAGATAGTACTGGTTCTAATAGAATTGCTATTGATTTAGAATGGGGTACATTCTAAGGACAAATTTAAATAAAATATCATTGTAATTTTTCAATTATGATGAGGAATTTGGGAGAGGATTTCCTCTCCCAATTTTTTTTATGAATTAAAAAATAATTTTTAGATAGAAAGGAGATACTCGTGGATGAGTGATAAAATAAGATTTAATCCAATACGAAGCTCTGAAGAGACTATTCTCCATTTGCCATTTTCTAATGGTAGTATTTATTTTGCTACTGATACAGGTAAAATATATCTTGACTGTATAAATAATGGTGAAGAAAAGAATAAAATGTCCGTTGGTGGAGGTGGCGTATCTTTAATTTATGGACAAGATTATGCCCCAATTGCGGCATCTGAAGAAGAAAATAATAATTTATTTTCTTTAAGATTAACTTCATTAGAATAGAAAGTTAGAGAAAATGATTTAATTTTAAATTCTGATGGTTGTTTTTATAAAGTATTATCAGTAAGTGATACTTTAGCAAATTGTTTACGTTTAGCAGTAAGTGGTTCAGGTGGTGGCGGTGGCCCAATTGTAACTGAACCAGATGTAAAAATTAATTTTGGTAATTATGCCTATGATTATATGTCTTTTATTTATGGGCAGGAGAGTTATATTTAGTTTACTCCAGAAGTTGGAAATGGAAGATATGTTAGCTTAAGATTTTAGTTATTTAATGAAGAAAATGAAATTATTTTTGAAAAATTATTTACTTAGGTCCCAGCTAATAGATTATATTAGTTTAATATGAATCAAATTCCTTTAGGCACAAATTTAAAAATGGCTATAACATTATTGTCTCCTGATAGCGTTACTCATCCAAATGGGTTAACCCGCTATATCTCTGGGTTAAATGTAGTTAAATTAGGAGTCCATAAGGATAATGCTTTTATAACTACTACAGTTCAAACTGGCCCTGTATAGGTTAATTATTATATTGATGGTGGAACAGGCTTTAATCTTAAAGTATATCCTTCAATTGATGGTATTGCTATAAAGAGTTTAGAAGCTGAAGTATAGCCTGGTACAACTACTCGTAGTATACGTGTTCCTGCGCAATCCCATGGTGTACATACAATTGGTATTAAAGTTGGTACAAATACAGCAAGTGGTTTAGTATTTAGTGATGAAATTACTTATGAAATTGCTTGGGCAGATCCAAATGATACTACTCCATTAATCTGGGTTAAAGATTATCCAAATACTATAGTACAATATGAAAATTGTGTTATTAATTATATGGTGTATGATCCTGTGAAAGCATTAACTGGATCAAAAACAGAAGTTAATTTATTAGATGCTTTAATTAATGAAGAAATTTCTACTGTTTATCCATAGTATTCAAGTTCTTCAATCTCTTGGTTAACTTGGGATTTAACAGAAAATTATCATGTAGGAAATAATATATTTACTATTTAGTGTGGTACTGTTAGTAAAGATATTGTTTTTAATGTTACAACTGAAGGTTCTAGAGATTTAGGTTTAGTTGATTCTGGTATATTAAGATTAAATCTTTCATCAACAGGTCGCTCTAATGAAGAGTCATTAGCTAAACGTACAACCTGGGCTTATACAGATGTAGATAATAGAGAATATACTACAACTTTTAATAATTTTAATTGGTATAACAATGGTTGGAAAGATGATAATGATGGACAAGGATCTTATTTATCAGTAGCAAATGGTTCTTCTGTAAATATTAATTTTACAACTATTCCTTTTAATACAGGTAATTTATCATATACAATTGAATTACGCTTTAGAGTAAGAAATGTTCAAGAATATTCTACTCTTGTAAAAACAGAACCTTATTATTATGTATTAGATGAATAGGGCAATCAAATGGAAAATTCTGTATCTATTAATGTTATTAAAGAATAGGGATTAAAGGTTGCTACAGATAAAGACGGTAACTGGTTAATGGATGAAGCTCATTCCATTAAGAAAACAGAATTTGAAAAAGGCGTTTGTTTTAAGTTTTGGGATGCTGATACTAAACAAGGTTTATTTGTTGGTACTCAAGAAGCTTATTTTAAAACTCCTGATAATACTGTTAGTGTTAGATATAAAGAAGATGATATCATTAATTTAACAATTACAGCAGGATATCAAGATTTATTATCTATTTATTTGAATGGTATTTTATCTGGTGCAGTTAGTATTGGAGAAAATGGTTTTACTCTTAATACTACAAAATTTGAGATTAATTCTAAATATTGTGATATTGATATTTATAAATTACGTGTTTATGAAAATAATGGTAAACCATTAACAATGCCACAAGTAATTCATAATTATCTTTCTGATGAACATAATTTAACACTTTATGATTAGAATTAGTTAACTAAAGATGATGATCCAACTGCTTTATCTTATAAAAAAATTGTAGCTTATAATGAAGCTCGACTTGCTGAATTGGCAGAGAAAATTTCACAAGGTCATAATTTAACTGACTATGACTATAATGTTTTAACTATGCCATATGCTACAATTGAAATTATTGATAATAATACTTCAATGAAAGATCCAACAAAGACATAGCGTAGAACTGATGATGATAGATTACCATATGTAAAAGGTGGTAAACGCTATTGTGAAATTAATTTTGTTAATCCAGTAGGAGATGCTTTATTAGAAGCTGGAAAAATTACTGAAGAACAATATTATTCTCATTCTCCAAGTTATCGTGTAATTGGATGTGAAATTGATGTACAAGGAACTTCTTCACAAGGATATCCTCGTCGTAATTTTAAAACAAAAATGAAACCCGCAACTAGTGGAGCAGACGCAGAGAAAAAGTCACATGATGATTGGGGCTGGTTTTATACTAAAGGAAGTAAAGCAGGTAAAAAGTTTAAAAAGTGGAATATGGATAATGAATATTATTCTACTAATAAATTTACTTGGAAAATTGATTATATGGAGTCTTCTGGAACTTACAATACAGGTTTTGCTAATTTAATGGGTAATATGTATGATTTTCATCCATTAGATAATTATAATTTTGATGGAGTAAGTCCAACTGGTCTAAGAACTTCTGTCTATGGTTTTCCAACATTAGTTTTTTAGAAACATAGTACTCCAAGTGATAAGAATAAAGTTGGAACTGTTATTGAAGATGAAATTTATGAATACATTGGTCGTTATAATATAAATCTTGATAAAAGTTCTAATGAACTTTATGGCTTTGAAGCCGATGGTGAACAAAAATATATCAATGCTCCTTGGGATGAAGAGATAGAGAAAGATGATGGAACAACAGAAGTTATTCATCATTTACATCCTAAAATAGCAGAAATAGCAGAATGTTGGGAACTTCGAGACAATCAAGGTACTTGGTGTTCATTTACTTTCCCGGCCGATGCCGAAAAATATAAGAATGACCCTGATCGTAATGATTATTATTTTGGAACTTATGAAAAGAGCTCTTATGATGGAAATGGAAATCCTGTGTCAGAACCAAAATTAGAAGTAATTAATCACTTTGAATATCGTTATAGCCCTTATGATGATGAATTAGATGCTTGTTATGATTATGATACATCTAAATTCCCGGAGACTCTTGGAACATTTGGACAAATTAATCAGTTCTTGCGAGCTAGATACGCTAATCTTGAACGATTAATGATTTGGTTAGATTCAACTAGTAGAGATAAAGCAACTAATCAAACATTATCAGAACCTTATGGTCCTATTGTTACTAGTACTCCTGGTCGTTATATTAAAACAACTGATCAAACAATTGTAAGTAATAAAAAATATTATATCTTAGATGGATCTAATTATGTAGAAGTTAAAACAGAAGATCTTAATGAAAGATATTTAGATGATTATTATGAAATAACAAAAGTTATTCCAGGTGAAGTTACTTATTCAGAAGATAATGGTTTATATTATGTAACGTATTATAAAGATACTGCTGAATATCGTTTAGAGAAATTCCGCAATGAATTTACTAAACATTTAAATATTGATTATTGTGCTATTTATTATGTTTTAACTGAACTTTTATTATGCTATGACTCTCGTGGTAAAAATATGATGATTGCTTCTTGGGGCCCTCAAGAAGTGGGTGGAGAATATATTTGGTATCCAATATTTTATGATATTGATACTCAATTAGGCCTTAATAATATTGGCGCAACTTTATGGGATTATGACACGGATGCTTCTCTTGAAGGGACTTTCTCTACTGCTACTAGCGTTCTTTGGATTAATTTTGCTGATGCGTTTTAGACTAAAATTATAAATACTTATAAAGATTTACGTAGTTCAAGATTAACTGAAACAAATATTGAAGGTGCTTATCTTTGTGATCCAGAAGTATTTGATTCTTATGCTATGCGTGGAGTTCGTCCTATTGTAGCTATAGGGTTAGATGAATATGTTAAATATTTAAAACCTTCTGTGGAAGGATTCTTAAATACAGATGGCAATTTAGAACCAGATAGTTATGGTTATGTCTATGCTATTAATGGAGATAGAAAACTTTCTCGTGAATTATTAATTAGAAATAGATTAAATTATTTAGATTCTTACTGGAGAGCAGGCAGCTATGCCACAGAAGTCGTTGCTGGTTCTGGCGGTTGTGTATTAATTCGTGCAAATGCTAATGCGCAATAGACTTCTGACTTATTCTTAGACTCTGGTATGTTGAATGAAATTCCATCCAATGCTAATGCTGGTACTACATTAGCACCTTATAATGCAGGAGCGACGATAGGATTAGATGCTATTCCAGAATATACTATTACTCCATTTTTAAGTTAGTATGTATTTACTTTTATTGATACTAATCCATCAGGAAAATCTGTAAAATTCTAGGGTACTCCAATTGAAGCAGCCGTAAGTGATAGTATTGCTGATGGATATAAAATTAAACCAAACTTAACATAGCAAATTACTCGTATTCCTGGTCCAAAATATTTATCATCTCTTGGCGATTTAAGTACAAAATATTTTGATCAATTTGAGATTCCAACAGCAAGAAGATTATTAGATTTGAATTTAGGTAGTGATATTGAAGGATATTTTAATAATCGTTCTATGGCAAACTTTATTATTAATGGTAGTATGTATGATGCTGGTGGAAAATTAAATGAAAATAGAAAAACATTATTGCAAAAAGTTGTTTTAACAAATATGGGCGCATTAACTGAAGCAATTGATTTGTCTGGTTCTGAAAAGTTACAAGAATTTCGTGCGCTTGGCACTTAGATTTAGGGCATTAAATTTGCAGAAGGTGCTCCTTTAACAACTGTACATTTACCTAAAACTATAAATGGTATTTCTTTAATAGAAGCTAAAAATTTAACTAAATTATTAATATCTCGTCCAGTAATTCGTAAGTCTATCATTGAAGGTTCTGAATTTTATCCTCATAATTCTTATGAAGGATTATATTTAGAAGGAATTACAGATATTGATAATTCAGCCGTTACTTTAACTAAAACTAATAATAGATTCGTTTGGAATAATACTAATAATATTTATTAGAATATTAAAATAAGTGGTTAGACAGATGAAGATGTTAGATCTAATATTATTAATTTAAGAATTAAGGGCGGCAATCTTAAATATGAATCTTATAAACTTTTATTAAAAGCTATTGCTGCTAAAGAGAATGCTAATGCTGCTGGTGTCCGTTTAAAAATTGATTATGAAAATATTAATTGGTGTCCATACCGTCAATTAAGTATTTATGATAATTATGATACTGAAAATTCAGATAAATATTTTTAGGCAACCGATCATAGCAGATTTATCCCATATGTTTTTACAAATGCTCAAGATTGGATGCAATTGTTAAAGAATGGAAAAATTTATTATTATGAACATTCTGATGATGAATCAATTATAACATCTTTAGATTTATTGGATTTCTTTATTCAAGATTATGAAGAAGGTTTAGCAAGTTCTACACAGCTTAATCATTATACTGATATAGATAGTACTTCTGCTCATTGGCCAAGATTAACAGGTATTATTTATGTAAATAATACTGAAATGAATCCAATTTAGGAAGATAAATTAACTAGTGTTTATGCTGAAAAATGGCCAGATTTAACTATTTTTGCTAATTATATTAATGATTCTAATCTTATTAAATTTGTATAGATGTCTAATGATGGTAGAGAAAATGAATTAGAAGTTATTCGTTTAGCTACTACTCAAGATCATCCTATTCTTCCTTCAGTATTACCATCTAAAGGAACTCATTTTGATTTTATTGGTTGGAGTACTGATATTGATGGAGAAAATATGTTTATAGAGTATGATTTCACAACAAAAAATTATGTAAATCAAGCTGAAGTATTAAATAGTTATTCTTTTAACGAACATGGAACTACTCTAATTCTTTATGCTCAATTTTAGGTTCATGAATAGAAAGTAGAATTTATATATCCAGATGGTAAAATTATAACTAAATTTGTTAAATATAATACCCCAATTGAAGAATTTCCTGAAGAAATACCATATAAAGATGATAGTAATATTATCCCACCAGTAGATGCTCCAGAAGATCAACAAAGTTCAACATTTTGGACTTATAAATTTTTAGGTTGGAATTATATTGTTAATGAGAATGACTCTGAGGCAATTATTGATACCAATTTTAAAATTACTCAAGATTATACTCAGGCCAATAATAATGCAATGTAGTCTGTTTGGGCCTCTTATGATATTACAGATGCTCCTAGTCCGAATATGATAGGATAGATAAAACCAGTTTCTGTATATGACAATATCCATCCAGAATATTTTGCTATTGTTAATGAAAATGCTATTGTTAATGATTTATCTGGAAATTCTTATAGAGGATTAAATATTAAATTAAATAAGGCAATAAATGGAAAATTAACTATTCCTAATTAGATAAACGGGTAGCCTGTGGTTATATTTAGTTCTAATACTACCGTAGCAACCGAGAAAACAGCGGATGAAAATTTAAAGAATGTTACTCATGTTTTCTTATAGAAAAATACAATATCTCAAGAAACCAACATTCGTGCTATTGATAAATATACATTCCATAGTTGTACACAATTAAAATATTTTGATTTTGTTAATGGATTAAAATTTATAGATGAACGAGCTTTTTAGGGTGTAGCAAATTTAAGTGAATCTACTATTATTATTGGTACTTTAGAAGAGCTAGGTCCTCGTGCTTTTACAAATGCTTTTAAAATTCAAGATTTAGATAGAGATTTAATTATTGGAGGAAATATTTAGTCTTTTGGCACTAATTGCTTTAGTAATTTAAATGCTATTCCTAGTAATATAAAAGTTTAGTGTTTATAGATTGGATCTCCAGAAAATCCATCAAATGTTAATAGCTTTTTAGTGGGTAACTACAGTACCTTCCAAGGGAATCTTGAAAAATTTAAATAGGTATCTTTATATACCACTGTAATAGCTTTTGAAAGTATGAGTAGAAAAGCTATTCTAAATAATATTTTTGGTGGAGACTCAAATGATACTATTATTGTAACTGTAAATGGAAAGGAGATTTTATAATGATAAAAACTGTTTTATATGAATATTTAGGTACGAATGGAACAATTCTTTCTCCCGTACATTTAGAAGACATTTATTATATTAGAAAATTAAAACTTCATGCTGATAATGGAAAGAAATTAACTAAAGACGGAAAAAATAAATGTGTTTCTGTTGTTATCCCAGAGGAAGAGTTAGAAGAATGGAAAGAGGTATAATCCGGACAAAACCTATTATACCAATCTAAAAGTTTTTTAAATAAAGAAGAGAAAGTATAAAAATTCTTTCTCTTCTTTATTATGATAATATAAAAATAAGAAAGGAAGGTTTCTAGTCTATGATTACAAAAACTACTAATCTTGATGATAAATACAGAGCTTTGTATGATGAAATTAGAGCCAAAAGTAACGGGGCAATAAATATAAATAGCCTTGAACAATTTTTTGGCAATATTATTGAAATTGCCCAATGCGACAAGAAATTTTTGAGACTTCCTCTTGATGAGCCTATATTTGAAATAGATGCTAATACTCGTGTAATTACTATTCCTAATGAATTTAGAACTAATGGTTTATCTGTACAAGGAGATCATTTGGCTGAAATTGTATTCTTTAGTATTGATAGATATTTTGATCGTACTGATTTGAGCAATACTGATATTACTATTAATTGGAAAATGGGAACTAATGTTGGTAAAACTAAATATTTTATTATGAGTAAAGATATTATTCCTGGTAAAGTTATTTTTGGATGGCCTATTGATAATATAATTACTCAAAAGAGCGGTAGCCTAACTTTTGCTGTTGAATTTAGTTAGAAGAATGCCGAGACAGGTGAACTTAAATATAATTTTAATACATTAGCTGCTAGTATTAATATTAAAGATGGTTTAATTATTGGCAGTGATGTTGAGCCAGTTTCTTTAGATGATGCTGTAACTGGTATTTTAACAAATAGTGTATTTGGTGAAGGTGACGCAGAAGTTGGCCAAATTAATTGGATTAGTGGCAATGGGGAAGGCCTTGTACGTGGAGTCTCTAGCGGCCCAAGTGGTGCTATTACGTTAGCAAATTATGAAAACCCATTAATGCTTAATACTATTATTACTCCTGATGGAACTCCTCAGAGTGTTCCTGTGGATCTTTACGGTTAGGCTTATGTTGATGATGGCACAGTTATCGTTTATACTGATAGTTCTAATGCTTCACTTACCCCAATTATGCTTCCTCTTAATAAAACTTTAGTTAAAATTAATGATAGAGCAAATTTAAATGAAGATAAAATTTATTATAATGGAAATGGGCCAAGTGCTACAGCAGTAGATTTTGAAGATATTACTGATACATATCCTACTGATCTTTATGCTGTTCCAGATTTGGATGTTAATTAGATTTTTTATGTAAAAATTGAAGATAGCGATCCAGTTGCTTATCGTAAGGCAACTTCAGAAGAAAAAAATAGTTGGTATGATAAATCTAGTAACTCACATTTATATATTGAAATGGCTAAAATTACTGCTTCTGAAGATGGGACTTATATAATTAAAGCATAGGGGATTAAACGAGATACTGAAGGAAATAAGATTGGTAATGGAGAAATCTCTTCTTGTACTCCAATTATTATTCCGAAAGTTGAAAATCCATCTGATGTTGCTATTGAAAAATCTAGTATTTCCATTAGTGAAGATACTGGGTACAGCTTTGATGAAGAGACTGGCATTAATACTGTTTTTTTAAATAATGGAGAAGCACAATTAACTGCTAGTGCTATTGTAGATAACTATGGAGCATTACAATTTATATGGTAGAAAAAAGTTGGAAATGAATTTGTTGATGTAAATGATGAAACTCCAGCATATAAAGTTGATCGTTTAGCTCCAGGTGGTAATATTGATAGTGTTAATAATGATACTTTAAATATTAATGAAACTGGTGAATATAGAGTTAAGGTTAAAAACTTTTAGAATGGTAAATATTCTGACGAAATTATTTCTAAAACTTATACTGCTTCTGAACTTGCTAGTGAAATTAATGATATTAATTATACCGCAAGTCGTGTTTCCGCTAAAGATGGTAAACCAGCATTTAATTCACAAGGAGTTTTATCAGAAAAGAGCGTGACTCTTACTGTTAATGTAGATGAACCCGAACGTGGTGAATTAGTATATGAATGGTTAAAAGATGATAAAATTGTTGGTAATTCTGCTTCATTGGTTATCAATGTAGAAGGTTACTACACTCCAATTGTAAAAAATATTTATAATGGTAGTGTATATACTAAAACTTTAGATTAGGCCATTTTTGTGAATGATGAAGCTAATGATATTTGATTAATTAAGGAAGGAGCGAATAATAATGGTTACTAATAGTCGTGACTATGAAGAAATGCTATGGGAATTATAGAGCAGCGCTCCTACCCGTAAAGCGATACTTCTTCCAAAAGATGAAAAAATTTATGAAATAGATTTAGCAACAAGAAAAATTTCTGTTCCTAAATTTTTAAGTGTAGCTAAAGATCATTATGCTGAAACAATTTATTTTAAATTTGATAGATATTTTGATTATACAGATTTAACTACTAAAGCATGTATAATTCGTTTTACAAATGCTAATGGGGATAGCTTTATTTATCCAGTTCCTTATTATGACACTGAAACTTTAGCTCATGAAAATAAAGTTATAATTCCTTGGTGCATTTAGGGGGCCGCCACAGCAAAAGCTGGTATTGTTAAATTTGCTGTCTGTTGGTTTTCTACTAACGAAAAGAAAGAAATTTCTTATAGTTTTAATACATTAGTGGCAGAAGGAACTATATTACAAGGCCAAAATAATATTGATGATTCTAGTTTAACAAGTGATCAAATTGTTTTAAGTCCTGAATTGATTTAGATGATTGAAAAATTAGAAGATGATTATAATAAAGGCGCATTTACCCTTTATTGGTTGGATGTTTAAGAGGGGAGAATTTAATTCTCCCCTTTTTTATTTTAGTGATAAAGGAGGAAAATTTAAATGGATAATGTACATCATAACGAAGATGTCATTTTTACTCAAGATAGTTTAATAGGTTTTATAAAATGTATAAAATCTGATATTAGAGGTAATTACCATTTTGTTTCTACAAATGATATGTAGATGAAAATAAAAGCAAATTCAAATTTTAATGACGATGAAGAAGAAATAAATAGCAAATTTTCTGATGATTGGAAAACAACTCATTTAGGTCAAATATGTGTAATTAATACTTCATACGATACTGAAGATAGTAATCGATATACATGGATATGGGCAGACCGTGCTTTAAAATTTGAAGATAAACAAATTATTAATGATAGCGTTAATAAAGATGAACGCCAGGCAGGCTCTATTTATGTAGAAGAGAATAATGGAACAATAAAATATTTTATTTTTGTAAAAGGCTTTGATGATAAAGGAAATTATATAAGTTATAAAACTGAAATTACCAATGAAGAGATTTCGCCATTAGACTCAAATATAGATTTAATAGATAATAGTGGAAATACACAATATTTTATCCAAGAAGAAAATGATGATATTGGACAAGATATTATATATACTCGCATATCTCCAAATCAAGTGTAGTCATACTTAAACAATTCTATCCCTGTATATTATGGTAATGAACTATATATAGCTGATAGTAAGTTAGTAAAAACTAATATAATTGAATGTGATAATTTAAAAGCAGATGTTATCTCTGCTAGAAATATTAATTTTAGTAATAAAGATACTAAAATTAATATAATAAATGGAGATGAAGCTTATCGATATGTTAAAACTAATACAGCGACTATAAATTCTGATTCTTATAACTATGTGAAAGTTGGAGTTGGTACTAATGGAGACTATATTTATAATAATAAAGTTTTTGCAACATTAGTTGATTCTCCAAAAGATAGTGTTATAAGAATTAAAAATCCAATTATTTAGAATTGGACTTTAGATAAAACTAAAGGGACTGGGTCAAATGGTTAGTATGATAAAACAATTGGTGGTGTACGATTTACTGGATATGTATTTAAACATATTGAAATTAAATATAAACAAAATGATGTATATAAAATATTATCTAGTAATGATTTACTATTTAAACCATTGAATGGCACAAATTTAAGTGTTGAAACCAAATATGAACTTAGTAGTAATAATTCTTCTTTTTAGCAAAAATATTTTGGAAATAATAGTCTCTCTAATTAGGATCCAACAAATTATGCTACAACTTATACAGATATTACTGAAATTTCTGATTATTCATCTAATCTTGAATATGTTAATGATATATAGCAATATAAATTTCTAGGACATCCTTCTGGTATAACAATTTTATATTCATATCCTTTAATAACTGGAGAAGATAATAAATTAGAATGTGAAAATGAAAAATTATATTTTATAGATAGTAAATTTTATGCGCGTGATAATACATCTAATGAGATTTCTGAAATATTATAGGAAGATTCTGATGTATTAATCTATGATGGAGAAATTATTGGAGTAAAAAAAGCAATATCTGGTTCTACTTCTGCTTTTAAGATTACAACATATACGCTTCCATTTACAACTAAAACTGATGGAACTATTAATTATGGAATTTATTCTCCATATAATACCTATAGTGGCAATGGGAATGATATAACAACTTAGGCGACAGGCTCAGTTTTATGGCCAACATCTAAAACTGCTTTTAAACATTTTTTAAAAATAAAAACAATAAATGATTAGATAATAGAATTAACAAAAGATTCTATTGGATAGATCTATGATTTAAAAGATATTAAATCATTTATTATTGATAAGAAAAGTTATACTACCAATCAAAAGTATCAAAATACTACTACAACTTATACCTATAAAGAAACTACTACAGAAGAAATTTTAAAAGAAAATTTAACTGGAGAGATACTTAAATTTATTTTAAATGAAAATATTGAAATTCCTAAATATCAATACTTAGAAAGTTGGAGTAAAGCAACGGATCTATCAGAATATGATAATACAAAAAATTATTATTGTAAAAGTAGTAATAATGGAATTTATACAAAATATACTTATAATATAAATACTTGGAAAGATGTTTTAAAAAATGGCTTATATATTAAAAATGGGAATAATTATGAATAGATTGATTCAACATAGTTAAATTATGTTCGACCTAGTAGCAATCAGCAATATACTCGTATAGGATTTGTAAATTATACTTATAATGGGCCTCTTGCGTGGACCAATGATTTACAACCGCAAGAAACAGGGCAAATTAATATGTATATATTTAATGCATAGTCTGGGGTTATGGATCAAATTACACCAGAAGAAAATCATCCTAGCTACAATCCTAATTATTATATATTTGATGATACTACTTTTGAAGAATTATCATCAGAAGAAATAATAGAACTATAGAATAATAATAATGTAGGAGAACATTTTTATTACAAAGAAGGTAACTATTATAGATTAGTTAAACCAGAAACAGATATTAGTAACAAAACTATATATAAATTTGAAAAATATGATGAGCTTGCTAATTTTGATACACTAAAAATTAATGGAAATTATTATTATTTAGAAAATGATATTTGGAAAAAAGTTGTTAATAATACACTATATGATGAAAATAAATCATATTATTATATAAAATTTAAACAAATAAATTCTGATTTAAATTCTAATTATACTTATACTGAACAAGATTTGCCTATTTTAATTAGAGAATATAATCTATTTCTAAAACAAGGAGGAATTAATTATACTTTAGTTAAAGATGAGGCTACTTGGAATCAAAATTTAACATATGCACGTCTAAGAAGTGGTCCAGAAGCTTATACAGATGATAATGATCTTGATCATGCTGGTTGGATAGCTAGTGTAAAGACCGGTAATATGTGGTTAGATCTTGATACAGAATCAGATAATAAACGATATTTATTTATTAAAAATGAATATCAGTATGACCCTGCCCCTAACAAAGAATATTATGAAAAAGCTATAAATTCTTATATTAGTGATATTATTGATAATGAAGAATTAAGAAACTATTATTTATTTTATCATTATAATCCTGATACATGGGCTACTGATAAAGACAATATTTATTTAAAAAATGAATTTTGGTTTAAAAATAATTTAACTGAAATTTATGAATAGGCGGCCTATGGAGAAAATACTTATTATGATATTTATGGAGACTTTTATAAAAGAGAATTAAATAATTCAAATTCAGGTAATAATAATTCTGAAGGTGAGATTATTATGGCTGATCCTGGGGCTGGTCAAGGAGAATTTGATGCTAGTGTAGAAGGAAGTATTACTACATTAGGTGGAATAGCAGCGCGTAAATCTATTAAAGGATATAAAGTTCATGGCGCAGTATTTAATGATTATGCTGAATATAGACATACAGAAAATATTGAGTCAGGAAGATGCGTAGTTGAAACTGGTAATGGTGATTTAGTATTATCAAATAAACGACTATAGTTAGGAGCGAATATTGTTTCTGACACCTATGGTTTTTCTATTGGAGAAACAGATCATGCAAACACTCCAATTGCTGTTTGCGGACGAGTATTAGCTTATCCTTATGAATTTAAAGAAACATTTATGCCTGGACAAGCGGTTTGCTCTGGGCCTAATGGGACAGTAAGTCGAATGACTAGAGATGAAATATGCTATTGGCCAGATGCTATAGTTGGTTATGTCAGTGAAATTCCAAATTATGAAGAATGGGGCAGCGATAAAGTAAAAGTCGATGGTCGTATTTGGATAAAAGTAAAATAAAAAAAAAAAAAAAAAGAAACTCTTAAAATGAGTTTCTTTTTTTTTTTTTAACTTTCTTCATCAGGTAAATCTGGGATTTCCCCAACTACTTTTTTATCTATAATAAATCCATCAGCGGTCATTAAAATAACAACTTGCATATCACGGTCTGTAGTATTATTACAAATTTCACCCCAGGCAGTAGCAAATGCTCCTGTTGCTGCTAATAAAGCCGCATCAATATTATCAGCATAAGCTGCTGCATGAGAATCAAAAATCTTTGGATATCCAGATGAATTAGGAACATAATAATTATTTCCTACAGCACCAATTATTTTTTTATTTACTTCAAAAATTTGTCTTTTCATTTATTTAAATCCTCCTTATGACTAAATCAAAGAGCGTAATAAATTTAATTCAGTAGCTACATCAGTTACTTCAATATTAGTACCTATTGTTAAATTTGCATTTTTAGCAATCGCCGCAGTAACTTTATATAGATTACCAGCATATGTCAAATATTCTCCAATTTCATAATTCTTACTTGCTTTTGTAGTTGCCTCAAATGGGGCTAATGTATGCAACATTGATTGGACAAATGCTGTCGTAGCAATTCTATCAGAATTAGCAGTAATGCTTAATGTTGGAGCAGTTACAGTTCCAGACAACTATGCGCCAACTAAATCAGCTTTAGTATCAATTAAATCTGCGGCTCTATTCCATCCAATTACGTCAGTTTCTAATATATTAGTACTTCCAAAAGTCATACCAGAATAAACTGTTAAATGATCCATAGCTATTGTTGCCGCATAATAGCTTAACTCTATAAACATTCCATTTTCTATAAAGAAATAATTTTCATGATAATTCAATGGGATTGTCATTGGAGTACAGTCATATTCAACTATATCTTCATCAGCAAGCCGATATACCACTTCTGCTCCCGTCTATGGAGTAGTTCCTTCAAGATAAGTGTCTCTATCTGATAACCAATGACCTGGTAAGGTTTCTCCATTATAAGATGCTATATGCTCTGTTACTTTCCATAATTTTCCTTTAATAGGGTCAAATTCTAAACCATATAGGTTTCCTGCGGCCGCAGGTACATTAAAAGTATAAGTTGTAGCATCTTCTGGATCGCTAGTATGTCCAACTTTAAAATTTACAGAAGTTGTAGCAGTAAATGGTGTCATATAATAAGGATAATACTTATCTGGCGCACCAACCGTAATCATTATATTAGTATCAGTTATACCCCAAGATACTCTAACATAAGCTCCATTAGAAGGGACTATTCCATGTGTGCTCCAACTATCTCCTACTCTTAAACTTCCTGCAAAACTAATTTGTTTAATCCAAGTTTTATCAGCTTTATATACATGAAGACGACGGTTAATGCTTGAAGAGTTAGTTGGTCCAATTAATCCTGTATAATAAATGTCATCACCAGGAGATACTGGGATAAAGTCACCTACATGGTCATTAGCATTGTTTGAAAGCTGTCCATTAGAACCAATATAAAAGCCTGGTGTATAAACACTTACATCTAGTAAATTAATTGTACGAATCTGCTATGAAATAGTAGGTTCTACTGCCATAACTAATCCTAAAGCATTTTCCTATTTAGCATTAATAACATTAAATTCAGAGGCATTAAGATTAGAAATTGTTTTCTCAATATTTGGGTTTAAATTATTTAAAATTTTTTTATCACTTGCTGATAAAAGTCCGTCATTGTTTTCAGTGGCTAGTGGAGGAGAGACAGCGTTACGGGCGACAGTATCTTTTAAATTATATTCTATTCCATTTAATTTAATTTTAGATAAATCAGCCAAATTTAATCACACCCCTCAATTTTATTGGAGTTGATTATTAATGTTGTTCCGTCTACAGACCAACTTTCTAAATCAACGAAAGGAAGTTCATGTAATAAAGTTCTTCCATTTCCAATTTTCTTTTTATCTAAATCGGTATATATAATAACTTCATTTTCTTTTGGAATAAAATTTTTTGCTTTATTCCAATTAATTGATGTGTCTTTTTTAATTAAATTTTGTTCTTTTATCATTATATCACGCACCAAATAAAAAAATGCCAAGGGATATAATAATCCCTTGGCGGAAAAAATTATATCCCTTATCGTTTCAAAGTTTTATAATTTGTTTTTTATATAAAGTCCTTATCATTTCAAAGGACTAAAAGTTAAAAATTAAGCAAATGTAACAGAAACTGTTTTCTCTGTACTATTGGCAGTTGGAGTTACGCTGCTGCTTGTAACGGTAACAGAACCATCTGTGCCAGCGGCAGAAACTGTTGTAGCGACTGCAGGAGTAACACTCTTGCTTGTTCCGGTGAAATCAGCAGTAAATGTGGGCTGAGTCATTGTAGCAGAGGTTGCAGTATAAGCAGGAGACGCGCTAAGAACTGTGCCATCACCAGAGAAGGATGCTTGTGCAGAAGCACTTTGAATACCAGTGACAACAGACTGGCTACCAAATGTTGGAAGAGAACCAGAGAGGGTTGGGTCAGTATAAGTAACAGTACCAGATGCAGTAACCGCATTACTTGTAGCGGCATTTGTGATAATAAGAGTCTCAGACTCATCAGCGCCGCCAGAACCACTATTGTCTTGACCAATAGAAACAACAACACCCTCAGTAGCAAATGCGCTTGTAGAATCAGCACCTTGGCTCATACTACCAGCGGTGAGTTGATAAGCAGTACCATTATCAGTAACTGTAGCAACAGAACCAGTGCTTGGAGTAACAGTAACATTAGTTACGCTAACACTACCAGATGGAGTGTAGTTAGCAACACTTACATTTTCAACGGGAGCAGCAGCAGAGATAGAAACGGAAGTTGTCTTATCATAAGAAGCAGCTGCGGCCGTGCCAGCAGTAAGCTCAACAGAACCAGCTGGGGTTACATCAAGAGCACTAAATGTAGCAGGAACAGAAACTGAAGTTGAAGATACATTGTATGTACCTGCATCAGCAACAGTAATAGCATTAAAGCTATCAATTGTTGTTACTTTAATAGAACCGCTATCTTTATAAGCAAGGGCGCCAAGTTCAAGAGCAGTTTGTAATTCAGCTTTGGTAATGCTATCAGCTAAATTTACACCAGCAATTGTATATGTCTTTGGAACATATGCGCTTTCGTCGCCTACTTCACGCCATTCTGTACCATCAAATAACCATTCTTTACCATCGGATTCAACGACGAAATCGCCTGATGCAGCAGCGCCTTCTCCACTGGTAGGAACCTGAGTATGGTCAGATTCAGAACGAAGATTTAAAGCAGTACCAATTGCACCAATTTGACGTCCTACGTAGTCATAAACTTGGTCTGCAGTTACAAGTCCAGTGCCATTATCAGCAATAGCATTTGCTACATCATAAGTGACAGCAGAACCAAAAGTATCAAGAATGGCACGTGCGGCCGCATCCTTTAAATAATATGTAGTATTACCAAATTTTACCTTGGAAAGTACATTGTCATTATTAGCATATGTTTGTGCCATAATTATATTTCCTCCTTATTAAAATGAAAATACTAATAATTCATTTTCGCCATCAATTGTGGCTTTATATCTTAAATCTAATTCATCAGTTATTGCCTTTTGGGTCATTGTACCATCTACATTTTGGCCCGTAGTAGCATATAACTTTACTAAGCCTGGTTCTATATTTGAAGCATTTGTGAATGTAGTTTGAATGTTTTGATAAGAAGTTCCATCATAAAAATAAATTTTCCTTTGATTATCATCAATGAAAATTTTATTAATCATAGGAGTTATTATTACACTATGATTACGGTCTTGATAAAACTATCCATTGTTTAAATATCCATGTATAACCGCATTACGCAAATCCGCATCGGTGAAGCTTAACTAAGCATATGTGCTATAACCATTGCCAACTTTGGCCCTAAGACCATCTTTAGCCGTGTCTACTAAAACCACTTCACCATTAGCGGGTATAAAAGTATTTTTTACCGCCTCAAAGTTATAGTCATTGTCTCTTCGGAGTTGAATAACTGCGTTTATATGCTTCATTATTCACCCTCCTTTGGAGCATTACCACCATCAATAATAAGTGAATCATCTTGCTCCAAATCCTCGATACGAAGCTAATTGATAGCAGCATCTATCATGTTCTAGATAGATCCAGGAGTTTCATTTGTGCCATTTAATAAATCAATAGCTTTTTGTAATGCCTCGAACTAGGCATCAATGTATTCTTTGAGACGTTTTACGCCTTCGGCATCAAGATATACTTTATCAGCCATTGTTTAATATTCAACTCCTTTCACTTATTATTAATTGAAATTAACGATTATCGTTGATGTTTGCCTCAACGCCATCGGCTAAGAGAACCTGAATATCGCCATCAGTTCCTACAAGCTCCATACCTTCAGCGATATTGAGTTCAAGAGTATCCATAGCAGGATATTTACTGTTGGCATCATATACAACAGCATAAGAACCAACAACAACGCGGCTGTCGCCAACTTTACCCACAGCGCCTGCGGCACCATTGGCAACAATTCTACCGCCGTTAAGATTGACAGTACCACCACGCTGGCAGATACCACAACCATCAGAGATAATTTCGCCGCCATTCATGGTGAAGGAACCACTATTAGGTACATAGACACCGCAAGCTGTGTAGCCAGCAGACTGAATGTGAGCAATAAGAGTACCACCATTCATAACGACATTCATGTTAGTACCATCATTAGCACTACCAGCAGCGGAGCCATTACCCATAACGGGACCGTTATCAATACCAGTGATAGTGCCGCCATTAATGGTGATTACAGAATCTTTAAAACCAAGAAGTCCGGCCTCCTGAGACTGGATATTACCGCTATTAACAGTAATACTACCTTCTCTAGCAGAGATTGCGTTACTACTTGAGCTGGTAACATCAGCGCCATCAACAGTAACAGAACCACCATTGCGAACCACGATAGCGTCGCTTCTGCTGCTTGAAATACTACCATTGCTAATTACTAAATCACCGCCATTAGCATAGACAGCGACATTAGAAGAGCTAAGTGAATTACCATCAAGATTAAGTGTTACTTTCTTACCTTCTGGAATGGTAATATAGTCTGAAAGTACCATGTCTTTATTAAGCACTATTTCTACTTCCGGTTCATCATTAGCAATCATAGCGTCAATGCTTGCTTTATCAGAAACGATGGCACGAGGGCCCGAATAAAGAAGTGAGTCAAGAACTTCTTGAGAAATAGGATATACATCTTCTCTTGGAAGATATGGGGTTAAATCTACAAAACTGCCGAACTCATCCCATTCAGAACCAGTCCAAGCGGCGTTGATTCCAGTATCTTCAAGATTATATACATCGCCTTGCTCGGGGTCTTCAATAGCTTGAAGAGCTTCGAGATTGGCAACAGAGCCTTTGAAATGATAAGCACTTGTTGCTTTTGCTTCAACAGCTTCTAATTCATCTTTAGTTGCGAGGTCATCTAAAGCTGCTTCGCGCACTACATCGGCAATATCGCTTTCACGAACTACGTCTGCAATGTCAGCATCATAAACAAGGTCATTAGGAAGCTGTGCTACAACTTCACTCTTTTTTGCGTAATCAGCAAGGTCGGCCTCGTATACTAAATCTTCGGGTAATTCAATATCAACGATGTCGCCTTTATCAGCTTTTTGACTTAACTCATTTTGTATGTAATCAACAAGTCTTTCAAGTCCTTCTTGGTCTAAATAAACTTTCTTATCAGCCAATTTTGATTACTCCTTTCTAAATAATTCATCAATTGTGTTTAAGGGGATACTATCAATTTCCATATCACCCTATATGGTTTCACCATTTAGAGTAGGTTTATCCTCTAAATCGTTATAACTTGTAATTGCGGCAGCCCTTACGCCTGTATCAACTGCACCGACAAACCAATTACCATTATTACCAATATATGGGGTATCACCTGGCTTGCCGACAAGTGAAGAAATCCATTGCTATTCAGAGCCAGAGTACCCGTTCTAAACGGCAATTTCATAGGCAGACTTACCATCATCGCCTTTGTCGCCTTTTAAAGCACCAGCTCCCGCAAGTGAAGCTTTAATATACTTTTTACATAAGGCATATGTTACTAAGTCGATAGGTCATCGCCCCCTTCTTAAAGAACTACCCATTTGCCGGATGCGTTTTTAATATATACATCACCCGTAGAAGTACAAATAGCGGCGCTACCGGGTGCACTTCTTTTTGGGAGTTTTTCAAGATCGTCGGGAGTATCAATAACATATTCATCAACATTATATGAAATCTGACCGTTAGTTGAATATAATTGATATGCCATTGTTTTACCTCCTTTTTGTTTTAAACCTTTCTAAGATATTTAGATTTTTATAAAAGTAAATTATATGGTTTGGGCCAACTTAATTTGGACAAAACCATTTAATAAAAAATGTAGATTATTTATATTATTTTAGAGATAAGTGTTATCTCTTTTCTATTAAAAATACTATTAAGAAAGGAGAGCTGAAGATTGGCACTCTTTAAGATTTTAGGCAATTTTAATAGTAGTAATAGTATTACAAGTTTAACTTCGCACAATCAAGGGTATTGCTATTTTGATATAAATACTAATAAGTTTTATATTGATACTTCTGATACAGAAGCTGGTTTACGTCAATTAAATGGCACATACTATGCAGAGTGTTCAACTGAGTCGCAAATTATTAACAAGGCAATTACAGTTCCAGGTTTACATCTACTTACTGGAATTACTGTTTTTGTTAAGTTTTTAAATGCCAATAGTGCGTCAGCACCTATGTTGGTAGTTAATGGCGGTGAACCTCATGCTATTATGCAGTATGGAAACCAAGGCAATATGAGCAATCCAGATACGTCTGGTTGGCCGGCCGGTGCCATTGTACCATTAACTTATGATGGTAATGTATGGTATAAAGCATTTGGTTATAATAGTAACACCACTTATACTAATGCTTTATTAGGCCAAGGATATTGTGTGTGCTCAACTGCTGCTGGCACTGTAGCTAAGACAGCGGGTATTGTAGGTTATACATTATTAACGGGCGGTATTGTTGTAGTTAACTTTGTTAATGCTGTTCCTGCTAATGCCACTTTGAATATTAATTCATAGGGCGCGAAAGCCATATATCATAGAGGAGCCGCGATCGCCAGTAATGTAATTGAAGCTGGTGACACGGCTTATTTTGTTTATGATGGAAATTATTACCATCTTTTAGGAGTTGACCATTGGGAAGACACTACATATACCCCAGGTGTAGGTATTTAGATTACTGAAAATAATGTTATTAACAGTATGGGTGTTATAGCCGTTGGCACAGGTGGTGAAAATGGCACAATTAGTGTTACCGTTGGTAATAATACTTCTAATGTAAAAGTTAAAGGGTTAGGCAGTTTAGCTTATTAGAGTTCAATTCCAAATGCTAGTACAGCCACAGCTGGTTTGGTTAAAATCGGTTCTGGTATTAATGTTACAAATGGAGTAATTAGTGTTGCTCCAATAGAGGGAAATGTTACGGGTGATGGTACCGCTGGACATTTAACCAAATTCACTAGTGATAATATTATCGGTAATGGTCCTGAATTAAGTGCGGCTGTTACTACTTAGTCTCAGCTTACTAAGTTCTTACGCGAAGATGGTACTTGGGCAGCTCCATCATATACTGAAAATACTGATAATAAGGTTACTCAAACCATTTCTACTAGCAATAATGCCGATTATCGCGTATTGTTCTCAGCTAGTGCTGACAATGACACAAAAACCGAAGGCGCGCGTAAAAGTGCTAACCTTAGATATAATCCTTCTACTGATACTTTAACTGTAGCAAACCTAAATGGTTTAGCTACATCAGCCGAGACAGCAAATTATGCGGTAACATCAGCATACGCAACTACAGCACTTAGGGCTGTTCATGCCGCTAGCGCCAATTTTACACAGTACGCTAGTAGTGCTGATTACGCCCTACATTCAGCAAGCGCTGTATGGGCTGGAACCACGGGGAAAACCAAAGAAACTCTTACTATTGGCGGAAAAACATTTAATGGTGCTACGGCTGTAACTATTACCGCCGCTGATTTAGATATTATCGGGGCGCTTCATTATTTGGGTATGACCTCTGATACATTAAGTGATGGTTCTCATTTAACTCCTATTACTGTTGGAACTGAAACCAAAACACCACAAGCTGGTGATGTAGTTTTAAGTAATCAAGGACATCAAGAGTTTATTTGGAATGGAACGTCTTGGGAATTGCTTGGTGATGAGGGCAGTTATAAAATTATATAGACTCCTATTTCAGCGCCTACAAGCACTAGTGGAAATGCTATTGGTTTTGTTGATACTTTATCATAGAATGCTAATGGTGAAATCTCTTACACCACAAAAACAATTCCTAATGCAAGCAGTACTACCGCCGGTTTAGTAACCACAAGTTCACAAACATTCGCTGGAGCGAAGACATTTACTAATACTTTAACAGCTACTACTTTTGTAGGCGCTTTGGTAGGAACGGCTACACATTCTATACATACAGCAAGTGCGTCTTATGCTTAGAATGCGGCATATGCGGCTACAGCAATGTGGGCAAGCAGTGCAGATTATGCGGAGACTGCTAATTATGCCTATTGGGCTAAAACAGCAACAAGAGCTGTTGATGCGGGCAAAGTTAATGGACATACTGTTGGAATAGATGTTCCATCTAACGCAGTTTTCACTGATACTTGGAAAGCTAATGCCTTCGGTGTAGAAGGTTATGTTGCGGCTACTACGGCTGGGACCGCGAGTAAAGTTTGGAAAACCGATGCTAATGGTGTTCCTGCGTGGCGCGATGATAAAGATACAACATATGTAAATGCTTCAAGTACAACAGCTGGCTTAATGACTGCCACTATGTATGATAAACTATTAAATATTGCCACAGCGTCTCGTGCCGGAACCATTACCTAGATCAATACTGGTTCTGGATTAACTGGTGGTCCTATTTCAGTTTCTGGAACAGTTTCTCACGCTGTGCCAACTGGAGCTTCTTCAGCAACTCTTGGTGAAACTGGCACGGCTCGTAAATATATTAAATCAATTACTACCGATGAGTTTGGCCATGTCGTTGGCGTAAGTAGCGGAACTGAAACCGTTACTAACACCGATAGATATGTAAATACTGCATCTTTCGTTGATGTAAGTAGTACAACTCCTACGGCGCCGATTAAAATGACGCTAAAACGCGCGGGTAGTGATAGCGCTGAAATTACGGCTAGTATTCCAGCCGTATCTTCAACTAGTTCTGGTGTTGTACCAAAAGGTAGCGCGGTTACTACCTAGGGATAGACCACTAAGTTCTTGCGTGAGGACGGCACTTGGGCCGCACCAAGTTATACTAGTAACAGTAATACAACTTATACCTTTACTAGTGGTACAGCGGGCAACTTTAAAGTTAAACCTTCAAATGCCAATGAATAGACTGTAAGTATTGGTAAACCTGCAACGGCTGGCGCAGCTGATACAGCAGGTGAGTTTGCAACCGCACAATCTGTTACTTTAACAGGTGATGTTACTGGTACAGCCAGTTCAAAAGCGGGTTGGTCAATTGCTACAACTTTAGCTAATTCTGGTGTTGCTACTGGCTCTTATGGTATGTCTGCTACTACAGCTCCAGGTTATGGTGGCACTTTTGTAATTCCTTATATTACCGTAGATGAAAAGGGCCGTATAACTGCAGCTAGCAATAGTACAGTTACTTTGCCAGCCGTAAGTCATTATAAAACACATTTATATGCTGGTGCTGGTTCGGCGGCAAACGCTACTGCCACTAATGGTAATGTAAAACTTACTGTAACAGATGATACAGCCGTTAGAAATAGTGTATCGTTAGTTGGTTCTGGTGCCACAACTGTTGCAAGTGACGGTGCAGGAACAGTAACAATCACTTCTCATGACACATAGACCAGTGTTGCTTGGGATGTTACTAATAAAAAATTAACTAAGACTATTGATGGCACAACTACTGATGTTGTTACAATTGGTACTATACAAGGTGCTTTAGATACTACGGCCTTAAAGACCACAATGGCATTAAATAATGTCAATAATACAAGTGATGCTAATAAACCAATTAGCACAGCTACACAAAATGCTTTGGATGCTAAAGCGCCTCTTAATTCACCAGCCTTAACCGGAATACCAACGGCGCCAACAGCTGCAGCGGGTACTAATACTACATAGATTGCTACTACAGCATTTGTTAATACAGCTTTATCAGCATTACTAGGTCCAATGTATTTTAAAGGCACATTAGGTGCTAGTGGCACAATAACAAGTCTTCCTGCGGCCGCAGCAGCCAATAAGGGCTATACATATAAAATAATTACCGCTGGTACATATCAATCAGTTGCGGCAAAAGTCGGTGACTTATTAATTAGTACCGGTGAAGAATGGATTCTGGTGCCTTCTGGTGACGAGCCAAAAGGTACAGTGACTAACATTGCCACTGGCAGTGGATTAACTGGTGGACCTATTACTTCAACAGGAACTGTTTCACACGCCGTTCCTACTGGCGCAACTTCTGGAACTCGCGGTGGTTTAGTCGATAAATCTTATGTTAAGAATATTGAAACTGATTAGTTTGGTCATATTATTGGTGTGACAACTGGTACAGAATCTGACTATAATTTGCCAACAGCAAGTTCAGATACTCTTGGTGGTGTAAAGGTTGGTAGTGGATTAGCCATTACAAACGCAGGTGTATTAAATCATTCAAATAGTGTAACAGCAAAAACTGCTTATGGCTCTACATCATCAACCGCAAGTGCTGATGGTGGTAAGATTACTGTAACAGACGTAAAATATGACGCTCAAGGTCATATTACTGGTTCAACTGATAGAACAATCACATTATCCTAGGTTAAATATACTTTAGCTGGATTGGGTGGTATTGGTAGCGTAACGGCAAGCGGAACAGCGCCATTAACTTTAAGTGCTTCACAGTCTGGCACAGCTATTACAATAACTGGTTCTATTACAGCGGCTACGACTTAGGCAGCTGGTTTAATGAGCGCAGCGGATAAAATTAAGTTGAATGGCGTTGCTAAAAACGCTAATAATTATACTTTACCTGTGGCATCTTCAACTACAATGGGCGGTGCAAAAATTGGTACTACATTGGCTATGTCTAGTGAAACATTAAATCTTGCTACGGTTTCCACTAGTGCTACGACAAGTTCAGCATCACCAAGTTATGGAACCTCATTTACAGCTATAGATAGTGTAGTTACCGATAGTTATGGTCGTGTTACTAAAGTTAATACAAAAACTATTACCTTACCGGCTGATTCTAATACTGATACAAAAGTAAGGCAGCAATTATATTCAAGCGATTATAATTTGCCTTTATTAATGTCTTATTAGACTAATACTAATACTACAACCAATGTAGATAATATTTCATTTAGAAATAATAATATTTATGCTAATCCTTCTACTGGATTAGTTGCGGCGACTACTATGAAGATTGCAGAAAAGGTAAGTTTGGTATTCAATTCAACTACAAACGCACTTGATTTTGTGTTTGCCTAATTAGGAGGGGAGTTAAATGAGTTTACAAGTTTGGCTCCCCCTTAATGGGGATTTACATAATTAGGGATTAAGTAATTATACCATTAGTATGATGCGTGGTTCTGCTGTTTTTGATAATAATGGAAAAATCGGTAAATGTTTTTATGCTAATGGCGTAAATACAATTAGAATTGAAAATATAATTTCTGATTTTTATAATTATTCAGGATATAGTTTATGTGTTTGGTTTTATATAGAAGCATAGAATACTACTCATAATGGTTCTGGTATCGTTTCAGCTGGTAATTGGAACAATCAAATCCTCAATTTAGCCTTGAGTGGTTGGTCTACTGACCATTATACGCAATTATAGGTAAGTGGTACTAGTTGGAATAAAATTTATAATTATACTTTTAATAAAAATACTTGGTATCATGTGGTTGTTTCTTCAGATGGTAATAAAACTTATGCGTATGTAAATGGAACATTAATAGGTAATACATAGCCAGGTTTTTTGCCCACATCAATTGAAGGGAACAATATTGCCATTGGTGGCGCCACATATTATGGAGGTATGTAGTTTTTTGGAAAAATTAATGATGTTCGTATTTATGACCATTGTCTAAGTGATAAAGAAATAAAAGAAATTGCTAAAGGATTGGTATTACATTATAAATTAGATAATATTATTGATAATAATATTTATGATTGTTCAGGTTATTAGAATAATGGAACAATTGTTGGAACTTTATCTGTAGATAATAATACCTCACGTTATGGTAAAAGTATTTTATTTAATGGTACAGATGCTTGTATTAGAGTACCTTATAAAGAGTGTAATCCTGATGGTATATTTACTCTAAATCTTTGGTTTTATAAAGATGCTCTAGGCAGTAAGAATTATGAAACTTTATTTGGTGGTCCTTCTGGATTTGAAATGGATACTCGCTCTGGTTCAAGTACAACATTAAGCTTATATATGGCAAGTACGCGTGGTGGCAATATTTTTTCTCCTTTTTCTTTAAATACATGGTATATGGTTACTATGATTCGTGATGGTACTAATGAAATGTATTATATAAATGGTGAATTGAAAAAAACAATTGAAGCTAAGCCGATGCCTAATGGTGTATATCGTATTGGTGCTTGGGCCTCTGATACTGGATAGAATTATTATGGTAATATGAGTGATTTTCGTATATATGCTACAGCTTTATTAGAAGAAGATGTATTAGACCTATATCATACGCCTTTTTCTATTGATAACAAAGGAAATAGTTACGCTCGGGAGGTTATTGAAAGTGAAGAAGAAAACATAAATATAACCAAAACAGGCTAGTTTCATGGAAACGAGATGTTAGATAATAATGATTATACTACGGCCTCTATTACAAAAGATGATAAACAATTAAAGGTAAATACTTTATATGAGCATTGATTAAAACTTGACTTTAACAAAAAATTGTGGTATAATTTTATTAGATATAGATTGAGATAAAGGAGAACTTTTATATATGAGTAATTATTCTTATGTAACGCTTTTAACCAATGATAGTTATATGTATGGTGTAACTTTATTGGTTGAAAGTATGAAACGTGTAGATACCAAGTATCCATTACACGTTTTAATTACTAAAGATGTTAGTGCGGCTAGCCGTGAGATGATGGATTAGTTAGGAGTTACATACCAGCATATAGATATTATTGAAACTCCTGATTTTATTTATGAGCATAATTTGGCCATACAGCCTGAAACAGCGGCAACTTGGAAAAACTGTTGGACTAAATTTAGAATCTTTGATTTAACGCAATTTGATAAAATTGTTTTTCTTGATGCTGATGTAATGATTTTAAAAAATCTTGACCATTTATTTGAATTGCCACACCTTACGGCGGCGCTTGATGGTGAGTTCTTTGGCTTGTGGCCAGGTTGGCCGCATTTTAATAGTGGATGTGTGGTAATAGAACCTTCACACAAAACTTTTGAAGATATTTTATCTTTTGGCAATTCATTAACTCTTAAAGAGCTACCAGATTATATTGTAGCTGACCAAGAAGTATTAAATCTTTATTATAAAGATTGGCCTGAACAAGAGCATTTACATCTTAATAAATACTATAATATTTTTGCTCCATATGTGTTAGAAGAGCATCTTGATGAATTAAAAGATAATGTATATTTTATTCATTATGTAGGTCGTAAACCTTGGACATTTTGGTTGCGCAACCCCGTTGAGGTTTATACTGAATATTATTATGAGATGGGCAAAAATATGATTCAAGACCGTGTAGATACACTTGATTGGGATAAAATACATGAAAAAGTTGTTGTAAGTGTATATGGCATATGCAAAAATGAGATACAAAGCGTAAAAAACTATATAAATAGTTTTGGTGAAGCTGATTATCTTTGTATTTTAGATACAGGTTCAACCGATGGCACTTGGGAATATTTACAAGAAGCCGCCTCTACACATCCAAATATGATTATAAAACAACAAGAAATAAATCCTTGGCGCTTTGATACAGCTCGTAACGAAAGCATGAAACTCATACCAGAAGAAACTACTATGTATTTTATGGCTGATTTAGATGAAGTTATAAAAGAAAAGGGCTGGGTTGAAAAAATACGATTTTCTTGGAGTCCGGTTTTTGACCGTGGTATGTATACTTATAATCGTGATGTTAATCAAGAAGATGATACGGTTATAAGGGCGATTAAAGAATATCGTGTGCATAGTAAGTCTTGGGTTCGTTGGGTTAATATAGTCCATGAAGCAATTGTAACCAATAGTGGGCGCAAGCAATTCTATATTGAAACTTGTACTCCGTTGGATATAGTAGTTTGGCATTATCCTACAAAAAATGGACGTCAAACTAATTATATGGAATTATGTGAAGCCGATTTGGTTGAGCATCCAGAAGATTGGGTTATGCATCTACAGTTAGCTATTGAGTATGAATTACGCCAAGAGAAAGACAAAGCGGTAGAGCATTATCTATATTTAATTAATAATCAAAACACTTTACAAGATTTTGAAAAAGGCCGTTGCTATTATGGCATTGGACTTGATTTATTGCGCGATGGTCATATAGATAAAGCAATGCGGTTTTTCTTTGAGGGCCGCTTAGTGGCGCCAGGATATGCAGATAATTATTTGGCTCCTGCTGAATATTATTATAACAATAAAAAATATCAAAAAGCAATAGATTTATGTGAAAGTGCTTTTTAGAATTGCGGTGTAGCACCTTGGTGTGGCGTTTTTGATGTAAATAGTTTTTATCCCTATTGGCTTTTAGCGATGAATTACTATTTCTTAGGAAATAAAGTAAAGGCTTTAGCTTATATGCAAATAGCATCAATAAAAAGCGCGCAAGATAATATCGCACAACTAAGCACTGAAATTGCTGCAGAGATTTGCAGTGAATGGAAAAAATAAAAGGAGGAGTGAGAAATGGCTTAGCTAAAAGACTTGATAGTATCGGGTGCATCTCGATTTATCGGTCCAATTTATGGCACAGCCAGTAATGCTATTACAGCAAGTAATGCTGTAAATGCGGCAAATGCTACTAATGCTACAGAAGCAAAACATGCAGGAACTGCTATATATGCTTCTTCAGCTGGTTATGCGGCAAATGCCGGTTCAGCTCTGTCAGCCGGTTCAGCGGGGTATGCCGCGAAAGCTGGCGCAACAACAGGCACTCTTACTATTGGTGGGAAAACATTTAATGGTTCTGCCAATGTTAGTGTATCAGCTTCAGATTTAAACATATCTGGAGCGATGCATTTTGTTGGTACGACTACTTCTGCCTTAACCGATGGTGCTACTACTAATCCAGTAGTAGTTGGTGGAAGTAATCATACTAATGCGGCCGGTGATGTAGTTCTTTACAGTGATAAAGAATTTGTATGGACTGGTTCAGCTTGGGAGCTTCTTGGGCCAGAAAGTTCATATAAAACAGTTTAGACTGCTGTAAATGCACCTACTGCAAATACTGGTAATGCGATTAGTTTTGTTGATACATTGAGCCAAAATGCTAATGGTAATATTTCATATACGACTAAAACGGTTCCAAGTGCTAGTAGCACTACTGCTGGTTTGGTCACTACTGGGGCACAGACAATAGCGGGTGCGAAGACATTTACAGGTGATATGACAGTTACAAAATTAACTGTAACAACTGCTATTGGTGCTTTATCTGGTACAGCAACACGCGCTTTACATGCGGCTAGTGCTACTTTTGCGACAAACTCTACTAACTCTGTTAATGCTGATTATGCTTCTGAAGCGGCTCATGCTGAAACTGCTGATAGCGCTGTCGATGATACAAAAGTATTAAAAGCTGGCGACACAATGAGTGGAACCTTATATATAACCAAAAATGGTGAAACTGGTGTTGAAGTAAATAATACAACTCGTGGGCACACAGTTGGCTTTATTGTTGGTGATTCTGGTAATGGTGGATTATATGACCGCACTAAATCAAAGTGGGTAGTTTATTCCACAACCGCCGGTAATGTATATCTCAATGGTCAAGCGAATTGCGCTACTGAGGCTCTCCATGCGACATCAGCAGCTTGGGCTTCTGTGGCTTTAAATGCTTCTAGTGCTGGCTGGGCAACTTCGACTATTTTCTCAATGTGCTCAGCCTTTGCTATTGATTCTATGACAGCTCGTTATAGTGTTACGGCTGCTTGGGCAATTACAGCGCAAAGAGCAAATCATGCTTCTACGTCAACCTGGGCAAGTAGTGCGGCTTATGCAGCAAATGCTAATAATGCAAACAATGCCGTATATGCTTCAAGTGCGGCATATACTGTTACAGCAGGTTCAATAAATTAGAAAGTGTTTTATGGTACTTGTGGCACAGTTACAGCCACAGCCGCAAAAGTAGTAACTTGTCCTGATTTTGGTTCTGAAGATTTAGTAAAAGGCGCTGTAGTTTTTGTTACTTTTGATTATAGTAATAATTAGAAGGTAGGAGACATTACACTAGATGTTAATGGAACTGGGGCTAAAGGTATACGACATTTATATAATAATAGTATTACTACTATTCCAGCCGCAGCTTATTTAGCTGGAGGCCAAACATACACATTTTGGTATGATGGTTCATATTGGGTCACTTTAATGGATTATAATACTGATAATGTTAATAGGTCTACAGTAACCTATCCTCGCCTTAAAACCGGTGCCGTCGGTATTGGTCGCTATACTTTATTTATGGAAGCAAGTGATGGTACTTATTAGTCTTTAACATCTACCTTTAACAATACTGGAACAGCTCATGTTAAAAATGCTGCTAAATTTAAATTAGGTAGAATATTTTATGCCAATAGAAGCTCGGATATTGCCGCTAATACTATTGATAATACTAGTAATAGTTGGATGGATTTACAAACTGATTTAGTAGATGTGCGTTATTCTACAAACTGTGCTGGAACCCTGACGGCAAGAGCACCTTTCTTTATTGTAGGTACGGTGGGAACTGATGGATATTTTACTTTAAATGACACTTGGTATAGTAATGCGTGGCCTAGTAGTGATGATGGAAATGTTTATATTTATTTAGGACACGTATACAATGATACTACACCATATCGCATTGCTTTTGAAACAGATAATCCAGTATATGTATACAAAAATGGTGGTATTCAACTTTATAGTGGATATTCACAATATACTGGTTAGGCTTTATCGGCTGGAACGGCGATATATGCTTCGAGTGCCGGCTATACTTTAAACGCGGCTTCTGCTACTTGGGCATCTAGTACACCTTATGCAGGTTCATCTACTTATGCTACAAAGGCGGCGCAAGATGCTTCGGGCAATAATATTAAAGACACTTATGCAGCATCATTTAGTATTAGCGATCATACAATTACTTTAAAAAATAAAACTGGCAATAGTCTTGGTACAGTAACAGTTCCAGATAATAATACCACTTATACTTTTGGTGGTGGCAGTAACTGTTTCTATGTAACACCAAGTGGCGGTACAACCTAGACTGTGGGGGTTACACCATATATCGCTAATAATATTACAGGTTCTGGCACAAGCGGATATTTAGTTAAGTTTAATGGTGCTAATAGTATTGCAAATGGTCCAGCTATTACAAGTGGTGGTACTGGGTTCTTAAAACAAGATGGAACCTGGGCAACGCCTACTAATACAACCTACGCTAATGCCACTACAGCGGCTGCTGGTTTAATGAGTGCCGCGGACAAGCAAAAACTGCTTGGCATTGCTGATAATGCTAATAATTATAGTTTACCAGTCGCCTCTGATACCGATTTAGGCGGTGTAAAAATTGGATTTAGTACCAATGCCACAAGTAAAAACTATGCGGTTCAATTATCAAGCGAAAAAATGTATGTTAACGTACCTTGGACTGATACAACATATGGGGCTGGCGCAGGACTTTCATTAAGTGGTACAACATTTACCAATGCCGGTGTTAGAGCCGTTGTTACTGGCTCTACCAATGGTACTATTTTAGTCAATACTAATGGAACAACCGCCGAAGTTGCCGTAAAAGGTCTTGGAAGTAACGCTTATAATAGTACGTCTTATTTACCTCTTGGCGGAGGTACGATGACTGGAACTCTTACAGCCAAAGCAAATATTTATGGCGATAGTTATACTGGCGCTATTAACATGAATAATTCTAATATTTATAACCTAAATTCTATTTATACAGCCGATGCGTCTGAGGGAGCTTCAGAAGGTTTTAATTTCTATCGTTCAGCGACCAATGTTGATACTTTTTGGGTTGCTGATGGAGCAATGTATTTTGTTCCAAATAGAGCTTTAGGTACAAATACTACAACAGCCAATAGCCAATCCATAGGACGTTTTACTGCTGTTCCTACAACTGGTCAGGTTGTTATTACTGATGGTGTAACTGGTGGTATTAAATCAAGTGGCTATACAATTGCCGCCAACGTCCCAAGTGGCGCCAAGTTTACTGATACTACTTATAGCGCAAATAATGGCGTCGGATTAAGTGGTACAACATTCTACAATAGTGGTGTGCGCAGTGCTGGTTTAAGTGGCAATCAACTCGCGGTTAATACTAATGGTACAACTTCAGCATTTACTATTCCGTATGCTACAAAAGCTGGCTCTACTACTGGTACATTAACATTTGGTGATTAGACATTTAATGGTAGTGAAGATGTTAGTATTAGCTATGGTGATTTAGGTTTAACTTCTACTTTAACATTTAGAGGAATTACAACAACGGCTCTTACTAATGGAGCCACTACATCGCCTATTAATATGAAAGCTGGCGGCACATTAACACCAGCAGTTGGCGATATGGTTATGACAGAAACCGAAGAAGAGTTCTTATATGCTGATGGTTAGTGGAATAAATTAGGACTTGCTTCTAATTACGCCGTTCAAAACCACTGGCATGGTAATATTCAAAACAATGGTACAATTTCTATTACAGCTACAGCGGCAAATAATGACCGTATCTTAATTTCAGATAATAGTAGTTCAAATAAGATAGTAGCTGGCCCAGCTATCGGTACAGATACAACAAAGTATTTGCGTAATGATGGTTCTTGGGCTGTACCAACAAATACAACATATGATGCTGCTACCACTGCAGCAGCTGGCTTGATGAGTGCAGCTGATAAAACCAAATTACTTACAATCGCAACAAGTGCGAACTACTTTACATATACTTTACCAACAGCTACGGGCACTACTAAGGGTGGCGTAATTATTGGAAGTAATATTTCTTCCTCTTCCAACGGAGCAATTTATCTTACAAAATCAAATGTAACAACGGCTTTAGGTTATACACCACCAACTACCAATACTACTTATAGCTTTGGTAACAATAATCCAACTTTGAGTTGGGGCGCAACAGCGGTTATTGGTTATGCGGGCGGTACAACCTATACAGCAGTAATGCCAGCAAATCCAAACACGCACTGGTAGACTAAATTAATAGCTGGTTTATCTAATAGCACAGCGAATGCTACAGCTACTAATGGTAATTTATATTTACGTCTATTTGATGACGCTGAAGCGAGAAATAGCATTAAAATAGCTGGAACTGGAGCTACTACTGTAGCTAGTGATGGTAGTGGTAATATAACTATTAATAGTTCAAATACTACTTATGATATTGCAAATACAACTACCGCCGGTTTAATTAAACCTTGGGCTTACCATAGTAAAGCATCTACTGGCCCAACTGTTACATCTAACGCTACGGCAGTTGCCGTTAATGCTTTATAGACGTTAGCAAATCGTTATTACGCCGTTGAAGGCGATGTTAATGGTAGATTATTTGTTAATGTACCTTGGAGTGATAATAATACCACTTATTCAGCCGCTACGACAACTACTGATGGTTTATTAACTTCAACACTTTATAATAAATTAATAGGTATAGCAACTGCGGCCAACGCTTATACTTATACTCTTTAGGCTGCTACATCGGCAACTCTTGGTGGCGTTAGGATTGGATATACGGCCTCCGGTAAAAATTATCCAGTTCAATTAAATAGTAATAATCAAATGTACGTTAATGTACCTTGGGTTAATGATAATACTACATCCTTTACAATTACCGCGAATGCTACTGACGGTCTTTGGGATTTGACGGGTACAAATGGTACTAATGCAGTTACTTATGCTGTCGGTGCTTATAGCGCCAAAGATAGCACTAATGCTCGTTTCTATACTGGTACAACTAATCCAACATTAACTACTCGTTTAAATTATGATGGTTATTTCTATGCTACTAAATTATATAGTGGTGGTTCTGAGGTTCTTACATCTCATGTGAGAGACCCGGGTTATGGTTAGGTTACAATTGGTGCCGCTGTAACAACAGCAACTAGTATTACAGCCAATACTAATACTACAACAGCTACTAGCTATAATGAAAAAATTACCATTAACCCAGGTAATAAATGGATTCAATTAGCGGCAACTAATAGTGCTACTAGCGGTTCTGATTCAATTACAATTGCGCACGCAGCACAAGGTTTATCGCCAACTGAATATGGTTCAAACACTGTTGATGATGAAGTGCCATTTACAACTGGTTATACTTTATCTGTTCCAACATTTAGCGTAGATGAGGCGGGCCATATTACCGCAATTAGTAATACTAATTTAACTATGGCTTCCCCAACAGCTTTAGAAACCAATGATATAGTGAGCACAGATAGCGGTAATTTCTATGTTTTAGGTTAGGCTGATAATACAGATAATGTAAAGCGCGCTAAATTATCAGCTACCGCAGGCGTATACTTTACCAATGAGGGTAGATTATACGGTGCAGCTTGGAACAACGACTTTGCTGAGTGTCGTGAAATTGCGCCAGAAATTGAACCAGGCCGAGTAGTGAAAGAAAATGGCGATGGTAGTTTATCTATTACAACGGAACGCCTTGAGCGTGGATGTGAGATAACCTCCGATACTTTTGGTTTCTTAATTGGTAAAACTGATGTAGCTAAAACGCCAATTGCTGTAAGTGGACGAGTTTTAGCCTATCCAAATGAGTCAATTAGTGAGTTTAGATCACATATTGGCTGGCCTGTCTGTTCCGGCCCCGATGGAACAGTATCTATTATGACAGAAGAAGAAGAATTAAAATATCCAAGTAGAATAATTGGTACCATTTCTGAAATACCAACTTATGAAACTTGGGGTGATATAGAGGTAAAAGGCCGTGTTTGGATTAGAGTACGATAATTATATATTTATTAGGGGAAGGTTTAATCTTTCCCCTAATATGGGAATAAATGTGAAGAAGGTGGTTTTATGAATAGTCCTAGTTGGACATCAACAGCTCCTTCCGGGGTCTCTTTTGGTGGGGCAAAATCTGGTTCTGTTACTTATAACCGCTGGTCAGCTACATATACATTTTCTTGGGCTCGTTCAGGCGGTTATGTATGGATAAAATGTTCAGTAAAATTCGGGTTAGGTTCATATGGTATTAATAATGGTGGTTTTTAGCCCTATCCTAAAAATTGTTTTGGACATACAACGACTACAGTTTGTGGTGCTTTTAGTGCATCTAATGGCGCTACTGTCACTAGATATGTCCGTTATAATGATACTACAACGACTAGTTAGAGTTGGAGAATGTGGTTTTATCCTTATACAACAAATGTAGGCGATGGCGCCAGTCTTGATGTTACTTTGACTATTTCAGGTATTAGCTCTTGGACTGTAGCATATAGGTCTAATCTTACAGTAAACGGTTCAGCTGTGGCTAATCCTGCTAATGATACAAAATATAATAATATTAATTTAACTTTAAAAGGTGCTATTGGTAATCAAGTAGATGGTGGAACAGCCGCTTCGGTTACAATAACTGGTAATGCGAATGGTGGCACTTGGTCTGGTAGTAATGGTAGTGCTGGATATACGACAGCAAGAACTACCTATACTCATACCATTTGGAATACAGCGGCCGGTGGAACAGGCACTAATTATAATTTATCGGCAACTTATTCAACTAATGCAGCTTTAACATTATATGCTTAGTGGTCAAGTTCAACGCAAGCCGCTGTAGGAACAAGTTATACGTTGCCAACTGGAACGCCAACAAAAGCATCTGTTACCAATGCTACAATTATAGTTACTTTTAATCCAACTGGAGGTAGTACAAGTGTAACTACTCGCACAGCAATACAATCTACGTCTTATACTTTCTAGGGTTGGTGGACTACTCCTGATAATAGTGGTGTATAGGTAACTACTAGTCGTAGAGTGACAGCCGCGGAAACTGTTTACGCTCATTATACAGCTTCTTCACCAGCGGTTGGCGTCATAACTCCTAATGCTTTTTAGTGTACTCGTCCAGGTCATATTTTAGTTGGATGGGCTGAGTCACCAGGTGCTACGACAGGAATAACACCAGCTGGTGGTACATATATTCCAAGTAATGAAATTACTTTATATGCCATATGGGTGTCTATGGGCTTGCCAATTTATTATAAAGACAATTCTGGAACAATTCATTAGGTATATGAAGTTTATACGAAAGTAAATGACACTATTTATGCTAGTAATGTATATGTAAAGAAAAATAATGTCGTTTATTTATTAGAGTAAGGAGCAGTAATATGGCTGAATTAATTGGAAAAAATAATACTTTAACATCAACTTCTACTACAGAGGCTTTAACAGCCGCGCAAGGAAAGGCTTTATAGGATAAAAAATTAACTTATGCTATGGGAACAACAACACCAACCTCAAGCTCTTTTATTGAAGATGGTAGTGTATATATTCAATATGGCAGTGAAAATGGATTAAGCAGCAATATTATATCAGCAATTTTAAACGCAGTTTATCCTGTAGGTTCAATTTATATATCAGTTAATTCTACTTCACCGGCTACTTTATTTGGTGGAAGTTGGACTTAGCTAGAGAATAGATTTTTATTGGGCGCCGGTTCAAGTTATACGGCTGGAGCTACCGACGGAGCAGCAAGTGTAACGTCAGGTGGCACAGCTCTTACAACCAACTAGATTCCAGCCCATACTCATGGTTCATATTCAATGTCAGGCTGGATTCGTTTTCGTAATATGACGAATAAAGCTAATATTGTTTCAGGTTCTACAAATAGTTTTTTAAATTATTATGCTCATGATAGCGCGTCTGGTGATTGGAGTTCAGCATTATCTTATACTGGTGTTACACATAAACCAGACCGAGTAGATATCAATGCCACTCATGAACACGCTAGTGTTGGCGGCGGAGCAGCTCATACGCATAGTGTAAGTACAATGCCACCATATTTAGTAGTATATATGTGGAAACGAACGGCATAATAATAGATAATTCAACTTAATAAAGGAGAAATTATATGGCTGAATTAATTGGGAAAAATAATACTTTAACGTCTACATCTACAAATGATGCTTTAACAGCTGCGTAGGGAAAAGAGTTACAAGATAAAAAACTTACTTATGCCATGGGAACTGCAGCCCCAACTTCAGGTTCTTTTGTTGAAGATAATAGTGTATATATTCAATATGGCGATACTGGTTTGAATAGCAATATTATATCGGCAATCTTAAACGCGGTTTATCCTGTTGGATGTTATTATTGGAGTAGTGATTCTACTAATCCAGGAACATTATTCGGTGGTACTTGGACATAGGTAAAAGATAGATTTGTTTTGGCTGCGGGAGACACATATACTGTAGGTGGCACTGGTGGTGCTGCGACTATTTCTTATACCCCTGGCGGAACCGTAGGAAATCATACTTTAACCACAAATGAAATACCTGCGCATTATCACACTCCGAATCATGCTGATCATACAGCTTTTGCTGTATGTACTAGTGATAGTAATGGTTCGATTTACCGTAATACTTGTGCTTCTGGTTCTGGTTTTACTAATGTATTAAGATGTAATAATTCTGTAGGTAGAACTA
>JAEEGL016854345.1_pt1 | contig 42784 bp, 39 predicted proteins | sample 9134231 | NCBI WGS metagenome assembly JAEEGL01 (sample SAMN16246548, study PRJNA631951) | gut metagenome | biome: gut microbiome; feature: rumen; material: fiber-attached | host: Bos | place: Iran: Karaj | collected 2018-10 | reverse complement strand
CTTTCATAACGTTTTCGATGAAGCAGTTAACTAATTCAGCAGCTAATTTTTTAGAAACTCCTAATTCAGCAGCAAGAGCTTCAGTTAATTGAGTCTTTGTCATTTTTAATGTTATATAGGAAATAAAATAATATAACACTAAAAACTATAGAGGATTATTTACGAATTTCAAGTGAAAATTAGCATAAAAACGCATTTTTTTAAAGATTTTTCTAAAAAGCTAGGCATAGTTCCTAGCTTTTAATACTTCTATATATATTGAAATGCTAAATAATACCTGATGATTCGATTGTTTTTTTATATCATATTTTTAAATTCTCAATTTTCATAAAAATGATATTTGCTGCATAATTCTAAAAAACAATCTTTAGTTGCTTCAATATCAGCCATAGCATCATGGGCATTCTCAAAATCACATCAGAATAAGAAATTATATAATGCACTTAATTTTGGTCGCCTTCCTCATCTTCAGTTTACTAAATAAGTAGTTGGTTTCATTGTGTCAACCCATTTGATTTCTTCTGGATGGAATTCTATGTTATTTAACCTACATTCTCCAATAATCATATTGGCATCAAATGGTATATTATGTCCTACTACATAATCTGCTTCATTAATTAAATCAAGAAATTTTGGTAAATAACTATCCATATAATCATAATCTAATAAATCTTCATTCCTTATTCAATTTACAGCTGTAGCCATAGGTGATATTTTTACGTCTGTATTAATGAGTTGATTAATTCTTTCTGTTTCAGTAAATTCAAAAGTATCTTCATCTAGAATTCAAGCAATACCTCAAAATTGTATTACACGATCAACTCAAGGGCATAATCAAGTAGTTTCTGTATCAAAAAAGAATAGTTTCATTTTAATATATTTTTTAAAACATATTCATACTATGAAATTTCTAAATAATTTCAAAAGGAATAAAAAAACTGGTGTTTAAACAACACCAGTAGCTGTGAACAACTAAGGACTCACAACGTGTCCTACTTGTAAGAGTTTAACCAACTTGTTTGAAGTAATTCAAGATTCCCTTTGATTTTTACTAATGCTTCATTCTTTTCTACAGTGCTTTTTGGAGAGAGGAGAGTCGTTGTGTAGATGTGTACCTTTGCTTTAAGTGATAGAGACTTAAAGTCTTCATACAAAATTGAAAGAATTTCCTCAATGCCCGAGAAATAAAAGCATCGAGTAATTTCAATTTTTGCAGGAAGCTGTAATTGATACAAAACTCCTCTGTACTGTAAGATCTGACACGCATCTTTAGCAATCTCAAAAGAATAGGCGCTTTTTCTTTTTTTTGATCAAGATCAAGCGCTTCTTGAATCTGAGCTTTTAGCTTTTCATCCAAGCTTTTAAAAAATTCAACATCCATAATTTTTAGTATTTGTTTTTTTGTTCAACCAGAAAAATATACTCAAGAAAGATTTTAATTTCAACTAATTTTATAATAAAAATAAGCAATAACATTACTTATTTAATTTGTATAAAATTATTTTACCTTAAAACTCATAGTCCTGTAATTGCTTCTCAATCTTTAGTATTAATTTCTGTATCGATGATATTATAATTTGAATCAATATTTTCTAAATCATCTATATCTACACGTATTTGAATATCATCACCAAGATTATCTGTGTATTCCCTATCTAAAAAATCTTCGTAAACTGAGATTGTACTATCATAATCTTCAGTATTATAATCTGATAAATAGTCTTCATGAACAAAAATTGGAGTTTTATAGTTAGGAGCCTCAGTATCTGCATAATTTTCTTCATGCATTAGATTGATATTATCCTCTTCTTCTCATGCGATATCTTCTCATTCATTTGATTTATCTCAAGCAATAATTTTCTTATTGTTAATAATGCTTTTAGTATTTATTATATCTTGTTTTTTGTTTTCTTTAGAACTTTCTTTTTTGACAGTTTGTTTGTTATTTGAGTTCTGATTATTATTTATGTCTTCTTTTAAGTCATCCAATTTTTCTTCATCAATTACGTTTCCTTCATTATTACTATCCAGAAAACTTATTCATAAATAATTATTAATGAATCATAATTTTGTTATTCAAGCAAATCATCAAATGATTAAAATGATAACAATAAGCAATGTGATAAAAATCTTTTTCCGCATAATATATTTTCTACTTAATAAAACTATTGAAATTATAAACTAAGAAATTCTAAAAATCAAAAAAGATATACTAGTTGATATAAATTATAGTTGCCATTTTGAAAATTAATGATTAAAAAAATCCATAATCTATTTTAATTATGGATTTCTTAAATGGTTAGTTTCCTTATTCTTAGTTCTCTCAACAGTCATTATATATCTTTAACTCAAACTCAGCTGCTGAAAGTGTATAACTCGTAAGATAAGTTTCAATTTTACTATTATCTTCTTCCTGAAGAGTTTTATATCTTTGATGCAACTCAGCAACAAAGTCTTGATTAATGCATCATTTCTCTTCAGCAAAATGAATCATTTCTAAATACTTACTTTCTAGATCAAACTTACTAGCTAGAAGATTTCAATCTCTTCCTGTTATATTATATCAAAAGATTTCAACTTTTTGTACAATGTTTTTAACTCAAGAATAGAGAGCAATTTGCTCAGCTGGATGACTTTCTAAATAATAATAGCAAGCTACAAGTAATACTATTCAAATAATTAGCTTAAATATATTTCATATAAACGTAGCTTTCTCTTCTCTATTCATTCGTTAATAAAATTATTTTCATTTAAAACATATACAAGGATAACCTCATAGTTAAGACAACAAAAGAAAATTTCAGTAATAATTATCTTCTCTTAGATTTATTATCAGAAAATCTATCACAGATATCTTCTAGATATTCATCAAAATAACCAGTTACTCAAAGAATTCAGAACAATAAAAGAAGAATTCCCCAAATAAGAGATCTTAGTACCCGAAGAGCACAAACAAGAAGGATAATTCATACAATTGTAGTAACTTTTTCAACTGTAGAAGATCTTTTCCACCATTTAGATATTCAAGTTGCTGCTTGTTTAGTTTGTTCAGCACCTTTATTAAACTTTTCTTCTAATTCCCATTCATCAGCTAATTCTCCTGCTACATTAGAAACTTTAGTTGATACTTCATCAAATTTTTTAGCAGCAGCTTTTCAAACTTTTTCAGCTTTTTTTGAGATTTTTTTAGCAGCTTTTCATGCAGCTTTTTGAGCTTCTTTTGCAGCTTCTTCAATTTTCTTTGAAGTCTTTTTTTCTTTCATGTTGTGGTAAGTATAAAGATAAAATTAACTTCCTTTTAGTAATTTTTAATAAATATGCAAGAGAAAACACTTTAAATAAGTAATTTTTCTAATATTTTGATATTTAAAAAAGATACCTATTTTTTGCTTTTTTTAGTCTTTATCAGTAAAATTGAGTATAAATAAAAAGATTTTAGTATTCTATTAAGAATATGGAAGAACAAAACAAAAAGTTAGAAACCATAATGAATGTATTTAAAGAGCTTTCTTATGATGAGAAGAAAAAGGAAGTTATTTCTTTAGTTGAGGGGCTATGAGAATCTGAAATTTATGCCACTACATTGGAAATTATAAATAGTTTTTCACCTACTGAAGAATATTTGATTAATATCTACTGAATTATTATGGAAACAAAATTGAAAACATACGAAAAATGAAAAGAGCAGGAAAAAATTGATGCTCAGCAAAAAATGCAGGATTACATGAATAAGCTTAATGAGTTATCAGATAAACAAAAACAACAAGATGAAATAGAAGCAGATGAATTATTAAATTCAATATAGTTTTTATATATTTTTCTTATTATAATGTATGAATTAAAGAAATTATTTAATTATAATGAATCAGGTGATATATGATGAGGGGATCAACAAGAAAAACAAGATAATATTTATGATATAACTGACAAAGGAGAAATTAAAAGAATATCAGAAATCTGAGTCAATATTGAAGATAATGAAGAAATTAAATGATCAATTGATTCAGCATCAAAGAAAGAATTGGAAAATATTGCTAAACAATGTAATAACATTATTGATGGATACTTTAATAAAGAATTAGCTAATAAAGAATGAATTGATGATAATAAAGTTTCTCAAGCAATTCTTTCGTTAATTAGAATTAATCAAATATTATGAACAAATAATTTATGATGAGAAAAACCTGAATTAAATAGTCAGGATTCTAAAAAAACATTGTTGAATTTTTGTGGTACATCTGAAGAAGGTATTGATAAATTAGTAAAAGCACTTGGTGGATCTGAGAAAATTAGAACAATAATTAATAATTTTATATGAACAGAAAAGGCTTCATTTGATAAAGATCAAGAAGATAAAGAAAAGGTTTGGAATGAAGCAGAAAAACCTCTTGAGGATCTTGATACTTTACTTAATAGTATTAATTGAAATACAATTAATGAAAAATTTAAAAATCTTAGAGCAAAATTGAATAGAGATAAAAATGCAAAAAAGGACTTTCAAGATAATATACAAATCCTATTAAATAATTTAAAAATTGAATGAGTGGATACTTTTAATCTAAAACCAAATTTTTATTCTGATGAGGTAAAGTTATTCCAAAGAGCTGTTTATAATGCAAGTTTAGAAGGATGAGAACAATATAAAGAAGCTTGGAGAAGACTTTCAGATTGAATGGTTGATGAATGAGAAGATCCAGAAAAAGCTTTTGATTGACTTTTATGAGCAAATACGTTAGCTTCAATTATAGAATTTTCAAGGGCTTGATTAACATTTGAGCCAAAAAAATTTGAAAAAGCTTGAAAAGCAAATTTTGATGCTGTAGAAAGAATATTAATGAATGAATGAATTGAGTATTCTGATGTCCCTCCTGATATTGTTGCTTTAGAGAAATTTTGAGAGTTTAAAGATTGAAAATTTAAATTATATGCAACATGAGAAAAAGATGTTGTACAAAGTATGCCTAAATTCCCAAATGATAAATTTGTAAAAATATGATGAGAAAGATATTACTTATGAAAATTAAGTGATGGTAACCCTGAAAAAAATAATAATCCTAAGTTTTTCAAACAAGTAGATAGACCATATATGTGATATGACGACGATGGTAATCGTGTTCAATTTATGTGAAGCCGTATTTGTATATGATCGTTGGATGATAAAGACAATCTAATAAATTGAACAGAAATAATTCTTGATAAAGATCAAAATCAGGTTAGATCAAGAGAAACAGGACCTAAGATTATGGTTTGAAAAGATGAAGAACAAGTTAATTATACAAAAATTAGGTGAAAAAAAGTAGAAGGGAAAAAATGAGATGAAAATGAATGAACAGTAAATGAATGAAATGAAGGTTCTTGAGAACAAGATAATAATACATTTGAAGCAAAATGGAGATTTGAATTATGAGATACAAAAAGATTAGATGATGACCAATTAGAGGCATTATTAGATGAAAAGAATAGCGAAGTATTACAAAATATTTTAAATAAATGTATTAAACTGTATAATGATACAAATCATAAACCATCTGAAGTTTGAAGATATAATTTGAGCAATATTATCGTTGGAACACTTAAAAAAGTAAATATAAATCTATATAATAGTATCGTAAATAAACTATGATGAGTTGAAGATAGAAAATGGATCGTTCAAAAATTCTTTGGATTAAAACATGGAATGTTCTCAAATCCTAAAAATGAAATTAAATGAATTAAAGATATGAAATATCCTGAAATTGATTGAGTTGAGTATGATGAGGAAGAAAATCAATGAGATAGAATTTGTAATGCTTTAAAATATCTTAGTGCTGCTGTAGCTAAGAAAAATAAAAAATAATTATTATTAAGAATATTATTAACTTGATTTCTTTCTAAACAAAATTACCCTAAACAATAAGAAATTTTTACTTTCTTATTGTTTTTTAATTATGAAAAAACCTCTTTTATCTCTACTTCTATGATGAGCAATTGTTTGACTCTCAGTTTGCTCAGCGCAAACAATAGTTGATTTACAATTAATAGACCAAATTAATTCATGAAGTACAGAGCAGTCAGCCACTTCTTTTAAATTTACTCAAGCTAAAAGTTGTGAATCACTTGAAGCAATGCTAAAAAAGTATGCTAAAGAAAGAAAAACTTATGGTACATGGTGAACAGACAGAATGATGCTTAATTCTGCAGTTAAATGAATAGCTGTTGAAGAAGCTGCTGATGCACCTTTAGCAATTAGTAATGATGCTGTAGAATCAATTTCATCTTCATCTACAGATTACTCAACTACTAATGTTCAGAAAGTATGAGTTGATGAACCAGAAATTCTTAAAACAGATTGAAAATATTATTACTATTATAACTCACAAACAGATAAAGTATCAATTGTTCAATCTCCATTGGATATTGATGCAGCAAAATTAGATCCAAATAAAGCTAAGATTATTAAAGAAATAGCTATGCCAAGTGGATTGGATGATGTTGAAATGTTTGTTTGAAATGATCGTCTTATCCTTATGTGAAACTATCGAGCACGTACATGGTGAAATGAAGATTTATATAACTGATATCGTACAATCTTAGCAATTTATGATGTTTCAGATGTAGAAAATTTAAAACTTCTTAAATTTGAAAATTTACCATGAATATATCAAGATGCAAGACTTATAGATAACCAATTATATGTAATTACCCAACAATCTCTTAATTGGTATTATTGGCCAAAATATGAAGTTAATCTTATGAAAGGATTAACAACTGTAGAAGTAACAGATGAATGAGCTGAGGTTAAAAAGATAGAATGTTCTAATATATCATATGTCCTTCCTGATGATAAGGATTTAAAACTTAACCCAACTTTCACAATTGTAACAGCTCTTAATATTAAAGATACAAATAAAAATATTGAAACAACAGCACTTCTTTCTCCGAGTTGAGAAATCCATATGACTCAAGATTCATTATATCTAGTATCGAATTATTATAGTCCATCTAGATGGAGCTGTCCAAGAGGATTAGTATGTATTTCTTCATACTATGGTTGAACAACTCAATCGTTGATCCATAAGTTTAAGAGAAATTGATTAACATTAAAATATCAAAATACTGCAGCTGTTCCATGATCATTATTAAATCAATATAGTATGGATGAAGATTCTCAAGGTAACTTTAGAATTCTTACTAATGTACGAGATTCTCAAAGATCAACATATTTCTATGTATTAGATAAATCACTTAACTTAGCCGGTAAATTAGAAAAAATTGAACCAGGTGAAGACTTTAAATCATCAAGATATATTTGAGATAAATTATATCTTGTAACATTTGAACAAATAGATCCATTATTTGTTATCGATATCGCTGATATTAAAAATCCAAAGATAATCTGAAAATTAGAAATCCCATGATATTCAACATATCTACACCCACTTAAAGTATCATGAACTAAACAATATCTAATCTGATTAGGATATTCTACAGCAGATAACTGATATGGAGGAGTTGTTAACTCATGAGTAAAATTATCTCTTTATGAAATAGATTATGCTGTGAAAGATAAAGATAATATGATTTCAGTTAAAGAAATTGATACTTTAACTCAATGAGGTAAATCTTCTACTTCAGAAGCATTAACAAATCCAAGATTATTTGTAATGGATAAAAATTATAATGTTACTCTACCATTAACTCTATCTGAATGGAAAACAGAATGACAGAATTGTTCTATCTCATATGATGGAGATTGAAAAGAAACATCAAGAAATTGTTATCCTGTTACAAAACAAACAAATCGTTTCATTGGTTTAAAGACATTTAACATAACACCTGAAGAATGAATAAAAGAAACATTCGCTAAAAATTATTACGATGATGTTAAATGAAAAGAATGGTATCTAAATTATAATATGAGAGTAGGATATGCTGGTGATGCATTATTTATGTTTAATCCATTATTTGTAGATTTCATCTATCCAAATAATACAAATACATTACTTAAATTTAAATAAGCTACTTTAGTTTTTAACTAAACAGCCATGAAAATAAAATTACCTATCTTATCACTTTCTATATTACTATCCATCTCATCTATTTATGCATTAGATCTTTCAACTGCTATAACTCAATCAGAGGAAGCTTTAAAATGATCAACAGCTTCTTCTGCTTGATTTATTCAAGAGGGTGATGAAGATACTGTCATCAAGTCTCTTCATGATAAATGAATAACAATCCATGAGACTCGAGAAAACTTTAAACCAAACCAAGATATAAGAAGAGATGAAGCAGCTAAAATGTTAACACTAGCTATTCCTTATATCTCTAATCCTCAAAATCTTAAAGCAATAAATACTTCTTGTTCTTTTAAAGATTCAGATAAAGCTTGGTCAGATTTAAAAGATATATTAGTAGATTCTTGTGAGAAATGATTATTTAAATGAAGTAATTGATATTTTAATCCACAGAATTCTATAACGAATGGTCAAATTCTTACAGTTCTTTGAAGAATGCTTTATGGACTTCAGGATGAATCGATAGGACATTATGCAACTAAATATGTTTCACTACTTGAAGATGATGGATATTTAGAAAACTTAAGTATTCCTTACTCAGATCGAGATAAACCAGCAGCTAGATGAACTTTAGCCAAACTTCTTATTAGAGTATTAGATTAAAGCTAAAATAATGTTTAAAGAGCATCTATAAGGTGCTCTTTTTTATATCTTGAATTTAACTAATTGAATTTTTATAGTAACTATAGTAATAATCAAAAATAAATACTAAATTATATGGGTAATAAAACTACAGAAAAGAAAGAATTTAAATGCAAAAGATGTGGTTACTGTTGTATTCATTCTTATCCATCAATTGATCACGATGAGATTAAAAGGATTAAAAAATCAAAACAGGCAATAGCTCGAAATGTAAAATTTAAAAAGTACATATTTGATATTGAAAAAGATCCTTTTAATAAGAATAGAATGCATGTAGGATTCTGTTACTTTACATTGAATGGTTATTATAACTATACTATTGCTAGAGTAACTAGGATGTCTCATAAACCTTGTGAATTCTTAGATAGAGATGAAAATGGTAATTGTTCATGCTCTATCTATGCTATTCGTCCATCAGTCTGCAAAGATTTCGGAATAAAAGAATGGGAATGTCCTAATAATCCAGAATATTATGGTAAACCTGCTAAATTTGAAATAGTAGTAAATACTGTTTTAAACAAGAAGCAAAAAATAACGTTTAGGAAATTCTTTATTGGTTTATTCTCTAGATTATTTTCTACTATTATGATTGCTTCAATCATAATATGTATGTTGCTTGGATATCTAGGCATAATCAGTGAAAGACTTTCAGAAATTATTCCTATTATCGTGATCGTCATCTGTGCATTAGTTGTTATTCTCCTTCTTCATAAAGGATGGATGAAAATAGATTAATCTCTCTACTAGTGATTTGTGTTGGCATTTCACTAGTTTTTTAAATTAAAAAAAGTAGATGAATTTCTTCACCTACTTCTTGAAAATAAGTTTATATTAAGAAGCTTTTCTACTAGCGAATACTCTGTATCATAAGTATAATGCAACAGTAATAAGAAGCATTACAGCGAAGTCTTCAGCTGGACCAACCTTTGGTGTAGCTTTAATTTCAGGTGTAACATCAGATTCATGTCTTACGTTTACATCATATCTATATTCTCTACCTTTAGCATCTCTAGGGATGAATGCGAATAATAATTCATCATCTGTAGATTTAGTAGTATAATTAAACTTTTCAGCAGTCATAGGAACAGTTCCTAAAGTAACATAATCTGCATTAGCTTTATCGAAGATTCTAATTTCTACATTATCTGAATATGGTACAGCAGTCCACGTTAATGTTACAACATTACCATTAACTGAGTGTGAGATATCAGCCATAGACATATCAGCACCATCTGCAGCTCCATGTTCATCTTCATCATTAAGTGCTACCTTTACTTCAGTAGTTGTAGTTTCTTCTTTTGCAGGTTCTTCTGTTTTTTCTTCTGTAGTTGTAGTAGCAGCTGGTTCTGGTTTACGTCCAAAGTTACTACAATCATCACCAATAGCGTATGTTAATGTTCAGAAATCAAAACAGAATTCTTTTGAATAATCTCCAGGAACAACGTTATCATTTACTGGAACGATAATTCCAAAATAACTCTTATCTTTAGTTACTTCACTTTCTTTAATAGAAAGATCAACTTTTTCATCTAATTCCATGATTTGAACTTCACGTAAGTCTTTAAGTTCATCTCTTTTATCATTAATGTAATCTTTAATAGGTTTTTCACCGATAATGATATGATATTCACCAACTGCTGTGTCTTTTCCATCTCTTAGAACTGGAGATTCAATTTTGAAAACATTAGAAGAGTCTTCTGCTGTTTCATAACCAGCAATTGAAATATTAACATTGCTGGTATATCCGAAGTCATGTCTCTCATCAAATACACGACTATAATCTACTCACGCTGCTGATACAATTGATGTTCATAGTACGAGCATCATAGCTAAAGAAAGCTGTTTTTTCATTTTTATACACTGTAATATAAATAAAATGTATAACTTATTATAGTCCAAAAACGCTAAAATGCAAAGTTCTCAGACTTTTTTTAAACTTTCTACTAATTTTTATCCAAAAGGCAACAGTTATATCTAAAAATATTAACCAAAAATAAGAAAAATATATATGATAATAGATAAGGATAAATATAGGCTAATAATTGATATTTTTTAAAAAATATATTGATTTTATATTATTAAAAATTTACTATGAGTATAGCAATATTGCACAAAACAAATACAAATCTAGTTATGAATAAGAAAGAAATTAATTCGCTCAAGTATTGGGCAGAGGAGAGTATTCAAGACAAGAAGGAACGAGAAGAGTTCTTAAACTATTGTGAGAATGAACTTGATGTGAAACCAGGCGATGCTGTTTCCTATCCTGATTTCGAGGAATACTATTACAGAGGATTTAAATAATTTCCCCTGAAAAATAAAAGCGGTCGTATTGAACCGCTTTTTTTCTATATCGTTAATTATTTCTTAATTTAACACACAAATATCTTCAATATGGTGTGTGTGAGGGAAGAGATCAACGGGTTGAATTTCTTTAAATTTAAATCCTTCTTCTACGAGTAATTCGATATCTCTAGCCATAGTAATAGGGTTACAAGAAATATAGAGAAGTTTAAAGTTATACTGCTTTTTTAAATCTGATAAGTATTTAATAACATTAACATGTAATCATTCTCTTGGTGGATCAATAATTACTAATCAAACGTTCTTAATCTTCTCTTCTAATTCAGGGAAGTTAATAAGCATTTTTTCAGCAGGAGAAGCGACAAAGTAACACTTGTCTTCAACACCATTTATTTTTGCATTATGCCAAGCATCAACAATTGCATCTTCAACAATTTCTACTCAAACTAATTCTTCTCATACTCATGACTTTAAGAAAGATAATCAGATGCTTCCTGCTCAACAATATAAATCCAAAATATTTCATTCTATACGTCATACCATCTTCATGGCTGTTCAGAATAGTTTCTGAGCTCATAGTGTGTTTGTTTGAAAGAAAGATGATGGAGATATTCTAAAATTTACTCTTACTTCTTTCTTTTGTTCATCTTCCTCGCTATTAACAAATTCAGAAAAATCTAGTATTTCATAAATAGAACCTTCTCACCAAAAAGTTTTAATTTCTGTTTCTGAATTGCGAACAATATCAGCTAATCAATTATTATAGCTTATTACGAATGTAGATACTTCTTCTTTTAATAATTGATCTTCTTTTAGTGTTTCCATGAACTTAGACCATAACTCAGCATCATCTCATATAAGATTATTATCTGCTACAGATAAATTTATGAGAATTTGGTTTGTGTTAACACCTTCTCTAATAACTAAGTGACGGAAAAATCACTGATGATTTTTTTGATCATATACAGTTAATCATGATGATTTACATAATTCCTTTAGATGTGCGAAAAGCTTATTAACTTTCTCTGATACTAATCAACAATGAGATACATCAATAATTTTGCTAAATTCTCATTGCTTATGAAATCAAAGATTAAAATTAGCATCTATGCTATATTTCTTCATTCATTCTTTTAAAAGATCTTCTTCTTTTCTTCAGCTTTTTTTAGCTTTTCTAAAATTCTCTTCTAATTGTTTATATACTCAAAAACTAAACTCTATCTTGTTCCTATATCATTCATGCAATGGAGATCATACAATAGGAAGAAATGTAATCTCTTGTTTCTTTAATAATTTTCAAAAAGCATCCTTAACGATATCTTCTTTTAATTTTAGTTGTGCATCATAATTCATAACTTGCCACTTACATCCTCAGCATCAAATTGCATAAGGTGGTAGAGTAGTATTCTCGTCTTTTTCCATAAATGGAGAAAAAAAGTGCTGACAAATAGCATGTCCTGTTATTAATTTAGGATCTTGTTTTTTTATTTCCAATAAATGAGCTTCAATATAGTCCTTTTTGCTATTAACAACTCTTACATCTACAATACTTCAAGGTAATGCTCATCATTTAATCAAAACTTTTTTTCAATCAGGAAGTGAGGCTATACCAATTCCTCAATATCATATTTTATAAACGGTAAGTCATTTAATTACTTTTTGCATGCATATATTTTATGTTTAAATATTATAATTAAGTTAAAGATTGACTGTTCTATTTCAAGATAAAGAAAAAGGGGAGTCTGAGATTCTCAGTTAACTCCCCATAATTGATTACTCACTTCTTTGTGTAGAATGTGTCTGGTAGGGTGAACCTCTTTACATCCTGAAGTACCTTCTCGCTTGGATAGACATACAATATGTAATCCTCTGTCTTTGCGTGGAGATAACCTTTGCTTCTCAAGAATGAGTAAGCATTCTTGAATGCAGTGTGGAAATCTGCCAAAGTCCTCTCAAAGAGCAACATGTCTTCAATATCATTCATTGGAAAATCTCCATAAAGACTAATTGAAGGTGTGGGTTTGTTCTTGCCGTAAAATCCGAAAGTGATGATTACCATCAGGTAGTAGAAGAATTTTGTTCTTCTAAGTTTCCAAATACGTTCCTTGTTCTCGGCAATCTTACGGTTACGCTCTTGATACTCAAAGTAGTTTCGCTGTACATTTTCATCGAACTTGCGTTGATCGGTGGGAACCCATTTCCCAGCCTTTCTAGACTCATCAAGTACGATGGCAAGCAATTCTTCAGCCTCGAAATTTTCATTACCGTTCTCATCGACGATAAACCTCGGAAGCTGATACTTTTTAAATTTTAGCTGTGTTGGTGAATAGTCAACGACAAAGCCTGTTAAATCCTGTAATTCCATAATTTTTTAATATTTGTTTATGTTTTTTGTTAATTATTGACATTTTTTATATAAGTGATATTATATTTATAATATAAAAAGTCAAGTATAAATAAAAATACAGCATCGTAGTTTACAACTGCTGTATCTCATAGATTATTGTTTATTATAATAAAGTTCTTTCCACTTTTTGATAACTCATTTATCATTGTTGAAAGTGAGATGGTCTTCTACTTCTTCAATGGGGAGTTTTAATACACTAGTTACATCATCAACAGCTGTTTTTTCTCATATTTCTTCAACTTCCATTGCAAAATAATGAACTTCACAATCATTCATAACTCAGCGACCTTCACGTGAATAATAAGTAGTAGCAACTTCTCATAATATTTTTCATTTTATACCTGTTTCTTCTAATACTTCTCTATAGGCAGTTTCTTCTAGTGTTTCTCATTTTTCACAATGTCATTTTGGTAATGAGTAATCGGGATTATCTCTAATAGCTCTATAAACAATATAGATATTTTCTCAATCTGATAATACTCATCAAGCTTTTAATCTTTTAACACGTTCCATTATTTATTATTTTATTTAAATTATTCTCAAAAGAATTTTTCATAAATCATTTTAAATCATAATTTCCAGCTGTTACTGTTTTTTTGTCCCTTTCATAATGAATAATCTGTATAACGAATATTAACTGGTACTTCAACAAACTTTAGTTTATTAAGAGCGATTTGTTCATTAATTTCATTAGCATAATGCATTCAGTCAGCATTTATGTTAATTTTATTAAATGCTTTTAAGGTATAGATTCTGTACCCATTATGAGGATCAGATACTTTAACTCAGTAAAAGATTCTTGTTATAATCTTGGACATCCAAAGAATAATCCTTCTAGTTTTTGGCATATCATATGATTTTGCTCACTTAATAAATCTAGATCAAAGAAAAAGATCTGCATCTTTATTTTTTCCCATAACTTCTTGGAATGTTTTCATATCTTTTATATCCATTTGACCATCAGGATCGAATCCTACAACTCGTTTTATACCTAATTCTTTCTCATACTTTTTTATAAATGCATAACCAGATTTGTTTGCAGCTCATCATCATCTATTAATAGTGTGTGAAATGATAATCATTAAACACTTTGGATATTCTTTTTTCTTTTCTTTTAATATTTCTAATGAATCATCTTTAGATCAATCATTAATAAATACCATCTTCCTAACTCAGTAGTCTACTAATTCATCTATTGTTTTTCATAATACTTTTCACTCATTATAAACTCTAATATTAAAAATGTAATCATCTAATTCTTTACTATTCTCAAATTGAGCAATTTGTTCTTTGCTTTCATTGTATGCTTCATTAATTGCTGTCGCTGAAATTAATCTCGTAAGATCATTTCAATTTTTAGACATAATATTGATAATATGAAAGATACAATAAAAGAGAATGATAATAGAAAAATATACAATCAAATCAGCTCATCTATTTAATCAGAATGTTATACCGATAGCATTCAACCATTGGATTTTGAATGAAAAGATACAAGTAGCTAATCATGAGCAAAAGAAAAATAGGAATGTTATAAAAGATATCTTATGCCTTTTATAAGTCCTAAAAATGAAATACATAAAAGCAATACTACAAATGATTAAGAGAATCTGCAACTTACTCATGAGCTATATCTTTGAAATAAACAAAAAAATACTATTGTTCTTGCTGTTTATTACAAGAAAAAATACCTAAAAACTGATAATTAGTTTAAAATAAAAAAGCAGAGACAATTCTCTGCTTTAAAAACTATTTTTAATTTTTTAAATTGCTACTCTTTGATAACGTACATTAGTTTTGTCTCTAGGATAATCTGCAATAATAGGTTTATCTCATTTTGTGTAATCTAATGTACCAATAGTTTTTCTATCTTCTGTAATAAGCCAGAAGATTTCCTTTTCTCAAGCCTCTGCTCTCGCTTGTGCCTCTGCCCAATTTTTTACTCTATTTTTGTAATTTAGTTTAAGAATGAAATTTAAATCATTGACTGTTTTCCTAATAGCACTAATTTTTTTATCAGCTGTTGAAGGTAATGTTACTACTGTATTAGAAAGCTTATATGGTACAAATTTTCAATTTTTAAGTGTAATGATATATTCTTTTGCTTCATCATACCACCAGAATGGTCCTTTATTTCCCTCTAGAAGTTTTCTTTGTGCCTCATTAGCATCATTAGTTCTCTCCCATCCTTCGCTAAGATTTAGTCTAATCCTAATTCAGCTTTCTTGTTCAATCAGTCTCATGATTTAATTTTTTTAGAAAATTAAAATGTTGAAGTAATTCTATTCAAGAACCTAAAATTGTCAAAAATTAAAAAAGAAAAATAAAGCATAAATCGGAATTATTATCTCGTAAATTTAATGTATAATTTTATTAAAAATTTAATAATCAGTCAAGGATTTTCTTTTAACTTAAAAATACTATTGATATGTAGTTTTTAATATAGAGAATATGTTACCCATTAGTAAAATTTTTCATTGAAGTTTTTGTGCCTTTCTATATGATAAAAGCAATGAAAGATTTTATACTTTCAAAAAATAAAAATGCCTGAAACAGCACTTGTTGTTATTAATATGCAAAATGCATGGATAGAAAAAGATTCAGAATACTTCCTCTGAAATCTTGATACCATGATAGAGAAAATAAATTATCTCATTGCATATGCAAGAGAAATGGGGTATAAAATTATATTTATTAACCACCATGAACCAGAAGGAGCTTTTGCATTAGACAACCCACTATCAGACTTTATTCCAGAGCTTTCTGTTGATAAAGACGATACTGTGATTAATAAATTTAAAGTGAGTAGTTTCTATAATACAAAATTGGAATCAGAATTAGTTGGAATTAGGAATCTTGTTGTATGTTGAGCTTTAACAAATCTTTGTGTTAGAATGTTTGTTGAAGAAGCATATGATAGAGAATTCAGAATTGCATTAATAGATGACTTAACTGTAGCATATACAGATGATATACATGATCAAACATTACAAGATTTAGCAGATACAAGAACAGAATTAAGTATCTTATCACTAGAAAATTTTGTAGGTTAGTTAAGTTAGTAAAATTTTATTTGTTGTAGTGACATAAGATGGAAGGAGCAAGATTAGTAAGTGAATTAATTGAAAAGTATCATCCAAAAACGATACTAGACCTTTGAGCATGAAAATGATATTTTAGTATTTTAGCAGCAAGTTATTGAGCTCAAGTTGATGCTGTAGAAGATACTACAATCAGAAATCAATTCCCAGATTATTTAAAAGCTCATCCTAGTGTATCTTTCCACGAGAGCAAAATAGAGGATTATGAGATTACTAAGAATTATGATCTCGTTATTGCTAAACATATTGTGATGTATATGGATAAAGAATATGTACTTTGAAACTTTATTAATTCAATATACCAACACCTAAATAGAGGATGATTATTGTTCTTAACATATCATCATTCAGATTCAGAACTTCTTAATGAAAAAGAATGATTGGTAGCATATTCATTAAGTGATTTTAAGTCTTTTAGAGGAAATTATACTGTGAAAGACTTTGGAGATTATACAAATCCAGCACCATGAATTAATAAAGAATATAAGATTTGATATGTAATCTTACAAAAAAACTAAAATCAAAACTAGAGCGAACAACAATTAATTTACAGTAATTTTTTTGAAACAAAAAATGCCAAATATACTCATCGATACAGTAGCTGAATATGATGCTGCGAAAAAGAAATACCTTCTTGATCTTTGGGAAAAGATAGTTTTATCTATGGCTAATGAAGTTGATCATAATAAACTTCTATTGTTCCTTTGAAAAGCTTGAGTTATTGATATTGATGAAGATAAAAAAGAAGTTGTTGTTTGAGCTGCTAATGATTTTTCATTATCTAATATTAAAAGTAAACTTTCAAAATATTTAAAAGAAGCTGTAGCTCTTTGTTATAATCCTCAGTATTGAGTAAAATTTGTAGTATATACTCCATTTATGGAACCAAACCATGAATTACTTTCAGATCTTAAAAAATTACTCAATATACAAGATGAACCAACTAAACGTTGAAAAGCAGATAAGCTTGAAGTTTCAATTAAAAATGAGTTATCTAAATACTTTGGAATCTTATTTGAACCAAGATATCGTTTTGATACATTTATAGCTTGATCTAATAACCAATTTGCTTTTTCAGCAGCTAAAGCTGTAGCAGAGAATCCTTGAATGTGAAATAATCCATTGTTCTTATACTGAAATGTTGGTCTCTGAAAAACACATCTAATGCAGGCCGTCGGAAATGAAATAATGGAAAGATATCCTGATAAGGTTGTTATTTATCTTCCTACTAATAAACTTATTGATGAAATAGTTCAGGCAATTAAATCAAACAAGATGACTGAATTAAAAAGAAAATTTGATCAAGTTGATGCATTGTTAGTAGATGATATTCAATTCCTTGCCTGAGCAGAAAGAACACAAGATATATTTCATGACTTATTTAATGATTTCTATACAAAGAAAAAACAAGTAATAATTTCATGAGATCGTCCACCAAAAGAATTAACACGTATAACACCAAGACTCCAAAGTAGATTCTCATATTGAACAATAGTTGATATTCAAGCACCAGATTTTGAAACAAGAGTAGCTATTCTTGAGTCTAAGTTACAATCTAAGTGAATCCAAATTGACAGAGAATATCTTTCAATTATAGCTGAATATGTAAAAAGTAATGTGAGAGAACTTGAATGAGCTCTAAATACTCTTCTTACAAGATCTCAAATTATGTGATGAGAAGTATCTGAAGAGTTAGTCTATTCTTGTTTAAGAACACTTGGATATAATGCTTGACCTGATGTAACTCAAAAGGATCCATTAATCATTAAATGACCAACAACAAGTACTAAGAATTTTGATTCATTAGTTGATATGGTCGCTAATTATTATGATATTACAGTAGCTGATATTAAATGAGAAAGCAGAAAATCAGAGATCGGTAAGCCAAGACAATTATTAATGTATATAGCAAGAATCCATTTCTGATGGAAATTTGAAAGAATATGAGAATATTTTTGAAAGAATTATGCTACAGTTATACATGCTGTAGATGTCGTAGAAAAAAGTATTAAGACAGATTCTCAACTTATGCATGATTACAGAGTCTTCTCAGATTGGGTACAACAATGCATTTAAATAATAAAAAAATGGAGTAGATAAACACCTACTCCTTTTTTTAAAATCGTCTTGCAATTCGATGTACTGAAAGAATGAGTTCTTGGTTGTGGTAATATTTTACCTTATATTTCTCATCTCTCTTTAAGAAGTCGAAGATCCCAAGTGAGGCTCTGTCTAAGCTAATAACAATGCAATCGATGTTTTTATCAAGATTGCTTTGAAAGCCATGACTGTACTTTTTGAAGTTCTTAATAGTGATCCCTAAAAATGGATTAAAGGTGATGTCTCTTGAAATGAGATAGACGATATCACTTACTTGTTGTGGAGAATATCCACAAGCAGTCTGAATGTCTTCTAACACTTCATTGAGAAAATCTCTCCTTTTACGTATTCTGGTTTTCTTAGAGAATAGTTTCCTGAATACGCTGTACTGAATTTTTGTTGCTTTTATTTTCTTCATACCTCTAGTATTTGTTTTTATTAGTATAAGCAAGGATAATTTTAATATCAAGTGTATTTTAGTTTATAATGAAACTTAAAATAAATTTTAATAGAACTAAAAAACTTTCCTAATTTTTGATAAATACACCTTTAAGATTATAATTAATAAGAATATTTTTAATATAAAAAATATATATATGGCTAAAGTATTGAAATCAGAGCTAGAAATTGCTATTGAAGAATTATTCTCTTCATATGAATTTGTTATTAGCTGACATTTTTGATTTAATCGATTCCCTGAATGAATTAGTTCAACGTCAAATTATATAAGCATAAAACAAAAATTAAAACTTAAATGTTATTTATGAATTAAGAAAACAGAAAAAAAATGAATAACATTTAAAAAAGTTGTAATGCATAATTGAGAAGATTTAATTGATTATGATTTGGTTAAATTTAATACCCAATACTTAAAAGCAATAAAATTTCTTGAAAACGAATTATGATTATCTGCTAAAAAATATTGATATGAGATTTGTGCTGTTTCAGAGTGTGCAAAATGAGAATGAGCTGGTTTTACATGAACTATAATGTCATTGCTAATTTCTTGAATATATTATACAGAAAAACGTTTAACTGCAGAAGACTTATCTGATTATAGTAAATTTCAAAATTCAAAAATATTCAAAGAAATTAATAAATTAGCTCATCAATGAACAATTATCGCTAAATACTGAAATGTAGGTTCTGCATTTTATTCTACATTAGTAGAATGATCTCATCCATATGTGTATATAACAGATTCAAAAGATGGATTAAATTATAAATCAATTCCAAATGTTAATGAATATGGTAAACAGATAAATGTATTATTTGGTGCTGATGAATATCCAATAAAAACACTACCATTCTGTTGGGCTATAGTATATACAGGGCAGAAATCAGATTCTTCGTTTGCTGTTTGACAAAAGAAATTTCTTGAATATTCAAATCTTGAATATCAAAAATGGTTTAATTCTCTAGAAATTTCAGAAATAGATAGCCAATTAAAAAAATGATTAGATTCAACAAATTATTTTGAGACAAAACTAAGGAATTTAAATAATATGAGTATTAATATATTGAGTATCTTTGAAAAGATATATAAGAAATGAGCAAAAAACCAATATATATACGAGTTGATTAATTTAATGAATATTATAAATATTCTATATAATGATATAGAACAAGATTTTGATATTACTAACGATTTTCAAAACGCATGTATGATGGCATGAGTTTCTTTAGATACTTTCTGATTCTCTCCAATTTATACAAATAAATATGGATGAAATTACCTTGTTATATTTGAAGATGATAGTGACTTAGAAGTATTACAAAACGTATTAGATAATATGAGAAATAATTATCCAGAAATTAAAATACGTGAAACATATGATTTTGATACTCCAGCTTATGAATGATTAGTAATAGAACAAGATATAACTCATAATATATGAAAAAAATCAGATGATGATTTGTATATATTATTAAACGATAAGAATGAACAAAAGTTTGTTTCATATACAGATATTAAACCCAAAGAACAAAAATGAATTTTCCTAGATTGAGTTAAAAATAAAATATACGTTGATTGAAAAGTATTAACTTCTAAAGAGATTAAATCAGCAACAACTACTATAGAATTATTTGAACATTTATTAAAATCAGAAGATCATAAGATAAAGAATAATGAATTATGACCTTCAAGTTTTTCTTCACAACAAAATCAAATGGAAAGTAAAATCATTATTCCATTAGTTAAGTATATTAAGAAAAATCTTTGAAAGGATTTTCCAATGGAATGTTCAGGTTCATTAAGAGAATTCTATATAAGTATATGAAAGGTAAATCTTGATATACAGCTAGTTATGAAATATTAGGTGCTTTAGTTTATAAAGAATAGGAATGATTATTGGGCAAAAATCTAAAGAAGAACTAACAAATCAGGTAGAAGAGTTCTTTAATCATAAAAAAAAATTATGAAAAATCACAGAAGATAAAGCAAATGAAATAATGGAGATTTTCTCTCAATATGAAGGACCAATGGATAAAGATAGTATGAAAGATAATTTATCATGAAAAATATCGCCAGAAGAATTTGATAAATTATATTGAGAATACGAAAATTATCAAAAATCAAATTTTATCGAAATGAGGAATTATACAAAAGAAATTGGAATATTCCCAGAAGAAGCAGAGCCATTTATAAATTGACTTGTTAAATTAATAATTAAAGAAAATGGAAGTGTAGAAAATGTAAGATGAATGAATACCTCTGATGAGGAGATAAAAGAGGCTAAGGAATTTCTAAGATGAAATATTTTGGCTCTTAAAAGAGCAATTTGAAGTAATAAAAAGCTTTCTCCCAAACTATTAAATATTGTAGCTAGTTGAGAGAAAAAATATATAGAAGTATTTTCAAATTTATGAATTAAATCAACAGAAGATTTTTTGAAACTAGAAAAAATTATTTGTGAAGCAGGTCGTGACTCTACTATAGATAAAATACAAACTTTTGGACAAGTATGAATAAAGACCGCAGATGATTTTATAAAATTGAAAGATATAATTTGTAATTCTAATGCTAGAAAGGATATTATAGAGATATTTGGACAAGTATGAATAAAGACCGCAGATGATTTTATAGAATTGAAAGATATAATTTGTGGCAGAGATACTGAAACTACAAACATTAAATTACTTTCTACTATGTGAATAACATCGATCAAAGATTTTTTAAGGTTGTCAAACTTATGTACATCACAATACACCGTTCAAAGATTTCATGAATTGGAATATTCAAAAATATTACCAAATGATGAATATATTTTAGATATATTAGACATAATAAATAAAAATCCTGAGAAAAATATATTTGAGTTACTTGTTGAGTTGGCGGATAAAGTACCTAATATTATTAATAATGATTTAATAAATCTTAATGATATCTATCATAAATATTGAGTAGAATATCCTCATCTGGAAGAAATAATTTTATTATTAAGTTACAAATGATTTTTATTGGAACAAATTAGCAAACTGTTGGACAATCTCCGTTATTTTTTGTGAAAAATTAATCCAGAAAATTTTAGAATTATTTTTGAGAAATATCCTAAAATTACTCCTGATGAATTATGTTTGATGGAAAATGATAATACACATATACTTAGCGAATCAAATCCAGAAAATTTAAAAATTATTTTTGAGAAATATTCTAAAATTACTCCTGATGAATTATGTTTATTGGAAAATGATAATACACATATACTTAGCGAATCAAATCAAAAAAATTTGGGAATGCTTTTTAATAAATATGAAATAGATTTACTAACAATAATAAATTCGAAGGAATTTAAAGACATTCTGGAAAATGGAAATCCTGAAAATATAGAAACAATATTATCATGCTATGAAAACATCACAATTGATGAATTTTTAAAATTATCTGGTTTATTTAGAGATGCAAATACAAATAATTTAAAAATTGTTTTTAAATATTTTAAGCCATCTCATATTGATGAGCTAGATAATTATGAAAAATTATTATTTAATCAATTTAATTTACCTCAAAACCTTGATTTTAATGAAGATGACTATAAATGATATTCAAAATATTTACAGGAAGTAATTGATTTTAATATTTCAGATCGTGATAAATATAATCTGATTTCAGATATTGTAAAACTGTCATTTGATGAGATCTATAGTTATTTAAGAGAATTTAAAGTAAATTGTATAAATCATAACATTTCATATTCTGATTTTGTAAAGTGTTTTGTCTGAAAAATATTTAACCAAAATTTATTTTACTTTTTATCAAAATGATTTGAAATACCTTGATCTGAAATAAATGATAACGTTTGAATTTTAAATCATTCAATTAAAAAAATATATCCTAAATTGGATATAGAGTTTAATGAGAGAGAAACAAAACAGATATTAAATTTTATAGATTCGATTTGATGAATCAATAAGTGATATAGTATACTAATTCTTACAATGGAAAAAATGGTTAGAGACTGATTGAATAAGAAGAATTTTAATAATATTTTACTTGATAAATTAGAAAAATATAGAAAAGTGTTTGATATGTACCCAGAAAACAAAATACCTAACTGATTGAAAGTGAGTATAGGAATGGAATTTGAGATGACAAAAAGATATCTTGCTTGGTATAAAGAGGCTACATGAAATGATTATAAAGATAATGTAAACAATATTGTTAAAAATGCTAAAATTGGTATTGAACATGAATGAGTTTATGAGTTTGCTACAAAACCGTCTATAAATCCAATGGTTGCATTGCTTGAGATACATCTATTACAGGAATTAAATTTATTAGATATAAATGATATGCTAAAGCTTTCATGAAACGCTAATAATGTAAATTATTCAAGTAGAAATGGAACTGGATATCATCTCAATATTTGATCAGATTCTGATATATGAGTTGATGAGAATGTACAGTTTATTCAAAATTTATGTACAATCTTGCCACGAGCCTGAATTAGTAATGGAGGAGGAGTATGAAGTATTAATCATTATTCTAATGCAAATTCTAAATCATCGAATTTTTCTGTATTCCCAGATTCTAAATCAACTAAATATATAGAACTTCGTACTTATAGTGTAGATGATGTAGAGCTTTTTGAGAAAAATATATTATTTAATTCATACGCAATTATGTGAAACCAGGCTCAAAAAAAAGTCTCTAATATTAACCATAGTCAAGTAATGGAATTGGCGGATAATATTGCAATTAAGAATCCTGAATCTTTAATGAAATATTTAGAAAATAATAATTTATTTAAAGAAAATCAGGATTTAAAATCAAAAAAAATTGCTGCAGAATTTATATGGATGCAAATATTGGTACTAAGGACAATTAGTAACTATAATCATAATTTTATAAATGATGAATTATTTTGAAAAGATTTGTTAGATAATCTATCTGAACCATGGAAGAATTATTTTTTGGATCTATTGCTTTCAGATAAAAAAGAATCTATTTGATTTGTAGATGCATGATATTCTTCAATGGTAGTAAAAAAATATACGAATCTAAAAAATAAATTTGATGTTGAAAAGTATATACATAATTATGAACCTTTTACTTCTGAAGAAACTAGAGAAATCCTTGGTGAATTATGAAATACGGTTGATGAAAAATGGATCCCATTTATTAACACATGGCTAAATAAACAATTATTGCGGGCTAAATTATGTAATTGATCTACAGATACTCAAGAATTACAAGATAATATCAATACTAAAATATCCAATATTGATAGAATAAAGAGTTATCTTAGATGAAATGGTCAAAATCTAAAAATAGATAGAGATTATTTATATAAATATTTTAAAGAAAAAATGTCTCTTATCCAATTTAATCCATACCATGCAATTAATTTAGATTATGTTAACAGAATTATAAATCTGAATAATTTCTTTTTGAAAAAAGATGATGCAAATGCAAACGGTGTATTACAAAGTACTAAATATAATTGAGAAGATGAAGACGATATTTCAAAATTAAGTATATTTGAAACATGATATATGAGGAAATGATACAATTATTATCAATGATGAAGTGAAGATATGCTAATACATAGTGCTCAAAGAATTGCTTTAGACTATATTGATAAAGTAAAAAATATTTTGGATACTGATTATGAGAATGAGGCTAAAAGGGGTATATTAGCTAAAGCTGCTTAGTATGATTCTGTTGGTATATAAAAAGTGTGATAATTACTATATCACACTTTTTTTGTAATTTTAAAAATTTTGAAAATACAATTCTTAACAGATAAATCAAATAAGAAAAATTATTCACATATTTTTCTATATTTTTCACATAAGTCAATAGATAATCTACAGACGTAAAAATAAATAAGAATTATTTTTACAAGGTCATGATAAGCTTATATGACAAACAAACTATTTAAATTATTAACCAATAAGAAAAATGAAAACATTAGATCGAAAAAAATACACAGAGGATCAAGGCTCGTGTGTAAAAGGAACAACATGAAGTAGAAGTGCAAAAGTTGTATTGCTTGGATTATTAGCTTTATGATATTGAGCATTGTCTACACAAGCACAAACAAAAATTGAAGAAACAAAAAAGGATCTTATCGAAACTGTAAAAGATTCGAGTGTAGCTTGAAAATCATATAGAGATATTTGATTCTTCGAAGCTCAAGATCCATTAGTAAAGAAAGACGAAAGTGAACATGAATGAAGTAAACCTGAAGTTGAAGAAGATTCCGATGATGAAGGGAAAGATGGAAAAGAAGGTACAAAAGAACCAGAAGTAAAACAAGAAAAGTCAGCAAATTTAAGTATTTCAACAGGTGTATGATATACTATTTGATGAAAGACATTCCGGGGAACTAGAGTGTCTGGTGTTGGAACACTATTTAAGGATAAAAAATGAGAAACAAGTGTGTTTACATGTTACGACTTTGATGATCCATTACACAGTAAATGATCATGAAAACTCGTGCTATCAACAGGTTTGTATAAATGAACATCTTTAGAATGAGATTATACATTTACATGAACTTGATCAAACCCAGCAAGATTTGGATTGGGATATTGAGGTAAATTATCTGATGGATCGTACAAAGTAGTTGCATATCCATTAAATACTAATTGATCTCCAATATCTGCAAAAGTATCTTTCTGAACTAAAGTATGAAAAGATGGAAGATTTGATTCGTTTGTATTCGTAGATTTCTGACAAAAATCATACTATAGCGAAATAGAATTTACTCAAAAGCTAGCTAAATGAATTGCATTATATTTACAAGCAAGATTATGAGGTGTGCTTGATGGTAAATTCGATAGTGGAGATTCTCAAACCTTGCTATGAGGATTAAAGTTAGACATTTAGTTAATTACATATTTAATCTCTTATTGGTAAGGAAAAATAAAAAAGAAAACAAAAGAATCGGTCCCCTGTATTTCTTGGAACTGATAAAACAAAAACAAATAAACAAAAAAAATCTAATTTTTATTACTTATACATTATAAAAAATGAATATACTATGAAATAATGAAGTTCTTAAAGAACTAGCTAATGAGAATAAGTCTCAAAAAGTACAAGAAGCATTAACTGAAACATTATGATGAAAAACTTTTGATTTAAAAAAATTCCAGAATTATGTGTATAAAAAAATTAATGAAGTTGAAGAATATAATGGTGATTTAGAAAATACTGAAATTAAAGACGATTTGAATCTTATGCGTAAAAAACTTTTTGATTGAGAAGAGAGAATTCCAGAAGATCTTGTAAGAAAAATTCTAAAAGATTTAACACAGTATTTATGAACTAAAAGGGTAATCTTAAGAGAACCATTTACACAAAAAATTCCTTATTTTAGAGCGAGTTATGATGATAAAGAATACTATCTTAATTGAATTAAAGATAGATCACTACCAGTAAAAGAATATGAAAAGATGCAAGATCAGTTAGAAAAATATGGTAGTATCTTAGCAAGATCAAATAGACGTAATTGGCAATTTGGTGGATGAGATTGAGATATAATACTTTCTTTAACAACATGAAAACTTTATGACGTAGATTGAAAATGAGCAGAAGCATTAGAACAAGATTATAATTCAAAACAGTATTATTCTTCTCGAAGCTGAATGTCTGGAGCTGGAAGCTTTATGGCATGAAAATGAAGCCTTATTTATATGCCAACATCAAGAATGGATGTAGCTCATCCTGAGCTTTACTTGAATGATATTAATGGCCTAAATATGACTATGTGTACTTCAAGATGAGTAGTTGATGAAAACCTTCCTACAATTATTAAAAGCTGAAAAGTTAATATTTGAGTTGATGTAGTATTATTAAGTCAAAAGAATCATTTAGATCAATGAACTGCTAGAGACTTGATAAACACAATTGAAACAAAATGAGAGAACTTAAAAGATCGGCCAGTATATATCTTTAAAATTAGATATCTTGATGAAAACTTTGAAGAAAAGGGAAAGATATTTACTTATAAAACAAATATGAATCCTAAAGATATCAATTTTAAAGCAATCTGAAGAGAATGTTTTTGAATTAATCGCTGATTCGATGTTGAGCAAACTTGAACATTTATTGATAGAGTAGTTTGAATTAGGAAATATAATTGAAAATATGTTCGCTTATGACAATTTGGATTAGTTAAGGAAGTGTTCGATGAACATCCACATTCAAAAATGGATAGTACTTATTATGATGATATTGAGATTGGACCTAAAAATGAAATTATCCATAAAAAGGTAGAAGTTGAACCAATGTTTGCAGAATATAAATCTCACAAACAATTTAATGGATGGACTCTATGAGATAATTTTGCATATAAAAACATAAAGGATTTTCATAGAATTGATAATTATGAACTAAACGAAATCTGTTCTGATCATAAAATACAATATAATGAATCCCTTTTAAATGATGATGTATATTATTTAGTTTATGAAGATAATGTGTCTGAATACAATGAATTACTTAAGAAGGCATGAAAGGTAAATATGGAGTTTGAGTATTATGTACCAAGAGTTATCTTTGAACAATTCTCTGTTGAATATCGAAAATCTTTCTTAAGTGGAAAATTAAAAGAAAAGGCAATGTTAAGTCTTGATATTCATACATTCTCTGAAGAAACTCAAAAAAATATAGCAAAGAATTATCTTAAAACTCATCAAAATACAGTCTTTACTCTCGAGGATTCATACAATAGTTGAAATTGTCGTCCTGGAACAGCTCGTTTTATTGAAACATTTGGTCTTCCAAATGAATTAAAAGGTAAAGATTTGCTAAAGCATAAGGATTTTGAAAAGATGTTGAGTATTTACGACTTTAGAAAAATCTTTGTAAAAAAAGCAATCGGGAGAAAATAAATTTAATTTATAACAAATAAATAAAATGGAAAATAAAGAAATATTAGAACAAACTTGAACATACGTTGATGAATGAATTTCATCAACTACTGAATGTGCAAAAGAAGAAATTAATGATGTCCTTTGAAAATCAGTGCCATATGAAAATATACCAGAAAGCTATCAATCATGGATTGATTCTTCTAGAAGTGCTTGATCTCAAAGATCTTCAAAATATATTTATGGAGAATCTTTAAAAGATATTATATGAGCAATTCTAGTTGAATATAGTTATTATCCATGATGAGGATGCTGAATGGAATATTGAGTAAAACTATTTGCTAAAAGATGAAAAGAATCAGATTATAGAAGAATTGTTTATAGAGATGCTTACTCATCTTCATGAGATGACTGGTGAAAGGCTTATAATACAATTGATTCTATAGAAGTAAAATGAGACAAAGTAATTGTAAATGTTAGCAGTAATTCAAGAAAAGAGTCATATACATTTAATTTAAAAAAGAATGAGATAGAAGAAAAGGTCTTATCAAAAGAAGCTCAAGAAGAATTTAATAATCGTATTGAATCAGAAAAGACAAGATTACTTAAACTTCAGACAAGAGAAAATTGAATAATGCCAAGTAACTATGATTTAGTGTATATGAAAATGCCAAATCCTCAGAAATATGATAGGAAATATGAAGAGGCTGAGGTTATTGATGAATCAATTAATCTATGAAAATGAGAGTGTTATTTAATTATTAAAACTCAAATTGATGCTAACGCTGCTGATGGTATCCAATATGCTTGGTATAAATATAAAATTACACCAACATCAACAACACTAGTTGATCAGGAATATGTATATCAATCACAATTAATGCATTGAAAGAGAATTAAAATGAAGATTAAATAATAAAAGGATGAGAGTGAGTGATTTATTTAATAATATATTTGAAATCAATATTCCAAAACAATATACTGAGTTAATAAACAAAAAAACAAATATTGTAGTTATATGAATAAATTGCTTTACTCTCTTTTTGAATCCTCAAATTCATATTTAGGAGAATTTGATCGGATTTTTAGGGGCTTTGGTGCTATAGATTTTAATCCATCTATGCTCTATAGAGATGATGATGGCTGGTATCATGGTATCGACAATTTCCCTTCATTTAATCCTGAAATAGCAGTGAAAGAGCTGCTGTGGAAAATTAAAGGTAAAGGTGATTTAAGGTCTTTGTTGCAAGAAAAGGTCTATATTTGGACTCCTTTTGCTTGGGGACTTTACAATTATTTTACCTCTTCTCACCCTATTACCCAATTCTATGGATCTCATTCCAATATGGAGTTATCTCAAATTCATAAAGCTCGTTTGACAGCTTTTGAAGATAGAATTCTTAGTGAAGTTGATTTCTCAAAAGAGTGGGGATATATAGGAACTACGACTGAAGAAGTCTTAAAAAACATTTACGAGAAAGCTAAAAAGTACGGAAAATCTAAGGAAATTGGAATCGGTGTAATTAAGAAGAATAACTTAGTTGATAATCAACTTAGTAAACTTCTGAATATTATCATCGAATCCTTTCAAAAGGAGTATTATTACCGTGATGATCATGCAAAGAATGGTTTCCATGTTCAATTAGTTTTTCCAACAAGATTCCCTGATAAGCTTAAATCATTTAGAACGCTAAAAGCGAGCTATGAGATGAAAGAATCATTAGATGATGTTGATGAAAAACTTTGTTCAGGATTTGGCCTTTCTGAATGTGATTCTTTCTGGGAATTACCGTACGCACTCTTCCAAGGTGTATTGCTTCAATGTATCATTGCTCATTTTACCTCCAAACAGGTCGGTGGTACTGAGCTACACTTATGGTGTCCTTATGTTCTTGAAGAAGATCTTAAGAAATCTAAATCATTTCTCTCGAGAAATGCGAAAAAAGAACTTGCTGTTTGGATTAATCCCAAAGTTGAGAACTTAGAATCGCTTACAGTAGAGGATATTAGATTTAAAGTATCTGATAGAGAATAAAAAATGCAGGTAAGATTCTTTACCTGCTTTTTTGTAACTTCGATTTCATCAACTTTTTTCTTCAATGATAATGTAGATGAAGTCGAATTCATTGTTGTTGATGGCTCCAATAATTCTGTAATTGTTATGCTTCTGAACAGCATCAAGAAGATCGCCAAGGATATCAAACGGAATTTTGATATCAATTGGATGTAATTCTGAAGCAATCCATTTCTTTCCACTTGGAGACACTACTTCAACATTAACAGCCCTAAGACTAATTTTTAGAATATTGGTTGAGCAATATTCCATCCCAACGATGAATACATCTCTCCATTTGAACCATTCGTCGATTCTTGTTTTGAATTCGTTTGCGACTCTATACATAAATACTCCTTTCTTTTATTGAAATTTTATTTTACTAAAAATATAGTACAGATTCGGAAATCTAATTTCAAGAAAGTTTAAATTATATGTTAATCTATTAATGTTAATCAAATAGGGCAGTGATCAGATCACTCAATTTTATCATAATGAACCATCTCTCATAAATCTTCTACCATGTTTTCTGATACCCAAAAATAATCAAGTCTCCGTCAAACATTCCTTGGTCTAGCTCAAGCTCTATAGCTCCACCAAGTATATTTATCTCTTAATTCAGGATTCTGAAATCTAAATACGTCAATTAATCAATTCTCACTCATTCTATCCATCTCTTTTCTTTCTATTGGTAAGAATCCAATACTATTTTCATTCTCTTTAGGTCTTGCAATATCTATTTCTTCATGACATATATTAAAATCTCATGTTGTTAATACTTTTCTTCATTGATGAACTAGTTCAATAACATGTTTTAAGTATTCTTCATAGAATCATAGTTTATATCAGAGCATTGGTGTTCAATCTGCTCTATCTCATCAATTAGGGAAATAGATGTTGAATAAGGTATAATCTCACCAAGAGATAGAAGTTACTCTTCAATCGTCATTAAAACATAACGGATTATCAAAAGTATTTTCCGTTCATACAATATTTAAACTCTTCTTATAAAATATAGCAGTTCATGCATAACCAGGTCTTTCTGAACGATGCCATACATAATTATAATCTTGAAATCAAAATCTTATTTCAGTAGGAATTTGAGTTTCAAAAGCTTTAACTTCTTGGAGACATAAAATATCAGGATTTTCAGTTTTTACCCACTCTATAAATCATTTTTTTAGAACAGCTCTAATTCAGTTTACATTCCAAGAAATAATTTTCATAGGTATTGAAAAGAAAATTAAAGTTCGTCAGTTACTCAAGCTAATACTTTTGGTCAATTATCTGTAATAAGTATTGTGTATTCCCATTGAGCTCATAAATCTCATCTCTTAGTATAGAGATTCCAATCATTCAAATCTCAATAAACTACATCATCAGAAACAACTGCGGTAATAGGTTCAATAGCTATAACCATTCCAGGTTGAAATGTGATTTTTTTCATATTAGCATTTGGATAGTTATAGAATAATGGTTTCTCATGAACATTATTTCCTACACCATGACCACATAATGTTTTAATAATAGTGAATCAATTATTTGTTACATGATTATAGATAGTCTTAGATAATCAGTATGCTTCTTTTCAAACCTCTATTGCATCTAGACTTAAATCTAATGACTCTTTAGTAACTTTAATTAGATCTGCTCCTAATGGATTTAAACTATCATCTCATATTATCATACTAATAGCTGCATCAGAATATCATTTTTTATAGATAACTCATGCATCAATTTTTAATAAGTCTCAATTTACTAATACTGTATCATCTGGAATTCAGTGTACAACACAATCATTGACAGAAAGGCAAAGATTAGCAGGAAATCAATCATAGTTTTTAAATGCTCCTTTTAGATTTCTTTTATCAAGCCATTCTTGTGAAAGAGCTTCTACATCAATTAATCTCATACCAGCTTTAGTATGTTCTCTAAGATAATGAAGCATTTCAGTTAAATATGCACAAGAATCTGTAATATTCCTAATTTGTTCAGCTGTTTTAATACTTGGTTGTTGCATAATATAATAGTTAAAAAATAGAGTATATTAGTTTTTTCATGTTGATCATAATCCTCCTTCTCATCTTTCAGATGGGTAGAGTTCAGCAAAATTATCAAATTTTTCTTTATCTACTAGGAATTCGATACTAGGGATCTCTCCACTTCAGAAACTATTTTTACCCCAATGATGTGGAGCGAATTCAAGTTGACATAATCTAGTGTATTTTTCGATAGTAATTTCTTTATTAGTGAAATTATAGATCTGCATAAAATATTCTCATCTATAATCAGAATCAATTAATGCTACACTGTTTCAAAGCATAAGACCTGTTTTACAAGGTAATGAACTTCTAGCATAGATTTTACAACACCATCCTACAGGCATATATGATTTAATACCAGATGGAATTAGTTTTAATTCTCATGGTTGTAATGTAAAATCTGTAGCAGTTCTGATATCCCATGCGATTGCTTCAGGAGTTTTTTTCTCAGGTAATAATTGCTCATCATAAGTACATACGAGAATATTTTTCATTACAAAAATAATGGAATATAAACGTTAATTACTGTAATGATATGAGTGTTGAAAACAAGATTAAAAAAATTTAGAGATATTAACTTTTATATCAAATTAAATAAAATTTATAAAAATTGACATATATTAAAAAAGATATATAATATATTTAGTTTAAATACTATTATTCTAGTAATAACCTTTTATATCATATAATTTACCATGAAAAAGATTTATGCACTATTTACTTTCTCATTACTATTCCTTATAGGGTTATTTGTTAATGCTGATAGTAATGTATCAAGTGATTATTTAAATGCTTATAACTGGGCTAAAACGTATTGAATTACTACATTGCCAATTCAAGACGCAAGATTAGACGAACCAATTACAAGGCAAGCAGCGGCTAAGATGATTGTAAAGTTTGCAGTTAATGCATTAGGAGAAGTTCCTGATTATTCAGTTAAATGTTATTTTAATGATGAAGATATCGTTGAGGATCTTGTTCCTTATGTTAAGAAAGCTTGTCAGTTATGACTTATGGGTCAAAATACTAATTGGTTTAATCCGTATGGTAATCTAACTAGAGCACAATTCTGATCAATCCTTTCTAGATTATTATGGTGAGATACTTATGAAGGATTATCTCCTTATTATATATGACATCTAAGAGCACTTCAAGATGTTAGTATTATGAGTGATATTTCTGATCCTACTAGTTATAATGTAAAAAGATGAGAAGTTATGGTAATGCTACAAAAGGCATATTCATACAAAATTAATACTTCAGAATTCTCTAACTGAGTATCAGATGATTCAACATCTAATTCTGCAGGTTATGAAATTAAAAACTTTAACATCACTGCTAAACTTAAGAAAGATGGAACAGTTGATGTTCTAGAAAGTGTACAAGCATATTTCACACAAGAAAAACATGGTATTTATAGATATCTTCCATTACAAACAACTGTTTGAAATAGAATCTATTCTATAGATTATAATAATGTAGATGTTATTGGTGATATTTTCGTTGCTACAAGTGATGATAAAGAAATGTCTATTAAAATAGGAGAAGAATCAAAAACAGTTAAATGATTAAAGAATTATCCAATTTCATATAGTGCATATGGATTAGTAAATGATTATTCTACTAAATGAGATATTCAATTATATTGGGATTTAATTAGAGGTGGATTCGATTCAAGAGTTAAAAATGTAAAGCTAGAATTGACACTCCCTAAGTTATATGCAACAATTACATCAAGTGATGTTTTGATTACGGTTGGTGATAAAACTTATACTGCTGACTCATTCCCTGGAACAGTTGATTTATCAAATAAAGAGAAAGTTGTAATTACTTATACTAAATGATTAGCAGCTAATGAAGGAATTAATGTTGTTATTAAATTCCCTGCAAATTACTTTGAATATGATTCAACTAAACTTGGTAGATTAATTAAAGATAAAGAAACAGGTTCAATCTATTCTCCTTATGGTGAAGGATATGATTATAATTGAGAAACATATACAGGTTATGTAGAAAAAATCATAAAACTAAATAAGGCTGATAAATGACATTTAGATGACTTCTTTAAATTAGAAAAGGATTATAATAAAGCAATCGATGGTATTACTTGATCAGTTGCTGCAACACTAGATACTGATAAAATAGATACAGAAGAAGATCCTCAAGTTGTTCTTGATTATTTAAATGAAGCAAAGAAATTACAAACTAGAGCCGATAAAGAATATAAAGAATGATTAAATAAGCTTAAGAATACATTAAATTCTAATGATTATAAATATGAATTAGATAAGAGAATTGATGCAGCTATTGAATATGTTGATATGACTGAAGAATACGTTGAATCAATTATGTCTTTAATGACTCCAATCTTAGAAGCTACAATTAAATATGGTACTTGAGATATTCCAGAAGAAGTTGAACAAGAATATATGTGAAGTTCATTTGCAATGCTTTGAGTAACTATGTGATATTCAATTAAAGTAAAAGAATATAAAGCTGATCAATTACAACGGGCAGGTGAAACATATAACAAATTAACAGGAAATGAAACAACTACAAAAACAACTTCTAAAACTATCACTAATGATCCATATGAAATAGTAAGTACTGGTGCTTCATTAACTACAAATAAAGATAGCGATAATGACTTTGCTAGTGTCTCTGATGAAGCTTATAACTTATTCTGATTATCTGGTACACCAGGTAATGCTGTTATTAATATGAAGACTCGTATGTATAAAGCAGTTGGAGGTGCTTATCCTCAAGAAGATTTTGTTAAGGTTATTAAAAGTGTAAGAAAAGGAACTGCTAAAACAGATGATATGGGTAATGCAGGTTACCTAACAGAAAAGCAAATGGCTAACCTATTTAATTGAGTATACTTTAAGGATAATAATGCATCTGCAGATATTATAATCGTTGAATATTCAGACTTCTTATGTCCTTATTGTAAGAGACATTATAATAATAAAACTCTTGAAGATATTGTAAAAGCTGATAGTTCTATTGGTTTAGTATTTAAGAATATGCCATTAGTGAATCTTCATCCAACGGCATGATTATGAGCTAAAGGTGCCGAATGTGCTGGTAAAGTTTGAGGATATAGATCATATTATAGATTTATAGATTATGCTTTTGCTGAAGAAAGCTTTAATGATGAAAATATCCATTCAATAGTCAGAAAAATTGGATTAGATACAACAAAATTTGATGCATGTTATAATAAATAATAATTGTTGTGATATAAAAAAGCTGTCTCATATGAGGCAGTCTTTTTTAATTATGTTTAGTAATATGATCTTTATGTGTTTCTCTATATTCTTCAATAATGGAGTTTAATTTTTTTGCTAATTCAGACGGAGCTGGCATATAAGTTAATTCAAGATTCTTACCTCATTTATCATTTAAATCTCAATCAGTATAGATATAGAGATTTCAATATTGGAATAGTGCTCAAGATAATCACTCTTTAGTTGCTTTTATGACTTTTATCGTAGGAGAATAAATCTTCATTGAATCTATCTTAAAGAATCATTTTTGAGTATATGTTGATACTCATTCTGTAGTACAGATATTAAATGTCATTTCATATTCCATAAGTTGATACATAACTCTGTTAAGAAGGAATAGAAATATAAAATCTATAAATAAAATTCATAAACTAACAGCGACACTTCCTAATCATGTTTCATGGATAAAGATGAAAGGGAACGTAGCATTAAAGATAAATACAAGGACATGAACGATAAATGTAATTAATGTACGTTTCATAAATTTATCAAATCATTTTTTCTTAGCTTCTGCTTTAAATGGTTTATCTATGTATTGCTTATCTCTTTTCATCCAATAGAGTATTCTAACAACAATAGAAAATATAACATAAACACACCGAGAGAATGTTGTATAGATATATAAAATTGAAAGTATCCAAAACTCTGTTTTATATTCATCAAAAGTATGAATATAAATAGTGTAGAGCATTATAAACAATGTGAAGAGTGATAATACAACAAGACAGAGTGGAAGCAATAATTTAATCCAATGTTTTTTTACTAAAACAACATTTCACTCTCCATATTTTTCAATAGCAGCATTTAATTCTTCTACATCTAATGTTGTATCAAAAGATTTTAATATCTTCATATGTATTAATTTTCAATAAATACAATTGTTACTAACTACCGATAGTCTATTTAAATATACAATAAATTCAAATAAAAAACTGAGCACCATAAATAATGCCCAGTATTTTTAAATGATAGTTTCTAATTAACCGAGTTCAGGGAACCAAAGTTTAACTTCAGCGTGGGCTTCTTCAGCATTACCAGAGCAGTGAACAACGTTTTCTATAGGATCGTGGTTCTCATCCTTGTTACCGTAAAGCTCGCGGATAGTTCCTTCCTTTGCTTGCCAAGGTCTTGTAGCACCGATAACATCGTTTCTAAGTGTGGCAACGACTTCTTCATCATCACCTTCCTTCTCGATAACGAATGGCACGATGGGACCACGGCTCATGTACTCAAATGTTGAGCTGATTACCTTCTCAGCGAACTCAGCACCCTTAGCTTCAGTAAGACGTTCTCTGAGCTTACCGAGCGTGTTGTAGTGAGCTTCAAGTTCTTCTGTTGATACTTTCTCGATTTTTCTCTCAGCCACAATTGTATAGCCTTTAGACTGAAGAATCTTCTTTACTTCAGCTTCCAAACCTTTTTCAATACAGTCTGGTTTAAGAATTAATAATACTTTCATAAATCTTGTTATTTTGTTTTAAAGACATTTCTTATATAAGAATTAGCTAATTAAAAACAACCTTTAGTACAAAAACTTAGGTAATATTTATAAAATAATGATTTATAAGGTATCCTTATTTTCTTCCTGTTTTTTTGCATTTTTTTAAATTCTCAGCTATAATTAAATAGCCTTTATAACTATTATTTTAGATATGTGATTTAGGAGAAGAAAAGTAAAAAATAAGGTAACAACACCTAATATCATAGCATTTGTTGCATATACATTGATATTATTTTTTGGTGCAACAATTATCGTAAATATGAACCCTAACGCAAACGAAGACTATCGTTTGGAATGGGAAGAAAGAAATAATAAATCAATGAAATGGATCTTTACTGATAAAGATGGTAAAGAATATAATATTTTTGATACCCGTTTACAAAACGAACATGGTGCTGCAATGAATTATGATTATCTAATGCCTCCTACATTAGATGAAATTAATGCAGAATCACAAGCAGAGAAAGAAGAAAAGGCTAAAATAAGAGAAGAACAAAGATTAAAAGAATTATTAACTAAAGAACCAGAAGTAGTTGAACTTAAAGAATGAGAAACAGCATTAATGCCTAAAAATATAAATTCTATTTATGTTGAAGAAGAGCAAGAACATGCTGCTGCTCCTGATCAACAACCAATTAAAACAAAAGAAGAAATTGAGGCTGAATATAAATCTTGAGCAAAAGCAAAAACTCCAGTAAAGGCATACGATGAATTATGGGATGCATTAGAAGATCGTTCAGCTTTCTTAAATATGGTATTTGAATATATGTTAGCATGAAAATTAAAGCAATTACCAGAATGAGCTGTTAGATATGTTGTAACTCTTTATGGAATAGATGAAGTAACAAGAGATCTTGTATTTGAAGAAAGAGGTTGTATGACTCCATGGTGATATGAACTTGAACATGGTCAATCAGTCTTAGCATATGAACAAAGATCTGACTCAATTAATATTTGTAATGTAGAAAGAAGAATCTGTAAAAATGGTAAACTTTCATGAAGCTTTATTCAAGCTGCATGTGATGAAACATTATGAAATGATTGAACAGCTAATGGAACTCAAGGTTGATATTGAACAGTTAAGAAATTGGCTTATTCAACATATAACTCAGTTAGATTAGATGAATTTATTCAACCATCTGAATATGCAACAAATGAATTTAAAGAATTCGATACTCATTGAAAATTAGTTACATGACCATCTGAACAAAAAATGGAAAAGATGGGTAATAATGATCCAATCTCACCAGAAAAACAAGAAGTTGCACAAGAAAGATATTTATGACAATTCTGTAAAACTCCATGGTGAGAAAAAGTTCAACCAGGTCAATTTGTTAGAGCATATAGATTCCAAAATGGATTTATTGATATTCCTTGTCAGGTTCAATTAAGAACATGTGTTGATGGAAAACTTGAATGAACATTCCAATATAAATCATGTCAATCATGGGATACTTCATATGAAGACTTTATCTATGGATATATGGATAATGAACAACCATCTCCACAAAGATTATTAAAAATGCTTCAAACAGATTTTGAACCAGCACCAGAATATGGAAACAACTTATCATCAGAACTTATTGATAAGATGCTTAAAATATTAAAGTCATAAAGATTAAAAGCTTAAATATAAAAAAGGCAGGGTAGAGGAGTCTCTACTCTGCTTTTTCTTGATTCAAGATTGCTTCTGCTCTTCTGCAATCATAGCGAGATTCTTTCTTCTCTTTCTCTTAACAGGAAGGATGTTCCCAACGAGGAGATTATGGAAAGCCTGTATGATGGTTCTTCCTTTCCCAATCTTAAACCGAATCTTTCGTTTCGGCTGTTTGATATTAGGAAGATCTTTCCTGGGAACGGGTTTGATGTAGAGTACTCTCTTTTTACAAGAAATCTCAAGGTCCATCAAATAATACATTCCAATCTCATGAACGAAACGATCTTTATCGTCCCATTCGCGTGGTTTTGAACCGGTAGGATAGTGATGGAAGAAAAGTCTTTTCTCGTTATGATACTGCTCTTTTGGAAAGAGATCAGGATGTAAATCGTGAGCATCACGATCCACATGCATAAGAGCACCAGCTAGGTGTGGAAACTGGCCATAGGCCACAGTCTTTCCCTTCTTGGTCACTTCAATAATACGAAGAGAAGTTCCAAGTCCGAGGGAAATACGAGCTTTGCATCCGTGCCTGAGGAAGTCCTCGAGGTAGGGATACTCATTGTGATAAATTGGATACGGTACATACATACGCTTAGTGATTTGTTTATTTACTATGTTTATATTAGAATATTATGAAACTACTTATTAAAAGTCAATAATAAAAAAGACTCCTTAATTGGAGCCTTATTAAATTACAGTATATATGGAATTATTTATATAATGTTCTAACTCTATCATAGATAACTTTTATCTCTTCTTTAGTATATCTATCTTGATTCTTTGAAATAATCTTATCCATTCAATATAAGAACTCTTTTCAGTCTTCTTTAAAAACATCTTCATTTATAACTAAATCTAATACTCTTTGAGCTCATTCATTTTCATCATTTTCTAGTACTGATTTTACATTTTCTGTTAATACTTCATAAGGAATATTTTCACTCTTAAGATAATCATTAAGATATTTATATACTCATAATTGTTCTTCTAAAGATATTTGAGCAAAACGATCTTTATATTCTCTATAAAATTGATTTCTTCCATCAGGTTTTTCATATGATAGAATCTTTCTAATTTGTACTGCAGCCTTTACTTTAAATTCTTTTAAGAATTCTTTAAATCAATTCTTCTTTTCTTTAGTTTTAATAGCTTCTTTCATTTTTGTTAAATTAATAATATAAAGGATATGTTATTAGTCTTTAAAACAACGTATAGGGTAAGCAATATCATTAAGTCAAATATTATTAGAGTATTCATAAAAGTTATTGTTCTCGGCACTATTATTTAAAGTCGTAAATCAGTAAAACATATATCCTGGGTCGCCGTTAATGTAATAATTACTATTTACACTTGAACTTCGGAATCTTCATGCATTATATATCTTTTCTTTTGAATATCTTAGGGCGAATCATTCATTAATAATCTCTTTAATATCTTCTATTGATCAACTAAATGATTCAGAGTCTATTAGTTTAATTCAATAACGATATCATGCAAACGGAAGTTTTAATGTATTCATCAAAGAAACAACATCTCAAGAAGATAAATAATCTATATTGTTCTTTAATTTCCACATATTAACAATCCATTCCCATTCATTTACTGTTGGAATATGATATCCTTTAGGACAAGGTCATTGATCTTTTTCTTTCCATTCTCAAGTACTTGCTTTTAGAAATGCTTTTGAATCTCAAGTATCTAAAGAATTAAATGGAGTATTATTTCACCACTTAAATACAGATCCATATGAAGCTTCTCATGTTCATACTTCAGTAGCTCCAATATTTTTATTCATTATTGTTAAGGTGTCTGATCAATCAGTAATAACAATAGTATCATTCCATTGGTTATCGATAATATCAATTTTAGATCAAAGAATTACTTTTCAGTCTTTTATATAAACTCCTTGACCTGATAAATATCAATCATCCCATTCTCATGAATAAACTTCCCCATTTGTTAATGTTAATTTTCCTAATCAGTCAGCAGATCCATATCTAAATTCTCATTCATATACATCTTTAGATATAAGTGTTAATTTTCATTTACCATGGTATTCTTCATCTTCAAATGTTCATTCATAAGTTACTCAATCAGTGAGAATTAATTTTCAATTAATAGGTTCATCAAATTTCCATTCTCATGAGAAATAATATTCATTTGATGTATATTCACCTTTTCAATGTTTTTCTCAATTAAGCCATTCTCATGTATAAATACTGTTCTCTTCATCAAGCTTTAATACTCAAAAACCATCATATTTAAAATTTCTAAGAGTTCATTCGTAAGAGAATCAGTTGCCTTTAAATTCTCAATAACCATTAGCCATATTATTTTTCCATTCTCCAGAATAGTAATACTTTCAATATGCTAAGATTCCTTTTCATTCCATTTTTCAATCTTTAATATCTCATTGATATCTCGTTAAATCTTCCCAAACAAGATATCATGAAATACTAACTGCATCTTTAGGATTATATGCTACAGTATCTAAATCTAAAAGAGAATCTTGATAATCTCTCCAATATTTGTTTCATAATTTATATTCATAAAGATATTCTTGATATTTTTCGTTTGCTTCATCTAGTTCTATAGATACTTTATCATATTTATCTTTTAATATAAGTGCCTTTGCTTTATATCATTCTTCAATCTCATCACTAGGGAATTCAAAATCACAATATCAATCATCACATATTTCTTTTAATAGATAGAAATAATCTAATGTACAATCTATTAATTCAGATAACTTATTACTGAGCTCTTCTGTTTTTTTGATGAATTCTCAAGGTGTATATGGAGATGTAACTGTTATATCTACATTTAATGCCTTATAAATTGTTTTAATGTTCTTGATGTAATTATTAAATTCACCCTTTAATGAATTAAGTTTTTCTATAGTTCATGATATTGCATTAGAATAATCTCATTCATCATCATTAAATCATTCACCTAGTTCATCAACCTTAGAATATACACTTCATAGAAATCATCCTCAGATTTCTTCAAGATATCATCTTATAACTCCTTTCTCTTTTTCTGTGAAATTATTTAAATCCATTAATGACTCTATTTCAGGATCGTAGTTATAATAATCTTCTTCCTCAATATATTCAGAGAAACCTATCATTCAATATCATATTCCATTAGTACTTCTCATTAATGCGGTCATTACTTCTCCTCTTTTAATATTGCTATTTTCAGGATCTGCAATGTCTTTTAATATTCATTCTTCTTGTAAAGCAACCATATGTGCTAAATAATATGGATCACTTCCTTCGTAAGTATCTCACCATAATGCTCTAGATAGAATTGTTCAAAATTGAGCTCTTGTTACTTTTCACATTGGATCAAAATAACTATCTCATTGTCCCATAATTCATAACTGACAAGCTTCTTTTGCATATGTTCTTAAATCTTCAGTAATAGCATCTTCATCTTTAAAGTTACATTTTAATGAAGTATCTGGTGTTGCTCATAATAGAGATTCTGAAAACACTACCATCATTTTAGCTAATGATTGCCTAGTAATCTCTCCATCTAATCTTGCTTCATCTATACTAGGTTGAGTAGTAATTTTATAATTAAAAGCCCAATCATAAGCATTTCTTAATTCAGCAGTATATTCAGCTAAAGATAATCAGGTAACAACTGCAGTAAAGAATACAACTCACATAAATATAGATAACTTTTGTTTCATTATTTGTATAATATATTAAAATGTCAAATATATTATATTTACAAAACAATATTTGTCAAATATAGTGAATGATTTTAATACTGTCATAAATATCTAAAATAAGCGTAAAAATAGATGTTAATATCTTGAAACAAATAAGTGTTTTAATATATTAATCATGTTATGGGGGTGACTTTTGGATTTGATGAGAGGAATCCATGCCCATCGCGAGCCATTACTCAATGATCGAATGAGTTAAAAACCGATCAAACAAAAAATGCTAACGCATGAAAATCTCTCTTAAAGAGAGCAGAACTTGTTAAAGCTTACGCATAGTCGTGCTTTCAAGCCTGTAACTATCCTTATTTCTGACTCCTGCTAGGAATGAGGCGGACTTTAGCAGGAAACCCAAAGCTTGTTTTATCAAAATTGTAGATTAGAGTTTGTTTATTTTCTCCTACTTCCTGATAAGATAAGTCTAAAAAATAAGGTTAAAAACAAACTATAATGGTAGAACGAGATGAGTGTGCCTTTTAGACCGGAGTTCGATTCTCCGCACCTCCAGGTACGGATAATTTAGGGTCTTTTAGCCCTTTAAAATATAGGTAGATACTGGAAATTTCAGGG
>JAEEGL012938703.1_pt1 | contig 42790 bp, 30 predicted proteins | sample 9134231 | NCBI WGS metagenome assembly JAEEGL01 (sample SAMN16246548, study PRJNA631951) | gut metagenome | biome: gut microbiome; feature: rumen; material: fiber-attached | host: Bos | place: Iran: Karaj | collected 2018-10 | reverse complement strand
TTCCGTCGCGAACGGCGCCCTGCGCGGGCGGACCGTCACCGATCTCGTGAAGGAATTCAAGGAAACGCTCGTAGGCAAACATGTCTATGAACGCAACGGAGACGAGTTCCCGCTTCTGATCAAATTCATCGACGCCCGGGACGATCTGTCCATCCAGGTCCATCCCGACGATGCGATGGCGCTCCGCTGCCACGGGCAGCGCAACGGCCCGACCGAGATGTGGTATGTGGTGGACGCGGAACCGGGTGCCTGCCTGTATGCCGGCCTCAGCCAGGAGCTGACACCGGAAGAATATGCCCGGCGTGTGGCCGACGGGACGATCATCGATGTCCTGGCCCGTCACGACGTGCATCCCGGCGATGTGTTCTTCCTCCCGGCCGGGCGCATCCACGCCATCTGCAGCGGCTGTTTCGTCGCCGAAATCCAACAGACCTCGGACCTCACCTATCGCATCTACGACTACGGCCGGCTGGGCCTGGACGGAAAGCCGCGTCAGCTCCACACGGAGCTGGCCAGGGAAGCGATCGACTATAAAGTCTATCCGGACTACCGGACTGCGTACACGCCCGCCAAGAATGCGGAGACCGTGCTGGTTTCCTGCCAATACTTCACGACCAGCCTCTACGAAATGGATCAGGCCGTGTCGAAGAACCTGGAGGATGTCGACTCTTTCCTCGTGGTGATGTGCCTTTCCGGCAACGGCACCCTCACGGACGCCGAACCCGTCTATGACGCCGAAGGCCGCCGCGGCCCCACCAAGGGTCACCGCATCAATCTCCGCCAAGGCGAAACTGTCCTCGTCCCTGCCTCCTCCACCGGCGTCACCTTCAAACCTGCCGAGGGCGGCATGAAGGTCATCACCAGTTATATTAAGTAGTTGACAGGCAACCTGTTAAATAGCGAGAGGTGCACCAGCTGGTGCACCTCTCGCGCATGAAGGAGCAATCAGTCAGCGACCTACTCCAGGCCACGGGCGCGGAGGAGGGCCGAAGGATCGGGATCCGCGCCGCGGAAGGCGCGATAGAGGGTCATCGGCTCCTCGGAACCGCCCTTCTCGAGGAAGGTCTGGCGGAAAGCCTTGGCCGTAGCAGGGTTAAAGACCCCGTCAGCGACGAACTTCTCCCACGCGTCCATATCCAGGACTTCGGCCCACAGGTAGCTGTAGTATCCGGCACTGTAGCCGCTGTTGAAGATGTGGTTGAAATAGGTCGTGCGGTAGCGCGGGATAATCTCGTCGATGAGGCCCATCTCGCCGCAGACCTTCGTCTCGAAGTCACGGATGGACTGGGCGTCGGTGAACTTCGCCAGTTCCTCGGCCGTCAGCTCATGCCACTTCATGTCCAGGATGGAGGCGGCGCAGAGCTCACCCGTGGTGAAGCCCATGTTGAACTTCAGCGAATTCCGGATTTTCTCCACCAGTTCGGCGGGGATGACCTCGCCGGTGCGATAGTCATGCGCATAAACCGCCAGGATCTCCGGCACGAACGCCCAGTTCTCGTTGAACTGCGAGAACGTCTCCACGAAGTCACGGGTAACAGAGGTGCCGGAAACGCTCGGGTAATGGCACTTGGTCAGGAAGCCGTGGAGGGCGTGGCCGAACTCGTGGAAGGCGGTCTCGACCTCATCCACGGTCAGGAGTGCGGTGCCGTCCTCTGCGGGAGAGGAGAAGTTGCAGACATTGACGATGATCGGGCGCACCTCGTTGCCGTCCTTGTCGTAATACTGGTCACGGAAATTGTTCATCCACGCTCCGCTGCGCTTGGTCGAGCGCGGGAAGTAGTCGCAGAAGAAGATGCCCAGCAGGGAGCCGTCGGCATCGGTGAGCTTCCAGGCTTCGGCGGCATCGTTGTAAAGCTTCACGCCCTCGAGCCTCTCGAAGTTCACGCCATAGAGGATATGGGCGGCCTCGAACACGCCTTTCTGGACGTTCTTCATCTCGAAGTAAGGCTTGGTGAGCTCCTCGTCAAGGTCATACTTGGCCTTGCGCACCTTCTCGGCATAATACCACCAGTCCCATGGCTTGATCTTCGTCCCGGCGGGAAGCAGCCCGGCCTTGATGTCCTGGTTCATGACCTCCTGCATCTCGGCCACTTCCTCCTTGGCCTTCGCGACGGCGGCCTTCATGATGCCGTCGAGGAAGGCGTCCACGGTCTCGGGGTCGTGTGCCATCTTGGGCTCGAGGATGAAGGCGGCGGGATTGTCGTAGCCCATCAGCTTCGCCTTCTCGATGCGCAGGCGCATCACGTCGAGCACGAGCCGGCGGTTGTCGTTCTCATTGCCGTTGTGGCCGCGGGAAGAGTACGCCTTGAACATTTCCTCGCGCAGCGAGCGGTCCTCGGTGGTGGTCATCGCAGTGGGATAGGCCGACACGGAAATGCCGAAACGCTCCTTGAAGGCATTGTTTTCGGCGAGGTTGTTGTTGCCGAGCTTGTTGGTCTTGGCGGACATCTCGGTATTGATCTCGCGCAGGCGGGCCTGCTTGGCCTCGTCGAGGCCGATGCCGTTGCGCTCGAACGCCTCATAAGTCTTCTTGAGGACCATCTGCTGCTCGCGCGTAAGGCGGCTCTGGTCGGCGTTGTACACCGCGGCCACCTTCTTGTAGAGGTCCTTGTTCATGTAAATGTTGTCGCTGTGCTCGGAGACGAGCGGGGTGATCTCCTCCTCGATGGCCATGAGCTCGGGGCAGTTCTCGGTCTCGCTGACGTTGTAGAAAACTCCCTGGACCTTGCTCAGGATGCTGCCGGAGAGCTCCAGCGCACCGATGACGTTGTCGAAGGTGGGGGCGTCGGGATTGGCGATGATCGCTTCGATCTCCTTCTGCTGCTGTTCGATACCGGCCTTGAAAGCGGGGACGTAGTCAGCATATTCGATCCTGTCGAAAGGCGGGATTCCGTAAGGGGTGTCCCAGTCCTCGAGGAAAGGGTTCACGCGGGTATTGCCCGTACATGCTGTAAGAAGGGTCATGAGGGTAAGGCCGGCGATACCGGCCGCTTTGTTCAAATGGTTCATATATAAAGGTTTGATTAATTCCACCAGGATCCCGGAGCCTGGGACTTGACCTTGCGGGCGTTTTCGGGGCCGACCTTGTCGGCAAGGTAGACGAAGAAATCCATTCCGGTCTTTTCCTCCAGCTCGTTGACGGACATGATATAGTTCATGAACGAATCGGAAGGGATGGAAGGGTCGTGGGGGAAATAGAAGCCGCAGGCGATGTATTCCCCGTCCGGCGCCCCCTTCTTGTAACGGAGGAGGGCCTTGTAGTAGCCGTCCGGCACCTTGACCTTATGGTTCATCTTGTCCGGGATGGCAGTGGAAGTGGCCTTGACCACGCATCCGGTCACCACGTAGAGGGTGTCGCAGGCCTTTGCATAGGTGCGGACCTTGCTCTCGAGCTTTTCCCAGACCCCGCCGTTGAAGTTAGGCTCCTGCGGCGTCATGTTGGTGGCGTAGAAGGTCGAGACGTTGGCGGGGCGGTCAAGCCTGTCTGCGGAAGGGATCTGATGCCCCCGGGAATGGCCCGTGCCGTACGCGGAAGTGATGATGTTCTGCTGGTATGCCATGGGGACTAGGGGGTCGTAACCCCATGCGTCCGACCTGGAACCGTTGCCTATAAGCCCTCTGTTAAGGGGATAGGCCACCCAGGACGAGACGAAGGATGCGTAGTCGTAATCGAAGGACCAGTTGCGCATCGCTCCGCTCTTCGCGAAATAATCGCCGCCCTCCATGTCGTGGGCGAACCATTCCTTGCCGTCCCCCTTCTTCGTGGCGGGGAGTTCCAGCCAGTGCGGCGTCGCGACGTCCATGCCGTAGCCGTATGTCGGCTCCGGTTCGGGATCGTCGGGTTTGACCTTCTCATTGCAGCCGGCCAGCGCGAAGGCTGCGAAAAGGATGGGTATGAAGCGTTTGATGTCCATATTCATTCGTATTATTCCAGTTACATGCTATCAAAGTGATAAAGGTACGGAATTATTCTGAAAGAAGATGAACGTCCAGGGACATTTTCAAAGGAAAATAATGGTTATATTTGTGAAAATCTTTAACCTGACCGCATAATGGAATCCATCAAGCACATCATCCTTACTTGCGCTCTGCTCCTTGCCGCTACGGCAGGCTTTTCCCAGCAGCGCACCCCCGACAAGCCTCTTCCCAAATGGGAGGGTCTCGCAGATACGCCCCAGATGGGCTGGAGCTCCTGGAACAAGTTCCAGACCGAGATAAACGAAGTCCTGATCAAGGACATAGCGGACAAGATGGTCGAATACGGCCTCGTCGACGCCGGGTATGTATACCTCAACCTCGACGACGGCTGGCACGGCGAGCGCGACGACCAGGGATTCATCCACGAAGACCTGGAGAAATTCCCCTCCGGTATGAAAGCCCTTGCGGACTACCTCCACGCCAGGGGCCTAAAGCTCGGCATCTACAGCGACGCCGGTACCAATACCTGCGCCTGCTACGCGGGCAGCCTGGGCCACGAATACCAGGATGCCTTCATGTACGCCCAGTGGGGCGTCGATTATCTGAAATACGACTGGTGCTACACCACCAACGTCAACCCCAAAGGCGCATATTCCCTGATGCGCAACGCCCTGCGCAAGGCCGGCCGCCCCATCCTCTTCAGCATGTGCGAATGGGGCAGTTCAAAGCCGTGGGAATGGGCGGCGGACGTGGGTCACTCCTGGCGCACCACGGGAGACATCGGCGTAAGCTTCATGCCCATCCCCGTCCGCTATGACGAGAATGGCCGCAGGATGTGGAAGGCCCTGGGCGTCATGGAGATAGTCGAGATGAACGAGCCCCTGCGCGAGTATGCCGGACCGGGCCACTGGAACGATCCCGACATGCTCGAAGTCGGCAACGGCATGAGCGCCGCGGAGGACCGCGCGCATTTCACCCTTTGGTGCATGATGGCCGCTCCGCTCATCCTCGGAAACGATATCACCAACATGACTACGGAGACCCTCGCCACCATCACCAACCGCGAGATGATCGCAGTCGACCAGGACCCCCTCGGCATCCAGGGCCTCCGGCTGAAGAAGGACGGCGACCTCCAGTACTGGTTCAAGCCCCTCGAGGGCGGTGACTGGGCATTCTGCCTCCTCAATACCGGCGACGCCGAGGTGACGGTGCCCGTCGACTGGACCGCCATCGAGGTGAACGACGGGTTCAGCGGACGCGCGACTTCCTTCGCGACCGTCAATTATACCGTCAAGGACATCTGGAACGCATCCGCGAAACCCTTCACCACCCTCGTCAAGGGCAAGGGCAAGCAAAGGGGCCAGATGGTCCCCGCCACGGCCCAGGTCACCGTGGGCTCCCACGATGTCGCGGCATTCAGGCTCACACCGGCCAAATAATCCCACAGATCACATATCATCATGAAAAGAATCATCCTCTGCCTTGTCTCCGCACTCGCCCTGTTCGGGTGCGCGAAGGAAGCCCCGGTACCTGTCCTGACCGTAGAAGGCGGCCAGATCCAGGGCGTAAAAGCCGAAAAGAAAGGGGTTTATGTCTACAAGGGCATCCCCTATGCCGCCCCGCCGATCGGAGCCCTGCGCTGGAAAGCGCCCCAGCCCGTAGTCCCCTGGGAGGGCGTCCGCATGTGCGACCATTTCGGACATCCTTCGTTCCAGGTGACCCACTACCCCGGCGGATACACCGACGAATGGGGCTACGGTGAGGAGCCCGCATACAGCGAGGACTGCCTCTACCTCAACGTATACACCACGGCGCCGGGGCAGCCTGGCAAGAAGCTGCCGGTGGCGATGTGGATCCACGGAGGCGGCCTGCGCGAGGGCTGGGCCTTCGAACCTGAGTTCGACGGCGAGGAGTTCGCGGCCAAGGACGTGGTCCTCGTGTCCATCAACTACCGCCTCGGAATGTTCGGCTTCATGTCGCATCCCGACCTCATCGCCGAGGATCCGAACGGCTCCTCCGGCAACTACGGCATCATGGACCAGGTCCAGGCGCTCAAATGGATCAAGGCCAACATCGCCCAGTTTGGCGGCGACCCGGACAACGTGATGATCTTCGGACAGAGCGGCGGCGGGCGCAGCACGCGCACGCTCAGCGAGTCCCCGATCGCCCGCGGCCTTTTCAACAAGGCCGTGATAATGAGCGCCCAGGGCTTCGCGATGCCCATGCCCGCCATCCCGGGCATGCCTGCCCGCCAGGCGGCACCGGCGCAGACCCTCGAGCAGCAGGCTCAGTACTACAAAGAGATCATGGACTGGGCAAAGCTTGACGATCTCGACAAGATGAGGGCAGCCTCCACGGAGGAGATCTTCAGCATAGTCAACATCTACAACCGCGTCAACGGAGTCCGCGGAGGCATGGGAATGTTCGCCCCCATCATCGACGGATACGTCTGCAAGCAGGATTTCGACACCGCGGCCAAGGAAGGCAACCTCGCCAATGTACCTTACATGATAGGCTGCACCCTGAACGACGCGGGGAACATGCCTCCGGGCATCATCGAGTTCTGCAAGGACAGGGAGCAGAAGGGCAACAAGGCCTATGCATACCAGTTCGCCCGCCCGCTGCCCGACGACGGCAAGCATCCCGAGATCACCGGCCGCCTTCGCGGTGCCTTCCACTCTTCCGACCTCTGGTTCGTGTTCAAGTCCCTCGGCCACTGCTGGAGGCCCTGGACGCAGGGAGACTGGGACCTCTCGGAGAAGATGCTGACCGCGTGGACCAATTTTGCCAAGTATTCCGACCCCAAGGGCGACTGGAAGCCCTGCACGGCCGCGGATCCCGGCTTCATGGTCTTCCGTCTGGACGAGAATGACAACGAGGCCTCCTTCTTCGGAGAGCCGCTGAGCGCCACTCCGGCAAGGCCATGAGGGCGCTGAGACTTCTGTGCACGGCGGCCGCCCTGGCGGCCGTCTGCGCCTGCGGCCCTTCCGATCCGCTCGTGGTCCGGACGCAGTCCGGCCTCGTGCGCGGCATCGAGGAGGAAGGGACGCTGGCCTTCAAGGGCATCCCCTACGCCCGCGTGGAGCGTTTCATGCCCCCGCTGCCGGTCGGGAAATGGGACACCGTGATGGTATGTGACCATTTCGGACCTCAGGTGATGCAGGGCAACGGCCGGCGTGAAATGCCGGAGGACGTGATGTCCGAGAAGAATTCCTGCGTACTCAACGTCTGGACGACTGACACGAAGGCGTGCAAGCCCGTCATGCTGTGGATCCACGGCGGAGGCTTCGACTCCGGCTCGGCCGCCGGCAATCCCGGCTGGGGCCTTGCGAAGCAGGACGTGGTCGTAGTAAGCCTGAACCACCGTCTCAATATCCTGGGATTCCTGGACCTCTCCACCTTCGGCGGGAAGTACAGGCATTCCGGCATGGTCGGCATGCTCGACATCGTACAGGCCCTGGAGTGGATACGCGACAATATCAGGGCCTTCGGCGGTGACCCGTCAAACGTCACCGTCTTCGGTGAGTCCGGAGGCGGCGGCAAGGTAGGCACGCTGATGTGCATGCCTGCGGCCAAGGGCCTCTTCCACAAGGCCATCATAATGAGCGGCACCATCCTCAACGTCAATACCAAGGCTATGGCCGAGGAGCTCGGACGCGCCGTGGTCGAGCAGCTGGGCCTCGGGCCCGATGAACTCGACCGGCTGGCGGACGTGCCTTACGGCGACCTCGTCGCGGCCGGCCAGCGGGCGATGGCCGCCAGCATCGGCACCCGGGCACCGGGTACGCCGATGATGTGGGGCTTCGGCCCGGCGCCGGACGGCGAAGACCTGCTCCGGCAGCCCTTCCAGCCCGGCTTCGCGGACATCTCCTCGGACGTCCCGCTGATGATAGGCACTACCTTCAACGAGCTCCAGAGGCGCGTCTACGGCACCCCGATGACCCTCGACGAGGCGAAGGAGCAGCTGAAGCCGACCTTCGGCGACAGGGTGGACGAGTACGTGGCGGCATTTGCGGAAGCATGGCCTGACTACACCCCGCAGGACCTCCTTTCCATCGACATGATGTTCAGGCCCAAGACCCTCATCACGGCCGATGCGGTGGCGACCGCGAGGAAGGCCCCGACCTATATGTACATGTTCACCTGGAAGTCCCCCGCGGACCAGGGCTCAGTGCACGGCTACGAGCTGAACTTCTGCTTCAACACCCCGAACCTCCACGGCCGGGTGCTTCCCGAAGTGACGGACGCTGACTGGCAGCTCGCGGAGAACATGAGCCGCAGCTGGGCCAATTTCGCCATCACCGGCGATCCCGGCGTCGAAGGCCTTCCTGAGTGGAGGCCTTACACCCCGGAGAACGGCGAATGCTTCATCTTCGACCACGAGTGCAAAGTCAGGAACGACTTCGACAGGCCGCTGCAGCAGATCCTCAACGACTGCTGCTTCAGGCAGCTCGACGAATTCAAACGGACCCACGGGACAGACTGATCCCCGTCCGGACTGACAGGAACCACACCGTTCAAGGTGTGGTTTCTGCTTTTCAAGGCAGTATTTATCAGCATCTTTCGTAATAATGGAAACTTGTTGTATCTTTGCTCGCCATGAAAAAAACGAACAGACTTCTAATGGCCATATGCCTGCTGATGCCGTGCACCCTGGCCATGCCACAGACCCCACCTGAACTCAAGGCATTCCAGGATGCCGCAGGCAACGGTTCCGTATTGTTCCGCGGGAAGCAGGCGACCATATACGAGCGTGCCGCCAACGGCAATCCCTACTGGGCTTCCACCGCTTTCTCTCCCGGACAGATCACCTATGAAGGCAACTTCTATGACGATGTCTTCGTGAACATCGATGCCGTCGAAGGCCTGGCGCTTGTCCGCAAGGGGGACAATCCAGTCGCAGTGGCTCTCCGGCCCGAAACCGTGGGCAGCATCGTGACCGACGGCAGGCAGTTCGTGGGCATAGGGGAAGGACAGGGGCTTCCCAGGGGATTCTACGAAGTCTTCGGCGACGGTCCGGAGAAGGTCTACAAGCACGTGGAAAAGAGGCTGCTTACCAGCTCACAGAGCATGAACGGGGACCCCATAGGCTATTACGACCCGTCATACAATCCTTACCTCAACAGCTACTTCGCCATCACCAAGACATACTATTTCGTGGACGGTGAAGGTCACGTCAGCCGCTTCCGCAGCAAGAGGAATCTCCTCAGGAAGTTCCCCGAACGGCGCAAGGAGATACGCAAGGCCATCTCCGCAGCCGGACTCGACATGCCGGGAGTCGATCTCGATACCTATTGCAAGGAACTGCTAAGAATAGCCGCTAGATGAAAAGGACATTACTGACCATCATTGCGGTCCTTGCCCTCGGATCCGCCGCGGCCGTCGCACAGGAGACGCTGGAAATAAGGAGGGTCGGGCTCGACTCGCTGGTGCATTTCCTCCGCAGGGAGTTCAATCCCGAGATATACTTCATTTTGGACGAGAAGGAGCAGTCCACCTTCACGGTCAGCGCCCCGCGGGACAGCTTCCTTGACAGCGCTTTCGGACAGATGCGCGAAAAGGGGTACGTCATAAGCTCTTATGGGAACGCATATTTCATCCTCAACAGCAAGACCGTATTCACGTCGCTGCCTGCGGGCTATTTCGACGACGGCTCCCGCAGCAGGGACGACAGCGGTATGGAACGTTTCCTCGCCGAGCAGAACACAGTGGTCACCTTCGCCAACAAGACCTATGAGATAGGCGACCCGGGAGCCGGACGCCGCGGGAAAGTGTACCTCAGCGGACACGTCCGCGACGTGTCCAGCGGGGAGCCCCTTACCGGCGTTTCCGTATATGACACCGGAAGCGGGGCCTATACCGTCACCGATGCAGACGGCTTCTACCGCATCGCCCTGCCGGTCGGAGAAGGGCAGCTGAGCCTGAGCGGCTATTCCCTCGACGACATGCACCTCAATATCAAGCTGTTCGATGACGGCACCCTCGATGTCGTGATGAAGGAGAAGGTGACTGCCCTGTCCGGAGCCATCATCTCCGCCGACGCCGTCTCCTACCACCGCGACACCAAGATAGGACTTGAAAGGATGCGTATCGACATAGTTTCCAAGATACCTTCAGCGTTCGGCGAAGGCGATATCATCAAGGCCGTACTCACGCTCCCGGGAGTGAAATCCGTGGGCGAGGCGTCCAGCGGCTTCAACGTACGCGGCGGCTCCACGGACCAGAACCTCATACTGTTCAACGACGGCATCCTTTACAATCCCACACACTTGTTCGGCATTTTCTCGGCCTTCAACCCCGACGTCATCAGCGAGGTGGAACTGTACAAAAGCTCCATTCCCGTTGAGTTCGGCGGGCGCATCTCATCCGTCCTGGACGTCCGGGGACGCGAAGGCAACTCGAACAGAATCACCGGTTCATTGGGCGTCGGCCTGCTGACCAGCCGCCTGCATCTTGAAGGACCCATTTCCAAAGGAAAGACCACTTTCATCCTGGGAGGCAGGACCACTTATTCCAACTGGCTGCTGAACCTCATGCCGGCCAACAGCAACTACCACGGAGGAACAGCGAACTTCAGCGACGTGAACGCAAGCCTCACCCACAAGGTGAACGAAAACAATACCGTCCAGGCATATGCCTATTGGTCCAGGGACGGATTCTCCTTCAGCCGCGACACCTCCTTCCGCTACTCCAACCTTGACGTTTCGCTGAAATGGAGGAGCCGCGTCAGCAACCGCATGAACCTCGTAGCCTCGGCGGGATACGACCAATACGGGGCGCAGTTCGACAACGATTTCAACGAAATGTCCGGATACCGGATCGGAGTGGCCATCAGGCAGGGATTCGCCAAGGCGACGTTCCATTATGCGGCCGGAAGCGCGCATGACTTCACGTACGGTGCGTCTGCCATCTGGTACGACCTGATGCCCGGAGAGCTCTCCCCCCTTCACGGAAGCACCCTGGTGGATGGACGGAAGCTTGATACACAAAACGCCCTGGAGCCGGCCGTATACTTCGGCGACACATGGACGGTCACGCCGTCGCTGATGCTCGAAGGCGGCCTGCGCGTCAGCGGCCTGGCCGCTTTCAGCCCGGCCAAGTTCTACGCGAACCCCGAGCTCAGGATTTCGGGCAAGTATTCCTTCAGGGACAACCTTTCGCTGAAGGCCGGCTTCAACACGATGAGCCAGTACATCCACCTCATCTCGAACACTTCCTCCATCTCGCCCATCGACAGCTGGCAGCTGAGCAATGCACAGATACGTCCACAGACCGGCTGGCAGGCAGCGTCCGGCCTGTACTGGACGATAGGCGGGGGACAGGCCGACCTCTCGCTGGAGGCATATTACAAGCGTACGTCGCATTACCTGGACTACAAGTCCGGAGCTACGCTGATGATGAACGAGCACCTGGCCGATGACCTCGTGGAGACATACGGAAAGGCTTACGGCGTGGAAGTGATGGCCAAGAGGACGTCCGGCAAGCTGACCGGATGGATATCCTACTCCTACGCCCGCTCTATGCTGCGCGAGATGTACGACCGGGGCGTGGAAACCATCAACGGCGGGGCCTGGTACAATGCCCCGCACGACAAGCCGCACGAGGCCAAGATGGTCGCCAACTACAAGTTCACGCACCGGTACTCCCTGTCCGTCAACCTCGATTATGCCACCGGAAGGCCGGTCACTCTGCCTGTCGGAGTATACCGCTACGGCGGAGGCTGGCGCCTGGCATACTCCGAACGCAACAGTTACAGGATTCCGGACTATTTCAGGCTGGACCTCGCAGTCAACATCGAGCCGGGCCATTACCTCAGACAGCTCACGCACATGTCCTGGACGGTCGGAGTCTATAATGTCACCGGCAGGAAGAACGCCTACTCCGTGTTTTTCTCCACCAACGAAGGACGCGGCGTTTCCGGCAGGATGCTGTCGGTCTTCGCCACTCCGATCCCCTACATCAACCTCAACCTTAAATTCTGACGGCCATGAGACTTCTTAAGCTTTCAATTGCCCTTTCAGCGATGGTTCTGGCCGCGGCCGGATGCGTCTATCCTTTCGACCCCGTCATAGAGAACACTGACGGCAGGCTCGTGGTGGAAGGGGACATCCATGTCGGAAGCGTCTCAGATTTCACCTTCTCGCGAGTATATCCAATTTATAGTGAAGATATTACCGTATCGGCTCCGATAGTCAGTGGCTATATCGAGGGCGAAGACGGGACCAGGCTGGAGTCCACTCCCGTTCCTCCTGACGAATATGGTCATGGAAAGGAATACGGCAGTTATTCCCTGCGTTTCGACACCACGGACCTGACGTCCGGACAGAAATACCGCCTCCACTTCGAAGAACAGTCATCGGGGACCGTCTATGAGTCAGACTGGATCGGGGTCTGCCCCCCTCCGGTGATCGACGACCTCAGCTACATCCTGAACGAGGAGCGCGGGGAAATGAACGTGGCTCTGAGCATGCACTGCAACGGACGGAGCCATTTCCGCTGGCACTACGACGAAGAATGGGAATACCACGCCAGGGACTGGGCAAGGCACTACTACGACCCGGAATCCGATACGGTCAAGGAGTACGAGGACGGAGTGAACACCTTCTATTGCTGGAGTTCATTCCAGTCCCCGGAGATCAAGATATTCTCCACCGCCGACCAGGTGGACGACCGCTTCGTCGACCTGGAGTTCCATCGCATACAGCGCACCGAACAGCGCATCATGGTCCTGTACCACATCACGGTCTATCTGGAGGCGCTTGACGAGGAAGCGTACAAGTACTGGAACAATATCCGGCAGAACTCCTCTAACCAGGGGACCATCTTCTCCCCCACCCCCAGCCAGATGCAGGGCAACATACACTGTATCAGCAATCCCTCCGTACAGGTAATCGGATACGTAAGCGCTGCAGAGCAGTGCGTGGCGGACATGTATTATGACAACGCGGTAGAGAAATTCTACAAGAGCCCATACACGACTCCGATAATCGAGGAAGAGGTGGAGCCCGTCGATTTCTATGAGTATTACCGGCGCGGATATGCCGTATACTATATCGTCGAGGACATAGGAAGTCCGACTGTCTATGTATGGACGTCTGAATCCTGCGTGGACTGCCGCAAGGGAGGCGGCACGAAGAACAAGCCTTCATACTGGCCGAACAACCACATTTAAGGAACTGAAGATGAAAAGGATATTGATACTCGTCCTGTTTACGCTGTCCGCCGCCCTTTACGGGCAGACCCGGATACGCGAACGCGTCTATGTCTCGACCGACCGCGAGGTATACGTCGCCGGTGACGCAGTGTGGCTGTCGGCCTTCTGCGTCGATGCCGCGACCGGGCGGCTGTCCGCTTTCAGCAAGACGGCCTATGTGGAGGTCCACTCCGCCTCCGGAATGGTCCAGACCTCCAAGATTGCCCTTGACGGAGGACGTGGTGGCGGAAGGCTGACGCTTCCGAACACCCTCCCTACCGGCAATTACAAGCTCATCGCCTATACGGCACTCGGGGCCTCGGAAGAAGGTTTCGACGCTTCCGTCGGGGCAAGGACGCTGTCTGTGTTCAACACCCTCAGCAACGAACGGGCAGAAGGTGGCGTGGAAGTGGTCAAGGAGGCGCCGGCAGCCGCAGCTACACCGCAGACAGGCACCCTCGCCGTGCAGGCATCTGACGGCCGTATCTCGGTATCCAACAACGGGTCCGAGCCGGTGGCTTTCAGTCTCAGCGTGAGACACGACGACGGGATCCCCGCGCCGCGGGGCACGCGCATCTCCGACTTTGTCGGAGCGATGCGCGCCCTGCCCGCCCCGCGCGGATTCGACCCTGCGGTCGTCCCCGAATATGAAGGGGAAATCATCCGCGCCCGCGTGACAGGTACTGATGCGGACGGCATCAAGGCCGTCCAGGACAAGTTCGCCTTCATCTCCTCACCCGGTGAAGGAAGCGACATCTACACGGCTTCAATCGGCGAAGGAGGATATGTAACTTTCTTTACCTCAAACATCTATGGAGAGCAGGAGATGTTCCTGGAGATCGAGGACCCGGACCCGGACAACATATGCCACCTCGAAATCATAAGCCCGTTCCTCAATCTTGATCCGGGCGAAATACCGGCACTTGCACTGTGCAGCGACTACGGGAAAGCTCTCGAACTCCGCGGCCTGGGAATGCAGCTGGAAAGGAATTTCAACGCCGATACGCTGTATTCTGCGATTCCGGTTAAGGAATACACCACCTTCGACATTCAGTCCAGGAAGAGCTACGTCCTGGACGACTATACCCGTTTCCCGGTGATGGAGGAGCTTTTCATCGAGTTCATTCCCGAGATCCGCACCAGGCAGAACGGAAAGCGCAGGGAGATACAGGTCCTGGCGGCAGACTCGCGCGGCGACTATCGTTTCATGCGCGGGGAAGCGCTCGTCCTCCTGGACGGAGTCCCCGTCATCGACCATGAAAGGATCCTCGCCTACGACCCGCTCCTGGTGAAGCGCATCGACATCTATCCAGATTCCTATTTCATCGGCATAAGGGGATTCTCCGGCATAGTCAACTTCGTGACCTACAAAGGGACGCTCCCGTCGATGTCCTTCGAGGACAACGTCCGCATCGTTGACTTCCAGGGCACTTCATATCCCCTCGCCTACACCTGCGAGGGTGTTGGGAAAGACTATCCAGACTACCGCCAGACCGTATTCTGGCACCCCCTCCTGACCCTCGGACCGGGAGAGAGCCTGGAGGTTGAGTGCAAGATGCCGGTCTATCCGGGTCGCTTCGAGGCTTTCGTCGAGGGCCTTGCAGAAGACGGTTCACCCGTCTCCGCTTCCGCTTCATTCTCCAGATGACCGGAAAAACGCTCAAGTACGTTTTGGGCATTTCGCGGCCATTCCTGCTCCAAAGGCCACATTGCAATGCCGCGTTTGGAGCAAATACCATCACAAAACTGCGATATTGCTCCTGAGGCCATTCGCAAATAAAAAGAGAGCGACCGATAATCGGCCGCTCTCTTAAAATATGCTCAGAAACTACTCGGCAGTGAAGTGCCCGCTCTCCCAGACGCCGATCTGGAGATTGGCGTTGTAGCGGGTCGGGAAGCCGATGAGTGTACCGGTGCCCTCGGGAACGTCGATGGCGTTCTTGACCTGGGCATAGAGCGCGAGCTCGGCGCCGTCCTGGCTGATCTTGCCGTTCCTGTCATTGCTGGAAGCCACGAGCGCGTCGGTGACGGTCACGCCTTCGAGCTTGACCTTGCAGTTCTGGTAACGGAGGTAGCTGGCAAGCAGCTGGGGTACGGTCAGGGTGGTGCAAGGGATCTCGGCACCGTCCTCGACGGTTGCCTCGGAGATATTCCATGCAGTGGCCTCGGCATAGCCGTTATAGAGCTTGGTCTTGCCGGTGACCTTGCCGCTGATCTTCTGGCCGGCGACGAGGCCGTGGTCCCTCAGATAGAGCTGGATGCCTCCGGTGGCGTCCTCGATGAAGGCGTTGCCTCCGTTGACATAGGTCACGACAGCGTTGGTGAAGTTGGCGGTAAACTCGGTCTCGGCAGCGACGGTGGCACCGTTCAACTGTGCGATGTTGGTGATGGCTGCTTCGCCCTCGACGATCTTGAGATTCTTGATCTCCCAGGTGGCGTAATAGTCAGGCGTGGACTTGTAGACGAACTTCAGGATGAGGAGGTTGCCCGCGAACTTCTTGAGGCTGATCTCGCCGGAATCGACGAAGTCCCACTTGTTGCCGGGGGAATAGACAGGGATGAGGATCTCCTGCCAGGACTCACCGTTGTCGATGCTGCCGAAGAGCTTGAGCTCGTCGTTGACATGACCGGCGAAGCGCTGTACGTGCTGGAACGTGAGGACTGCGGAGGACACTCCGGAAAGGTCGATGTTCGGGCTGATGAGTTCGGCCTGGGAATCGCCCTTCTTGGTGGAAGTGGCTTTCATTCCGTACTTGGAATCCTGGGTCCAGATGCTGGCGACACCGTCCATGGGGACGACGTCGACGGTCTCCCAAGCGCCCTTTCCGTCAAGGAAGGTCTGCTCGAAAGGAAGAGTGAATGCAGCGAAGCCGGGAGCCTGGTTCACGGTGACGGTGACCTTGGAGGAATCCTTGCCCTTGGAGGAAGCGAGGGTGATGACACCGGTGCGGGCATCGGCGGCGTTGGCGGCGACATGGATGTTGACCATGGTGGTATCCTTGACCCTGGTCATGCCGGAGACGTTGAGCCAGTCTGCATCGGAAGAGAACTCGAGGGCGTCGCCGGAGTAGAGTACCTTGGCGACGACGGTGGTCTCATCCTTGCCGACCTCGAACTCGGAAGGAGTCACGGAGACGAGGGACTTCTTGATGGAATACACCCAGGCAGCGTTCTGGTTGGTCTCGGGAGTGCCCTTGTAGCTGGTGAGCTCGCCCACGATGGTGATCTCGTCGCCGATGGCGAACTCGTTGCCCGTGGTGAACTTGCCGTTGTTGAGCCAGTAAGCCCTGTAGACCTCGAACCAGTTGCCGTCGCCGGATCCGTCAGCCTCGTAGGAACCCTTGAAGGTTCCGTCCTCGGACAGATAGAACGTGGCGTTGCCATAGCTGGTGCTGATCTCGTCGATCTTGCAGACGATACCCCTGACGTAGTGCTCGCCGGCATAATCTCCGGACCTGATCAAGGCGACGACCTCGGGAACCGTGAGGATCTTGGGCTCGCCCTTGACGGCGTACTGGATGATATTGACGAACTGGGTCTGGTTGCCGCACTTGATCTTCACCTCGGCGTTGTTCGTCGCCTTGGTGCCGCCTGCGGAGAAGGTGATCTGGGAAGAACCGGCATTGCCGGACATGGGTGAGACGGTGAGCCAGGCGGGAACCGAAGAAGGATCTACCTGCCAGCCCTCCGTGGCATTGACGGTCGTGGAGGCGGACCCGCCGTTGACGTCAATCGCGAGATAGGACTCTGAAACCTGGATCTCGGAAAGTGTGCTCAACTCCTCCTGGACGCAGCCGACTGCGAGGGAGAGGAACAACGCTGCGATTATATATCTGAATTTCATATTCGTAAGGCTTCTAGCTTAGTTGAACATATACTTGATACCGACGGAAGCATACCAGCACTGGCCGATGGCGGTATTGTACATCCAGGTCTGGGTGTTGCCATTGACAGCAGCGGGAGTGGAGAAGGTAGGATAACCCTGGGCGTCGATACCCTCGTACTGGAGGATGCGGCCGGAGTTGAGATCGGGATTCATGTACTTGCTGACACCCCAGCTGGAGTTGAAGAGGTTGAGCAGGTTCTTGACATCGAGGCTGAGCTGGCGGGCTTTGGTGCTGTTGCCGACCTTGACCACGAAATCATGCTTGTAGCTGAAATCAAGCCTGTGTACCCAGGGATTGTACACGGAGTAACCCTCGGCATACTGTCCCTTGTGGGAGCAGAGATAAGCATCGTTGTTCACGAAGGCCATGAAGCGGTCGGCATCGTCCTGGGAGACGAAGCGGAACTCGCGGGAGTTGACCTGCTCCTCGGTGGGGATGTAGAGGGAATCGTACTTGTAGTTGTCGCCGTTCATGTCGTTGGTGAGCATGTACGAGTAGTTGTAACCGCCCCTCCAGGTCTCATAGATGAAGCCGTAGTGGTTGTGGCTCTTGTCATTGTGGGTGAGGGAGACCACGACACGGTCGGGAGTGTTGTTCTGGGCAAGGTGCAGGGTCGTATAGTTGGGACCTGCGACAGTGGGAACATAGTTGAAGATCGAAGCAGGGTCGGAACCGGGCAGGGAGGTGAGCTCCTTGTTGACGGTGTGGGTGTAGGCGGCCATGATGCTGAGACCCTCGACGGGAGCCATGTTCACGGTGATGTTGCCGGCATAGGTGTAACCGAGATGGGTGTTGGTCAGCACGTATGCAGGGGACTTGGTGTACGTGTAGTTGGTCGGATAGACCGGGCGGGAATCAGCTCCCTTGAAGCGTGCGAAGCCGTCGACCGGGATCATGTTCCAGTCCTCCATGGTGGAGGCGTTGATGTTCTGGTTGAAGATACCCTCGAGCGTGACGGTGAACGGGAAGGAGGTAGGGAACGCGTAGTCGAGGGCCAGGGAGGTCTTCCAGACCTGAGGCATCCTGAACTTGGGATCCACTGCGGCGAGCTTGGAAGGGATCTTGCCGTCTTCGGCGGAAATCTCCTTCGGGAAACCGAGGCTGTACCACTTCTCCCTCATCTGCTCGCGGTCGATGATGAGGTCGCCCTTGAACTGCTCGAGGAGCGGGTCGGCGGTGGCGACACCATCCTTGTACTTGGTAGTGATGATACCTGCGTACTGGTTCATCGAGGAGTTGGAAGGCATGTTGGTGAGGAAGACGAGCGGAACGTGGCCCACGAAGAAGCCGGTACCGCCGCGGAACTTGAGGCTCTTGTCACCGAACACATCCCAGGTGAAACCTACGCGGGGGGAGACGATCGGAGTGGCGACGGGCCACTTGCCGGTGTCGATATGGCGGATATTGCCCTGGGCATCGGGATACTCGAGTTCATAGACAGCCTTGTTGGTGATGATGTTGCTGTTGTCGAAGATATAGGAATCGAGACGGACGCCGGCGGTGAGCTTGAAGCGGTCGGTGACATCCCAGTCGTCCTGGACATAGGCGCTGACCTTGTGGTAGGTGACGCGGCTGGCAGGATTGTCACGCATCAGGTTCTCATAACCATAGGTGAAGTTGACGGTCTCGGGGGTGGCTCCGTTGAGGAAGTCGTCGAGGGAGTTGTAACGGTAGTAGCCGGTACCGTTCCTGAGGTAGGCGTTGTCAGCCATCTGGTACTCGTATGCGAGACCGGTCATGAACTTGTGGTTGCCGGAGTAGATGGTCAGGTCGTCCTTGACGTTGATGACGTTGTTGTGGTAGCCGTTCTGCCAGGTGAAGAGTTCATAACCCAGGGACATGTACGGAGTGATGGTACCGGTACCGTCGAGGATGTCGATGAACGGGAAGTAGGCGGAAGGGGTGCCGCGGGAGGTGTCAAGCTTGGAATAGGTCGCCAGGAACTGGTTCACCATATTGTCGGAGAACCTGCTGTTGAGGTCGAGCGAGAAGCCCTGGGCGAGGTTGTTGGAAGTATAGAAGGCGTTTGAGAAAGCCATCGAATACTGCGACAAACGGGCAAAGGTGGTACGCTGTCCGCAGTCCGAGGACGAAGCATTGGTACCGACGCACTCCTTGGAGATGGTGTAGTTGTAACGGAATGCGAGGTGATGGTTGTCGTTAATGTTCCAGTCGATGCGGGCAAGGGCCTTCATGTTGGACTCGTTTCCGCTGAAATCGGTGTAGGAACCGACGTCATAACCGTACTTCTGCATCACGAAATCCTTGACCTTCTGCATGTCGGACACGGTGGTGCGGGAGATGTAGAGGGCGGGATTTGCAACTCCGTTGGTGGAAGGCTGCCAGCGCGAGGTCTCCTCCGGATGGGGGATGTACTCGAAGTTGACGAAGTAGAACAGCTTGTTCTTGATGATGGGGCCGCCGAGGGTCATACCGTAAGTGGTGGTGCGCTCGGGATCACGGGTACCGAGCTCGAGGCCGTCGACGGTGTTGCCGCGCATGAACTCGTTCCTGTGATAGGCATAAGCGGTGCCCTTGACGGTGTTGGTACCGGACTTGGTGATGGCGTTGACACCGCCGCCGATGAAGTTGGTCTGGCGGACGTCATAAGGGGAGATGACGACCTGCATCTCCTCGATGGCATCCAGGGAGACGGGATTGCCGCCGCCGGGGAGGCTTCCGGAGAGACCGAAGTTGTTGTTGAAGTTACCTCCGTCGATCGTGAAGTTGGAGGTACGGTCGTCGGCGCCCATGAAGGTCATGCCGTTACCTCCGTAAGGCGAGAGCCTGGTCACGTCGGTGAGGTTGCGGCTGACGGTCGGGAGGGAAACGATCATGCTGTTGTTGATGTTCGTGGCCGCACCGGTCTTCTCGGTGGTGAACTTGGAAGATGCGGTGGAAATGATGATGGCCTCGGAGAGCATCTGGTTGTCGTCCGGCATCTCGGCATTGAGCGAATAGGCTTCACCGAGAAGGAGGGTGATGTCGGTGTAGGTAACCGTCTGGTATCCGAGACAGCTTACCTCCACGGAGTAAGGACCGCCGGAGCGCATACCGTTGATGGCGAAGCGGCCTTCCGCGTTGGCGACAGCGTAATACTGGGTACCGGAAGGAGTGTGAACGGCAATGACTGCTGCGCCGACGACGGGCTCGCCGGTGCTGTCGGAGACCTTGCCATTAAGAGAGGAGGTGGTAACCTGGGCGAATGCCGAAATCCCCACCAGCATGACCGCGACGGCGGTCAGAATTCTTTTGAATGCCTGGTACATAATTGTTTATGAAAAAATAAAAAAATCACTCTTGCAATAAAGCACAAATTTACGCGTTTTTTCCGAACAATCCTTGAAATAAATGATATTTCGGCGTAACTTTGCATACCGAATTGTGGAGAGATTTGATTGCTTGCAACCACACTAAAAAATGCTAAAATTTATCATAGCTTCGTTTAGTGACTCTCCGCGTATTGTTTTACGTTGGAGTTTTTTTATTATGAAGAATTACCTTTTTACTTCCGAATCCGTTTCGGAAGGCCATCCTGACAAGGTTGCCGACCAGATTTCGGACGCCATCCTGGACGAATTCCTCCGCCAGGACGAGCACGCCAAGGTGGCATGCGAGACCTTCTGCAGCCGCGGCCTGGTGGTCGTTGGCGGCGAGGTCCGCTCCGAGGACGCTTATGTCGATATCCAGAAGACGGCCCGCGCGGTCATCGACCGCATCGGCTACAACAGGGCCGAGCTGATGTTCAGCAGCCAGGGCTGCGGACTCCTCTCCTCCATCCACGAGCAGAGCGTGGACATCAGGCGCGGCGTAGTCCGCGGGACGCCCGAGGAGCAGGGAGCCGGAGACCAGGGCATGATGTTCGGCTACGCCTGCCGCGACACCGAGGACTATATGCCCCTGGCACTGGCGCTTTCGCACAAGCTGCTCAGGACCCTGGCCGACATACGCCACAACAGGCCCGGCGTCATGGACTACCTGCGTCCGGATGCCAAGTCGCAGTTCACCATCGAGTACGACGGGGAGACAGGCCGTCCGCTCCGCATCCACACCATAGTCCTTTCCACCCAGCACGACGAGTTCGACACCGTGGAGGCGATGCACGCACGCATCGAAAAGGACGTCCGTGAAATCGTGCTGCCTGCACTCATGGATTCGCTCACCGACAGGACCGCCTCCCTTTTCAAGGGGGATTTCAAGCTCCTGGTCAACCCCACGGGCAATTTCGTGATCGGAGGTCCCGCCGGGGACACCGGACTGACCGGCCGCAAGATCATAGTCGACACATACGGCGGCAAGGGAGCGCACGGCGGCGGCGCCTTCTCGGGCAAGGACCCCTCGAAGGTGGACCGCAGCGCCGCCTACGCCGCGCGCTACATCGCCAAGAACATGGTCGCCGCCGGCGTGGCGGACGAGATGCTGGTACAGCTCGCCTACGCCATAGGCGTGGCGGAGCCGGTCAGCATCTTCGTCAACAGTTACGGCACCGCCAAGGCCGGCCTGAGCGACTCCGAGATTGCCGAAGGCATCGGACGGATCTTCGACCTGCGTCCCGCAGCCATTACCCGCAAGTTCCAGCTGCTCAACCCCATATATGAGGATACCGCCGCGTACGGCCATTTCGGCAAGAAGCCTTTCACCCGCAAGGTAAAGCTCATGCGGGACCTCGGGGACGGCCTCGGCCGCCGCGAGGTGGAGCGCGAGGTCCAGTTCTACGGCTGGGAGAAGCTCGACTCCGTGGACCTCATCCGCGACGCATTCAAACTCAGTTAGCCATGCCGAAAGCAAAAAGCAAGATACAGATCACGAACCGCCGCGCGTCGTACGACTACGAGTTCCTCGAGACGTACGATGCGGGCATAGTGCTCGTAGGCACGGAGATCAAGTCCCTGCGCCTCGGAAAGGCCTCGCTCGCCGATGCCTTCTGCTATTTCGTGAACGGTGAGCTTTATGTCAAGGGGATGAACATCTCCACCTACTTCTGGGGTTCCTGGAACGGCCACGAGCCTGCCCGCGACCGCAAGCTGCTGCTCACCAAGCGTGAGCTCAGGCACTTGCAACAGGCCGTCAAGCAGAAAGGCCTTACCATCGTGGCTGTCCGGGCATATATCGCCGAGAACGGCTACGCAAAGCTCCGCATCGCCCTGGCCAAGGGCAAGAAGGAGTTTGACAAACGCCAGAGCATCAAGGAGAAAGACATACGACGCGAAATGGACCGCGGATAACGCACAAGCCATGCCGAAGAAAAGGATGCCGATCATTGCGGAGCTTCCGGCTCCGGAGACCATAGACGAGGCCGCCCTCGCCGAAGCGCTGCGCGACGGCTCCGTGGACCTCGTCTGCGTGCTCGGCCCGACGGCCTCGGGCAAGACCCGCTACGCGGTGTCGCTTGCCCGCAGGCTCGGCGCCGAGATCATCTCGGCCGACTCCCGGCAGGTTTACCGCGGGATGGACATAGGCACCGGCAAGGACCTCTCGGAGTACGGGGACGTTCCGTACCATCTCATCGACATCCAGCCTGCAGGGGCCAAATACAATGTCTACGAGTACCAGAAGGACTTCGTGAAGGTCTACCAGGACATCCGCAGCCGCGGCCGTGTGCCGCTTCTCTGCGGCGGCACCGGCCTCTACATCGAAGCCGCCACCTGCGGCTACGATTTCGACAGGCGCTATCCCACGGTCAATCCTTCCCTGCTCCCCCGCAACACATATTATATCGGTACGCTCGTGGACCGCGCGACGCGCAATGCGCGCATCGACGCGCGGCTGGACGCCCGCCTGGCGGAAGGCCTCGTGGACGAAGTCCGCGGCCTTCTCGACGGCGGCGTCCCCGCCGACACCCTCATATATTACGGACTGGAATACAAGTTCGTCACCCAGCACATACTCGGCCAGCTCTCCTATGAGGAGATGCGCACCCTGCTGGGCAACGCCATCCACCAGTTCGCCAAGCGCCAGATGACCTGGTTCCGGGGCATGGAACGCGACGGCATCGTCATCCACTGGACAGAAGTCTGAACAACCAATAACCTGATACGATGAAAAGAATACTGACCACACTGACCTTCCTCGTCCTGGCCGCCGCCACCCTGGCCGCCCAGCCGGCCCTCAGGAAGCACGGCGACGCCACCCAGCTGACCGTGAACGGAAAACCGATGCTGCTCCTTGCCGGAGAGCTCGGCAATTCCGCCAGCTCAAGCGAAGCCTATCTGAAAGACGTTTGGCCCGGTCTCAAGGCGCTGAATTACAATACCATACTTGCCGCGGTCACCTGGGAGATGATCGAACCGCAGGAAGGCGTGTTCGACTTTTCCTCCGTCGACCATCTTATCAGGAGCGCCCGCGAGTACGACATGAAACTCGTCCTCCTTTGGTTCGCCAGCTGGAAGAACGCCGCATCGACATACATCCCGACCTGGGTGAAGACCGACTTCAGGCGCTTCCCACGCGCCGAGGAGGCGGGCGGACGTCCCCTCGAGATCCTTTCCACTTTCTCGGACAACAGCATGAAGGCGGACGCGAAGGCCTTCGCCTCGCTCATGCGCCATATCAGGGAAGTCGACGCAGCCCAGCAGACCGTCCTGATGATGCAGGTCGAGAACGAGCCCGGCATCCTTACGACTCCGCGCGACTTCTGCCCTGAGGCCGAGGCCGCATTCAACGGTCCGATTCCCAAGGAGTTGGGGGATTACCTGAAGAAGAACCGCGACAACCTCACTCCGACCCTCGCGAAGGTATGGAAGGAGAATGGAAGCAGGACCTCCGGCACCTGGGAGGAGGTTTTCGGCAAGAGCAGGATAGGAGGCTGGGAGCACACCGGCGAGCGCGACTGGCATGACATGTACTACTACACCGAGGAGCTTTTCATGGGATACTACTACGCGAAGTACATGGGATACATAGCAGCCGAGGGCAAGAAGGAATATGACATCCCTATGTACTGTAACGCCTGGCTCAAGGGCCCCGACTATCCCTGGACGGGAATGCACCCGGGCGGAGGCCCGCTCCCCAGCGTACTGGACATGTACCGATGCGCCGCCCCGGCCATCGACATGCTCTCCCCCGACATCTATATCCCCAACTTCACGGAGATCGTGGAGTGGTACGACCAGCTTGGCAATCCCATATTCATCCCTGAGACCCGCGGCGGAGACCTCGGGGTCAGCCGCCTGCTGTGGGCTCTCGGCGAGCACGGTCTAATCGGCTTCTCGCCGTTCGGCATCGACCGGTCAGCCCGCGGGGCGGACAAGCGCCCCGTCACCGACGCGCTCGCCCTTGCCTACGGCCATCTGAGCGGCATGCAGGACTTCATCCTCGAGCACCAGGGTACCGGTTCCATGCGCGGATTCTTCGTCGATGCGGAGCATCCGGCCTGTTCGTTCGAGATGGGAGAATACATCGTCAACGTCGACCTCGTGATGCCCAGGAACTATGCCACGATGGGCGGGCCTGCACCGACGAATGCCAGACAGGTCGAGCAGTCCGCCAACGGCGGCGGTTTCATAGTCCTTTCCCCCGACGGGGAATATACTGTCACTGCGCAGAACGTCAACGTCCGCTTCGCCCCCAGGGATCCCGGCAAGCTTCCTTATATAGGGATAGCCACCCTCGAGGAGGGTGAATACGTCGACGGCACCTGGGTCAAGGGCCGTACCCTCAACGGCGACGAGATCCACGCCAGCATCTTCACCGGCACGGGACTCAAGATGAACTCCCTCGGAACGCAGAAAGTCACGCTGTACAGGTACGGAAGGCGCTGAAGATTGGACTAAAGCATTGCTTTTTGCACTTTACGGCCTATTATAAGAGGTATCGATTCGCTAACTTTGCAGAAACGATAACCTCTTAACACTTCATACGATGAATAATACCAGCCTTTTCCACAGGATCGGCCTCTGCTGCGCCGCCGCCTGTATGCTCGCCGTAGCCGTACATGCCCAGCAGGCCACGCCCATCCCGCAGTTCGTCAGGCAGGCCGACGGCCAGTTCGCATTCTACGTGGACGGCAAGCCGTTCTTCATGCTCGGAGGCCAGTCCGGCAATTCCAACAACTGGCCGGCCATGCACCCGCAGCTCTTCGAGACGATGGCCGCCATGCATGCCAATACCCTCGAGACACCCATCTACTGGGAGGCGGTGGAACCCGTTGAGGGACAGTACGATTTCAGCTCCGTCAAGGCCATAATCGACGAGGCCCGAGCCCATGACATCCGCCTTGTGCTCCTTTGGTTCGCCACCTGGAAGAACGGAAGCCCGCATTATGTTCCCGAATGGGTGAAGCTCGACTCAAAGAAGTACTACAATGTCGTCGCGAAGGACGGGCGGCCGATCGACTCGCCGTCTCCCCACTGTACCGCTTTGATGGAGAAAGATGCCAAGGCATTCGCCAAATTCATGGAATATCTCAAGGAATATGACCCATGCCATACGGTCATCATGGTCCAGGTCCAGAACGAGCCTGGCACCTGGGACAGCGTACGCGACTATTCCAAGTCCGTCGACAAGCTTTTCAACTCCAAGGTTCCTGATGCGCTGCTCAGGAAGGAGTACCTCGAAGAGCTCGGTGCGCAGGCCGTCAAGGGCACCTGGAGCCAGGTCTTCGGTGAGCGCGCCGACGAGTATTTCCACGCATGGAGCGTAGCCAGCTATATCGAGCATGTCGCTGCAGCCGGCAAGAAAGTCAATCCTCTCCCGATGTATGTCAACGTCGCCCTGCGGGCCCCGTTCGGCAATCCTCCCGCCACCCAGTATGAGAGCGGCGGTGCCACGGACAACGTCATCTGCATCTACAAGGCCGCAGCTCCGTCCATCGACTTCGTCGCTCCTGACATTTACCAGAGCGGAGATGCCAACTATATGAAATCCATTGAGTTGTATACACGTCCCGACAACGCTTTGATGGTTCCGGAGACCTCTTCGCAGCCCAAGTATCTGTATGAAGTGGTCCGCCGCGGCATCGGATTCTCACCCTTCGGCGTGGACGGCGGCCGGGCCGTCGGCCCGCTCGCCGACGAGTACGCCATGCTTTACCCCGTCACGGACAAGCTCGCGCAGTGGCGTCTTGAAGGGCGTATCCATACCGCCTTCGAGCCCGAGGACCACGCGGTCCAGTATCTTGACCTGGGCGAATGGCAGGCCATCCTGACCTTCGGCCGCGCCCGCCGCAGCAACGTCCAGGGCGCGCCCGACACCGGTACTCCCCTTCCCGCAACCGGTCACGCGATGCTTATCAAGATGGGACCCGACGAGTACATAGCCTTCGGCAAGAACGTCCGCTACACCTTCCAGCCCCAGGGCAAGGACAAAGGCAAGGCATGGCATTTCCTCCGCGTGGAGGAAGGATCCTTCGACAAGGACGGGAACTGGATGATGCGCCGTATCCTCAACGGCGACCAGACCGACTGGACCGACCCTTACGTCGGCGACCAGCCCACCGTCCTGAAGATCAAGCTCTACACCCGCGAACCCCGCAAATAAACCAACATTCGAGATATGAGGATAATAAACGAACTGACCTTCGGGCTTGCATGCCTGTCCGCCATGTTCATTGCAGCCAGCTGTTCGCAGAAGACCTGCACAGTCAAAGGCGACACAGTAACCATCCGCCTGGACAAACCCGCTGAAAACGGAGCATCCATACTCCGTCTCCAATGGGCGGGACCGGAGCTGGTGCGCGTCAGCGCAGCTCCGGACGGCGTGATGCACGACCGCCAGAGCCTCGTGGTAGTCCCCCAGGAGTCCTTCAAGGATTTCACAGTCGCACAACCTGACGGACAAGGAGAGATCCTTGTCAGCTCGGCCAAGATTACAGTCGCGGTGGATCCCGCCAACGGCAACGTCCGCTTCATGGATGCGCAGGGCAAGACCCTTCTGGACAAGTCCAGGATGTCTTTCAAACCCATCGAAGTCGAGGGCAGGAAGGCTTTCACTACGCTTGTGAGCTTCGGCTCCTCCAAGGATGAGGCCATCTACGGCCTCGGCCAGCAGCAGAGCGGGGAGTTTAACCACAAGGGCCGCAGCGAGGAGCTCTACCAGTACAACACCAAGGTCAGTATCCCCGTGGTGGTGTCCACCAAGGGCTACGGCCTGCTCTTCGACGCTTATTCCCTGAGCCGCTGGGGCAACCCCGATCCGTACCACCAGCTCGGCGAAGTGCTCAAGCTCTATGACAAGGACGGAGTGGAAGGTGCCCTGACCGGAACCTACGTGCCCAGGAGAGGTGAACCTCTCGTCCAGCGCGAGGACAGCCTCTTCTACGAGAATGAATGGGCGGTAAAGAACCTACCCAAGGTAAGCCTGCAGGGGTCCAAGGTGACTTACGAAGGCTTCATCGAGGCCCCCGAGACCGCCGATTACGACTTCACACAGTACTACGCCGGCTTCCAGGAGACCTGCATCGACGGCAAGGAAGTGATGGGAAGGCGCTGGAGGGCATCGTGGAACCCCAACAGCTACAAGTTCACCGTGCATCTCGAGGCAGGGAAGAAAACCCCCATCCGCGTCGAATGGGAACCCGACGGAGGCGTGTCCTACATAGGCCTCAGAGTAGCTACGCCCCAGACCGCCGAAGAAAAGGAGCGCTTGTCGTTCTGGTCCGAGTTCGAGCCCCAGCTGGACTTCTGGTTCATCGGCGGAGGCAACTATGACGCCGTGATCGGCGGCTACAGGCAACTCACCGGCAAGGCCCAGGTCATGCCGAAATGGTCGCTCGGATTCTGGCAGAGCCGCGAGCGCTACCGCACCCAGGACGAGCTTGTGAGCACGCTCGCAGAGTTCCGCAAACGCGGTATCCCCGTGGATAACATCGTACAGGACTGGCAGTATTGGAAGCCCGACCAGTGGGGCAGCCACGAGTTCGACGAGGAGAGATATCCCGACCCTGAGAAGATGCTCGACGACGTCCACGCCATGCATGGACGCTTCATGATCAGCGTATGGCCCAAGTTCTATACCAACACCGACCACTACAAGGAACTCAAGGAGGCAGGATACGCCTATACCCACGCCGAGGATGACGGAGTGCTGGACTTCCTCGGATATCCCGAGACCTTCTACGATGCCTATGCCGAAGGAGGCCGCAAGATGTTCTGGCGCCAGATGGATGAGACCCTCTACACCAAGTACGGTCGCAAGATCGACGCCTGGTGGATGGATGCCAGCGAGCCGAACCTTCGCGACTGCCTCCCGATGGACTATCTGAAATGGCTGCTCACCCCGACCGCCCTCGGCCCTTCGACAGAGTACCTCAACGCCTATGCCCTGGTCAATGCCGACGCCATCTACAACGGGCAGCGTGGAGTCGATCCCGACAAGCGCGTGTTCCTGCTGACCCGCAACGGTTTCGCCGGACTTCAGCGCTACAGCACCGCCACCTGGAGCGGCGATATCGGCACGTCCTGGACTGACATGAGGACCCAGATGTCCGCAGGCCTGAATTTCTCCATGAGCGGTGTACCGTTCTGGGGCATGGACATCGGAGGTTTCTCGGTTATGAGCAAGTTCTACGGCAAGGACGGCCAGAAGGAATGGCAGGAACTCCAGACCCGCTGGCACCAGTTCGGCACCTTCGTCCCCATCTTCCGCGCACACGGACAGAGCCCTGCCCGCGAGCTTTGGAACATCGCCGAAGAGGGCTCCCAGGCCTACGAAAGCATCCTCTGGTACATGCGCCTGCGCTACCGCCTTATGCCTTATCTGTATTCGCTGGCAGGAGCCGTACACTTTGATGACTATACCCTCATGCGCGGTCTGCCCATGGACTATCCCGATGACATGAATGTCCGCGAGCTTGACGACCAGTGGATGTTCGGCCCGGCCCTGATGCCTTGCCCCGTCTCTGAATACGGAGCAAGGAGCAGGGAGGTTTATCTCCCCAAGGGTGGATGGTATGACTTCTACACCGGAGCATACCTCCCTGGAAGTCAGACTCTTACAGCTGACGCTCCGTATGAGCGCATGCCCCTGTATGCCCGTGCCGGATCCATCCTTCCTCTCGGACCCGAGATGCAGTGGTCTGACGAAAAACCCGCAGAGGACATCAGGCTGTACGTCTATGCAGGCTCCGACGCCACCTTCAAGCTCTACGAGGATGACGGTCTGACCTACGGCTACGAAAAGGGCGCACATGCGGTCATCCCCATCAGCTGGAGCGACTCCGCACGCACCCTCACTATCGGTTCCCGCGAGGGAGAATTCCCCGGAATGCTCAAGGACCGCAAGTTCACGGTCATAGTCGTGGATCCGGAGCACCCCGCCCCGTACAATCCCGACGCTAAGGGAACGGTTCTGGAATACTCCGGAGAGGCAGTCAGCCGCAGCTTCTAATCGTTCGAGCGCATTATATGCGTTTGAAGGCTCTTTTTGCTCCAAAAGCGGGATTATAATGCCGCCTTTGGAGCAAAAATCTTTATGAAACGGCGATAATGCTCTCGCTGGCAATTACCTGCCAATAGGAGGATGAGAAAGACAGGGATTATAGCCGGATCAGGGTATCTATATCCGTCAGGTCTGCCACTATGCAAAAGGGCTTTCGGGTGAGTGGAGCTTCTGGCGCCTGGTTTCGGCGGAGTCGTGACCGAAGAGGAGGCGGGGGCCTTCGACGGAGCGCCAGTAGTCCTCGTCAAAGTCGGGATGCGCATAGGGGCCGTCATGGTCGATGACGAACGATAGACAGGTAATCCTATAGCCCTGCTCAAGGAACATTTTCTCGTAAAAGGTCTGCACTTCATACAGCGCCCCGACGGTCTCGGCGGGTAACCCTGCAGGGCCCTCCTTCGCCGGCATGGCCAGCGCCTCGCGGGGAGTGGCGTAGAGGTCCTCGGTGCAGGCAAGGACCTGAAGGCCGTTGGCTTCCGCCACGGCGCGCGAGTACTGGTGAAGGAACATGCTGTCGGTCTTGAGGTGGACAATGCCTCCGGGCCTGAGGAACGATCTGTACCGCTCCAGGAAGAGCGGCGAAGTCAGACGGCTGTTCTCGCTGCGGAACTGGGGGTCCGAGAAGGTCAGCCAGATCTCGGACACCTCGCCGGGGGCGAAATAGGCCGTAATGAACTCAATGCGTGTACGGAGGAATGCAACGTTGCCCAAGTGGTTCTGGGTGGCGTATTTGGCTCCCTTCCAGAGACGGGCGCCCTTGATGTCGACGCCGATATAGTTGAAGGAAGGGTCACGCTGGGCCAGGTCGATGGTATATTCGCCCTTGCCGCAGCCCAGTTCGAGTACGATGGGACGCGGAGCATCGAACATCCTTTCATTCCAGCGGCCCTTTATCTCATGGTCCCTGAGATTGAAGAAGCCGTCCGCCAGCACCTCCTTCGCCGAAGGCTGGAGGAGGCAGGCGAACGTCTCGTTCTCCGCGAATTTCCTTAATTTATCGTGTCCCATGGGGAAGGTTCTTCCTGCAGATGACGCCGAGTCCGCGGAAACCGGGGACTTCATTGCCGGCATTGACGTGCACGGTCAGGTCCCATACTCCGCTTTCCACGGGTACGATGCCGGTCCTGTAGGGTTTCCTGTACTGGCTGGTGTAAAAACTGGATCCGTGCGCCTTGTCACGGACGTTGAAGAATACGGTCTCCCTGTAACGCTGCCCCGAAGGGGAGGTCCAGGTAACCATGAGGGGGAAATCACCGATCTCGGCCATCCTCTGCCTTCCGGCGTCTATGCGCGAATAGAAGGTGATGTCGTAAGTGGCAAGCGAATCTGACAGGTCAAGTGAATACCTGTAAATACCGTTCGGCTCCCTCTGCTCTATGCCCACGTACTGCTCGACGGAGTCAGGTCGCGTGCAGGAAAGCGTCGCGACCATCAGGGTCGCGAGCACGGAAACAATTGACGGAGAGAACCTTGCCATGGCTGCAAACTATCCTTCAGAGGGTTTGCGGCCCTCGGGGCTGCGGCGGCCGCGGCCGCGGTCCCTGCGGCCTTCCGGCCTCTGGCCGCCGCCCTTCTGGGCGTCTTTCTGGACGGCGTCCGCCTTGCGCTCGCCACCCTCCTTCTTCTGTCCGCCTCTCTTGCGGGATTTCCCGCGCTTGCGCTGGGGATTGTCGAAGCGGGTGATGCTGTCGTCTCCCACGGCTGTGATGAACTCCGGCATATACGGTTCCGGCTCGGTCTTGAGCGACTCGGGCTTGATGCCGTTGCGGTTCATCTTGATGATCTCGTGAACCTCGGACGCATCCAGGGCATAGACGTTTGCAAGGGAACCCTTCTCGTAGGAGAAATACATTATCTCCTTCAGGATGTCCGTCTTGACCAGCCAGGCCGGTCCGTCCTCGAACTCCAGGGGCTCGCTGACACGGGGGATGCGGGACTGGGCGTCGAGATAGGTGGCAACCTCGTAATTGAGGCAGCACTTGAGCTTGCCGCACTGACCCGCGAGCTTCTGCGGATTGAGCGAAAGGTCCTGGCAGCGGGCAGCGGATGTCGTAATCGACTGGAAATTGGTAATATAGTTGGCACAGCAGAGCTCGCGCCCGCAGACGCCGAGGCCTCCGATGAGGCCGGCTTCCTGCCGCGCGCCTATCTGCTTCATCTCTATGCGGATGCGGAACTCCTCGGCGAATACCTTGATCAGTTGGCGGAAATCCACGCGGCCGTCAGCTATGTAATAAAAGATGGCCTTGGTGCCGTCCCCTTGGAACTCCACGTCGCCGATCTTCATCTCGAGGCCCATTTCGGCCGCGATGCGACGGGCCTTGATCATGGTATCCTCCTCGCGTGCAATGGCCTCCTGCCACTTGACAATGTCAGCCTGGCGGGCCTTCCGGTAGATCTTCTTGAACTCCGTAGTCTCGGGGTTGATGCCCTTGCACTTCATCTGGCGGCCGACGATGGGGCCCTCGAGGGTGACTATGCCAAGGTCGTGGCCGTTGGCCGCCTCGACTATCACCATGTCGCCGATCTTGACGTTCTGTCCCGAGGCATTGACGTAGATGCCCTTGCGCGTATTCTTGAAGCGTACCTCGAAATAGCCGTTGTACTCGGCCTGGGCCACTCCGGAGAGCCAGTTGTAGTCCTTCAGCTTGCAGCATCCCTGACGGTATCCCACCGAAACCTCGCCGGATTCCGGGTCGGAGGATGTGGTGCAGCCGCGGTTGCAGTCGAAGTACAGCGCCTCGTTATTGGTATTGGTATCCATTTCTAAATCAATATATAAAGTCTGTCGACAAGGTCGCAGAACAGGATTTTCAGGTTAATGTTGCGTTCAATAAGCATCATGGCGTTGTCCAGGTGGGGCAGTGCCAGGCGCGGGAAACTCTTGCGGCAGCGGGAGGCATAGCCTGCGAAGGCTTCAGCCTCCGCGGGCGAGGTCCCCGCTATCCGCCCCAGCCCCTGCTGGAGCATGAAGACCTTGCGCAGCCCCTCCGCCGCATAGCGGCAGAAGGCCTTGGCCCGCTCGCGTGAAGGCAGGTCCGCCAGCTGTTCGCCGACATCCTGCGCGGCCATCAGGTCCTTCGCGAGCAGAGCGTCCATCAAGGCGGCGAAAAGCGCAGCCTCGGTCCCGGCCTCGCCGCTCTCGGAGAGATAGGCGAGGGCCCGTCCGACGCTTCCGCCGGCCACCTCCGCGGCGGCCAGCGCCTCCGGCTCCGGCCGCCCGAACCGCTCCTTCAGCACTCCGGCCACTTCCTCCATAGACAGCGGCAGGACACGTATGCCCTGGCAGCGGGAGGAGATGGTACTGAGCACCTTCTCGGGAGCGTGGGTTATGAAGATGAACTGGGTCAGCTCAGGCGGCTCCTCAATGCTCTTGAGCAGTCGGTTGGCCGTATCCTTGTTCATCTTTTCGGGCAGGTACACGACCACGGCGCGCCAGCCCCCTTCCAGCGAGTGGAAGGACAATTTGTCTATTATGAACTTGGCCTCGGCAATGGCTATCACGGAAGATTTGCCTTCTATGCCCAGTGCTTCATTCAGGTCAGACTCAAGGAAATAGGGATTCTTCTCCACTATCTCGCGCCAATACTGGAGATAATTCTCGGAAGTGGGCTTGTCGGTGGATACCTTCGAGCCCTTGGTTACGGGAAAGATGAAATGGATGTCCGGATGGATGAGCTTCGCTACCTTCCGCGAGCCGGTCAGGCACTCGAGGAAACCAAGCGCAAGCAGCAGCGCACCGCAGCCGTCGTTCTCATAGAACATCAGGGCATGCGGCACCCGCCCGCTGCCGGCCATTCCGGCAAGGGCCTTCTTCACGTCGGCATTCCCTGCAACTGCGTCGAAAATCATCTTTTCCTGTCTTCGGTAAAGGTGGCCAGTGCCACCAGATAATCCTTTGCAGGACTGTCGGGCAGGGGCGAAAGGGCTTCCTTGGCCCTGGCGGAGAACGTCTTCAGACGCTCCTGGGCAAAACCGGTCCCGTCGTGCTCCCGCACGAAATCCATTATCTCCCCGGCATATCCGGGATGCTCCCGTATCTGCCGGACTTTTTCGCGGACCTTCTCCTGAAGGGCCGCGTCAACGCTTTCCAGTGCCCCGAGGAGAGGAAGCGTTATCTTTCCTTCCCGGACATCCACCCCGACCGGCTTGCCGATGTCGCCTCCGGCATAGTCCAGGATGTCGTCTTTGATCTGGAAGGCGTATCCAAGGCAGCGGGCGTACTCCGCCGCGATATCCCTCGTCTCAGGCGAGGCCTCCACCGAGATCGCAGCGGAAACGCAGGCGGTCTCGAAGAGCGACCCGGTCTTGTCGCCGATGATCCTCAGGTAGTCCTCCTCGGAAGTGTCGGCGCTCGCAGCCTTCTGAAGCTGGAACATTTCACCTTCAGCCAGATGTGCAAGCGTATCGGCGAACAGCCTTACGACCGGCATAGTGTTGCGGTCTGAATCCATGACCAGTCCCACGGCCTTGACCAGCCAGTAATCCCCTACCAGCACGGAATGCGAGGGGTCCAGAATCGAGGCTACTGTCGGAGCTCCCCTGCGGACCATGCTCCCGTCTGCCACGTCGTCGTGAAGGAGCGTGGCGTTGTGAAGCAGTTCGCAGGCGGCTGCGAAACGGATGGAATCCATCGGCAGGGGGCCGTCCCCGCAGGCTCTGGCCATCAGCAGCGACAGCATTGGCCTGAGCTGCTTGCCTCCGTGCTCCAGGATATAGGAGTTCGTCCAGTTCAGGAGGTCGATGTCACTGTCGAGCGAGGAACGGATCAATTCCCCGGTACGGATCCAGTCGTCTCCCAGATACTCAAGGATGTCCTTCCGGTCCATTCTACTCGATGCAGGCTATGAACTCCGCGACGGTCTCGGGGAAGGAAATCAAGGTCCTGGAACGGGCATCCAGCATTCCTGTGTCCACATAGTGGTCCAGGAGTGCCTTCAGAGGCTCGTAGAAGCCCTCGAAATTGAACGCGACAACCCTGCCCCCATAACGGCCCATCTTGGCCAGGGTCAGGGTTTCGATCAATTCGTCCAGGGTGCCGATGCCGCCGGGAAGGGCCACGGCCAGGCAGGTGCCTGCGCGCATGGCCTCCTTCCTCTCCGACATCGTATCCGTCCACACGAGAGCGGTCGCGTCCCGGTATTCGAGGCCCTTCATGAACGAGGGGAGGATCCCGACGTGCTCCATGCCGAGCCTGCGGGCCTCGTCAGCGATGACCTTCATCGTACCCTTGACCGTGCCGCCCGATACCATGCCGTATCCGCACCCGTAAAGGGCGCGGACGGCATCCCGGGCGAGGTCGTTGTACCTGTCGTCGATGTCGAAGCTCGCGGAACAGAAAACGACCGCCTTCCTGTCCGTCATGCTATCCTAGAAGAGGATGGCGAGGGACAGGGTGACGCCGTTGAAATTGCGGACCTTACCGTTGCTGACGATTTTGTTGGCTTCGTCCTTCACGTCAACGGAACCCATGTTCCAGAAGTACTTGACGGAAGCCTGCAGGCAGTTGAAGAACTCGACGCCGCCACCGACAGCGAGGCCGTACTCGACCTTGCTCCAGGAAAGGTTGTCAATCAGGTCCTTGCCTTTGAAATCGAACTTGTCGTTGATGTTGTATCCGATGAAAGGCTCTGCGAGACCGAATGCACGGAACTTGTCGGCGCCGATGCCCAGCTGGGCCTCCATGCCGAACTCAAGGAAACCGACGGAAAGGTCGATGGGATCCGAGCCGCTGCCGATATTCTCGACCGCACCGCCCTTGACCTTGTAGAGGAGCTCAGGCTGAAGGTGGAAAACACCCTCTGCAACGGGGAAGTTGGCCACGATACCTGCGTGGTACTGGCTGAAAGCACCTATCTTGGAGCCGTTAAGGCCGGTGATACCGCCGACGACACCGATTTTCTGTGCGGAAGCACTCATGCCGATGAGTGCGATGGCGATGATAAGGAATAACTTCTTCATGTTTTTCTATTAAAGATTAAAAGGGTTCTAAATGATGGAATCAAGGATGGCGGTGATCTCCGACTTGGGGACGGCACCGACCAGACGGTTCACCATCTCCCCGCCCTTGAAGAACATGAGCGTGGGGATGTTGCGGATGCGGAACTGCATGGCGACCTCGTCTGCGTCGTCGACATCGCACTTGGCGACGACGACCTTGCCGTCATACTCCTGTGCGATTTCTTCCACGACGGGAGCGAGCATACGGCAGGGGCCGCACCAGGTAGCCCAGAAATCGATCATGACCGGCTTGTCCCCGGACAGGATCTCGGTAATGTTGGTATTGGTTACAACTACTGGCATAACTTTACTTATAAAAATAAACAACTACAAATATAGTGATTTATGGTTGTTTTCCAAACATGAATCCGCTACACGGGGTTAAAGTGCACGTTCGACGTTCCAGACATAGGCCCTGAGGCCCAGGTCGTGGTATTTGGCGTCCTTAGCCCGCAGGTCCTCAAGGATGCCGTCCACCTTTCCGTCTTCGACTACCGACAGCAGGGCGTAGTTCATCTCCGGCCAGGCATGGCTGCCCATGTGAGGGATGCCGTCGACGCCTCCCCTGCCCTGGATGTCCTGCCACGCGGTGAATCCGCGCTGGCCGTTGGCCTCGAGGACCTCGATGATCTCCTCGTTGTAGGCCTGGTTGTATGCTATGAATATCGCTTTCATACTCTCTTCTTTTTCCGGTTTTCCTGCCTTACGGCGAATACGCAATAGACCGTCGGGATAAGCACGAGGGTCACGAGGGTGGAGATAGAAAGTCCCCAGCAGACAGTCACGCCGAGGGAGTTCCACATCTCAGAACCTTCTCCCCTGCCCAACGCCATCGGCAGCATGCCGAGCACCGTGGTCAGGGTGGTCATGAGGATCGGGCGCAGACGGCTGCGGGCAGCGGTGACCGAGGCCTCGACGGCGCTCATTCCCCTCTCCCGGCAAAGTATCGTGTAGTCTATGAGCACGATACCGTTCTTCACCACGATACCCAGCAGGATGATGATGCCCACCATCGCCATGACTCCGAGCGCCGAGCCGCTGACCCAGAGGCCCAGCAGCACGCCTACGAAGGCGAACGGCACGGAGAACATGATGACGAACGGGCTCATGAAGGACTCGAACTGCGAGGCCATGACCATATATACGAGGATGATTATCAGGACGATGATAAGGAACATGTCCCCGAACATCTCCTGCTGGTCCTCATAGTCTCCGGCCACGACGGTCGTGAGTTCGGAAGGGATGTCTTCGGTGGCGATGACGTTCTGCGCGACCTCGACGGCACGGCTGAGCGGCACCTTGCGTGCCACGATGCCCGTGACGGTGATGACGCGCTCACGGTCCTTGCGCTCGATGGTGGGAGGCACCCTGGACTCGACGACGGAGCCGAGGTCCTTCATGCGGACCGGCCTGCCGGCGGCGTTATAGACCACGATGTTCTCCATGTCCTCGATGCTGGTGCGGAATTCCGGGGCGTAACGGACGCGGATGTTGTACTCCTCTCCGTCCTCGCGGTAGAAGGAACCTACGGAACCGCTCATGGCCGAACTGAACGCAGCACCGGCCGTAGTGGAGCTCAAGCCATTGAGGGCGAGCTTGGTACGGTCGAAGTCCATCTGGAATTCAGGCGTATACTCGTCGCGGCTGACAGTGACCTGCGCGAAGGCGGGGTCCGCGAGCAGGCGCTCCTTGATGGCCTGCGCGACGCGGTCCGTGGTCTCGAAGTCATAGCCGTAGATCTCCACGTCGATGGACGACGCACCGCCCATTCCCATTCCTTCGCTCACCATGCCCTTCTTCACTTCGGGATACATGGCGAGGTCGGCACGGATAATGTCCGCGATCTCGGCAGTGCTCCGCTCGCGGTCCTCCATGCTGCCGAGGTTGATGTTCATCGACATCACGTTGGCGCCGTTGGAACGCATGCTGGCGAAGGTGTTGCTGGCGTCGGCCTGGCCATAGGTGAAGCTGCAGCGGACGATCTCGGGCACCTGCTCCGCGATCTGCTCATAGAGTTTGCGGGCGAACTCTCCCGTCACCTCCTGCGAGGTTCCGGCGGGAAGCTCGACGTTCACCGTAAGGCGGCCCTGGTCGGACTGCGGGAAGAACTCGGTCTCAAGGCCGGGGAGGAAAAGCACCAGCGAAAGGACGAAGATGCCCAGCGCGCCGAAGATGACGGTCTTGCGATGCGTCGTTGCCCAGCCGATAAGGCGGGCGTAGCCGCGTGAAACTGCATCCAGGGCCTTGTTGATGGGTCCGAAGATGGCATTGTGGAGCTTTCCCGTCTTGGGACCGGCCTTGAGCATTCGCGAACACATCATCGGCACCAGCGTCAGGGCGGCGGTGGTCGAAACTATCATGATGATGCTGACGATCCAACCAAGCTGCTTGAACATGATGCCGGCCATGCCGGTCATCATCGTGAGCGGGAGGAACACGCAGAGCATGGTCAGGGTCGACGCGATGACGGAGATGGCCACCTCGGAGGTCGCGTGCACGGCAGCCTCCTTGGGCTTGGAGCCGCGCTCCAGGTGTGTGGAGACGTTCTCAAGCACGACGATGGCGTCGTCCACGACCATGCCTATCGCTATCGACAATGCGGACATCGAGATGATGTTCAGGGTGTTGCCGGTTGCGAAAAGGTACACCAGCGAAGCCAGGAGCGCGATAGGGATGGAGAGGACGATGATGAAGGTCGCTCTCCAGCGTCCCAGGAACACATACACTACGAGCATGACCACGAGGAATATGATGAGGATGGTCTCCTTCAGCGTATTGATCGTGTTGATGATATTGTCGGAGGAATCAACCACAGTCGTGATCTCGATATCGGACGGGAGGTCCTTCTCTATGACCTTGAGCTGCTTCTTGATATTCCTGATTACGTTCACCGTGTTGGCGCCGGACTGCTTCTGGATGACGATCTGGGCGGAACGGGCTCCGTTGGTGTACGACTCCATCTCCTTCTCCTGCCTGCCGTCGCGGACCGTGGCCACGTCGCGAAGATAAACGATGCGTCCGTTCACCGAGCCGAGGACTATGTCAAGGAGCTCGGAAGGATCCTTGAACTCCTTCTGCACGCGCAGCGAATAGACATCGGAACCGATGTCGATGCTGCCGGAAGGGAGGTTGCGGTTCTCGGATGCGATGATGGAGGATATAGTGCTGACGCTCAGGCCATAAGCCTGGAGCTTGTTGGGGTCGCAATAAACCTGGATCTCGCGCGTAGGGGCTCCCGATACGGAGATGGTACCCACGCCGGACACGCGTGCGAGCGGGGTCGCGAGCCTGTCGTCCAGGATCTTGTCCAGGCCGGGAAGGCTCTCCTGCGCAGTCGCGGAAAGGATCATGATGGGCATGTCGTCCGCGCTGAACTTGAAGATGACCGGAACGGTGGCCCCGTCCGGAAGGACGGAGTTCACCATGTCCAGCTTGTCACGGACGTTGTTGGTCGCCTCGTCGATGTCGATGCCGTAACGGAACTCCAGCATGAGGAGCGAAGTGTTCTCCCTGGAAGTGGAAGTCAGGCTCTTGAGGTCGCTGACACCGTTCAGGGCATTCTCCAGCACCTTGGTAAGGTTCGTCTCGATGTCGGCCGCGCTGGCGCCCTGGTACGACGACATCACCATGATGGTGTTGGCGTCGAACTCGGGGAACTGCGCGATCGACGTCTTCACGAGGGAGAAGATGCCGAAGATCATGAATGCGATGAATACCAGCGCCGTGGTGACGGGATGGTTCACCGATGACCTGTAAATGCTCATAGTCCTGCCTCCGTTAGTTGATGACGTTGACCTCGGAACCGTTGCGCAGGGCGGTGTGGCCCTTCGACACTACCTTCTCGCCCTCGGCGAGGCCCTCGAGGATCTCGTATTCGGAACCGGTGTGGCGGCCGAGGGTGACGATGCGTGAAGAGACGGTGTTGTCTCCGTTCAGCACGAATACCGACTTCTGTCCGGAACCCTGCTGCTTGAGTATGGCGATGTCGGGGACGACGATGCTGTGGTTGACCGCGAAGGTGACCTTCGCGCGGGCGAACATTCCGGGTCGCAGCACCCTGTCGGTGTTGGGAACGACCACCTCGGCGGTGAAGGTATGCGAAGCGGGATCGATGACCGGATAGATGCGGTTCACCTTGCCGGCGAACGTGCGTCCGGGGATGGCGTCAGCCGTGATGTCCACGGAGTCACCCTTCTTCACCTTGGAGTAATCGGTCTCGGACATGGCCACGAGGAGCTTCACGGGCGATATCTGCTGGACAACGAAGATGGGCTGCGACATGGCATACATGTCGCCCACGTCGTAATTGCGTGCGGTGACGACTCCCGTAAGGGGCGAACGGAGTATCGTGTTCTCCACGAGGTTCTGATACTGGGAATTGCTGACGTTGTACGAGAGCTGCATGGCCTCGTAATCGGACTTGGAGAGTGCTCCGGCCTCATAAAGCTCCTTCAGGCGCGAAAGCTCCAGGGCATCGTTGTCCAACTTGAGCTTGGTCTGGTCGAGACTGGTCTGGTCCATCTCGGCGAGGACCTGGCCCTTGGCCACGAAGTCGCCCACCTCGACGTTGATCTTCTTGATCCTGGATCCGGTCTGGGGAACGACGTTATTGACCGCAAAGGCCTGTACTGTAGTCGAATAGGTCTCGTCCTGGGGGACGTCCCTGTATTCGGCTACCGCAATCTCTACATTGGTCGGGGCGTTGGGGTCCGCCGCCATCATGGGGCCTGCCGGAGCGGAGGCTCCGCTTTTCCTGCTGCCGCAGGAGACTGCCAGCAGCGCCGTCGCGGCGCAGAGGAAGAATTTCACTTTGGTATTCATGTTTCCGTATCTTGTTTTCAGGTTATGCTTCGAAGTCTTTTCCGAGCGTCTGCTCGAGGTTCGCCTTCGCGAGGACGAAGTTGTAAACGGCCTGGGACTGCGCCAGAAGGGCCTGGGTCAGCGCGAGCCTCGCGTCGTTCAGGTCGGTGATGGTGCTCCGGCCGAGGTTGTACGACTTGGAGGCGATGTCATAGGCCTTGCGGGCGGTCTCGACTCCGGCACCGGCCGCGTCGAAGTTCTTCATCGCGGTCTCCATCTGGTTCAGGTACTGGCGGATGGCCACCCTGAGCTGCCTTTCGGTATTCTCCGTCTGGAGAAGCAGCTCGTCGCGCTGGACCCTGGTCTGCCTCACGGCGTTCGCGCGCCTGCCACCGGCGAAGATGGGGATGGAGAGGCTCAGGCCTGCGGCCGAATACGGCGACCAGTTGTAGGTGCTGAACTTGAAGTCGTTGGCCATGGCGTTGATGCTGTAAGAGAAGGAAAGCGCCAGGGAAGGAAGGGCGGCATACTGCTGCATCTTGACCGTATTGGCCAGTTCCTCGGCCTGGATGGCGAGCTGGCGAAGGGTGGAGTTGCGCTCGAGGCCCACTTCATCGTTCTCGTGGATGTCGCGGAACATCGTTTCGGAATAATCCATCAGCGAGCCGGCCACGTCGATCTCCTCGTCGAGGTCGATGCCCATGACGGCCTTAAGCTGCCAGAGACCCAGCACCACTGCGTTCTCGGAATCATATACGTTCGGGATGGCGTTCTGGACCGCAGACTTGGCCCGCTGGTACTCAAGCTCCGAGGCCTTGTCGGCATTGTACCTTTTCTCGGTCTGCTGGAAATTGTCGAGGGCATTCTCGTAAACCTCCTTGTACACGTTGAAGGCTTCCTTGGCAAGCAGGACGCCGAAGAAGGCCTGCTTGACCTGGGTGACGGTCTCGAGGCGGGAGGAGCGGGCCTTTTCCACCGCAAGCTCCACGTCCTGGCCGGAGATCTTCAGGCTCTTCCAGAGCTGGGCGTTGACCAGCGGCATGGAAGCCTGGATGCCGGTCGACCAGGTGTTCCAACGGCCGACCTCGATACCACCGCCAGCAGGTTTGCCCTTGTTGTCCCCGGCCTTGGTCTCGGCTCCCGAAGATTCGCCGGTGCCGGTCTCGTCGCTGCCGAAACCGCCGAGCGAACCCATGTCGAAGTCCATGTACATGACCTGCTTCTTGATGGTGCGGGAATAGGATGCGGACCCGTCAATCTGGGGGAACAAGGAAGCGTAAGTGCCCTTTTTGGCATACTCCGCGCGCTCGATGTCCTTGTCGGCTACACGGATGGCGATATTCTCGCTGAGGGCTATCCTGATGGCCTGGTCGAGTGTCAGGACAGTGGGTGCGGGCTCGTCCTCCGTCACCTGTGCAAATGTCCCGAAAGAGGGCAGAAGCCCTGCCAGAACCGCTAGAACCAAAACTCTTTTCATATAATGCAACTGATTTGTCATAAAATTTTTAGCCGCAAAAACGCCGCAAATATCATTCCATTTGCAGCGTTTTCGTTCAGAGTTATTAAATATTTTAAATATTTAACGATTTACGGGTTTGGCGTAGTGCGTCGGCTCCTTTTTGGCAGGCTTCGGTTGCTCCGGAGGGATGGCACGCGCAGGGGTACGCTTGATGAAGGCGTATATCAGGATGGCAGTCCCTGCCAGGACGAACGGAATTGACAGCAACTGGCCCATATTGAAGAGCATCCCCTCCTCGAAACCGACCTGCGGCTCCTTGATGAACTCTATGATGAAGCGCATTCCGAAACATCCGACCAGGAACAAGCCGAAGAAGGAACCGCGCGGCAGCCGGTCGAGCTTCTTCCAGTAAAGCAAGACCATGAAAAGTCCGAGGAGCAGGTACGACCCGGCCTCGTAGAGCTGGGTGGGATGCTTGGGCTCGGTCTCGCCGTTACGCTCGAAGATGAATCCCCAGGGAAGGTTGGTGACATCACCGTAAATCTCTGAGTTGAAGAGGTTTCCGAGACGGATAAAGCATCCTGCGAAAGCCACTGCGATGCAGAGATGGTCCATTATCCAGAGATAGTCGAAGCCATGCTTCCTTCCATAATGACGGGCGAACCACCACATGGCCAGCAGCAGGGCTATCGCCCCGCCGTGGCTCGCAAGACCTCCCTTCCATGGCTGGAAGATCTCCCAGAAGCCTTTCCAACTGCCGAGATAATAGTCAGGCTGATAGAAGAGGCAGTGGCCGAGGCGCGCTCCGACTATGGTAGCTATCAGCAGGGTGTACAGCAGCGGGTCGAGAAGGTCGATGGTGATCCCCTCGCGCTTGAAGAACCACTTGAAGATGTACCATCCGAGTATGAAACCCGATATGAACAGGAGGGAATACCACCTGATGCCCAGGTTTCCGATATGGAATATCACGGGGTCCACGTTCCAGTGGACGAACAAAAGGTCTAACATGGCGCAAATATAAGCATTAATTCGCTATAAGGGCATATTCCGTGCCGGCTGTCGTCTTGAAGGTGGTGACATACCAGGCCCCGTCGCGCTCCGTGCGGCTGGAGACCATGCGGCCGCGGCCGGAGCCGGCGCGCGTCACCACGACCG
>JAEEGL012320331.1_pt1 | contig 42795 bp, 48 predicted proteins | sample 9134231 | NCBI WGS metagenome assembly JAEEGL01 (sample SAMN16246548, study PRJNA631951) | gut metagenome | biome: gut microbiome; feature: rumen; material: fiber-attached | host: Bos | place: Iran: Karaj | collected 2018-10 | reverse complement strand
AGGCAGTCAAAGCATAACAGAATAACCGCTTGTCATGCCATCAAGCAGGCTTGGAACCTGCGCAACCGCCGGTTGCAACCGGTATCGTATCATCATCCGGAGCGGTTTACAAGTGCCCTGAACAGCAAAAAAGAACCTGTCCCGAAAACGGAAAGGCACCGGTCCGCCGCTACGGACCGGTGTCCTCTTTGAAAACCGTCTTATTTGGAGAGCCGGCGGATACGCTCCGCAGCAGCCGCTTCAATCTTTTCCCACAGTGTCCTCAGCTGGCGTTTATGGGCGCAGAGCTTCTCCGTGCAGTTGGCGCAGCGCAGATACTCGTTGGTCATCTCGGAAAACCGCTCGGGATGGCGGTAAAAGGTGATCTCCCAGCGGACCAGCAGGGCCACGGAGAGGGCCAGCAGGCTCCAGGAAAACTGTCCAGGAACGAAGAAGAGCGGGGTGAACATCATGGCATAGTCCCAGTTGTAGATCCGGCAGGCCGTGCAGCATTTGTTCTTCAGGAACCATGACTGGAACGGGCAGAAGAAAAGGATGCAGATCATATCGCACACGGAGTAGGCGCCGCACAGCAGGATCATGATGCCGTCGTCCAGGACGCCTGCCATATAGAGGGCTCCGAACACGCAGTTGAACACGATCCATACCAGCGCTACAAGAAAGGTGGCGTTGTTGTCCGGTATTTTGATCTCCGTGTTTCCGGACTTGATATAATTCCGTGCGAACTGCTTCTGACAGCCGGGGCTCTCATAACGCGAAGGGAAAAAGCGCAGGATCATTTCGAAAGCGAACACTGCCCAGATGATGATCAGGATCACCGGCCGGCTCTCCACAATGCTGCGGAAGTTTCCGCCGTCGCGAATCCTGCAGAGGATGTAATAGACCAGCAGCAGGAAGAAGAGGACCGATCGGTAGACCAGGCGCGTAATGTGCAGGGCGCTTACCGCCGAGATCCTTCTTTTTTTCATGGAGGGCTCCCCCTTTCTTCCCTGGAATTTACCGGCGGGGAGGATAGTTCAGGTCCGGCCAGATGAAGGGCGCACCAAACCATCCGTTCAGGAAGGCTTCAGCCAGGCTTCCGTGCGCGATGTTCTGTTTCGCCTCTTCGATGGTGAACCAGCTGTAATCGTCGACTTCCTTGTTTATATGGATCTCTTCGCTCGCCAGCACCGCCGCAAAGTTGAGCATGAGGGTATTGGACGGCGGGAAATAGTGGCTGTGATTGAAATGGATCTCTGTGACTTCTGCGCCGATCTCTTCGCGGATCTCGCGGGCTACGGCGTCCTCCGCGTCCTCGCCCTTGTTCACATAGCCCGCGACCAGGATATACCAGGGCCGCCCGTATTGGCGGATCAGCAGCACGCGGTCCTTCGCGGGGTTGAGGACCACCATGTTCACCGCAGTATTGAAACCGGGCCAGCGGAACTTTTCGCATTTCGGGCAGTAGGGCACCAGACTCCCGTCTTCGTCGGTGTTCTCCTTCAGGATCAGTTCAGTGCCGCATTCCGTGCAGTAGGACATCGTTATTTCCCTCTTTCTTTTATCAGACTTCCGGATAGAACTGGGTCCATTCCACCTCGACATCCAGGCCGAGCGAGCCCATCAGATCCAGGTTCTCCACCTGTTCAGGAGAGATCGCTCCGTCACGGGAAGTGAAGGTGACATGTTCCGCGTCGCTGAATTCGTAGCTTATTTCATCGATGATCTCCGTGCTCCAGCCGTCTGCTGCGATACGGTAGATTTCCAGGATACCGCTGGCCGCTCCGCCGGAACCATGTACGATGAACATGCCGTCCTTATAGCTCAGGTAGGCACGCTCGCCCAGAGCCTGCTCCTTGCAGAGATAGCGCATGGTCTGTCCGTCGAAAGCGTAGACTGCGATGACGGTTTTTTCCGGGACATATTCGTTCCCGAGTCCGATCAGCATCTCCTTCACGCCGTTCCCGTCAAAATCATAGAAGCCTTCAAAATAGCTGTTCACATCATAACGGGTGAGCATGGCCGTGTACCAGGGCAGTTCAGGGTGCGCGTTCTCGTCGAAGTTTTCCACTCCGTCGAGCGTGACACGGATGAACTCGTCCCGCACGGCCTGCGCTGCCGTATCATAGGCAGCCGCATCGATGGCAGGGGCTGCAGGCGCTACGGCCTGCTCCGGCTCCTGCTGAGCAGGCACAGGCTGTTCTGCTGCAGGAGCCGGAGCCGTCTGTTCGGGGAAAGCCGTCTGAGGCGGCTGAGAGGGGGCCTTTCCGCCGCAGGCGCAAAGAGCCAGAGCCAGCACCAGACAGAGCAGCAGAACGGATATCTTTTTTGTATGATTCATCTTTTTTCTCCTTTTTACGCGTTGCTCCGCGCGGCCTTATCCTACCACAAACCGGAACGGATGTACAGAGTCCGGCCTGTTGCCCGTTTGAGCAGGCTGTGGTATGATCATGATAAAGCTGTTTTCTGTGCAGACGGAATACTTTTCCTGTCTGTGACATTCGTGTGACAAAGCATGTGTTATGCTTAAGCCACAAAAGAAAAAAAACAACGGACACGGGAAACACCCGATGAATGAAAGGAGAAATACAATGGCAATCGAAGAACTCAAAAAGGAAGAACTCGAACAGGTAGCTGGCGGAAAGGAACTCGGACAGAGCAAGCTCTCCGGCTGGGTCACCGTGACCGGACTGGAAAAGGGCTATCTTGCCCTCCGCACCGCTCCCTACTATGACTCGAAAAACGAGATCCTCGGCAGCGAAAGCTACAACGGCTACACCCTGCTGATCACCGGTGGATACGCCTGGGGCGCCGACGGCAGACAGTATGTCTGGGTCTACAACCCCCGCACCGGGATGAGCGGTTACACCAACGCCTCCTTCCTCAGTGCGCAAGCCTGAGCAAAGAAATACAGCGCCAGACCTGAAGAGGTTCAGCGGCCTGCCGGAGTGACGAACGGCAGGCCGCTGATTCTCTTTTCATTTCTTCCCGGTCAGAATTCCGAGTCCAAAGCAACCTGCAGCGTGTATTCCGGATAGGCCTCCTGAACCTTTTCGCAGGCCTCCTGCAGTGCTTTTCGGCGGTCCTTCGCCTCGAAACCGATCACCAGATCAAAGCGCATGGTTTTTTCATCTTTGTCCATGTAAAAGCCGTGCATCTGCGTCACCGCAGGGTCTTCCGCGACAATCCGCAGCACGTTTTCGCGGGCGGATGCCGCTTCCGGATCCTTCGTGTTGATGGAGTAGATTCCGACTCCTGTAAGGATCACGCCGTGTTTGCGATAGACATCCATCGTAACCGTCCGGATGAGCCTGTCCAGCTCATCGGCGGACATGGTGTCCGGCACTTCGATATGGATGGACCCGTTGTGGGAATCCGGTCCGTAATTATGCAGAACCAGATCATAGGCACCTTTGATCTCCGGATAAGCGCAGACAGTCTCCCGGATTTCCCGGGCAAGGGTTTCGTCTGCCCGCTCCCCGAGGATTTTGGAAAGAGTCTCTCTCAGCATGCTGAAGCCGGACCGGATGATCACCGCAGCGATCACAGCGCCGAGCCATGCTTCCAGTGAGATATGGAAGAGAAGCCAGATTCCTGCTGCCACGAGCGTGGAGGCGGAAATTGCTGCATCCATCACAGCATCCGCCCCGGAGTTGACCAGGGAATCGGAATTCACCTTTTTGCCCGTGTTCTTCACATACCGCCCCAGAACAAGTTTCACCGCAACCGCGACCGTCACGATCAGCAGGGTGACTGTCCCGTACTCCGGAGTATCCGGATGAATGATCTTTTTCACAGATTCCACAAAAGCTGTAATGCCGGCATAAAGGACCAGCAGGGAGATAACCATTGCGCTCAGGTATTCGATACGACCGTACCCGAAAGGATGCTTTCTGTCCGCTTCCTTACCGGCCAGTTTCGTCCCGACGATTGTAATCACGGAACTTGCCGCATCCGACAGGTTGTTCACCGCGTCCATCACAATAGCGATGGAATGCGCCGTAAGTCCTGCGGCAGCTTTGAATGCGGCAAGAAACACATTGGCCAGGATGCCGAGGATGCTCGTGCGTACAACGATCCTGCTGCGATCAGTCTGATTGTCCATAGATCTTTCTCCTGCTTCTTTTGTTTATTCCCGGAACGCGGCGTTTTCCAGTTCCAGCAGAGCTTTCTTGCGGGGAAGCCCTCCGGCATAGCCGGTCAGTCGGCCGTCCGCGCCGATCACGCGGTGGCAGGGTACCAGAATGGCGACCGGATTGCTTCCCACCGCTCCGCCTACCGCCTGTGCCGACATCCGCTCCAGCCCCCGCTCCTCCGCGATGCGGGCAGCGATCTGCCCATATGTGATCGTATGGCCATACGGGATCTCCCGGAGGATCTCCCAGACACGGCGGCGGAAGGCTGAACCGTTCATCCGAAGCGGCGGGACAGGGCCCGGCTCCCGCCCGGAGAAATAGATGTCCAGCCATTCGAATGTCCGTGCAAGGCACTCTTTCCCGCACAAGGGGATCTTCTCCCCTTCCACTGCAAAGTGCAGGCCGGTGAGCTCTTCCGCGTCGCCGGTAAGAAAGATGCGCCCCAGCGGGGACTCATAGATTCCGGGAGCCAGCATATCATTCGTCTCCATTTCTTCCTGTCTGTCTGTAATTCTATAATGTATCCCCTCTGAAATCAAGAGCTTACCCTGTGATGGTTCTGTGACAGTGGGTACTGTAGAATAACGATCAGAAAAGACAGATCCGTGAAGGATCGGCTGTGAAGGAAAGAATGCAGGAGGAAGCAGATTTGAATATCCTGAACAGAGTGGAGGTCAAGCGTGTGAATGGTGCCTGGCTTTACCGGGACATCCAAAAGCACCAGTGGCAGGTGATCATTGGGAACGGAGAGATCGAATTTACAAGCGGTGATTACCTTACGGCCTACCACTGGGCCATCAACAAGCATCAACGGACCAGAATCGTCAGCAGGCTGGAACTGGAAAGTGTTCTGGAAGGCTGAGGGTCCGGGAAAAAGCGAAGGGAAGCGAAAACAGTCGCTTCCCTTCGCTTTTTCGGGCGGGCCGGACGGATCACAAGGGAGCTGATGTCCTGCCGCCATGGGAGCATGTTTCGTTTGACACTCCCGGCCGAGCGCGATGAGCTCCTCGCCCCGATGCAGATCAAAGCGATCGAGTACGTCTCCGAATCAGCGGCAAGCAAAGCGGATGTGAATGCCCATGTTGGAAAGGCCGGCGGAGATCTGCCGGATACCGGCTTCTATCCTTACTTCTTGAACCTGGAAACGATGGAGTTCAGGTTTATCCGCGGTGTGGCTTTTTACGATGCTGTCCCTGACGGCAAGATTCCCGATGCGATCAGAAACAACTACTCGGAAAAGGGTATCCGGAACATTCCCGTGAAGTCCATGACTTTTGAAGGTGTCGGCGATGCCACCGCATATGAACTGTAAATGCCTGTATAAAGAAAAAGAAAACAGCAGAGGTCGGGCCGCTGCCGTTTTCTTTTTCATATGCTTTCAGTCGCGGTCTTTCTCGAAACTCACGATCCTGCCTGTGTGCATATCCACATCCACATTGTATTCAAAGCCGCCGCTGTAGAATTCCACTTCATAAACCTCGGCGCCATGCTCAAAGTCCCGCGTGATTTTCTTCACAAAGTCCACCTTCTCCTCCTTTACGCCGGCACGCTCCAGAGCTTTGGCAAGGGCTTCCTCTTCGGTGAGCATTCCCTTGGAAATTTCCCCAGCCCGGTCCATCGGGTCTCCGTAGAACTTGGAGCTGAAGTCTGTTACGGCTCCGGTCTCCATGTCCACATCCATCTCATACTTGGTTCCGTCGGCATAGAACTCAATGTCATAGACATAGCGTCCGTCGTCCCAGTCCTTGCGTGCCTTGGTGAAGGTGACGTCTTCGCTGCCGGTCATGCCCGCATACTCCAGGGCAATCTCTTTTGCCTGATCCAGGGAAAGATGTCCTTTGTCGGCGAAGGCCGTAACACTCAGGGCCAGCATCATGGCGGCTGCGAGTACGAATACGATGATTTTTCTGACTGCGTTTTTCATTTTCTTTTTCCTTTCGTGTATGTTGTGATTTTTGTTTTATGGTCCAAGCATACCATGCAGCGCATCACACAACTGTCACACGAAAAAGTATTTCCGGAAAACTGTTTTTCTAAGCCTCCCGGCATGGTATACTGAAAGCAGCCAGAATTCGGAAAGGCCGGTGAAAAGCGATGGAAACTCTCGAGCGTTTCTTTCATCTGAAAGAACGGGGATCGGACTTCAGGACCGAGATTACGGCAGGTCTGATCACCTTCATGACCATGGCGTATATTCTGGTGATCAATCCCACGATCCTCTCGGAAAGCGGGATGGATTTTGAAAAAGTCTTCGCCGCCACGGCGATCGTCTCCGCCCTGGCAACACTGGTGATGGGACTGGCAGCCAATCTGCCCTTTGCTCTCTCTGCCGGAATGGGCCTGAACGCCTTTTTCACCTACACAGTATGTCTCGGCATGGGGTACTCCTGGCGCTGGGCTCTCACGGCCATATTGGTTGAAGGAATCATCTTCCTGCTCCTCACCTTTTTCAAGGTGCGCGAGGCGCTGATCAATTCCATTCCCCCCTGCCTGAAGAAAGCGATCAGCGCCGGCATCGGGTTTTATATTGCTTTCATCGGCCTGAGGAACGCGGGCATCGTGGTTGGCGGAGATACGCTGGTGGAGCTGAGCGGGGAGTGGTTCAAAGGTGCAGCAGGTGTAGCCATGCTGGGACTGGCCGTTACTTCCGTGCTTCTGGTGAAGAAAGTAAACGGGGCCATACTGATCGGCATGATCGTCACAGCCCTCATCGGCATACCTTTCGGTGTGACCACTTACGCCGGCGGAAAGTTTCTTCCTTCGGCCCCGTATTTTTTCCCCTTTGCCTTCAGCGAGATCTTCACCAGCGGGCGTTCCGTGTTTGATTTCTGCGTAGTGCTGTTCACGTTTCTCTTCGTGGATATGTTCGATACAGTCGGCACATTGATCGGCTGTGCGGGAAAATCCGGCATCATCCGGGAGGACGGATCCATCCCCAATTGTACACAGGCCCTTTTTGCCGATGCTATCGGTACAACAAGCGGAGCCATTCTGGGTACCTCTACTGTGACGACCTTCGTGGAGAGTGCAGCCGGTGTAGCTGCAGGCGGGAGAACCGGCCTCACCGCCGTGACTACTGCAGCGCTGTTTCTTCTCTCGCTTTTTCTGGAGCCGCTCTTCGCCTCCATCCCTGCGGCCGCCACAGCACCGGCGCTGATCATCGTTGGAGTGCTGATGATCTCGCCTATCCGGGAGATCGATTTTTCAAACTACTGCGAGGCGATCCCAGCCTTCCTGTGCGTACTGTTCATGGTATGCGCCTACAGCATTTCCGACGGGATCATGTTCGGAATCCTCTCCTATGTGATCGTTCATGCTCTCACCGGTCAGATCCGCAAAATCGAAAAGATGACCTGGGTGCTTACTGCCCTGTTCGTACTTCGCATTCTGGTAAAAGCTGTCGTGTGAACCCCGAAACAGAAAAGCCGCCTCACCAAATGTGAGGCGGTTTTTCTGTTTCCTATGACTTTCGCATCCGTATCTGCTTTCACCCTGATTAAAAGGAACCTTATGCACCCAGTCCGACAGGTTTTTTCACAAAGACTTCCCGCAGCGTCTTCTCCCGCCCGCGCACGATCGTGCCTGCACGGTAGAGAGCCGTCTCCAGATCCATTGTCCCTGCACAGAGGGAAACAAGGGTTTCCTCCGTGAGACTCAGGTCTGCAGAGTCTTCTGTACTTGCAACACACGCACTGTCTTCCTCCATGCTGACCCGCCACTTCCCGCTGTTTTCCGGAAGGAAGCTGTCCGTCACTTCCAGCGTGAAGCAGCAGTTCTCCGGAAGCCTGAGCATGGAAAGGACCTTTGGGACATCCGTTATTCTGGCCATCATGCCGCCGTCCAGGCTTTGTTCCGCCTCACCGCACTCCGGCATCAGGAGCGAGAAATCCAGAAACTCCGGGGAGGAGAGGCGCACATGCGTGATTTTTGCACGCAGGCCGTAGATGAAGCCCAGCAGGTTGTGAAGGGCTTCCGGCCCGTCATACACCAGTTCTGTGATGTTCATTTCTCCGGTGAACGGGCCGTTCGGGCCTTCCTCAAACAGAAAACGGAGATAGCCTCTGGATTTTCCCCCTCCATCCGCAAGCAGATAAGTGTAAAGCACTTTTCCTTTTTCCCAAAAATTCCGCTCTCCGTATTCTCCGGCCCCGTGGTATATCCAGTAGTCCTCGCGGCGCACCTCCGCCAGGTTCCTCTTTTCAGCGGAAGCGGTATAAAGTTTCTTCAATTCTTCCACGTCCGTCTGGCTGTACACACGCCGAATCTCCCAGTCGCATCGGTATTCCGCAAGCTGACTGATCGGGAACCGCTGACTCAGGCGGGACGAGCATCGTTCAAACCCGAATTTCCGGTAGAAAGCGGAGGAGAACGGCATCAGCACAGCGAAGAGTTCGCCCCGCTTTGCGCACTCTTTCAGGATCTCTCCCACCAGGCGCCGGATGTTTCCGCCGCCGCGCACCTCAGGGAGAGACCCAACCATGTGGAGCTCCCTCGCCGGAACGTGTTTCCCTTCGAAGGTCAGCAGCTGCGGAGAAGTGATGACAGCGGATACGAGCCGGCCCTGATCGTTGTAGAGTCCCCACGTCTCCTCCCGGCGCGTTTCTTTTCCTTCCGCCTGGTCCCGGTATTTCTTCGCCGATTCCTCTTCATTCCAGTCGAACATGAATGCCGTGGCGATGATCCGTTCGGCCTCGACCCACTGCTGCCATTTCCTGAGTATCTGTACTTTCATTGTTTCTCCTTTGTTTTCAAGCGGGGCAATTCCCCTGTTATTTCAGAAAGCGTTACTTTGCAGCCCGTACAAAATGCTGCTTTGGAAAATCAGTATCCGAAACGCGGCCGCTCTTTCCGCAGTACAACAATCATGATCCCGAACACACAGAGATCCGATGTCAGCATGGAGAGCCAGATCCCGTCGTTACCCAGGATCAGCGGCAGTATAAGCACTGCAGTCAGCTGGAAGACGAAAAGTCTGAGTGCGGAGAGGATTCCCGAGATCAGTCCGTTGTTCAGAGCTGCGAAGAAGTTGCAGCCGAATATATTGAAGCCGGCAAAGAAATAACTCAGCGCGTACAGCCGAAGTGCCCGCGTGCTCAGAGTCAGGAACTCGGGATCATACCCTGCAAAGATTGAAGCGATCGCCCCTGCCCCGATAATTGCGAAGGAACTCAGTACGACCGATGCTGTCGCCACCATCACAAGGCTCTTCCGGAACAAGCCCTGCAGTTCCTTTCTGAGTCCTGTCCCATAGTGATAGCTGATGACTGGAGCCACGCCCATGGCGTAACCCAGATAGACCGCCACAAACACGAAGTTCACATACATGATGATTCCGTATGCGGCTACTCCGTATTCTCCGATGTATTTCATCAGCTGCAGGTTGAACACGATGGCCACAACAGACATGGCAATGTTCGTGATGAATTCCGCCAGTCCGTTGCTGGCTGCCTTGAAGAACTCCCGCGGCATGAAGCGGGATCGGACGATCTGAAGCGGACTGGAGCGCGAGCGCAGGAAAAAGATCAGCGGACCGAATCCGCCCACACACTGTCCGATGCAGGTAGCGACAGCCGCCCCGACGACTCCCTTTTTCAGCACAGCAATGAAGAGCCAGTCCAGAATCATGTTCGTCACTCCCGCTGCCACTGTGAAGCCGAGTCCGAGATTCGGCCGCTCCGCAGCAATCATGAAACTCTGGAAACCGTATTCAAGGATAAATGCGGGAAGCGCGAGAAGGAGGATCCTCGCATAGGAGATGCACAGCGGCATCATGCTCTCGGTCGCGCCGAAGAACCGCGCGGCAGCGGGGAGCAGGATTTCTCCCACGGCCATGAAAACCATCCCCAGAACGAGCATACTTCCGATCAGCATGGAAAAAATCCGGTTTGCCCGCTTCTCCTCGCCCTGTCCCCTGACCATAGAGATCAATGCGCTTCCTCCTACGCCCAGGAGAGCACCTACTGCACCGAAGATCATACTGAAGGGCATGATCAGGTTGATGGATGCAAATGCCGTTTCTCCGGCGACATTGGATACGAACAGCCCGTCCACCACTCCGTAGATAGAAGTGAAGAGCATCATCACAACGGACGGGAAGGTGAAACGTACAAGTTTTTTATAGGTGAAATGCTCTGACAGTGTGATCTTCATGTTGTCCCATCTCCTCCTGTCCGGCATTTCCAAGGGCTCTTCTCACAAATTCGAGATATAGGCGTCTGTTTATCTGAAGAAAGAGCGACCGTTCCTCTTCCGTCATGGAATCCATGATCTCGTTTTCAATCATGATAACCGGTTCGATCTTATCCTTCAGAAAAGTCCTACCCTCTTCCGTCAGGAAAATGCAGGTATTCCGGCCTTCCCCGGGTTTCAGGAACAGCAGCCCCTGTTTTTCCATTTTCCGTATCGCAGAATTGACCGTTGTTTTCCTGATCCCGCTCTTTTTATACAGCACGCTCTGTCTGCAGCCTTCCCCCTCTTCGCAAAGGATATAGAGGATATTGAACACGCTGTCTGATATTCCCAGACGCACAGAGACGTCGTGGTACGCTCTGGCCGTGTTCCGGATGATATCATTGAGTTCCTTCATTTTGACCTTCATTCCTGTTCCTCCGACAATAAATGTCCGAAATCGTACAATAATATAGTACGATTTCGGACATAAATCAAGTCCTGTATTCGCATGTCTTCAGGCATTCTCCAAGTACGGCGCAGGCTCCGCCCTCTCCGTCTTTTGTTTCTTTATCCCTGTTTTTTCCGGGCTTTTGCCGTATACTCCGGCACGGTGATCCGGATGACATCGACCGCGGCTGCCATTTGCCCGGTAAACACGAATTCCCTTCCTGTCTGGTTTTTCATCAGGAGCGTAAGACCGTGGATCTTTTCCTGCTCATTGCTGAGAATCTCTGCAGTTCCGCGGCCGATCACCGATGCGTATGCGGCCCCGTAATGGCAGGCATCCTCTCCGGCGGGCAGAAGTTCCACTTCGCATTCCAGTTCTACGCAGGCATGCGGATCCTTCCGGATCAGGTCAAGCTTATGCCCTTCCCTGGCGCCGTGGCAGAAGAAAACCAGCTTTTCGTCCGCATACTCATAGCCGTAGTGCAGCGGTACAACATAGGGGTATTGCCCGTCGGACAGGCCAAGGTGAAGAATCTTCGCCTTTTCAACAATGTTCAGGATCTCTTCGATCCGGGTCACTTCCCGGTCTTTTCTTCTCATCATGTTTCCTCCCTGTCACACTCCGATCCTGCAGTTTCTGCAGAGAGATACTCCTCCCGCGTCATTTCCAGCCGGATCAATCCGTCCTGTCTGCCGGTCTCACGAAATCCGGCTGCTTTATGGATGGCATATGCCGCATCCCGGGTGCTTTCGAAGTCATTGCGGAGACAGTTTATTCCGTCAACGCGGAAAGCGCGATCCATCAGCAGGTGAAGTCCCTGTTTTCCGAAGCCTTTTCCCCGTTCAGGCGCATAGATCACGATCCCCATATCATACCATTCCCCGTCAGGACTGCGGTGATAATTCACATCCCCTACCCAGGTACCATCCGAACTTCTCTGCAGAAAGGCATAAAAGCGCTCCGGTTCATGCCCGATCCAATCCTTCTGCAGCCGTTCCCACTCTTCTTCCGGTTGCGGGATGCAGCCGTCCGGCGGAAACCACGGTGCATTGTAGGCCATAGTCTTCGGATCAGTCATCATTCGGATATAAAACCATCCGTCCTCCGGGCGGGGAATGACCAGCCGCAGCCGTTCCGTCCGCACCTCCGGATACGGTCGCACGGGCAGCTGCCCGTCTGTGTGCTCTCCAAGTGTCTTTTCCATCCAGACCATGTCGTACCATCGGCCGAACTTGTAGGCGCACTTTTTGAATACTCCGACCATCCTGTATCCGAGATGGGCATGAAATGCCTCACTGTTAGCGGTAAGATACTCGTCCTCTGTCTCAGGGAATGCGATGCAGGCATACAGATTGAGGATGCCCATCTTTTTCAGTTCGCTCTCCAGTTTCTCATAGAGCATCCTTCCCAATCCGCGCTTCTGCGCCACGCGGTCCAGATAGATGCTGGTCTCGCAAGCCCAGTCATAGGCAGCTCTCCTCTTGAAGACGCCTGCATAAGCATATCCTTCGATCCGACTGTCCTCCACAAGAACCAGATACGGATACTTCTTCATCGTGTTCTCTATCCGTTTCCGGAATTCTTCCGCTGTAGGGACCTCATACTCAAAAGAGACAGCCGTGCTGCGGACATACGGGTCGTAAATCTCCAGCAGACGATCCGCATCAGAAAGCACCGCAGGACGTATTTCGATCATGAATGCTGCTCCTTTCCGTAGTCATTCTCCCTTTTTTTCATGCTTCTGCCGACAGGCCTGGCGCCCGTTTCACCGCAATCACGATTGGCTGGTAAAAGCCGGTCTCCTCCGGAAACTTCCACGCTGCTTCCGCACATCCGGCAGCGAGGAGCAGATGTGATAGTTCCTCTCTGCGGGTCGCCCGGTATTCACAGGAGAATCGGCTGACCGCAAGCGATTCCTCATCGTCAATCATATACTGCGTGAGCCGGTAGTTCTCATCCTTCCAGTCCCATGTCTGGAAGGATACCCGCTGTCCCTTCTCTGTCTTATGGATGTACGGCGGGGAATAGGGCGGACGGTCCCTAAGGAGGCTGTCATAGTCGCGGATGCTGGCAGCAAAAATGCCGCCCGGACGAAGACGCTCCGTGATGCTTTCCACGGCTTTTTCCAGATCTGCAGGTGTCAGCATATGCGGAAGGGCATTATCCATCGCAATGATGATATCGAACTTCTCTTCAAAAACCCCTTCCAGTGCGCGGAAATCCGCATGTTCAAACCGGATGGAGACGGCATTTTTATCTGCCCTCTGTTTCGCTTCCATCAGTTCCCCGTCGCTGATATCCGACGCAGTGACCGGCCAGCCTCGGGAGGCCAGACCGATTGCCTGCGTTCCGATCCCGCAGGCGCAGTCCAAAACACGGGCGGACCGGTCGAAACCACAGTCCAGGAATATCCTTTCCAGAATCTTCGCCTGCTCCTTTGTAGTCTCCCCCCAGTTCTGAAAGAGTCTGTCGTACCGGGTGGCCATAGAATCGTAAAAGGTCTGAGTGATATCCATAGCATTCCTCCTGTCACTGTATGGCAAAGAGTCCGCCGGCTCCGCCTGAATGGACGAAGAGAATGCTTTCGTCTTCTCCGAAAGTACCCTCCTCCGCCATCTCCAGCAGACCTGCGAAGGCCTTGCCCGTGTATACCGGATCGAGAAAGATGCCCTCGAGCTGTGCCATAAGACTGACCGCTGCATTCCCTGCTTCCGAAGGGATCGCATAACCGGGGCCGCACATATCCCTGAGATGGAAGTCCTCCTGTGTGATCTCCACAGAAATGTCCAGCAGCCGGCCTGCCTCCTGCATCAAAGCGGGTGTGATCTTGTCGAAGGGATCCGTATCGACCATCATCCCGTGCACTTTTGTTCCGGGCAGGAACAGTTTTGCGCCGAGAGCCAGTCCGGCCATCGTACCGCCGCTGCCCTCCGCGCATACGATATGATCGAAATGCTCTCCCTGTACAGCGATTTCCCGGGCACAGTCCACGTAGCCCAGGGATCCCAGCGCATTGGAGCCGCCGCAGGGGATCTTGTAATATGGCTGTCCGTTCTCTTTCCCGATACGGTCCATCTCCGCATAGATATCGGCATAATCATCGGTATCCACAAAGTGCACCTCCGTCCCCATCAGGCGTTCCAGGAACTGATTGCCCACACATTCGATCACGCCCCGCTTTTTGAGGACAAGGATGGCTTTCATCCCCAGTTTTCCCGCAGCGGCAGCGGTAAGCATGGCATGATTGGACTGCGCTCCACCGGTCGTAAACACGATCTCCGCCCCCTGCGTCCGGGCATCGGCGAGGAGGAATTCGAGCTTACGGATCTTGTTCCCGCCAAGTCCAAGGCCGGTCAGGTCATCGCGTTTTATGAAGACGTTCCTGTGCAGAAGAGCACTGATGTTTTCCAGTTTCTGCACCGGAGTTGGAAAGATGCCCAGGCGAACCCTGGGGAAACTTTCAAGCGTTCTCACATTCGCTGATCCTCCATCTCAGATTTGTTCTTTGCAAGTCATTTCAGCGGTGGCAGTTCATGGATGTCGTACGTGTCGTAATAGATCTCGAAAGCAGTTTTCGTATCACCGGCCAGTTCGATCAGAGCCCCGGCCTGGAACATGCCGGACAGGCTCCCCGAAGGTGCCGGCCATGCAGCATTTGAAACGACCTGCAGTTTTTCACAGTCCGGTGCAGGCGCACGCAGGATCGATTCCGCACTGAACAGAAGGTTCCCGGTGGCGATATGGTAGTCGCTGGATACAATCGCAAGCTGTTTTACCTGTGGATGCTGTGTGGTCAGAATGTCATAGGTGAAAATGGCGTTCTGTGCCGTGGTGAGGGAACTGTCCTCCACGATCACGCGGTCTTCTTCCACTCCGTGGGCAATGAGCCATTCTGCCATTTTACCGGCTTCCGTCGCGCTGCTGTTCTCCGCAGCTGTCCCTCCCCCGGTACAGACGATCAGGGCATTCGGATATTTCTCCGCGCTGCTGAGCACCACCTTCAGACGCTCAATCAATTCCTCGCGCATAGTCCCATCCGGCTCCAACTGGAACCCCAGCGCCACGATGCACAGTTCATCAGAATCCGGAAGGCCGTCCGGCAGAACATCGAAATTCAGCTGCTCCTCTGCGGTCAGGGACATCCAGAGGCCGGTAATCCTCTCCCAGCGCTCCGCCAGGGTTGGATCGACCGCGGATAGTTCTCTCAGGAGCTCTTTGCCGCGCGGCGCGGCCTTCTCCCCGTACTGTCCGTAATATACTGCCAGTTCCTCTATGATCATCTGTACATTGCGCGGAGATGTCTCCTGCGCTCCGCACGCAGCGAGCGCAAGAAGCAGAAAAACAGACAGGCAGAACAAAAGCAGAACTCTCCAGTATCTGATTTTCATTATTATCTCCCGAAAGCAATCGAAAAGTGTTTTCATCTTCTTTTTTCCTTTCACAGCGCTCATTCAGCCGATATGGACCAGCGGAAGCGATGGAGCTGTGAGCAGCTCTTCGGCAGAGGACAGGTCCGTCAGCCAGGGGCGTACCTGCGTTTCATCGATCATCACAGGCATGCGGTCATGGAAGGAACGGACGGGTTCCTCCGCTTCCCGGGTAAGTATCACAAAACGGATCCGGTTGTCCATTAGGAAATACAGGCCGCAGAGATAGACGGTCTTTCCGTCTTCCGGGACGAAGAACGCCATTTTGTTTCTCTGCTCCCGTTCTCTCTCGTAGAATCCGGTAGACGGCAGAATGATCCGCTGCGTTTTCAGGCTTTCGCGAAAGGACTTTTTCATCGAAGCAGTCTCAGACCGGGCATTGATCAGCAGCCCTCCGCCCTGAAAGGCCGGCACGCCGAAAGTGGCCGGGACCGCGTCGATCCGCTCTTCATGCCAGACAATCGAAGGAGCGGCGGTACCGGGCCAGATTTCTCCGACGCTGTAGCGGTTGGGGAAATGCTTTTCCATCCGTTCGCTCAGAGCCTCCATTTTCTGGTCTGAGCGATCGAGTGTGATCGAATACCTTACACACATAGGAAAGCTTCCTTTATCCCGCTGTATCTCAGGAATTCCTGAGCCCTTTCGAGAACAGGAACCTCCCGATTCGCAATCAGCCTTCCCAGTTTTGAACAGCGGCAGTCTTCGTATTCCCGCAGTGCCTCCTCATAGGAAAGGCACTGCGCCGTCATATGGAAATCGTCGATTTCCTGGGCAGTCCTGTCCGTCTCGCCGAATGAGACCGCCCGACAGAGATAATAATGGTTGATGTTGTGACGGCGGATCAGATTGTAATAGTCGCTCACTACCCCGAGTTTACACAGGATCTCCACCTCCGCGCCAAGTTCCTCCTTCAGTTCCCGGCGTATCGCCGCAGTGAGTTCCTCCCCGGGTTCCACACCGCCCCCTGATGTTTCAATCAGCGTGGCTTTCCCGAACTCATCATCGCGCCGGATCCGGACAAAGATATACTTTCCTTCGGCGTTGATCACTATGGCGCGTACGATCACCCGATCATGATCCGCCGGAAATTCAGGCCATTCCCCGTCGAGCAGGCTGAGCCTGAGTTCTTCTCTGTTCTCCATTTTTATATCCTCGTGAACGTTTTAAGGTCGCTTCTCCTTTTTTTATTGTAGCACAGTACAGCCGGATTGCAACGTTTCCTCTCTTTTCCCCGCGCAGGCATTCTGCCGCCCGGATAAGCTCGATTTGTTTTAACCCCTTGAATCTGTTTACTGATTTAACACAGTGATGGACAGAAGAGCCGGCAGAAGGTATAATAATAGCAGTAAAACACGAACGGGGGTGAGAGCATGAAAGAACCAGTACAGATCATAATAACCCAGAAACATACGGAGGAGAGTGTACGGCGTTTTGAAGCTCTTCCGGGGTGCCGTATCCTTTTCCGTGAAAACCTGCAGGCGATCCGTCCGGAGGACTGCGCGGACACGGAGATTCTGGTAGGCGGGGCCACTCCGGAACTGGTGCAGAAAATGCCCCGGCTGCGCTTTGTACAGCTCTTCAGCGCCGGAGCGAACACCTATTCCTGGCTTCCGGAGCACATAATGCTGAGCAATGCCTACGGAGCCTATGGTGATTCCATTGCCGAGCATATGCTCACCGTGACTCTGATGGCCATGAAACGTATGCCGGAATACATGCAGATGCAGGAAAAGCAGGAATGGGGTCTTCTGAAGGGGATCGGTCGTTTTGAAGGTTCCCGCATCCTTTCCGTGGGAATGGGCGCTGTCGGCAGTTCCTATCTGCAGAGGGCTGCTGCGCTTGGTGCAATCTGCTACGGAGTAAGAAGGACCGCGCACGACTGTCCGGAACACATTCGAAAACTCGTGACGCCGGATGAGATGGACGAACTTCTGCCGGAGATGGACGTTGTAGCGCTAAGTCTGCCTGGAACAGATGAGGTGAGGGGCATGTTTAATGAGCGTCGTCTGCGGCTGATGAAATCCGGTGCAATCCTTGTCAACACGGGACGCGGCAACTCAGTGGTAACGCAAGACCTTTTGCGCGTGATGCAGGACGGGCACCTGAAAGCTGCCTGTCTGGACGTTATGGATCCTGAACCGCTGCCGAAGGATCATCCGCTGTGGACTGCTCCGCGTGTATATATCACGCCGCACATGTCCGGAGGATACCGGGCCGGTGTCAACTACGAGCGTGTCCTCGATGCTGTGATTCGCAATCTGGAACTCGTGCTCGAAGGCCGGCCGCCCGTCCACCTTGTGGACCGCAGACTCGGTTACTGAAAGAAATAGTTCTCCGAAGACGGGAAAAGACATGGAGGCGGTTTCGTATAAACCGTCTCCATGTCTTTGTGCTGTAATCTGTTTCTTCAGCGTCCTTCTTCCATTTTCTCTTTTCTGAGGAAGCCTGCATAGCTTCCCACAGCCGCCGTGACAGCGCTGACGATGATGAAAGGCTCAATGAGGACTTTCAGAAAAGCGATGTCACGGATCAGGCTCACAGCCAGGGCGACCACAAACCAGGTGATGAGTCCGTTGAGGATCGATTTTATGAGTGCTTTTTTCATAGGTTTCTTCTCCTTTTTCTGAAACTTATTTTTATTTATAGACCCAATATAGAATACCAACTGTCACACAACACGCACACGTTCCGTTTTTCTTTCTCATCCCCACGATTGGGTAAAGAAAAGGACGAGAGAGGGACCTGCGTTTTCCGCAGGTCCCTCTCTCGTCCTTTTCTTTACTTCTCCAGTTTCGCAAGCAGTTCCGAAATATCCATCGTGCCCGCAAGGGGCTGCCATGCAAGTTTTTCCATCCCTTCGACCACGGTCCTGATCTCTTCGCCGGTCCCCGGATCAACGTTGCTGTGATACTCCGCTGATCCGATGTATTCCCCGGAGGATTCCAGTTCCTCCTGCGAGGGTGTTCCGTCTCCGTCGAGGTCGTTGAAGTACAGATTCTTTACCCAATAGTCAGTGCCGAGTTCTCCGGCATTCCCTTTGGACATGTAGGTTTCGTAAACGATTGCGCCTGCGTAATCCGCATTGCTGTTATAGAAAATCCCGGACCCTGGAGCCCAGAAATAGCCGTGGTTGCCCATGGCGCCGTAGCCCCAGCGGTTCATGAGACAGCGCGTGTGTCCGTTTTCATAGGTGAAGAGCGTCATCGCATATCCGGGAAGATCCACTGCCAGTTCAGGGATCTCATCCGAGTCGGTATAGATAAGATCATAGCGGTAATCCCCTTCTGCCGCATGATACAGCTTCGCGACCTGCGCATAGGCTTCCCGCCAGCTGCCCGGAGCATGTCCGTCTGTCAGTGCAGTTCGGATGCCGCCGATCGTTAGATCCGCACCGATGCCCGCCGCTTTGTCTCCGTCCAGATCCGCAAGCCATTCAAAGGCACCTTCCCCGGCTACTGCCTGATACAGGAGTGCGTGTGTCCCCTGCTCCGAATCCCCGATCACGGTGATGTCCGTCATTCCGTCCGCATCGAAATCGAAAAAACCCACAGCGGCGATCTTTTTCAAATATCCGTTGTATCCGCCTGTCAGCCAGGTAGAGAGTTCCGTCAGAAACTTTCCATTCTTCGTCAGAATAAGCTTCGCTCCGTCCGGATCCTGCTGATAGGTGATGAAGCGCACCGGCTCATCGAACTGCGGCATCGTCACATCAAAGCTCTGTGATTCATCACAGCCTTCATTCCAGAGAATGGTGTTCGATTCTACCACGATAGAATTACCGGTATCTGTCAGTGTTAGCAAACGATCTGCAAAAGGTCCCACGTGACTTCGCGGATCGATCCCGGGACTCTCATCGCTCACGCGGAAACGGAGAGTGATCCTGTCTCCGCTCCTTTCGCCGGAGACAGCTACATACAGCATTCGCTCATCCCCCCAGTGCAGGCCGTAAAAGGAATCATGCTCCGGGAGATACTCCCACGACGGCAGATCATCCTCTCCGGGCAGAAGATCCGCCCCGGTGTGCTTTCGGATAAACTCCGCGATATCTCCTCTTCGCAGTACATACAGTTCGGCATACAGGCTCTTCTGATCCGTAGCTTTCAGGTAGTCTTCGATCTCCTGTCCGCTGACGTTCTCAACCGTGATTCCTGCCCCATTCCGAAAGACTTCCTCCCACTCGATATCCTCCGGTCCATGGAAGTTTTCAGAAAGAAAGCCGTTGAACTCCGGCGAGTCAAACAGTGCTGTGTATTTCTGCAGATCCTCCATGCCCAGCACGACCGTCTCCTCTTCAGCAGCAGGAGCAGATCTTTCCGGGGTCTGCGTCTGGGAAGAAGTCGAGGAGGGTTCGGCAGAAGCGGAAGGATTTTCCGCTCCGATGGAGTTCCCTCTGCACCCGGCAAGAAGAAAGGCAAGCACCAGCACGATTGCGACAGCTTTTCTGTTCATAGTTGCTCTCCCTGTTTTGCTGTGATTCCCGTATTATATCGGACGGGACTGCGAAAGGCAAGTTCGCCGGCCTGCTGAGTGCGAAACCGGAACGATAGTGTCCGGGGAGACCGTCTTCTAACGAAGACGGTCTCCCCGGATTGGATCTCTTTATTCAGAAATAACTGATTTTGATCCGCTTTCCCATCTTTTCGAGTGCGTCAGACAATTGTTCCACAATGCTCATCTTCAGATTGAAACTAATAGGCAGATCGTCACTCTCGTGGACGGGATTTACCGCCTTGCCGACGAAGAAGCTGATATCCGTAGCTTCCTCGAACAGCATCCGGCTGATCAGGGACGCCGCGTCACGGCCGTATGCCCACTCTGCGTAAAGCTCGTTCTTCTCCAGCAGGTCTGCCGCATATTCGGCCACTTTGCTCAGTGTGACCACACCTTCCGTTGCCAGGTCCACTCCCTCGATCTCCATGGCGGGAGGGATTTCCGGATTCACGCTTTTCCCGGAGGGAATCACCGTTTTTCCCAGAAACTCCGCGGCGATCTTTGCCGTGGTCCCTCCGCAGACAATGTGTTTGCCTTCCTTAGAAAAAAACAGGGACATCATCCGACGGTTGTCATCCCGGTTCCGCGGCGGGCCGAACAGGATGCTGACTGGATTTCTCTTCCGGATCCGTACGACGCAGGCGGTCGTGTCATCCTTGGGATGGAAGGCATACTTCTTGTTGCACTCCTCCACCACCTGAGTAGCGAGAGTCTTGGCCGTATAACCGAGGCCGGACAGCATCTGCAGGAACTCCGCGATGTCCTTTTCCGTCCAGTCACGGTTCAGCTGCTGATCCGGGCCTGCATAAGGGCAGCCGTCACTCATCAGCAGAAACAGATCGTTCTCCTGCAGACGTATGGTGGAGGTCTTGATGTGCTTGTCGCCGATCAGCTGCTCCCTCTTTTCATATTCCGCGATCTCTCCATCCCGGATGAAGATGACATCAGGATTATCATACTGGATGATCTCGGCAACGCTGTTGCGAAGGATCCGAATGATTGAGAAGGTGGAATAGGCGATATTTCTTTCGGAACAAACGGGAAGCGTAGCCGCAATGGTGGAGACGCACTCCTCCAGCGGCATGCCTTCGGCAATCATGGTGGAAATGATCTTTGAGGTCAGGATGGACAGAATACTCGCTTTCACGCCGCTCCCGAGTCCGTCTGCGAGGACCAGGATTGTGGAGTCATCCTCAAGGCGGATCGTTTCAACGTGATCGCCGCATAACTGTTCTCCGTCATGATTCAGGCTTTTCCAGCCGATCTCCGCACACAGGTTATTCATCCGTAATTGACTCCTTCAGCCTCGTCAGGGCAATCTTTGTCTCTGCAGCGGTCTCCCCCAGAAGCGACGCGATCTCCTGCACGATGCGCATCTGTTTTGCCACCACGTCATCGGCGGTCTCGATGGTCTTTCGGTTAATGCTTTCGCGGTATTCCTGCTGCTTTCTTTCCTCTGTCACATCCCGCAGGATGCACAGAAGCATGTGGATGTACCGGTCATAAACAATGGTCTCCTCGACGTAGCGGTCATAGTCGGCAAGATACACAGGTTTGCTGATGATCTCCTTCCCGCTGGCAAGGACATTCATAAAGTCGTTCGGGTTCATTACACGTACGATGTGCTCACCCATGAGATCCGAGGTATAGCGCAGGTTGAACAGTCCGAGGGCCGCCCGGTTCAGCTGCTGGATCTCCAGTTCCTCATTGAGCAGCAGGAGTGCAGTCGGAACAATATCTGAAAGCTTGCTGGTGAGCATTTCGGCCTTGTCCCGCAGATAGGGCAGACACATGGTGCCGTCGGCCTTGCCCTGGCAGATAGCGATGGCCTTTTCGCGGCAGGTGTCATAGCCGCAGGTGCCACAGTTCAATTCGTCCTCGGGTTTCGTCTTTCCGATACTGCGGAGCGTCTCCCGAATTTCATACTCGGACGGCATCATCGCATCACGCTCGATGCGGTCCATGTTCTTCCGGATCTGCGTACTTTCAGGCTGCAGGACCTCAAAGTCCCTGCTTCCGGCATACCCCGCCACATATGCATAATTCCGGACCGGCGAATCATGCTGCTTTTCCATGACCGGTCCACCAATGCAGCTTCCCGGGCACATGGACATTTCGATGAAGCAGTGATGCACCAGTCCGCTTTCGATGTCTTTCAGCGCGGAAATGCAGTTTTCCGCTCCGTCGACAGCAATATAGGTATAGTCCCTGTTCTCCATCGCCATGGTCTTGAGAATACCGCCGGTCGTCGGGAAAAAGCGTGCGCGGCTGCAGTCATCATCGTCCCTGCCCGGCTCGATTTCGATTCCCTCCGCCTGCAGCCAGGCAGAGAGTTCATCGAAAGTGAGCACTGCATCGACGAGGCCGGGATACATCTGCGCTTCGTCCTTCTTCGCGATGCACGGGCCGATGAAAACGGTTCTGGCTTCGGGGTAACGCCGCTTGATATCCTGGCAGTGGGCCTGCATCGGGGAGAGGACATCTGCCAGATACGGAAGCACTGCGGGATGATATTTCTGGATCAGAAGGTTCACCGAGTGGCAGCAGGAAGTTATGATCACATCTTTCTCCTCTTCATTCACCATCCGGTCGTATTCTCTCTTGACCATTGTGGCACCGATTGCCGTCTCCTCTGCATCCGCAAAACCGAGCTTTTTCAGTGCTGCACGCATCGGACCGATACCCGCTCCGTCAAAGTTGGCTGTGAAGGAAGGTGCCAGACTGACGATTACCGGGCGGCCGGAGTTGAGAAGGACCCGGACTTTTTCTGTCTCGTCGGTGATTTTCTTTGCATCCTGCGGACATACGACAAAACAATGCCCGCAGAGGATGCAGTCATCGTGGATGATATATGCCTGATTGCCCGAGAAGCGGATTGATTTCACCGGGCAGTGCCGGATACATTTATAGCAGTTCTTGCAGTTGGATTTATTCAAAGTGAGGCATTCCATATGTGCTTCTCCCGGATAGAAAAAAGGATATGTATTTATTATAGCATACCGGTTTCCGCTTGTCATGCCGTAGTGTGGGGATTTGCCTGTCCTTCATACTCTTTTCTGTTTTTTGATGAATGGACAAAAGGCGGAAAATAGTGTATCCTTCTTTCAGAACTATCCCGAATGCAGGAGGAGCAGAATATGAGAGGCGTGCACAGCGTCGTTGATGATATACGAAGAGATGTGTTCGAGCAGATCGCAAGGCTGGCTTACGAGGACGGAAGTCTGGACCGTATTGACAAGCTGCCGTATAAAATCGTTCCGGGAGAAGTCGCAAAATACCGGGACAGCATCTTCCGCGAGCGGGCGATCGTGGCTGAACGGCTGAGACTCGCCTGCGGCCTTCCGCTGCGGAGCGCTGCCGAATACGGCCCGGCCTCACAGGGGATCGAAGACGCCAACATTCCGGAGAAATACTATGAGCCTCCGCTCATCAACGTGATTCCCTTCGCCTGCAATGCCTGCCCGGAGAAGGAGATGCGCGTTTCATCGAACTGTCAGGGCTGTCTGAGTCATCCCTGCCAGGCGGTGTGTCCCAAGAAAGCGATCAGCGTAGACAAATACGGAAAAAGCGTTATCGACAACAATCTTTGCATCAAATGCGGCAAATGTGTCGACCAGTGTCCGTACGACGCGATCAGCAAGATCGAACGTCCCTGTGCCAAGGCCTGCGGTATGGATGCCATCGGTTCAGACGAACTGGGACGGGCAAAAATCGATGCGGAAAAATGTGTATCCTGCGGGATGTGTCTTGTGAACTGCCCCTTTGGCGCGATTGCGGACAAGAGCCAGATCTTCCAGCTGATCAAGGCCATCCGGACGGGAGAGTCCGTAACCGCCATCATTGCGCCGGCCTTTATCGGTCAGTTCCCCGGCGCCACGCCGCGGAAGCTGCGCCGCGCCATGCGCATCCTCGGTTTCGCAGATACGCTTGAAGTGGCAGTCGGTGCAGACCTCTGCACGATCGAGGAGGCCAACGATTTTCTGGAGAAGGTGCCCGCAGAGCAGCCTTTTATGGGCACCTCCTGCTGCCCTGCCTGGAGCGTGATGGCAAAGCGCATGTTCCCGGAGCATCCTGAATACATTTCCATGTCTCTCACCCCCATGGTACTGACTGCACATCTTGTAAAGATGAAACGGCCGGGAACGAAAATCGTGTTTATTGGCCCCTGCGCCGCCAAAAAACTTGAAGCAAGCAGGCATTCCGTTCGTTCGGACGTGGATTTCGTACTGACGTTTGAGGAACTCAACGGGATGTTCCGTGCGAAGGACATCGATTTTGCCACGCTGGAACCAGAAGAGTGCGATAAGGACTTCGAAGCCGGGACCGCTGCCGGAAGAGGCTTTGCCGTTTCAGGCGGTGTCGCATCAGCGGTAAAGGACTACGTCGCACGTATCGCACCGGAGAAAGAGGTTCTTATCCGTAGTGCAGACGGTCTCAGTGAGTGCCGGAAGATGCTCCTTCTTGCCAAAGCGGGAAAACTCAACGGATACCTGCTGGAGGGCATGGCCTGCCCCGGCGGCTGTGTTGCAGGCGCCGGAACGATCACCCCGGTGGCGCAGTCAGCAAAAAACGTGACTGCTTATACGGCAGCAGCGCCTAAGCTCAGCCCGGAGGAAAGTGAATTTGCCCGCCTTCTCGGGGATGTGGAAAAATGATACGGCTTCCACTCAGGAAGATTCATACCCGACGCAGTTCTCAACATACGCAAAAACGCATTCCCGGAGGCACCCGGTATAACAGCAGGCGGCCCGCTTCGTTCATAGCGGGCCGCCTGCTCATCGTACGCCAGTTTCAATCCGGATCTTACCGGAAAAGCGCTGCCCGGCGATCCACAGCAGCTCCGTCGAACAGTTTCATCAGGACACGTGCAAACACCTCGTGTCCGGCTGCGGAGGGGTGGTTCACCCCGTTCGTCAGCAGCTGCTTAAGCGGATATCCTTCCGCTTCGTATGCCTTCCAGACCATGTATGTGTCTGCAAGACATGTGTTCATCTTTTCGGCAGTGTTCCGGATGACCTCCACACGGCTTTCCAGCGAACAGGCCGGATTATCGAACTGGTACGGAAGAGCGGCGTTCGGCGTCATGAGGATAATATCTGCCTCCGTCTCCTCCAGGCAGCGCGAAACAATGTTCACAAAGCTTTTTTCATAGTCCTCTGTGGATCCGCAGGATTCGAACCAGTTCAGCGAAGCGTTGATCAGAATCAGGTCCGGCTGATAACGGATCACATCCCTGTCCAGCCGGTGTTCCATGCCGAGGACAGTGTCCCCGGCGATTCCGGAATTGACCATGCTTACGGATGTAAATCCATAGCGGTCGATCAGCTTTTCACGGAAGCGGTCCGGATAGGCTGCACGGGTATCGACGATCTCTGTCGTCACGCTTCCGGAGGTTCCGGATCCTTTCGCCGATTCAAAGAGTTCTCGCATGTGTTCAGCTGTCAGCGGGCCGGGATGCTTTTTCCCGAAATCACTTTCCGGATCTGCAACGAATTCAAAATGGCCAGCTGTGACGCTGTCGCCAAGCGCCACGATCAGAGGGTTCCTGCGTTCCAGTCCTTCCTCATCAAGTGCGAATGCACTGAAAGCGGCGGCATCACCCCTGTTTTCAAACATCTTTCTCATGAAGCGTTCCGGACGCAGGCGGCTGACACAGTCCAGAGATCCGACGAGAGCAAGGATCTTTTCTCTGCAGCTTTCTTCGGTGACAAAGGTTGTTTTCATGATGTGTTCCTTTCACAGCAGAACAGAATATGCGAGTTTTTTATCTGACAAGAATTATATTATCAGAACACTAACCGCTTGTACAGGGACAGCTGTTTCCTCCATCCCGCGGTCGTATATCTGTACAATACCGGCAAATTGTGATACGATCGCTGTATCATGGAAACAGCGGTCCGGACATACCGGCCGCACCCGCTCTCGGAACAGGAGAAACCTCCCGGCTGCCGACGGGCTTCCCGAAAAAGGAGGATGCCTATGCGAGGCGCGATTTTCGATATGGACGGTCTGCTTTTGGATTCAGAGCGACTCTACCAGCAATGCTGGCGTGATCTGGCCAAGGAACACGGGATCATTCTGCCGGACTCCTTTCCCATGGAAATCACCGGAAGCGGGGCAGACCGGACCAGGATCATTCTGCGGAAATACTTCCCCGGAGCTGATCCGGATGCCTTGATAACGGACTGCAAAGAGCGGGTCACGCTTCTGGAAGAAACAGATTTGGCTCCGATGCCGGGAGCCGCTGAACTGCTGCACTATCTGCAGGAAATGAACTGGTTGCTGGCTGTAGCCAGCAGCAGTCCGCGTGACATGGTGCTGAGGAACCTGGAGCGCACCGGGCTTTCTGTTTACTTCCGTCAGGTGCTCTCCGGCGAGGATATTGTCCGGGGAAAACCATTTCCCGATATTTTCCTGTTGGCTGCGGAAAGGCTGGGAGTAGCACCGCAGGACTGCCTTGTGCTGGAGGACAGTCCAAACGGTCTGCTTGCTGCCCGTGCTGCCGGATGCAGGCCTGTCATGGTTCCCGACCAGGTCCCCCCCACAGACGAACTCCTTTCATTCTGCCTTGTCTATCCTTCGCTCACTGATGTGATGAATGCTGTCCGTTCCGGAAAACTGCAGCGTACAGGCTGACCCATTCACCAGCGGCATCTCTATTTTTGTTGAGAGATCAACATTTCTTCCGTTCCCCTGGATTCATTCTGAAAAATAAACAAGGAGCATCATCATGAAGTTTTCTGAAATGCCTTACAGCCGCCCGGATCCCGAAACCGCGAAAGCGGAACTGGGAGAATTGACCGAACGGTTCAAAAATGCGCATGACTACGCAGAAGCGCGTTCGATTTTTCTGGAGAAGGAAGAGAAGGCAAAGGTCATCAACACAATGTGGTCCCTTGCTGCCGCCCGCCATTCGATCGATACTCGTGACGCGTACTACGATGCCGAGAATGATTTTTTTGACGGATTCGGTCCGGAATATCAGGAGTTCGAGCAGGCCTGGATCGATGCCATGCTTGTTTCCCCCTTTCGCAGAGATTTTGAGGCCGAATACGGCGACCTGCTGTTCATTAATGCTGAGATTGCCCGGAAGACGTTCTCCCCCGAAATCATCGAGGATATGCAGCGGGAAAACGAACTCGTCACCGAGTATTCCAAACTGATCGCCTCCGCGCAAATCCCTTTCGGGGACGGTGTATATACTCTGTCACAGCTGGAGCCCTTCCAGGTCGATCCGGACGATGAGCGCCGTCTTGCGGCCTGGAAGGCAAAGGGGCAGTGGTTCAAGGACAATCAGAAGCAGCTGGATGCGATCTACGACGAGCTTACCCGTCTGCGCGATTTGATGGGCAGGAAACTCGGCTACGGCGGCTACACGCAGCTCGGTTATTATCTCATGGAGCGCAACTGCTATACGAAAGAGGATGTGGAAAAGTTCCGGGCAGCCGTGCAGAAGTATCTGGTGCCGGTCGCAGATTCGATCCTGCGCAGGCAGGCGGAGCGCCTCGGCAAATCCTATCCGCTTTCCTTTGCAGACAACGCGCTGAGCTTCCGAAGCGGGAATCCGCGCCCGGTGGGAACACCGGAGGATATACTGGCCCAGGGTCAGAAATTCTATGATATGCTCTCACCGGAAACCAGCGAATTCTTCCGCACGATGCGGGAGGACGGACTGATGGATGTGCTTTCCACCGAAGGGAAGGAAAGCGGCGGCTACTGCACGGACTTTGAGCTGTACCGGGTCCCGTTCATTTTTGCCAACTTCAATGGTACACAGGGGGATGTGGAGGTCGTTACGCATGAAGCAGGCCATGCCTTCGCCTACTGGATGAACCGCGACCGCATCCCTGTAGAATATGTTTCCCCGTCCCTTGAGGCCTGTGAAGTGCATTCGATGAGCATGGAATTTTTCGGATGGATGAACGCAGACGGTTTCTTTGGCCCCGATGCGAGAAAGTTTCTCTACAGTCACCTGGCTTCGGCGATCACCTTCATTCCATATGGAACAATGGTCGATCATTTCCAGCACATCGTCTATGAAAAGCCGCAGCTGACTCCAGCCGGGCGTCATGCGGAGTGGAAACGTCTGCTCGGTATCTACATGCCGTGGCTGAAGCTGGACGGGGAGATCCCGTTCTTCTCCGACGGTGAAGGCTGGCAGCGACAGTCGCATATTTATGAATGCCCGTTCTACTATATCGACTATTGCCTTGCACAGACGGTTTCGCTCGAGTTCTGGGCTATGATCCTTAAGGATCCGAAGGACGCTTGGAAGCACTACATGGCCTATACGGAGCAGGGCGGCAGCCGCACCTTCACCGAACTTCTTGTGAACGCGGGACTGAAAACTCCTTTTGACGAGGAGTGCCTTAAGGAGGTCTGCAAAGCCGCAGCAACATGGCTTGAAGCCTATGACCTGACCGGGATCGAATAAACATACTGCAGGTTTGACAAGAAAAAGCCTTCAAAACTCAGAGTTTTGAAGGCTTTTTCTTGTCAGTCTGCTTTTTTTCCCGCCTCCGGTGCGGGTAATAAGGCTGTAACGATCGCACACAAGACCGGAATGACCAGGTTCATTCCCAAGCAGAGGTGGAACACCTGTCCTTTCACCAGTGCGCCCAGAAAAGTGATTGTCAGGAGCAGCACCATATATCCTGCGATCAGCAGAAGCATCCGTTTGAAGTTTTCCCCCATTGTACTTTTTCTCCTTATTCTCTTTCTGCCGATCAGCCGTACCCGTGGTCTTTGTGTTCCCAGCGGCCGTCCCGGGTCTCGCGCGTAAGGATCCAGCGATAATTGTTGTAGGTGGAATCCGGCTCCAGCCCATTTTTGTGATTTTCACTGTCTGTGGTGAAAGTGGATTCAAGGACCATGACCTGGTCCGCCTCCATACCGAGACTCTTCGCCTCGGCTTTTACCGCCTCATCTCCGGCATAATGGATCTCCTTCATGGTGCATCCTTCAAAATTCCGGAAGTAACGGGAGACCTCCACCTCCGCCGCTTCGCATTCATTCCCGCTGTAGATCGCAGATCCTGCGGACAGGGCGGTCATCGCGACACCGCATCCGAGCAGTCCGGTAAAAGCAGCAGCCAATATCAGGCAAATCATTGTTTTTTTCATTTTCTGTTTCCTCTCATTTCCAGTTTTTCTTTTTGTGACTTCATCATAACAGAAGATCCGTCACAGAACCGTCACACTGTTCCGCTGCAGAAAACCTCTTTGAAAAAAGAAAGCGGGCCAGATCATTCCGTCCCGCTTTCTTTTTTACTTGGCAAGCATGCTGTTCACGATGTCCTGAACCAGGACTGCATCATAACCGGCAGCTCTCAGGGCATTCACACGCACCTGCCCGTCGCCGTATTTTCCGTTGATCACGTCCCGGGCTACCTTGTCGTAGCCGCCGACCAGCCCGTTTACCAGACGCTGGATCTTGTTGTAATCATACCCGGCTCTTGTGAGAGCATTGATACGGGCCTGTCCGTTTCCGTAATCTCCGCGGCAGACCGCATAGGCGACCTGCAGATCTTTAGACATTCCTCCGGAAACCGCGTTGAGTATCTCATCATTGATTTTTTCGATAGCCATTTTCATTTCCTCGTTTTCTCTTATTCTTTGTTTTTCTTTTTCGAAAGCGTCGGTTCAGCAGAACCAGAAATCGCCGTAACCGCGGTTCACATAGGTGAAGGCTGTGGTACTGAGCAGATCCACATCGCCTTCCTCATTGAAGATGATGCAGGGCTCGACAGAGGCATTCTCGGCAAACTCATTGAGTTTTTCATTCAGATGAGCAAAAAAGCTTTTGATGGTTTTCATTTTGATTTCTCCTTTTCTTTCCGGTTTGTGATTGGCCTTGCGGCTCGTTTTTTTCTTTACAACCGGAGAATACTACAGCATCTGTCACAGTACCGTCACACAAAGAGAAGTTTCTAGAAAACAGTAAAAAGAAAGAGAAGTGCGGATCTCCGTACTTCTCTTTCTTTCTGTTGCTGCAGGGAATTCAGTTTCTGCCGTCCCGGATCGGTTTCCACCAGGTAAAGCCGAAAGCAACGCAGTTTGCTGCCGCTTCCGCCTGAGAAATTCCGTTTACTTCAGCCACTTTCCTCCCCACAAGAAAATACTCGCCAGCATGGAGTGCGAAGAGCAGCAGCAGGGGAAGCGGCTTTTTCTTTGCCGCGAGAAAAGCGAAAGCAGCGTAAAGAAGCACGCATATCGCCTTCCCGAATTTTCCTGTAAGCTGATCCATTCAATTCCTCCTGTCTTTACCGTGAATCTTCCTTAGTTGTTCTTTTCAAAGAGCACACCGCCTCCCTGCGTGGGGTGATCGATGTACATCACTTCATCTGCGCTGCTCCTGCAGCGCAGGATCTTCCAGACGATCAGAATGTCGCCCGCACGATGCTGATGGTCAGTTCGGTGCGCTTCCAGCCCTGTGCAATCATTTCTTCAGAGAGCGCCTCGAATGCGGCAAAGCGCTTTTAGTCAGTTCTCTTTCTTTTTCGCGGCTGTCAGGATTTCCGGTCGTCCTTTCTCTTTTTCATACTATTGCATAGTCCAGAACTTTTTTCACTTCGTCCCGAATCTCCTCATAACTCATGAACAGATGTGCCTCAAACAGCTTAGTCTTTCCGTCAAAGAAAGACGGTACCGCGTAGTAGTCATAGGTGTCGGCCAGCGCCGGCTCACGGGATTCCTCGATCATTGTGAGGGGAATATCCCTGTATGCGGGGTTCTCCGCAGCCAGTTCTTCGAGGGCTCTGCGTGCTTTATCGCAGTACCCGCAGGTTTCCAGGTAAAACATTGTGATCGGTTTCACAGCGGCTCCCTTCTCCGGCCATTACGCCTGACCGGTCTCTTTTCAGATGAAAACCCGGCCCCGCACCGCATGTTTTCGCAGTACAGGGCCGGATAAATTTTCCTGGATCAGTGCAGATTGCTCTTGATCACATCGGCCAGGATGCGCACACCTTCTACAATACGCTCATCCGGTTCTTTGGAATAGTTCAGACGCATGCAGTGGTTATTTCCTCCGTTCGGGAAGAAGCCCTCGCCGGGAACATACGCCACTCTCTTCTCCATAGCCTGGGTAGCCATCACCTTGGTATCGATATAGTCCGGCAGTTCGACCCAGGTGAACAGGCCGCCGTCCGGGCGGGTGAATACAGCTTCTTCCGGGAAGCACTCGTCCATGGTACTGATCATCAGATCGCAGCTGTGCTTGTAGGCAGGTACGATTTTACTGACATGCTCATCGATATCGAACATGTCAAGATATTTGGAGATGACCGCCGCCGCGAAGGTAGATGTCTGCAGAACTGCTGCCTGTGCGATCAGATTCAGCTTTGCGATGACTGCATCGTTCGCACACACCCAGCCTACACGCATACCGGGGGCAAGGATCTTGGAAAAGGTGCCCATGTACATCACGAGGCCTTTGGTATCCATGGTTTTCAGTGCAGGCAGGAAATCTCCGTTGAAGCGCAGATCCCCGTACGGGTTGTCCTCGATCACGGGGATCTCATATTTTGTGACGATCTCCATGAATTTCTTTCTTCTCTCCATCGGCCAGGTGCGTCCGCTGGGGTTCTGGAAATCGGGGATGACATAGATCAGCTTGACACGGTCAGTCGTCTGAAGAATGCGTTCAAGTTCCTCCATGACCAAGCCGTCCTTATCTGTGGGGACCTCCACAAATTTCGGCAGATAGGGGGTAAGCGCATTGATCGCGCCGAGGTAGGAAGGGCTCTCCATAATGACCACGTCGCCCTCGTTGAGGAACAGTTTCCCTATGAAATCCAGTCCCTGCTGACTTCCGGCCGTGAGAAGCAGATTCTCCGGCCCTGTAGAAATCTGGTTGCGCTTGAACATACGCTCCGCAATGTGCTTGCGAAGCGGTGCGTAACCGTCCGTCTCCCCGTACTGCAGAGCCGTCTTTCCGTTTTCCTCCAGAACGGCGGCTGTGGCCTTCTTGATATCTTCGATCGGGAAGAGATCCGGTGCGGGGAGTCCTCCCGCGAAGGAAATGATTTCGGGCTTTCTGGTGAGAGCCAGCAGCTCACGAATCGCCGAAGCCTTCAAATAATCCATTCTGTCTGCAAAATTAACCATAGTTTCTCCTTTCTCTACCCGTATGCGGTCTTCAATAACCCATTTAAATCAACATGAAAGTAGCGTAGCACAAATCGTTACGCCTGTAAACCTTTTTTTACCCGAGGTATTTCAACACCGCTACCTGCGGCTCGGTGTCCCCGTCGATGACAATTGTATCGCTTTCGTAATAATGGATCATCTCGGGTGCTTCAAAATAATTGATGAGGTTTTCAATGTGCTCGAGTCTTCTGGGCCCGAAATTCCCGAAACGGTAATGCATGGGAACGATTGCTTTCGGGAACAGTTCTTCCGTCATTCTCCATACTTCCTGCGAGGGAAGGCCGGTGCAGCTTCCCGCGGTCACCATGATGGCATCCGCGCCGAACAGCCGGCTGATCTCCCCGCCATTCAGCTGCGTGCCAATATCCCCCATATGTGCCACCTTGAGGCCATCAGCTTCGAGGATATGGATCAGACATGTGCCGCGCATTATCCCGCCTACGCTGTCGTGGTCCACACGCAGTTTCGTGATTTTGAACGGGCAGTCCGACTCCTGCCGTCCGGACAGGCGAACTCCCTCGCGGTAATTGTGTCCGTAGTGTTCATGACTCACCAGGATCATGTCCGCGTGCGTTTTCAGGGAAGGATAGCCTGCACAGTAGTCTGCATTATAAGGATCGATCACCACACTGTAGCCCCGGTGAGTGATCCGGAAGCAGGCATGCCCCAGCCATTGCAGTTCCATTTGTCTCCAGCCTCCTTTCAGCCCTCCATGATGTGCAATGCGCGGATCTGTGCGTTTTCGATGTGTTCTGTGACTGAAAAGGCGTGCGGTTCCAGATAGTCTGCCCGTACATCCGAAAGATGCTGTGCCAGCAGTTCACGAATCACCGCGGAGCAGATATCCTCGATCACGCCTTCCTTGAGTGCGATCCCTTCCTCATCCTGTTCGCCCGTAAGCAGGAATTCAAGCGCCTCCCGCAGGTCTCCCAGCCGTCCGAGTGCCTCCATGCCGCGGAAAGCCCATTTGTAATAGGGCATATGCCGGCGGTTCAGCAGATAGATCATACTGCAGGAAGCCTGAACGAACTCCGCCAAAGCAAGAGCCGCAGCTCCTGTCTGCCCGTGTCTTAGGCAGCGGGAGAAATTATACTGCCCGGACTGGGCCATGCTTATAGCCCGCGCAGCGATCTTTTTTCGGCGGACGTCCTCGGGCATCCCGGTGAGAAGGGTGTTCCGGATACGGGAGAAAGTCCCTGCATCATCACGCCAGACCTCCCCGTTCGTGGCTTCCGCCATTGCGTATTCGGGAATGCTCAGCCACTGCTTCCAGCTTTCGGGAGCTCCCGGAGATCCGGTATAGCGGCGGTAAAAATCCGTGATCGTATGGACTCCGCGGGCATTATTTGCCAGCGCCGAGCGCTCTCCTCCCCGGCCGGGAAAGATCTTCGCATAGGCACGGGCGAGCGCTACCCCGGCTACCTGATCCGTTTCATCGTCGATCCAGAGGGCAAAGCCAGGAAAGAAATCGTGATCGCGGGATATCTCATCATCATATCCGAAGCATTCCGAGCCATGTCCTGCGAGTCCCGCCGCGATACGCGCTTCCAGTTCGGGGAATTCCGCGTGCAGCATCTGCTTTCCTCTGTTTTCGTATAACTGTCTTGCTTCGTCAAGAAAGGCCATTGATCTCTTCCATCCTCTTTTTCAGCTCTGCAGTATATGAGAAAAAGCCGAATCGTTCGAAGGCGGGAAGACATTTCCCTGCCGTGAATGTGTAATACCCGTCCAGGGGAACTTCCGAGGAGAGCAGGCATTCCCCTGCCCGCTCCATGCATGCAGCGATCCGTTCGTCATCACTGTTCTGTCGGTCATAGCACTCAGCCAGATTCACCCAGGTCACCGCCTTGTCGCAGAAGCTGTTTTCACAGTACTCCAGCGTGTCGAGCGCGAGGGCGAAATAATATTCCGCCTTTCCGAATCTGCCGAGGTCCTCAAACGTAAGCGCCATATTATTGTATAAGCCGGCAAAGCGGTAATCCCTGTGATCCAGATGGTCTGCATAGACCCTGGCCACATGCTCGAACAACGGTTCGGATTCTGCTGCGCGGCCAAAGCAATTGAGCGTGGTGGCCGCATTCAGAAGGACGGTAGCTCCGGAAACCGTCCTCCCCATGCCATGCTCCTCAATGAGCTGCTTTGCTTCGCCGACGGCTGCAAGCGCTTCGGCTTCCTTCATCATCTTCCGTGTGAGGCCGAGTTCCTCGCTCACGATACTGAGGCGGCTGCGCCAGTCATTGCCGTAGAGCGTCTTTTCCTTTGCCTTCCTCAGGAGCGCTTCGGCAGCGGGATAGTCCTCGCGGGCATACAAACAGTCAAGCTGTTCTATAAGTGCGGGAATATCTTCCACCGTCTCATGCGGGGCTCTGTCTGGTATACCGGTATGCACTGAAATGTCAAAAGGGCAGGCAGCTTCCTGAATATCCATAATCCTCTTCCTTTTTCGTTGATAAAACCATTGTATCCTCCCGGGCTTTTTTGTCAATCGATGAAAAGAGACAGGCGAACCATTCCCGGATCGCCTGTCTTTAAAAAGGGGTGTTTATTTTGCACTCTCGATGCCTGCGAGCAGGGCCCGCACATTGCCCTCGAGGAAACGCGCTTTTCTCTCGCCAAGTTCAATGCGGATGGCTTCTGTCATCTTCTCGACATCAACGATATCACACTTTGCCATCATTGCTCCGAGGATCGCCACGTTCGGTCCCTTCGGGTTCTTGACCTCTTCGGCGATCCGCATGGCATCGCAATAGACCACTTCGATATCGTCCCGTTCGCATTTTTTATCGATGATTGAACTGTTGATCACCAGCAGTCCGCCGGGACGCACTACATGCTCAAATTTCTCCATTGAGGGAAGATTCATGGCCACGACCACGTCCGCCTCATCCACCAGCGGAGACGCTACTTCCTCATCGCTCACGATCACTGAGCAGTTGGCGGTGCCGCCGCGCATCTCCGGGCCATAGGAGGGCAGCCAGGAGACATGTTTTCCATCCAGCATGCAAGCCATGGCGAGGAATTTGCCGATCAGAAGCATTCCCTGCCCGCCGAAGCCGGCAAATATGAATTCCTTCATCATGATTATTCCGCCCCCTTATCCTTTTTCACGCCGAGGGGATAGTACGGGATCATATTCTCCTCCAGCCACTTCATTGCTTCCACAGGGTTCAGGCCCCAGTTCGTCGGGCAGGTGGAGAGAACCTCAATCATGCAGAATCCCTTTCCTTCCATCTGATACTTGAAGGCCTTCTTGATCGCATTCTTGGTCTTGACGATATTGGCGGTGTTGTTGACCGCACAGCGCTCAATGTAATAGGCTCCGGGAACTTCCGCCAGCATCTCGGACATTTTGATCGGTGCACCGCACCAGGCTTCATCCCTTCCATAGGGCGACGTTGTGGTGACCTGCCCCACGAGCGTGGTCGGAGCCATCTGTCCGCCCGTCATTCCGTAGATCGCATTGTTCACAAAAATCGTGGTGATTTTCTCACCGCGGTGCGCCGCATGGACGATCTCCGCCGTTCCGATCGATGCGAGGTCGCCGTCCCCCTGATAGGTGAAGACCAGACTGTCGGGTTTTGCCCGCTTGATACCTGTCGCCACAGCGGGAGCGCGCCCGTGCGCGGCTTCCATCATATCCACGTTGAAATAATCATAGGCAAACACCGAGCATCCGACCGGAGCTACGCCCACTATGTTCCCGCCCATGCCGGACTCTTCCAGGCATTCTGCCACAAGGCGATGGATAATGCCGTGGTTGCATCCAGGACAGTAGTGGAAGGGTTTATCACTCAGATACGGTGTTTTTTCAAAAACGACTGACATATCACAGACCCTCCTTCATTTCACGAACCTTTGCGATGATCTCAGCGGTCGAAGGCATCTGGCTTCCGCAGTGGCCCGTGTAATCCACAGGGATGCTTCCGCTGACGGCAAGCTTCACGTCTTCAAGCATCTGGCCTTCATTGGCTTCCACATCCAGAATCGCTTTGCAGCCTTTCGCGGCTTCCTTCAGTTCTTCATACGGGAAGGGCCATACCGTAATGGGACGGAAGAGGCCGACTTTGTATCCTTCTTTCCGCAGGGTGTCCACCGCAGATTTCGCGATACGGGCTACGGTTCCGAAGGCGGTGATTATGATCTCGGCATCCTCAGTCCTATAGCATTCCCACATTTTCTCGTTCTTGCGGATCTCGCTGTAAATCGCCTGAAGTTCATTGTTATGGACTGTAAGCTCCTCCGTATTGATATACAGCGAATTGATCACAGCGCGTTTTGCCGGATCGTCGCCCGGCTTCCAGCCTGTCGCAGCCCAGGGCTTCTTCTCGGGGTCAACATGATACTCGACCATCTCCGGCATCTCGACCGGCTCCATCATCTGGCACATGATCCCATCAGCCAGAAAGAGCACCGGGACCCGGTATTTCTCCGCCTTGTCATAGGCGAACATCATGATATTGATGGCCTCCTGAATGGAAGCAGGAGCATAGGTAATGAGGTGATAGTCTCCGTTGCCGCCGCCCTTGACAGCCTGGAAATAGTCCCCCTGAGAAGCCTGGATGCTGCCGAGGCCCGGCCCGCCGCGCATGACGTTCAGGATCACACAGGGGAGCTGTGCACCGGCGCAGTAGGAAATCCCTTCCTGCTTCAAACTGACCCCGGGACTCGATGAGGATGTGATGACCCTGGCACCCGTGCCGGCGGCACCATATACCATATTGATGGCGGCAACTTCACTTTCTGCCTGCAGATAGCAGCCGTTCACCTCCGGCATACGAGCAGACATATACTCCGGGATCTCGGTCTGAGGGGTGATCGGATATCCGAAGAAAAACCGTGCGCCGGCCCGGATCGCAGCTTCAGCGATTGCTTCGCTGCCTTTCATTAAAGTTAAAGCCATGTCCTGTTTCCTCCTTAATCCCTTTCGATACGGATAGCCACATCCGGGCAGGTCCTCGCACAGGACGCGCATCCGATGCAGGCCTCCTGATCGGCAACCTCTGCGGGATGATAGCCCTTGTGATTGATCTTTGTCTTCGAGAGGGCCAGAACCTTCTTCGGACATGCTCTCACACAAAGCCCACATCCCTTGCAGATGGCCTCGTTGATCGTCACCCTAACCATTTCTGCAAACAACCCCTTTACATAGTTATTTTTTCTATTTCACGGATCATTGTTCCGACGCATACGTGCACGAAACAGAACCGTGTTTTTACATTTTCCGGAGCCAGCTGTCCCAGTCCCGCGCCATATAGGTCTCGATCTCCATCGGTTCGCCGATGAAAGCAGGATCATGTCCCTCTGAGAGAAACCGTTCGAGCATCTCCTTTCGCCCGCTCGTATAACGGACAGGGACCCCCGTTCTTTCCGACACTTCGCGGATCATCTCATACCCGTCGCGCAGTTCAGCCGGTGTGGTGGCTACTGAGAGATTCGTATTGTTGATCATGCCGGTGATCTTCAGGCGGGAGTGCAGTTCCATCTCCTGCTGGATGCGGATGATCTTCTCCACAGTACCGGAGAGCGGACGGCGGATATTCACCACATTCAGCACCTCCAGCGCTCCTTCTTCCAGTTCCATGAAATCCTGATGGTAGCGTCCAAGCGCTGTGGAGCCTGCCGCATCCCCCCCTGCATCGAACACCACCGTGTCCCAGTCCATGGCGAAAGCCGACTGGACCTCCGCAGGCAAGGAAAGCGTCTCGACGCTGGAGTTGGTATAGTTCGGTGAAACGAGCCGGACTTCCTTCATTCGCGTCATCCTTCCGGGCTCCGTAAGGCGGAAATAGGTATTTACCATGTCCAGATCGATCAGTTCCGTGCGGCCTGACTGCGCCGCTTTCATTGCAAAATTGATCGCCAGTTCTGTTTTTCCGCTGCCGTAGTTCCCGATCAGAACGATCATTTTCTTCATGATTATTCCCCATAATGCTCTTTTCGTTGCTTGAAATATTTTAACATTTTGCACAAAAAGAAACAACCGCAAAAGTGACTAACTTTTGCGGTCAGAACAATGCATAATATACAAAAAGAGGTTTTTCTCCTGTTTTTGGTATTTTTTCTGAATGATTTTCATACAAAATAAATATGTTGCGCTTATGCGTACTTCTTTTCGAATGAATGGACCCAGTCACCCCGCAGATAATAGACCAATAGAAACGCCGTAGTCATGCACCAGGTGATCGGATAGACCCAGTTGACCACCGCGATCGAATGATAGGCCGGCATGGCCAGACTGATGATGATAACACGCCCCACGCACCAGAACAGAAGCATGGAAATCATCGGGACCACCGCTTTGCCCGCGCCGCGCAGGATAGCCGCAAGGGTATGGGAAAGGGCAAGCACACAATAGAAGAGTGAACAAGTGCGCATTTTCAGCACTCCGAATGCGATCGCCTCCGGTTCCTGTGTGAACAGGCCGATCAGGAAGGGGGCCGCCAGAAATCCGATTATGCCGACCAGCTGCGCCAGTCCCGTTGCCGTGAGCATGCCGAAACGCGCACCTTTGCGGGCGCGGTCATATTCCCTTGCACCGAGATTCTGGCCGACAAAGGTAGTGAGAGCAATAGCGAAACTTGTGATCGGCAGGAAAGCAAAGCCCTCAATCTTGGAATAAGCTCCGCAGCCGGCGACGGCCATGGTCCCGAATGTGTTGATGTTTGCCTGGATCAGCACGTTGGAGATAGCTGTAACGCTGTTCTGCATTCCGGAGGGGAAGCCGTATTTGATGGTGAGGCCTGCCATCTGCGCATGGATCCGTATCCTGCGGATGCGAAGGGCATAATTCTCCTTCGTGCGGATGAGGCGGAACCCGCACAGAAAAGCACTGAAGAGCTGTGACAGCACCGTGGCGAAAGCAGCGCTGCCGACTCCGCCGTGGAATACTGTAATGAAGAGAATATCCAGCACCACATTGAGTACAGAGCAGATGATGAGATACTTCAGCGGGTTCTTTCCATCTCCTGCCGCCTGCATGATGGAGCGGAAGGTATTGTACAGCACGGTCCCCAGGCTGCCCAGGAAGAAGATGCGGATGTATTGCGAAGCACCGGGCAGTGCAGCAGCCGGAGTTCCCATCCATCGCAGGGCGACCGGTGCGATATAACTCCCAAAGGTCGTGAGGATCGCTGCCCCGACAAGACTCAGTGCCACATGCGTATGTACAGCTTTCTCCACCTTTTCGCTGTCCCGGGCACCAATAAAGCGGCTGATGGCTACGCTTGCTCCTCCTGAAAGGCCAGCGAAGAAGCTTATGATCAGAAATACAAGACTCCCCGTAGCACTGACTGAAGCCAGCGCTTCACTGCCCAGGAAGTTCCCGACGATCAGCGCATCCGCGGTGTTATACAGCTGTTGGAACAGATTGCCGATAAAAAGCGGCAGCGTGAACCGGACCAGACTTCCGCTGATGGAGCCGACGGTCATTGCGCCTGCTTTCGGTAAGGTTTTCTCTTCCACGTACTATCTCCTCAGATCCTGTTTATTCCGTCTTTTCTTCTTTTATTTTCGCCAGTTCCTCTTCTTCAAGAACACGATAGGCCACTTTGCCCACCAGTGTCTTTGGAAGATCTTCACGAAACTCGATATCATACGGCATGGCATATCTGGCGATATTCCTGCGGCAGTATGCCATGATTTTTTCCTTTGTCTCTTCCGTTGCCGGAACTTCCGGATTGAGCTTTACGAACGCCTTGACTTTCTGCATTTTGTAGGCATCCGGAACACCGATCACACAGCTCATCTGTACGAGTTCATTCGCATCAAGGATGTTTTCCAGCTGGCCGGGATACACGTTATACCCTGAAGAGATGATCATCCGTTTGGCTCTGCCGCGGAAATAGATGAAGCCTTCCTCGTCCTGGGTTCCAAGGTCTCCTGTGTAGACCCAGGTAAGTCCGTCCGCATGGCGGCGAAGCGTCTGTGCTGTCTCATCCGGATGGTTCATATATTCCTTCATGACCGTCGGTCCAGCCAAAAGGATCTCGCCTTCCTCTCCGTAAGACAGCTCCCTGTCCGTTCCCGGCTCAACAATCTTGATATATGTATCCGGGAAAGGAACGCCGATGGACCCTTCCTTGAACATGGTAGGCGGGGTCAGGCAGCAGGCTGTGACCGTCTCCGTAGTCCCGTACCCTTCGCGCACCTGGATGGTCGCATTATGATCGTACAGGAATTTGTCGAACTTTTTCTTCAGTTCGACGGAAAGGCTGTCCCCTCCGGAAAAAACGCCTTTCAAACTGCTCAGATCCGCCCCGTCCATCGACGGAAGACGCAGCAGCGCTTCATACAGCGTGGGTACCCCGGCGATGAAATTGCAGCGATATTTTACGATGAGTTTTGCATAGCTGGCAGCTGTAAAGCGCGGCACCAGGATGCAGCGCCCGCCCTGAGCAAGCATGGAGTGGATGCAGACACCCAGCCCGAAACCATGGAAGAGAGGCATAGCGGAAAGCATCTTGTCTCCCGGACGGAACATCGGATTCGTCGCAACGATCTGCTGAGAAAGTGCATTGAAGTTCCGGTTCGTCAGAACGATGCCTTTCGTTGTTCCCGTGGTCCCTCCGGAATAGAGGATAACTGCAGGATCGTCGGATTCTCTCCGGACTTCATACTTATAGAAACAGTGCTCCGAGAGGCGCATGAACTCCTTCCAGCGGATGACCGGAGCATCCTTTGGGATCTTTTTGATCCTGCGTCCCTCCGTGAGCATATACCCTGCCCGCACCGGTCTGGAAAGCGCATCTTTCACGGAAGCGATGATGATATTCACGATTTTCGTGTTTTCACGGATGCTCTCAAATTTATGGTAGAACTGGTCGAGGGTAATCGCCGTGACGCTTTTGGACTCGTTCAGGTAGAATTCGATCTCCTTCTCAGCGGAGAGCGGATGGATCATATTGGCGATGCCGCCCACCAGGTTGACTGCATAGAACATGTAGATGGCCTGCGGACAGTTCGGCATGGCAATCGTGACACGGTCATTTTCCCGAATGCCGATCGTTTTGAGCGCTTTCGCACATTTTTCGATCTCACCGATCATTTCCCGGTAAGTCGTGGATTTTCCCATGAAGTCAAAAGCAACATTATTCGGATATTTCTCCGCGATGAACGCCACCCTGTCGAACATGGATCCTTCGAAATAGTCCAGATGCAGGGGAATCTCGCCCGTGTGGCCAGCCCAGGGCATTTTTGCAGTAATAACGTTTTCTTCGCTCATATCAGTACTCGACCTTTTCCTCCAGTTTTGTCTCGAGCAATTCCGGATTTTCCATCAGTTTGCGGAAAAGCCTGAGCGTTTTGGAATAGTAATATCCATCTGCGATCCGCTCGTCGATCGTAAGTCCAATGTCCACACTGTCTTTCATGGTCACAGTGCCGTTCTCATCATAGAACGGACGGACTTTGCGTTCGCCGATCGCCACAAAAACCGAATTCGTCCCCCAGTTTGTGAGATGATGATATCCTGAATGAAGCCTGATGGATCCAAGGTTCGTCAGCACCACGCTGGAATAGTACGGGTCGGTCGCAATCAGAGAAGCAGGGACCCAGCCGTGCCGGTCGAGGAAGCAGATGAATTTCACAATCGCTTTCCCAAGAAAGCGGGGCATGCGGTTGAACATGTCCATACTGTCTGTGGACGCATCGACTTTGTCGCCGCGGTTTTCTGTGACCTGGCGCCAGATCGCGTCATGTATCGAATCGATCGTATCGTCCGGGCGGGAGTGGATGAAAGCAAGACCTTCCGCACCATCATCCGAGAACTGCTTTTTCACCACAAAGGCGGCGGAGACCTCGTTACGCTGGTATACATTGGAATTTACGATGAAACGGTTCATCTTCGGGCGCAGCGTGATCGATTTCAGCATGGCCGTAACAATGGTCTGGAACAGGTTGTACTTATATTCCGGACTCGAGGCGTTCTTTTTCTCCAGGTATGCGTTGAGTGCGGTAAGATCGATCCTTTCGGAAATGAAAGCCTCGTTGTCACAGCGGTTCGGATAGATGATGGGAACGATGAAGTGCATGGAATCAAGATTTCTCAGAAGCACACCATCCTTGCGGTCCCCTGCTTTTCTCATATGGTTTTCCTCTTTCTTCTCAACGGGATGGGGTCACAGATAATCACTTCTGTTTACATCCCTGATTTATTCTGTACGGGCAGATGCTGAATATTGATTATAGTCTTATCCAGTCCCTTAATCAAGAGAAACAGCCCCGGAAACTTACACTTGATTTGCTGGAACGCTTGTGCTATCATAAGGAAGCTGAATATACGGAGGGTTAGCTCAGCTGGTTAGAGCGTCCGCCTCACACGCGGAAGGTCGGCGGTTCGAGTCCGCCACTCTCCACCATCAAAGAGACCTCTTTTGTCTGTCAGGGCAAAAGAGGTCTTTTCTCTTGCCCTCCGTGCTGCGGTGCAGGGCATGGCAGAACCCGCCGAAGTCTCTCCTTCACATACCGTCGCGGAAGGCATCGCTATCGGCAGGCCCATGCGCGGAGGAGAGATACTGGAGTATGCCTACCGCTATGGCATTCACTTTGTCCATGCCCCGGAGGACAGGATCCTTGCCGCCCGTTCCTCCTTCGCCATGAAGGGGATTTATTGTGAACATACAACAGCGGCCAACTATGCGGCCTATCTGGCGTACTGTGAGCGGTACGGCCCGACGCCGGACTGTCTCATCACTATGTGCGGCGCTGGTCTCAAATCCGACCATTGATCCGGATTCCGGCGTGCAGGGACGGTTTTCCCGGAGTGTTGTCCGGCTTTTGCTATTTCCGGCTTTCCTTCTGTCAGAAAACCTCTTTTTCAGAATCCGGAAAAGAGGTTTTCTTTTTCTCTGTTTTGTCCTATAGTATAAATATTCAGCAACTCAAAATGCATGAAGAAGGTGAATGAAACGGATCAGCCCCGAATCAGTCTCCGCTCCATGACGGCCGAAATGTATCACCGCTATTTCAGAGAATACGAAAATGACCCCGATCTGCTT
>JAEEGL010428187.1_pt1 | contig 42797 bp, 32 predicted proteins | sample 9134231 | NCBI WGS metagenome assembly JAEEGL01 (sample SAMN16246548, study PRJNA631951) | gut metagenome | biome: gut microbiome; feature: rumen; material: fiber-attached | host: Bos | place: Iran: Karaj | collected 2018-10 | reverse complement strand
CATAAGGCCCTGAAGGGCACCGGCAACATCCAGGACCACGATGGGATATTTCGTGTGGGCATATGTCTTGAGGAAGTGGCCGCGAAGGACGGTTTCCTCCCAGGAGAAGCGGGCGCCGTAGTGGAACTGGGTGTATCCGAACCAGGGGACGACCTCCGTGGTGGGCTCCATCCCGGGGGCGAGGACTTCATCCTTCTTGTAGCGGACCAGCGGCACGAAGGCGTCGTTGCCGAAAATCTGCCGGCCCAGGACCTCGAAGGTCTGGGTGAAGTTTATGTTGTTCTCGTGCTCGTACTTTATCTGGTATTCGTTGATCATGCAGCGCTTGTCGCCTCCGCGCGAGAGCACCGAGGAGAATATGTTGCCCGAAGTGGCCAGGTTGGTGCCGCGTCCGAACTGTTCGGTGTCGTGGCAGCCGAAGATGAGCAGCTTGCGGGTGGGGTCCTTGCTGAACAGATATTCGAAGGTGCCTCCGAATTTGAACTTGTGGTCCTTGAAGCCATATGCCCCATATGCCGTGTAGCGGACGCGCTTGCTGAATTTTGGCGAAGTGTGCATGCCCAGCACGACCCTGTAGCCTTCCAGGCCGTTCTTGCTTATTATCTGGTCGAACGGGCCGAAGCCAATTTTCCCTATGTCCAGGAAGCTGTTGAGGAAGACGTTGACCACCGCATAGGCCCCCCGGTAGAAGGGCATATCCTTGACCTGGTCCACCATATCGAAGATGCCGGATTCCCGCTCGGAGAGGGGATAGGGCCTCTGCTGCTGCCAGTATGCCTCCGGCTTGTCGGAGTCGAATTTCACCAGGGTGATTCCGGTCATCTCGTTGAGGACCTTGTCGTCCTTGGGGATGGAGAACTGCACGTCGGAGAAGCTCATCTGGCGGTTGCCGATGAAGGATGTGAGGTTGGTCGAGTCCGTCAGGAATACGGACATATCCAGGTAGAGCTTTTCATTCTTGAAGAACCAGGTGCTGTCGCCCACGCGGTCCATCTCCGTGTCGAGGACCATATCCCTGACCCAGTTGATGGCTCCCGTCCTGGCCAGCTTGGCGTGGATTTCCTTCAGGGCGAAGTCCTCGGCGTCTATCTTCATCTCGCCGTCGAAAACCGGGCTGGAGACCATCTTGCCGGGATGGAAACGTATATAATAGGTCTTCCGGCCGTCGATCTGGAGGCTGTCTATCAGGTAATAGTCATAATACAGGAAGCCGGTGCTGATAAGGGGCGAGGGGATCTTCTGTTCGAAGATGTTGAGGAAGTCCTGGTAGAAGTTGGTCTTCATATGCATCGCTCCGGTGAACTGGGTGAGGAAGTTTTCGTCCTCGATTCCGGAGATGCGGTTGGCCTCGATTATCTCTTTGTTGAAGTAGGGGTTGCGGCCGCTGTATTTGCGGGATACCGTTTCGGATATCATCACCGGCAGGAAGGGCTGGCCGTTCACCACGGAGGTGTCCATATAGGCCAGGGTGAAGTCGAAGTCGCGCCAGAAGGAACTCACCGGAATCTGGGACTGGGGGTCTGTCAGGTCCAGTTCCATACGGGTGTAGACTTCGCTGTTGTAGGCTTTTTTCCTGTCGGGGTCGTTGAAGGGTTTGCGTTCGTTGATGTCGCGCAGCATCCGCTTCATCCTCCGGTTGTCCGGCTTTACCAGGCTGGCGTTCAGGTGATTACGGGTGGCCTTGAGCTGGAAGTTGATGACCTGGAAGGAGTGCTGCTGCACTTCGACCTCCTGGCTGTCATAGCCGAGGATGGTGGCGGAGAGGACCTTGGCGGCGGGATCCCTCGTTTCGAGGGAGTAGTTGCCGTCCAGGTCGGAGGAGATGCCGATGGTGGTGCCCTTGTAGTATATGGCGACAAAAGGCAGCGCCTCGCCGGTCTCGGCGTCGGTCACGCGCCCGCGCACCTTGGTGCTCTGCGCATCAAGGGCCAGGGGCAGCAACAGGAGTGCCGCCAGTATTCCCAGCAATCGCCTCATATTATCCGGCAAAGATACAAATATTATGCGAGAATAGCGTCTCCCCGGAAATAAAGTTGCGCACTTTGCCGCACGGTGCCCCCCTGCTGCGGTGAGGATGAGGACGGAAGGCCAACTTCCGGGAATGGGCCCACCTCGGGCACTTGACCTCAAAACTCGACGGGCTGCGCCCGTAAACTCGAGTCCGGCTGTCGGTCATCCTGCTGACGCAGGACCGTGCCCTGCACAAGGCTCACGCACGCCACCGCACAAGGCCCCCTCCATTCCCGTCAATGTCCTTCCGTCCTCATCCTCACCGCCGCATCGGGGACCTCGTTCAAAAAGGGGCCAAATAGTGCAAGGTCCCCACATCGAACCGGGAACCTCGTTCAAAAACGCCTCAAAAAGTGCAAGGTCCCCACATCGAACAGGGTACCTCGTTCAAAAACGCCTCAAAAAGTGCAAGGTACCCCCTCCCTCCGGGCAGGCGAGGGGTGAAAAGGGCATTGACTGCGCAAAAAAGACTGATTCCTGGCAGGCGAGGTGAGATTATGCTGGTGACTGCCGTCCAGGGAGCGTTTTTCTGGCAGGTGGGGTGGATCCGGAGGGGCAGTTAGGGGCGGGAAGTGGGGAAGATTTTCCGTTTCTTAGGAAAAATGCGTATATTTACAAAATTTAACTCACAAGGGTATGCCTCAGGAAGGGAACATAGTGATTCGGCGGGCGAGGGTCAACAACCTCAAGGACATCACCGTGGAGATTCCGCGCGGGAGGTTCGTGGTCATTACCGGCATTTCCGGCAGCGGGAAGTCATCCCTGGCGTTCGACACGCTTTTCGCCGAAGGGCAGAGGCGCTTTGCCGAAAGCCTTTCCTCGTATGCCCGCCAGTTCCTCGGGAGGATGTCCAAGCCCGACGTGGAGTTCATCGACGGTGTCCCTCCGGCCATTGCCATCGAGCAAAAAGTCAATGTGAAGAACCCCCGCTCGACGGTAGCCACCACGACGGAAATATATGATTATCTGAAACTTATATATGCCCGCATCGGCAGGACCTACTCTCCCGTGAGCGGCGCCGAGGTCAGGTGCCACACCCCCAATGACGTGATGGCATATGTGCTCTCCCTGCGCGGTGCGGTCTATCTTCTTGCCGACATTCTCTGGAAAGACAGGACCGACAAGGTGGAGCTGATGCTCTCGCTCAAGGAGCAGGGCTATTCCCGCTTCTGGGACGGAGAGAAAATGCTTCTGATAGAGGAGGTTATGGCCCTTGACGGCAAGTGGCCCCAGGAGTTGTACCTTCTGGTGGACAGGGCGAAGATAGACGGCGAACCCGATGCCGACCTTCTGACCCGCCTGCGCTCCTCGGTGGAAAACTGCTTCAGTATGGGCAGGGGAGTGATGTATGTCTTCAGCGACGGCCGCCTGAAGCGCTTCAGCACCATCTTCGAGGCGGACGGAATGACCTTCCGCAAGCCGGACGAATATATGTTCAGCTTCAACAGCCCCCTGGGCGCCTGCCCGGTGTGCGGAGGCCTCGGAAAGATAATAGGCATAAGCGAAGACCTCGTCATCCCGGACAAGACCAAGAGCATATACGACGGCGCGATAATGTGCTGGCGCGGCGACAAGATGGGCTGGTTCAAGGACCAGCTGGTGAAAGTCGCCCCGAAATATGGCATCCCCATCTTCAAGCCCTGGTGCGAACTGACCGCCGCCCAGAAGGACATCATATGGAATATGCACGGCGACTATGAAGACCCGGGCTCCTTCTGCGGCATCAACCAGTTCTTCGAGTGGGTGGAATCCAACCGCTACAAAATCCAGTACAAGTATATGCTCAACCGCTTCTCCGGCAGGACGACCTGCGGGGAATGCAAAGGCAGCCGCCTTCGCAAGGACGCGCTCTACGTGAAGGTCGGCGGCAAGGACATCCACTCCCTGATGCAGATGACGGTGGAAAAGCTCCTGGCCTTCTTCCAGCAGCTGCAACTCTCTGATTATGACAGGGGTATAGCGGGCAAGGCCATAGACGAGGTCGTCTCGCGCCTGCGGTATATCGAAGACGTCGGCCTTGGCTATCTCACCCTCGACCGCGCCACCAACACCCTCTCCGGCGGAGAAAGTCAGAGGGTGAACCTCGTGACCGCCCTCGGCAGCTCGCTGGTGGGCTCGATGTATATCCTCGACGAGCCCAGCATAGGCCTTCATCCCCGCGACACCGAGAAGCTCATCAGCGTCCTGAAGCGCCTGAGGGACATAGGCAATACGGTGATTGTCGTCGAGCACGACGAAGAGATAATGCGTGCGGCGGACCTTATAATAGATATGGGTCCCGGCGCCGGAATCGGAGGAGGCGAAGTCCTGTTCTCCGGCCGCATCGATGCCCCCTGGCCGAAGGAAGTCGTGGACCGCAGCCTCACGCTTCAGTACCTGAACGGAATCCGGAGCCGGTATGTGCGTGAAAAACGCCGTTGGAACTACAGCATCACCGTCGAAGGCGCTATGGAACACAACCTCAAGGACATTTCGGTCAAGTTCCCGCTGGGAGTGCTGACAGTTGTCTCCGGAGTGAGCGGCAGCGGCAAATCCTCGCTTGTGGGAGACATATTGTACCCGGCCCTGTTCCGTATGCTCAACGAGTCCGGGCCTCTCCCGGGCACCTTCCGCGGCCTGTCCGGCAACACCGACCGCATCCGGGCGGTGGAATATGTGGACCAGAACCCCATAGGCCGCAGCAGCCGTTCCAACGCCGTGACCTACCTGAAAGTATATGACGACATCCGCAAGCTCCTCTCCGCGCAGCAGTATGCCCGCCTGAGCGGCTACACCCCGTCCTTCTTCTCCTTCAACCAGGAAGGCGGCCGCTGCTCCGAATGCCAGGGCGACGGATTCGTACGCATCGGGATGCAGTTTATGGCAGACGTGACTATGGTCTGCGAGTCCTGCGGCGGCAAGCGCTTCAAGCCCGACATCCTCGAAGTGCGCTACCAGGGCAAGAACATCGACGACATCCTGAATATGAGCGTGGAAGAGGCCATAGACTTCTTCGGAGCACAGAAAGAGCCTGAGGCAAAGGAGATTGCGCGAAAGCTCCAGCCGCTTATGGATGTAGGCCTGTCATATATAAAGCTCGGCCAGAGCAGCAGCACCCTTTCCGGAGGAGAAAGCCAGAGGGTCAAGCTGGCATATTTCCTCTCAATGGGCGACTCCTCCGCCAAGGGCAGCATAATGTTCATCTTCGACGAGCCCACCACGGGACTTCATTTCTACGACGTGGAAAAGCTCCTGAAGTCCTTCGATATGCTCCTTTCCAAAGGCCACACGATAGTGGTCGTGGAGCATAATCCGGATGTCATCCGTGCTGCGGACTGGGTGGTGGACCTCGGCCCCGAGGCGGGAGACAGGGGAGGCCAGGTGGTCTTCGCCGGCACGCCGGAAGACCTCGCACGCGACAAGAATTCCAGGACAGCAAAATATATTCTATGAAAAAGATTGCAGCCTTGACGATGGTCCGTAACGACGATTTCTACCTTCGAAAGTGGGTGGAATATTACGGCGCCCAGCTAGGTCCCGAGAACCTCTACATCTATTACGACGGCCTCGACCAGGTGCCGGGAGACTTTTGCGAGGGGACCAACACCTTCGTGGTGGAAAAGATTGGTACTCAGCTTGTTGCGGCGGAAAAAGGCCGCCTGACCTTCCTCTCGGGCAAGGCTGCGGACCTGCTTGCAGGAGGCTATGACCTCGTGATAGGAGTGGACGCGGACGAGTTCGTCGTGGTCGATCCGGCCCTTGGCATATCCCTTCGGGAATATCTGTCCCGCACGAAAGTGCGCAGCTCGCTGTCCGCCCTGGGTCTGGATTTCGGCCAGAAGCTCGGCGAGGAGCCCGACATCACCGAGGACAAGCCATTCCTGCAGCAGCGCCACTATGCCCGCATATGCACCCGCTACACCAAGCCTTCCATTCTGGCAAAACCGCTTCGCTGGGGCTCCGGATTCCATCGCATCAAGGGGCATAACTTCCACATAGCCAAGGACTTGTATCTGCTTCATTTCGGCTACTTCGATATGAAACGCCTCCAGGACCGTTTTGCCGACAAGGACAGGATTGCCCAGGGATGGGGAAAGCATATGAAGAAGCGTTCCGCCACCATTATGATGGTCAGCCGCCTGAAGGCACGCCGCTTCGAGCCCTGGGTGAAGTTCGCCCGCATATGCCAGACGCTATGCCGTCCTCCCTATGCCCTCAACAAGCCCGCGATGTTCGAGATGAGGCTCATCGTAAGGATTCCCGAAAGATTCTCATCCATAGTATGAAAGGCCCCCTCGTATCAGTAATCGTCCCCGTCTACGGAGCGCAGGACTATATAGTCCGCTGCGCCCGCAGCCTCTTTGCCCAGACCTACCCTGACGCGGAGTTCATATTCGTGGATGACGGCTCGCCGGACCGTTCGATAGAGCTGCTGGAAGGGCTTCTCGCCGCAGAGTTCCCTTCCCTTCAGGCCAGGGTGCGCGTTATCCGCCAGGCCAATGCCGGCCAGGCCAGGGCGCGGCAGGCGGGCCTTGATGCGGCCACGGGAGAATATGTGCTGATGGTGGATTCCGACGACTGGATAGCCCCGGATACCCTGGAGCTGCTGGTCGCCGAAGCCGTCCGCACGGACGCCGACATAGTGGTGTATGACTTCTGGAAGGAATACCGCCACTGGCATAAGCTCGACCGCGAGAGGGATTCGTCCCTTCGGGATAACCTGCTGTTCCGCAGGAGGTTATATAATTACAAGGCATATGGCTACATAGTCAATAAATTCTGCCGCCGCTCCCTTTGCAAGGATATGTTCGTGCCCCGGTACAATATGCACGAAGACATCGTCTTCTCCACGCAGATTATCTACCGGGCCCGCAAGATAGTCCACCTCCGCAAGGCCCTGTACCATTATGACAGGTGCGTGGGCGGCTCCCAGTCCCGTGGACCGTCCAAGGCGGAGAGACGCACCCGGTCGGCCAGGAATATGCTGGATATGTATGAGCATTTCCGCGGGAAGGAGGATTCCCCGATCAAAGGAGTAGAGGATGAAATTATCCTCAAGTCCGCCTGGATAGCCTACACGATGAACCGCGCCCTCTTTGACGAGAGGCCCTATCTGGCCGCGGAGGCGCTTCGCTTCCCCCTTGCCTGCGGGCGCTTCGTGACCCTTCCTCAGCAGCTGATACTGAGGCGTTTCCTTAAAAAACTGGTGCGATGAAAGTCCTTGTCCATCTACACGTCTACTACCTCGACCAGGTGCCCTATTTTCTGGAGAAACTCTCCTGCGTAGGCGGCTGCCAGTGGGACCTTGTCGTGACTTCTTCCTCCCTGCCGCCCCGGGAGGAATCCCTCCTTAGGGAGTTCAAGCCGGACGTGCGTTTTATCCAGGTGGAGAATGTAGGCTATGACGTCTGGCCGTTTATGAAGGTGCTTTCCAGCGTGGACCTCGACGCCTATGACGTGATTCTCAAGCTCCACACCAAGCACAGCACCGAGAATCACAAGGTCCGCATTAACGGGGTCCATATGAAGGGATTTATGTGGCGCGATATCCTGGTGGATGCCCTGTTAGGCAGCCCTGAGCAGTTCTCCCGGGTGCTGGAGATTTTCCGCAGCCATCCTGATGCGGGGATGGTGTGCAGCGGCAAGCTCTACTGCGCCCTCGGCTTTGCCGAAGACCACAGGCTGCTGGACGACGAACTGTCGCGCCTGGGGCTCGAAACCCCCGAGAGGCGTTTCTGCGTGGGGACTATGTTCGCAATAAGGCCATCGCTGCTTAAGGTCATCGTCAGGCAGGGATTCACGGCCGCGGATTTCCAATCCCTGACTGCAAGCAATGCCGGAGGCACCCCGGCCCACGTATATGAACGGGTTTTCTCCCTGCTGGCCCCTGCCCAGGGGATGAAGGTATATACCACGGGCGTTGACAAGGCCTTCGAGCGGAAGCAACGCGTCCGCAGGGTGGTAAAGCCCCTGCTGGGTTTCCTCTTCAATATTGACAGGGAAGGGGAGAATTCTGCTAAGTATCTGACTATATTTGGATTGAAATTCAAACTTGACGACGGAGACAGATGAAACTGCTGTATCTAATCGACACGCTGTACCGTTCCGGAGGAATGGAGCGTATTATTATTTCCAAGGCAAATGCCCTGGCCGAGGATTATGGATATGAGGTAATCCTCCTTACCAACCATCAGAGGGGCCGCCCCTGCTTCTTCCCCCTCAGCCCCAAGGTGAGGCACGTCGATATCGACGTCAATTACAGGCTTCCCTTTATGATGGGCCGCTATGTGCGTAAGGTCTCCGACTTCATCCTCCGGGAAAAGCCGGACATATGCATATCCACCTGCGGCAAGGAACTGTTCCAGATGGACAAGCTGCCCGGGGACTGCCGCAAGATGGCCGAGTTCCATTTCTCGCACAGGACCTATCAGGTGAAGGGCCAGAATGCCAAGCTCCGCAGGATGGAAAAGGCCGTGCGCGACCTGGACTGCTTCGTGGTCCTGACAAAGGAGGATGCCCTTCAGTGGAAACCCTTCAGCGACAATGTCCGTCAGATATATAACCCCTCTTTCTTCGAGCCGTCCGAGGCCCTGGCGGATATGGATTCCAAGCGCCTTGTCGCGGCCGGCCGTTTCGAGAGGCAGAAGAACTTCCAGGACCTTGTAACCGCCTGGACCATAGTTCATTCCATCCATCCGGACTGGACTCTTGACATCTACGGTGAAGGTTCCGCCAAGCCCTTCATACAGGGTATGGTGGACGCTTCCTCGCTGGACGGGACTCTGAAGCTTCACCCTGCAACGGACGACCTTCGCGGCGAGATGCTCCGCAGCAGCGGAATGGTGATGTCTTCGCTCTATGAGGGCTTCCCCCTGGTGATGATAGAGGCTGCGTCCGTGGGGCTTCCGTTCATATCCTACCGCTGTCCCTGCGGTCCCGGGGAATTCATCGAGGATGGCCTGGACGGATTCACGGTTCCGGTGGGCGACGTGGATGCCCTTGCCGCACGCATCAGCGAGTTCATCGACAGTGCAGCCCTTCGCCGCACTATGTCAGCTCATATAAAGCAAAAATCGGCGGATTTCACCGCCGAACGCATTATGCCCCAGTGGGACGCCCTGTTTAAAAGCCTAGTCTGACAAGGCAGAGCCTGAGCGATTCAAGCCAGTGCGGGATAGTTATGCCGTAAGTGGCTTTGATCTTGGTCTTGTCAAGCACCGAGTAGGAGGGGCGGACAACCTTCGAGGGGAATTCGTCGCTGTGGCAGGGAAGGATTTCGCAGGAGGTGTGGCCGGACAGCTGAGCTATTGCCCTGGCGAAGTCATACCAGCTGCACACTCCTTCGTTGGAGTAATTGAATATGCCCTGGACGGGGCCCTTGGTAAGGATTGCCAATATGGCTCCGGCGAGGTCCGACGCGTAGGTCGGGGTGCCGGCCTGGTCGAATACGACGCTCAGCTGCGGGCGGGATTCCGTCAGGGAGAGCATCGTCCGCAGGAAGTTGCGGCCATATTCGCTGTACAGCCAGGAGGTCCTCAGTATCACATATTTACATCCGGATGAGAGGATGGCCTGCTCGCCGTGGAGCTTGGTCAGGCCATAGACTCCGGTGGGGGAGCCTTTCTGGTCTTCACGGCAGGGGACATTATATGCGTCGCATCCGAAGACATAGTCAGTGGAAATATGGAAAAGCCAGCCGCCGACCTCGGCCATCGCTTCGGCAAGATAACCCACAGCCGTGGCGTTGAGCTTCTCGGCAAGGTCCTGATGGTCCTGGGCACCTTCCACGTCGGTGTAGGCCGCGCAGTTGATGATGGCGTCGATCTGGTAGTCACGAACGGTGCGGCCGATCTCCTCGGGGTCGGTAATGTCCAGGAAATACACAGGATAGCCTTCCCTCCGGGAGATATCTGCAAAATAGAACCAGTTGTCTTCCAGGCCGATACAGGCCTTATTCTCATCCTTTCCCTGCGCCACCGCAGCGCGCAGCGAGCATCCGAGCTGCCCGTTGGCTCCTGTCACCAGAATGTTCATATCTGTCCGTAAATAAAGTCGACCGGGGATTCTGCCAGGGGGAGCCTGTGCAGGTCCTTGGCGCTGAGAATGGCTTCTTCGCGGGGGATGCGCCAGTCGATGCCGAGGGCCGGGTCGAACAGGTCTATGCCCGAGTCAGCCTCGGGATGATAGAAATTGTCGCACTTGTACTGGAAGACGGCCTCATCGCTCAGCACGGCGAATCCGTGGGCAAAGCCCTTGGAGATGAACAGCTGCTTGTGGTTTTCTCCGGAGAGTTCGACCGCGACGTGGCGGCCATATGTCGGGCTGCCCTTGCGGATGTCCACGGCGACATCGAGCACGCATCCCTTGACGCAGCGCACCAGTTTGGTCTGGGTGAACGGCATCTTTTGGTAGTGCAGGCCGCGCAGGACTCCCTTCACCGAGAGGCTTTCATTGTCCTGCACGAAATTCACTTTCAGGCCTGTCGCCTGCTCGAAGTCACGCTCATTGAAGCTCTCCAGGAAATAGCCCCTGCTGTCGCCATAGACCGCAGGCTCTATTATCAGAAGGCCTTCTATATCTGTCGAAATAACTTTCATCCTAAAACTCGTCTATCATAGGGCCGTCACGAAGGGCGTCGTCGGCCATACGCATAAGATACTGGCCATATTGGTTCTTAAGCATCGGGGTGGCGAGGGCGCGCACTTTATCCGCGCTGATCCAGCCCTTGCGGAAGGCTATTCCTTCCAGGCAGGCGACCTTCAGGCCCTGGCGCTTCTCGATGGTCTCGATATATGCCGTCGCCTCGGCGAGGCTGTCGTGGGTGCCGGTGTCAAGCCAGGCAAAGCCGCGGCCAAGAGTCTGCACCTTGAGCTCTCCGGCGGCGAGAAACGCCTGATTCACAGAGGTTATCTCGAGTTCGCCACGAGCGGAAGGCTTGATGCCTTTGGCTATCTGTACGACTTTGTTGGGGTAGAAATACAGGCCGACTACGGCGTAATTGGACTTGGGCTTCGCGGGTTTTTCCTCGATGCTGAGGCAGTTGCCCTGGGTGTCGAACTCGGCCACTCCATAGCGCTCGGGATCGCTCACCCAATAGCCGAAGACCGTGGCCTTGCCGTCCTGCTCGGCGGTGCGGACGGCTTCGCGCAGCATAGCGGTCATTCCGCTGCCGTGGAAGATGTTGTCGCCAAGGACAAGGCAGGCGCAGTCGTCTCCGATGAACTGTTCGCCTATTATGAAAGCCTGTGCCAGGCCGTCAGGGGATGGCTGCTCGGCATAGGAGAAATGCACGCCATAGTCCGAGCCGTCGCCAAGCAGGCGCCTGAAACCGGGGAGGTCTTCAGGGGTGGAGATGATGAGGATGTCCCGTATGCCCGAGAGCATCAGCACTGAGACCGGATAGTAGACCATCGGTTTGTCATACACCGGGAGCAATTGCTTGCTTACGCCTTTGGTTATGGGGTAAAGCCTGGTGCCGGAGCCGCCGGCGAGCACAATTCCTTTCATATATGCAACTTTGTATCATACAAAAATAGGCATTTATTTTCACAAAGGCAAAGAAACTGCTATCTTTGCACCGATGAAAACCGTATTGACAATAGGGGTCTTCGACCTTCTCCATATCGGGCACGTGGAATTGTTCCGCCGGGCCAGGGCCCTTGGCGACAGGCTGATTGTCGCCGTCCAGGACTCAGACTATATCCTCAAATACAAGCCGGATGCCCGGACAGTCGGCTCCACCGAGGAAAGGGCCTATATGGTCAAAGCCGTGAAATATGTCGATGACATAGTAGTCTACACCGATGCCGAAAGGGTGATGGACCTGTGCTCCTTCGACATCCTCGCCGCCGGCCCCGACCAGAACCACAGCGGTTTTCAGAAACTCTTCGACTGGTGCAGGCAGAACGGCAGGGAAGTCGTCGTCCTCCCGCGCACCGAAGGCATTTCCACCTCCGAACTCAAGGAGCACATAAAGAACCTCTAATCCCCCTTCCACGCGCCTGAAAGACCGTCTGCGCCGGGCCGTACCGTAAAGTGGTAGTGGCGGCCGCGCAGGGCATCGAAGTTGCCCGGTGAGGAGCCTATGTAGAAGCGGAAGGTGAGGTATTCTTCCGGAGGGGTGCTGAAGGTGGGGGAGTGGTATTCCGCACTCAGTTCCAGGTAGGAGCAGACCGATTGCATCTCCCCTTTTGGGATGCTGCCGCGCCAGCCTTTGCCCTCGCAGGGGAGCGCTCCTTGCGCATTTTCCATAAGATAGACGCTGACTTCGCCGCTGACTCCCGGAGAGGAGTCCACGTTCAGTGCGTCCGCTTCATTCCAGGTCTTGGCAAAGCCGCCGGTGAAGCAGTCTTCGTGGCGTTCCGCCTTGGACGGGGCGAATATAGTGGCCGAGCGCGGGCAGTTGCCCACCTTGACGCTGACAAAGCGAAGGGTCACGTCCTTGTCCAGCGCGCGCCTGTCGACCGACACGCTCACCCTTGCCATAAGCCGCTCCAGGGGCAGCCGGACAGTCTTTTCTCCAGGGAGGAGACAGACTCGCACAAGGCCGGACAGCGGGATGCCGCGCGAGTATTCATCCGGATAGGCAAGGCTGTGGCGGAGGGCCTTCAGCTCGTCCAGCGAGCCGGCCTTGAGCTGCCTGCCAACATTGGCGCAGGCTGCTATGGTCAAGGGTGCACCCGTTGGGAGCGGCATATTGAAGGCGGTCTTGCCGTCATACTCCCTGGGCGGGATGTAGCGGCTTTCCTCGAGCTCTCCTTCGCAGTTGAAAACCAGGATGTTGAGGTCTTCGATGCGGTTCTCGGGAGGGTCCGCTGCCTTGGACATTCCGAAGGGCAGCTCAAGGCGGACTTCCACCTGGGAGGTGTATTCAAGCCTCGTGCAGGAGACGATAAGAAGCAGTAGAAGCAACCTTTTCATAGGTCAAGGGTTACATTGTCCATTTCCTGCCATTCCTGCGGGACCATCGACACCCGGGCGATTTCGCCGCCAACGGCCGTGTCCGGGTCCTTCACGCCTTTTCGCATTATGGTGACATTCAGCCGGTAGGTCCTGTTCCGGGCGATGCCGTCGCCATCGCGGCGGTTTATGTCCAGGGGCCAGTACCAGGTCTCGCCGTCGAGGAAGCCTTCCAGCACCAGCCTCGTCCAAGGGGAGCCGAAGTAATCCCTCGGACATTGGTTAGGGTAGCAGTAGAACCTCAGGAAAGGTGTTGAGACAGAGGATGTTATGGGCTCAGGCAGGTCGGCATACAGCATAGAGGGCGAGAGCATTCCTGCCAGGTCTTCGGGGTTCAGGGCGCCGGTGTTGACGGTGGATGACACCGTGCGGAAGCTTTCCGCGAAGGGGGAACACCGGTCGCTGACATTCGTCAGATAAGCGCACGGGGCTTCTATGGAGAGTCCTTCGTAGGTCTTGCCGGTGAAATCGCAGCTGACGCTCTCCAGGACTATCTCGCTCAGGAGCGGCTCCAGCTCTAAGGCGAAGCTGCCTTCGCCTCCCGTGTCAAGTTCCGTCTCGGCGCTCATCACCGGATGGAGGGGGGATTCATCCCTGAGGGACACGGTAATGTCTTTCATTCCTTCATATGAATTAATGGCGGACCATTCATACCTGTCGCGCTCGGAATTGGCAAGCACCAGCATCCTTCGGCGGCCGCGTGTGGACACGGCCAGGGGAGAATCGCTTCCGCTTAGCCGCTGGTAGGAGTCCAGGCGCCCGAGCGCATCAGAACGGAAGAAGAACACATCGAGGCTTTCATACGCCGCGGGGGAGCGCAGTGCGAGCCGCGGCGCGGTGCGGGGAGGGTCGCAGCACAGAAGGGCAGGAATGACTGTGATTGCTGCTAACAGGCGGCAACGGAAGAATGAGTTAAGCAAAGCTGGCGATCTGCCTAAAGAATCGATAGAATTCCTGCCCTTTGCTGCTTTGTATGGAAAACGAACCATTCCAAAAATTTTCCGCAAAGATAACCGTCCGGGTGTGGTTTTTAATGGGGGTTAAAAAAAACAGCGAAAAAAAGCATAATTCTTATCTTGGAATGTATCAAAAACGAATCCCGGAGCCTTGGAAGGTTCCGGGATCGAAAAATGAAGGACTTTTCGGTTATGCTCCGAAGTTGTCGTAGAGGATGCTTTCGGGAGCTACACCAAGGCTGTCAAGCAGATTTACGACTGCTCCGACCATCATAGGAGGACCGCACATAAAGTACTTGATGTCCTCGGGGGCCTCGTGGTCCTTGAGATAGGTCTCGTTCATCACGTTGTGGACGAAGCCGGCGGTGTACTTCACTCCTGCTGCATCGGCTGCGGGATCGGGACGGTCCAGGGCCAGATGGAAGTGGAAGTTCGGGTATTCGGCCTCGATCTCGGCGAAGTCCTCGAGATAGAATGCCTCCACAAGGCTGCGGGCACCGTAGAAGAAATGGACGGGCTTCTTGGTGTGCAGGGTCTTGAACAGGTGCATTATGTGGCTGCGCAGAGGTGCCATACCGGCGCCGCCGCCCACGAAGATGTATTCCTGGGTGTCGGGATCGTTCTCAGGCAGCAGGAACTCGCCGTAAGGACCGGAGATGACCACCTTGTCGCCCGGCTTGCGGGTGAACACGTAGGATGAAGCGATTCCCGGAGGAACGGGCAGCATCTTGAAGACTCCGCGGGGCTGGCTGCGGTCGAAAGGAGGAGTCGCGATACGCACGTTGAGCTTTATCACGTTCTTTTCGGCCGGATAGGAAGCCATCGAGTAGGCCCTTATCGTGGGTTCGGTGTTGACTGCGTGAAGGTCGAAGAAACCATATTTCTCCCAGTCGGCACGGTATTCGGGATCCACGTCTATGTCCTTGAAGAACACGTCGTAGGCAGGGATGTCTATCTGGATGTATTCTCCGGACTTGAACTCTATGTTCTCGCCCTCGGGCAGACGGACGGTGAATTCCTTGATGAAGGTCGCGACGTTCTTGTTGGATATGACCTCGCACTCGAGTTTCTTGACGCTCAGGGCGCTGTCGGGGACTGCTATCTGCAGGTTGTCCTTGACCTTGACCTGGCAGCCGAGCCTCCAGCCTTCCTTGATCTGCTTGCGGGAGAAGAAACCTTCCTCGGTGGGGAGGATGGTGCCTCCGCCTTCGACTACGCGCACCTTGCACTGGCCGCAGTTGGCCTTGCCGCCGCACGCGGAGGGAAGGAAGATCTTCTCGTCGGCCAGGGTGTGGAGGAGGTCTCCTCCCTGGGGAACGTCAAGCACCTTCTTGCCGTCGTTGATGTTGATCTGGACCGTGCCTGAAGGGGTGAGCTTTGCCTTGATAACCAGCAGCAGGGCCACCAGCAGGAGGGTCACAATCGTTATGACGCAAATTGCGGAAATAATCGTTGAACTCATATTCTTCCCTCCTTTATATTGTCATACCCATAAAGGTCATGAAGGCCAGGGCCATAAGACCTACGGTGATGAATGTTATACCAAGACCCTTGAGCGCGGCGGGAACCTTGCTGTAGGCCATCTTTTCGCGGATAGCCGCGAGGGACACTATTGCCAGGAACCAGCCAAGGCCGCTTCCCAGGGCATAGACCGCAGATTCGCCTACATTGACGAAATCCCTCTGCTGCATGAACAGGGAACCTCCGAGGATTGCGCAGTTAACGGCAATCAGGGGGAGGAATATGCCCAGTGCGGAATAAAGGGAAGGAGAGAACTTCTCCACCACCATTTCCACTATCTGCACGATGGCCGCGATGACGGCGATGAATATGATGAAGCTCAGGAAGCTGAGGTCCACGCTGGCGAAGCTTTCGCCCATCCAGGAGAGGGCTCCGGGCTTGAGGACATATTCATTCAGCAGGTAGTTTATAGGAAGGGTGACGAGGAGCACGAAGATAACAGCGACACCAAGACCGGCAGCTGTCTTGACATTTTTGGATACCGCCAGGTATGAGCACATACCCAGGAAGTATGCAAAAATCATATTGTCAACGAAGATTGACTTTACGAACAAGCTTAAATATTCCATAATCCCAGTGTGTTACGTTATTTCTCCTGCAGGTCTTTCTGGATGCTCCTCTGGACCCACACGATGCATCCCAGGAGGATCAGCGCGAAAGGAGGGAGGATTACCAGGTTGTTGGGAACATAGCCGAAGCGGTTCAGGATGTCGACGCCGAAGAGGGTGCCGCTTCCAAGAAGCTCGCGGAAGAAGGCTACAATGAGAAGTATCATTCCATAGCCGGCGCCGTTGGCGATACCGTCGAGCATCGAGGGGATGGGCTTGTTGCCGAGGGCGAATGCCTCGATGCGGCCCATCACGATGCAGTTGGTGATGATAAGGCCTATGTAGACGCTAAGCTGCTTGTCTATGGCGTAGGTGGCTTCGAACGACTTGAGGATCTGGTCCACAAGGATCACCATCATAGCCACGACGACCAGCTGCACGATGATGCGCACGCGGCTGGGAATCGTGTTCCTCAGAAGGGAGAGGATGAGGCTGGAAATGCCGGTGACCACGATGACGGAGAGCGTCATTACCAGGGCGCCCTTCATCGTGACAGTGACGGCCAGCGAAGAACAGATACCGAGGACAAGGACGGTTATGGGGTTGCCCTTGAATATCGGATTGAGGATTGTTTCTTTGAGTTTTGCGTTCATTGTCTAGTCCTCCTGCTCGTTAGTTTGGTTATCGATGTCGTGCTCTGAGAGCATTTCAAAGAACTCTGCGACTGCAAGGCCGGCCTGGACGTGCTTGGAGTAGGCTCCGAGCCAGGTGTCTATGGCCTTGTCGAGACCCTGGGAGGTCATCGTCGCGCCGGAGATGGCATCGATCTTATTGTCGAGGATTTCGTCTCCGTCGGCTTCCTTGGGAGAGCCTCCCTTGACGATGTCGAACACGTTGTCGGAATCCCAGGCGGGAACTTCACCGATGAACTTGGCCTGGAATGCGGGGTCGTCCTTGATCTTGGAACCGAGGCCGGCGGTCTCGGACTCGTGGTCGAAGTAGGCTCCGGCTATGCTGACCTGTCCTTCGGAGTTCTGCAGGGCTATATAGCCCCAGACGGGACCCCAGAGGCCTGCGCCATAGACGGGAACCACGGCGATGCCGTTCTTGAATCCGAAGACGGGGATGGAAACCTGTCCGTCCTGCTTGCCGCGAAGGATATAGTTCTGCTTCTTAAGCATTGCGGGGGTGTAGATTTCGGCATCCTCGATGCTCAGGGAATCGACCTGCTTGCCTTCGAGGTCGACCGTGTAGGCCTCGTCGATTTCCTCTTTATACTTGGCGATGACGGCGGCGTTGCCCATCTTCTCGAACTCAGCCTTGGTGCCGAAACCGGCGGCTGTGAGCATCTGGGAGATGGTCTCGGCCTTCTCGTTGGCCTCCTGCCTGCTCTTGAGCGACTGGGAGACTACCGCAAGGATAGCAGCCACCGCAACGACTATAACTGTAGTGTAGACTACTGTATATACATTGTTGTTTGTATTCATGGCGAGACTGTTTTATGCGGTTTTCACTTTGTTCCTGCGGCTTATCGCTGCACTGACCACGCAGTGGTCGATGAGCGGAGCGAAGGTGTTCATAAGGAGGATGGCCAGCATCATACCCTCGGCATAGCCGGGGTTGAAGAGGCGGACCGTCACGCAGAGGGCGCCGATGAGGAAGCCGTAGATCCACTTGCCGGTCTCGGTCTGGGCCGATGTGACAGGGTCGGTGGCCATAAATACGGTACCGAAGGCGAAGCCGCCCATCAGAAGCTGCATCCAGGCGGGGACGTCGGTGATGCCGGCGGCGGTGCCGATCCAGCCCACCAGAAGCGCACCTGCTACGGAGGAAACCATTATCTTCCAGGAGGCTATGCCAGTCCACAGGAGAAGGATGGCGCCAAGGAGGATGGCTATGACCGAAGTCTCACCCACGGAGCCGGGGACGGTTCCTGCGAAGAGGTCCCAGGCGGAGCAGCCGAGGCTGTCGACGCCTTCCTTGAGGTGGCTAAGGGGAGTCGCGCCGGAGAAGCCGTCCACGGGGGCGTCCTTGCCGAGGCTGATCCACACTTCCGAGCCGGACATCTTGCTGGGATATGCGAAGAAGAGGAATGCGCGGGCGAGCAGGGCGGGGTTGAGGAAGTTCATTCCGGTGCCGCCGAAGACCTCCTTACCGAAGAGGACTGCGAACGCGACTGCTACTGCGAGCATCCAAAGGGGAACGTCGACTGGCATAATCAGCGGGATAAGGAAGCCCGAGACGAGGTAGCCCTCGTTGACCTCTTCGCCCTTTATCTGGGCGCTGGTGAACTCGATGCCGAGGCCGACGATATAGGAAACGATGAACAGGGGAAGGACCTTGAGGAAACCATACCAGAATGTGGCCCAGAATCCTGCGGTCTGTCCTATTGCGAGGTAGTGCTGGCTGCCGACGTTCCACATTCCGAACAGGGCTGCGGGAACCAGGGCAATCACCACGAGGATCATAACTCTCTTCAGGTCAACGGCATCACGCACGTGGGCACCCTTGGCGGTCACCGTGGCGGGAACGCGCAGGAAGGTGTCGAATGCATCGACGGTCGAATGAAGGAATCCAAGCTTGCCGCCTTTTTCAAAGAGGCCGGGTTTTTGTGTGTTTTCTTCCATAGTAACTGTCGTTTATGCCATTTCCTTTATCATCTTGTCGATACCGGCCTCGAGGATGGCCTGGATATCGTTCTTTGAAGGGTCGACGTATTCGCACAGGGCGAGGTCTTCCGGGAGGACTTCATAGATTCCGAACTTCTCCATCTTGTCCAGGTCGCCGGCGAGGCAGGCCTTGATAAGGTAGACAGGGAAGATATCCATCGGGAGGACTTTGGAATACACGTCCGAGACAACGAAGGCGCGGGGACCGCCGTGGGTGTTGGTGTCCATCGCATATTTCTTCTTCGGGCAGAGCCAGGAGAAATATGCCCTGGAGGAGCTGAACTGGTTGAACCTGAAGGGTTTTGCCCAGCCAAGGAGTTCCCTTTCGGTGCCTTCGTGAAGGAGGGTGACCTGGTTGTCGAAGAAGCCCAGGTAGCCGTTTTCGCCGACGTTCTTGCCGCTGAGGGCGTCGCCGCTAACGAAGCGGACGTCGCCTGCGGCGTTGTCATAGAACGCGCTGAGCTGCTTCATTGCGATGCCGGGGAGGGCGTCGACATATGCAGGGCTCTTGGCGACGGGGCCGGTGACTGCGACTTTCCTTGCGAGGTTGAGCTTGCCGGTGTTAAGGAGCTTGCCTATGGCGGCGAGCATCAGCATCGAGACGGTCCACACGGTCTCACCCTTGCGGATGGGGGAGATGTGGCTGATCTGGATGCCCACATTGCCTGCGGGATGCTTGCCGGAGAAGACGTGCTGGATGACATTCTCAAGCCTGTGGAAGGGAGTGCCGCTGTAGTTGTCGGCGCTCAGTCCGATGTGGACTCCGCCGGGAGTGAGTTTCGCCAGGGCGTCGATGCCGGTCTGGATGTTGTCGACCTCGGCTGCCAGGACGAATTCGGTGTTGGCCGCAAGGGGTGCGGTGGAGAAGGCGGAGACGAAGATAGCCTTGGGCTGGACCTCGGGATTGGCGAGGATGCCATAGGGCCTCTGTACCAGGGATGCCCACAGACCGCTTTCAAGGAGCCTGGCCTTGATGGCGGCGGCATCGGCCTGGGAAGGCTTCATCACGCCGAAGTCAACACACTGCTGGGCCTCGTCGGCCTTTACAAGCACTGCGAGGAGCTTTCTCTTGTCGCCCCTGACCACCTGGGCGACGGTGCCGCTCACGGGAGAGGTGATGAGAATGTCAGCACACTGCTTGTCCGCCAGCACGGGGGAGCCTGCCAGGACTTTGTCGCCTTCCCGCACGAGGAGCCTCGGGACGAGGCCCTTGAAATCGTCGGGGCATATGGCAACAACGTCAGGCTTGACGGCCGCACTGGTCTGAAGGGCTGCTTCTCCCGAAATGGGGATGTTCAGCCCGCCTTTTAATCTGATGTTGTTTGACATTATTGATAAAACTTAAAATTGTTTTCTAAAAAACATACAAAGTTAGTAAAAGTTTTGCTAATTTCGCGTTATGATGCAGGAGAATATAACAGCTATATTTGAAGGGTTGGACAGTTCGCAGGCTGAAGCTGTTCGCCAAAGCGAGGGACCGGTGCTCATCGTGGCCGGTGCCGGATCCGGAAAAACGAGGGTTCTGACATCCAGGATTGCATATCTTCTTGCCAAGGGCACAGAGCCGGACCGCGTCCTCGCCCTCACTTTCACCAAGAAGGCGGCGGGCGAGATGAAGGACAGGATTGCGGCAATGGTGGGGGAGCGGAAGGCCAGAAGGCTCTATATGGGCACCTTCCACTCGGTCTTCATCCGTTTTCTGCGCGACTACTCCGACCGTCTGGGCTATCCCCAGGCCTTCACCATATACGACCAGTCGGACTCCACCAGCGCCATAAAGCGCGTCATAAAGGATATGGGCCTGGACGACAAGGTCTACAAGCCAAAGGAAGTGCTCGGCCGCATCTCGATGGCCAAGAACAACCTCGTCACCGTCGCCCGCTATGTCAACACCCCCGAGATCCAGCGCAACGACGCCGCTGCCAAGAAGCCCCGCCTCGGCGAGGTCTATTCGGCCTACCAGGACCTCCTGAAGAAATCCGGCGTGATGGATTTCGACGACATCCTGGTGAATATGAACATCCTGCTGGAATATTTCCCCGACGCCTGTGCTGAAATCAGTGCCCGCTTCGACCATATCCTCGTGGATGAGTACCAGGACACGAACTATGCCCAGTACCGCATCCTGAACAAGCTTGCCCAGGTGCACCACAACCTGTGCGTGGTGGGCGACGACTCCCAGTCGATATATGCCTTCCGCGGCGCCAAGATAGAGAATATCCTGAATTTCCGCCGGGACTACCCCGAGAGCAAGACCTTCTACCTGGAGCGCAACTACCGCTCGACGAAGAACATAGTGAACGCTGCCAATGCCGTGATAGCCAGGAACAAAGGCCGCATCAAGAAGACCTGTTTCTCGGACGGCGATGCCGGCGAGAAGATCCGCCTGGTGCAGGCATATACGGAGAATGAGGAGGCCCTTCTGGTGGCTTCGTCCATCATCTCCAGGATGCAGTCGGACCACGCCGGGTATCAGGATTTTGCCATATTGTACCGCACGAATTCCCAGTCGCGCGCCCTGGAGGAGGCCCTCCGCAAGAGGAACCTTCCCTATATGATATATTCGGGGAATTCCTTCTTCGACAGGGCCGAGGTCAAGGATATGATGGCCTACCTCAAGCTTGCGGTGAACACCGCCGACGACGAATCCTTCCGCAGGATAGTCAACAAGCCCGCCAGGGGAATAGGGGAGACTTCGGTCGAAGCCCTTTCCGCCGCCGCGGCAGCCGCCGGTTGCTCCCTGATGCAGGCAGTTTCCCTCGAGGGGCTGGACCGCTTCGGCCTCCGCAATGCCGCCGTCGAAAAGCTCCGCTCCTTCGCCGCTATCATCCTGGAAGTCAATTCGAAACTCGCTGAGACTGACGCATATAAGGCGGCGTCCTTCCTCTCCGACGCCAGCGGCCTCTACCGCTCGTTCAAGGAGGATATGAGCATCGAGAGCCAGTCCCGGGCATCCAACATCGAGGAACTGGTGAACAGCGTCAAGACCTTCGTCGAGAGCCGCCACAATGACTATGTCGAAGACCTTATGGTGGAAGGAACGATCCAGGACGGCGAGGAAATTTCCGAGAGCGACCTTCCGGTCGTCACCCTCGGCGAATTCCTCGAGGACATCTCCCTGCTGAGCGCAGTGGATGTCTCCGACGAGGAATCATCCAACAAGATAGCCCTTATGACCGTCCATTCGGCCAAGGGCCTGGAGTTCCCGTATGTCTATGTCACCGGCCTTGAAGAAAACCTCTTCCCCAGCGGCGGAATGCTGGCCTCGCCCTCCGACATCGAGGAGGAGCGCAGGCTCTTCTACGTGGCCGTGACCCGCGCCCAGAAGGCCGTGGAGCTCACTTTCGCCACAACCCGTATGCGCAACGGCAAGCACGAGTCCAACCCGCCTAGCCGCTTCCTGCGGGAACTCGACCCCGACTGCCTGGTGAACCCCCTGCAGAATGAAGACTCCTTCGGCTCAACCTTCGGACAGTCAAGCACTTACTCCTTCCGCCCGCAGTTCCAGCAGCGCCCCGGCGCTTCATCTTTCGGCAGCCGTTCCGGCGTCTCATTCGGCAGTGGCCAAGCGTCCTCTTCCAGCCGCACGGGCGCTTCATCTTTCGGCAGCCGTCCTTCTTCCAGCCGCCCCGATGCTTCTTCATTTGGCGACCGTTCCGGCGTCTCATTCGGCAGTGGCCCAGCATCCTCGTCCAGCCGCCCCGCTTCATCTTTCGGCAGCCGCCCTTCTTCCAGCCGCCCCGATGCTTCTTCACCGGGCAGCCGTCCAACCCCCGGAGGCCGTCCCTCTTCCCCTTCGCCCAGGCCGGTCTTCAACCGTCCGGCATCCGCTTCCGCCGCTTCAGACGCGGAATTCATTCCCGTGTCGGTCTACGAACTGCGTGAGGGCCAGCGCATCGAGCACAACCGCTTCGGCTTCGGCGTCATCCGCACCATCTCAGGCACCGCCTCCGACCTCAAAGCCACCATCGACTTCGACACCTACGGCACCAAGATCCTCCTCCTCAAGTACGCCAAGATCCGCCTGGCCTAGCCCCTTCCGTCCTCATCCTCACCGAAGGGTTATTCGAGGAACCAGTCGGTGACGGCTTTGAGGCCGGGGATGCCGTAGTAGGATTCAACCAGGGTGCCGCGAAGGAAGAGTTTGCGGCCCTTCAGGTCGGGGTGGTCGAAGAGGTTGAGTTCGTCGCGAAGGGCGCCTTTGCGCAGCTCCACCGACAGGCAGGCATCCTTGTCGGAGACCGACGGGCGCGAGCTTATGGCGAGGTTGGTGGCGGAGGGGTAAGGTGCTGAGAATGAGATGTTTGACGAGGACTTGAAGGCTCCGGCTATGTAGCCATACACCCACACGTCCTCGGCCGGGGCGGCGCCCCTGGCCTGCACCACGTCGAGAGCCGATTCTACCGTGGAGCCCGAACCCGCTCCCGAACTGCCGCCCAATGTGAAACTCTCGTCTGTCCAGGTCCTTGTCGTGTCGACAGCTATCGACAGCTTGCCGGAGGGCGCCGCGGGGGGAGCTGCGATGCTAAGGGAAAGGATCTCCCGGGGTTCCAGGATGCGTGAGAACACCTGCGATTCTCCTCCGCCGGATGAGAGCATCACGGACACCTCCCCGGGCTTGAAGTAGGCTATCCTGCGCTCGCGATAGGAATACAGCAGTTTCCCGTCTTCGGAAGAGACATACAGCAGGCCGTCCGGGTAGTTCTCAAGGAAATCCGGCCCTATCAGGAGCCGTATCCCGGAATTGACCTGCCGGCAGCTCAGGCGCACGTCGGTCTCACGGCCGGCCGTAACGACGACGCACTGGTCGTCGCCATACTGGGGCGCCGAAAACTCCGGCTTCGAAAAGAGCCGCGAGCGCACGCTCACATAATAGGTCCCGGCCTCGACCGGAATCTTCTGGGGAGAGTCCCCGAAAGAGCCGTCATAGATGTCCTTCCCCGAACTGTCCGTAATGGTCAGCAGGAAGGCGCTCGTGTCCGGCACCTGGGGATCGGAAGTCTTGGTTGCACCATACTGGGCCGATGCGAAATGCAGTCTCAGACTGCCCTGGTTCTGTTCTGCCATCCCTGTGCAGGAAAGCAGTTGGAGCGTTGCCGCTGCGACAACTAACCCCGTCACTTTTCTTTGCATACAATCGCGTTTTTTAGGGCCGCAATATATGCTAAAGAATTGTGAACGGGGTTAAGAATTATGCTTTTTTGAAAGATAAGATTAATATCCGAACACTTCGTCCAGTGTCAAAACCCGCACAGGGCCCAGTGTAGACAGGAATTTGAGGTCCAAATCTGTTGTGTCACCAAGTATGCCGTACACATATGTCCTGTCCTTGATCCACTTGGCCTGAGTGGCGCCAAGATCCTCCAGGGTGAGGGAAGGCAGCTGCTCGAAGACGAGCTTGTCGCGGTTTTCGGTGACGCCGAGGTCCCTGTCAGCAAGGTAGGAGGAGAGCACGTCGTAGCCGACGGTCCTCTCGGTGCGGAGCCTGGAGTCCATAGCGGTCTTTGCGATCTCGAAGGCCTTGTCCGACTTGGGCATATCGTTGATTATCTCGTCGAATGCCTCCACGGCCTGGCGGAGCTTGTCGTTCTGGGAGCCGATCATGGCGGAGAAGGAATAGGTGTCAGTGCCGAAAACGGGTTTGGCGAGATAGGCTCCGGCGCTGTAGGCGAGGGCGCGGGACTCACGCATCTCCTGGAAGACGATGGTGTTCATTCCGCCTCCGAAGTACTCGTTGAAGAGGTCGATGCAGGCATCCTGGGTGATGTCGAAGGACTCGCCGCGGTTGGAGTACTGGGTGTAGTTGAACTGGCGGGCATCATATTGGGCGATAAGCACTTCGGGCTTGTCGGTGAGGCGCTTGGCGGCATACTTGCGCTCGAGCGGAGCGAGCTCGGAGGCCACCTTGTGGTGCTCGGCGAGGGTCTTCTGCAGGCCTCCGATGGCGGAAGGACCGTAGTAGAGGACGGTGTGGGCATATCCGAACATCTCGCGCACCTTGGCGAGGAGCTCCTCGCTCTGAAGTCCTGCTATGGCAGCGCTGGGGAGGGTCGTCTGTGCGACATATCCGGGACCGTAACGCAGGTAATTGGCCAGTGCCATCTGGCAGGCCCTCTGGTTGAGTTTGCTGACTTCCCGTCCGCGGAGTTCGTCGGCCTTCAGGGATTCGAGGATGTCCTCATCAGCGACGGCGTTGGCCAGGAGGTCTTCGACGATATCCAGGGCCTTGCCGATATTCTCGTCAAGTCCGGAGATGGATATCGTGGTCCTGTCGTCTGAGACGTTGGCATACCAGCTGCAGGCGAGGCCATACATCTTCACGGCAATCTCTTCGGCGCTGCGGGTGGGAGTGCCCAGATAGTTGACATAGTTAAAAGCGAAGGGGAGTGCGGCGTCGTCGAGCTTGCCCTTGTCGAAGGACAGGGAAATATGGGCGATGTCGTTGGATACGTTTTTCTTGTAGAGGATCTCTATGCCGCCGTCCTTGCGCACCGTCATCTCCTTTGAATAGTCGGTGAAGACGGGCTCGATGGGCTTGACCTGACTGTCACGCACCTCGGCGAGGAATTCGCTCTCCTTGTCCCTGTTGGTCACGATAGGGGTGATCTTGGGAGCGTCTATCTTGTAGATATTCTTGTCTTCGCCCAAATGCTTGTAGACCAGGGCATAAGCATTCTCGCCCAGATACTCGTTGGCCCAGGCTACGACATCGTCCTTGGTGATCTTCTCAAGGCGTGAAAGCTCTCCGACGGAGTACTTCCAGTCGAGGCCGCAGATGAAGGACTCGACGAATTTCATTGCGCGGGAAGCATTCTTCTCGAGGGACTGCATCTGCAGGAGCTTCTTGTTGGCGATGGCCGAAGCGACGAGGCTTTCATCGAAGTCGCCGCTGCGCAGCTTGGCGACTTCCTCAAGTATGAGGTCGCGCACCTGCTGAAGGGTCTGGCCGTCCTGAGGCATACCTTCCACGATGATCTGGCCATAGTCGGCGCGGCCGTAGTTGAAGCCATATGCAGCCAGCACCTTCTGCTGCTGGTTGAGGTCGAGGTCGAACAGGCCGGCCATACCGTTATATAGTATGGAAGAGGCCACGTCGGCAACCTCATATGCCTTGGTGCCTGCGCCGGGATATCTCCAGGACAGCATCACGAATTCGGCCTCGGTGCCATAGACGTCCTTCTCCACGGGAGCGGTGATGGGCTCCTCGGGAACTATCTCAAGGACAGGGACTTCCGGGTTCGGCTTCCAGTCGCCGAAATACTTCTCGACAATGGCCACGAAGCTGTCGGGGTCGAAGTCGCCCGAGACGCATATCGCGCAGTTGTTGGGGACGTAGTATGTCTCCTTCTGCTTAAGGATAGCGGAGATGGAAGGGTTCTTCAGGTGGTCCTGGGTGCCGATAACGGTCTGGGTGCCATAGGGATGGTGGGGGAAGAGTACGCCCGCGACGGTGTCGAAAGCCTTCTCGTTGTCGTCGTTAAGGCCGCGGTTCTTCTCCTCATAGACGGCCTCGAGCTCGGTGTGGAAACCGCGCACGACCATATTCTTGAAACGGTCTGCCTGGACCTTCGCCCAGTTCTCGATCTGGTTGGAAGGGATGTCCTCGGTGTAGCAGGTCACGTCCTCGGAGGTGAAGGCGTTGGAGCCGTCGGAGCCGATAATGGACATCAGCTTGTCATATTCGTTGGGGATTGCGATCTTGGAGGCCTCGTAGCTGACGGAGTCGATCTTGTGGTAGATGGCGGCCCTTTCAGCGGGGTCGGTCTTGGTGCGATACACGTCATAGAGGTTTTTAATCTCCTCAAGCATAGGCTTTTCCGCCTCGTAATCCGAGGTGCCGAAAGCCTGGGAGCCCTTGAACATTATGTGCTCAAGGTAGTGGGCGAGTCCGGTGTTGTCGGCCGGGTCGTTCTTGCCACCCATACGCACGGCTATAAAGGTCTGGAGACGGGGAGTCTCCTTATTGACGGTCATATAGACCTTCAGGCCGTTGTCAAGGGTGTAGATCTTGGTGTTCATCGGGTCGCCGGAAACGGTCTCGTAGGAATAACGAGAGCAACCCGCCGCAAAGAGCGCTACCAGCGCCAATGCAGCAATCTTCAGGTAAGGTTTCATCGAAAACAAAATAGAATGGAGCGGATTGCGAGGTTCGAACTCGTGACCTGCGGCTTGGGAAGCCGCCGCTCTACCAACTGAGCTAAATCCGCTTAGGGACTACAAATATACGGAAGAATCCCGAAAAAGCAAAAAAAACTGTTGCGGGGTTCTATATCCTCAGTGCGCTGTATGGCTCGACCGAATACTCTTTCCCTTCCAGGGTGACCTTCCTGGCCTCGCCGGACATATTGACCAGTATGACAGCCTCTTTTCCGCAGACAGTTTCCCACCGGGCACCCACAACGACGTTCGTCCTCTGGTAGGAGGGGACTTCTACGGTGGGATTGTCGCCGCCGGGGATTATTTCCCCGAGGAAGGTGCCGCCGAAGAAGACGTCGTGGTTGGCCTTTCTGAAGGTGGCCAGGTTCCTCAGCATCAGAGCCTCGGCAGGGTACTTGAGGATCTGCCCGGGGCCTATCCAGCCAAGCTGCGAGCCCCACAGCAAGCTCTTCATTGTCATATAGTTAAATACTCCGCCGTCAATCTGCGAGATGTAGGTGAAGCCGCTGTAGACGCACCTGTCGGAGTAGATCAGCGGGAAAAGCGGGACCATCCGGGTCCAGGCATTGTGAGGGGAGTTGACGACCAGCATCATATCGAAAAGGTCGATGTAGCATTCGGCGTTCTCCTCGGTGGTTACGGCCTGGCGGCGGGAGAAAACGTGCTCGTGCATATGGCCAAGCATCTCCCTGTAGGCCAGGGGCCACCAGCCGCCCGCGCCCTTGGCGTGGGGGTGGTTTTCGGCATAGCACGGTTCGCCTATTGCGGCGCCGATCTGGTCGATGTAGACCCCGTCGGTGCCTATCTCGCCGAGGATCCTTGAGCAGACGTCGTACATCCTCTCTTTCCAGATAGGGGAGGCCGGGCAGGTGACGGTGTTAACTGCCTTGGAACCATATACTTCCGTGTACAGGGTGCCGTCTTCGCGGCGGCAGGAGGCTTCGGCTCCGCGGTACTTTGCATAGGTTTCGTTGGCAGGGTCCCAGAGGCGGCCGTTGATATACGGAGTGACGAATCCGCCCAGCTTTCGGGCCTCCCGGACCATTTCTGCAAAGCCCTCTTTGGCCGGAAGGTAGTCGGGGTAATTGGTGTCGAAGGGATATTTGTGCCACTGGTACCAGTGGATGCCGGTGCCTTTGCCATAGTAGGCGAGGGCTTCACGCAGGCTTTCCATAGCCTCGGGGGTGACGCCTTCCGGCCGCAGCCATATGTCAGCGTCCTTGATCCAGGGGACTATCTTCCTGTCCCTGAGCTTTTTGGCTCCCCAGGCAGTCTCATAGGTGAAAGGCTTGTACCATTTCACAGCAGTGTCCTGCCAGGAGGTGTCGCTGAAGCCTATTACGGTTTCCCAGGGGAGGCGGAAAATGCCGCCGGAGGTCCACCCGTAGGAGGTGACCATATCCTGTTGGAAGGTGACCTTGTCGCCTTCGGTCGTTATCCTGAAGCTTTTGCGGCAGGCCTCCTTGTCGCGTGCCGAAAAGAAGACCGTGCCTTCCTCGCCGTGCATAAGCGCCAGCTGCAGGGAGCCGATGCAGGAGGGGTATGTGGAGACAAGCGTGCCGGAGGCATCATACTGAGTGCCGTAGCCTATGGGCAGGACCACCTTGGCTCCGGAGAGCTTTCGCACCTGGATGCGAGGGAATTCGGTCGTCGTAACCACCCATCCTTCAGGCAGTTCCGCTTCAAGGCTCCAGGACGGAAGTTCGTCGGTGGGGGCAAGCCGTACTTTCACGCGCAGGTGCCAGTCTTCACGGCCGGCAAGATAGAGCCGCCAGGTGAAGACCGCCGTGTCGCCTTCGAGGACGCCTCCGTCATACCAGGCTTGCCCGGGGGACAGCCAGGGGGTCTCTCCAAGCGGGCCGCGAAGTGTTAGGGCCCAGGGATAGGCCGTGTTGCCAGGGGACAGTTCCTGGCCGTTCATAGTGAAACTGTTGATCTTGAATGCCTTGCCGCCGTCAAAACGAAGGCAGGCGTGGTCGTTGCTCAGCACGATTTCTTCACCTGCCGCAATCTGGCAGAAGAAGAGCAGTAGAAATAGGGATAGATAACTTCTTCTTCTCATAGTATAGCAAAAATAGTAAATATTACTGGAAAATGGTTATATTTGCAGATATTTTTTAAAGACGATGGGTCTTCTTTTCATATTCCTGCTCGGTGCGATCGCGATATCGTTCCTGTGCTCCATCCTGGAATCAGTGCTGATGTCCACGCCCCTTTCCTTCATAACCGCCAAGGAAGAGGAGGGGGACCGCAATGCCGTCCTGTTTATGAAACTAAAGCAGAACATAGACAGGCCCATTGCCGCCATCCTGTCGCTGAACACCATCGCCAACACGGTCGGTGCGGCCGGCGTGGGCCATCAGGTGACGGTTGCCTTCGGCGACCAGTGGTTCGGCCTCATTTCCGCGATAACCACCGTCCTCATCCTGATTTTCGCCGAGATAATCCCCAAGAGCATAGGCACTTCCCAGTGGAGGCACCTGCTGTGGCTCTCCAGGGTGATGAACGCCCTGATATATATCCTTTTCCCCATCGTCATCCTCATCGAATGGCTCAGCAAGAAGATTGGCCCCGATGACGACGACCAGACCGTCAGCCGCGAAGAAGTCTCCGCGATGGCCAACATAGGCGAGGAGGAAGGTGTCTTCGACAAGAGTGAGAACAAGGTCATCCAGAATATCATAAAGCTCGACGAAATCAAGGCCTATGACATTATGACCCCCCGTGTGGTGGCGGCCATAGCCCCGGAGTCGATGACCCTCAAGTCCTTCTACAAGAACCGCTCCCTGTCCCACAACTCCAGGATTCCCATCTATGCCGAATCCCCCGAGAACATAACGGGATATGTCCTGCGCTCCACGGTGCTTGAGAACCTTGCGGAAGACAAGTTCGGAATGACCCTCGGCGACCTCAAGAGGGACATAATCGCCTTCAACGAGGACGTCTCCGTGGGCGACATCTGGCAGGAGCTGCTCCGCAGCAAGGACCAGATATCCATCGTGATAGATGAATATGGATGCTTCCAGGGAATAGTGACCCTGGAGGATATTATAGAAACCGTCCTGGGAATGGAAATAATTGATGAGAATGACACCGTGACCGATATGCAGCAGTATGCAAGGGAAAGGTGGCAGAGGCGTCAGAAGCAGTACAAGCAGATAATCCTCCCGGACGACACCGATAACCAATAGCAATCAATGAACTACAAACTGAAAGCCTGCACTGCGGTGTGCGCACTGGCCCTGGCCGGCTGCGGCCTGCTGGAGCAGAACAACGTCGTGTTCACCCTGAACACCCCTTCGGCGGTGGAAGTTTCGGCGGCGACCCAGGACGTTGCCATCAAGCTGTCCTGTGACCGTATGTGGAACACCTCCCTCGCCGGCGGCCGCTGGGTCAAGGTCCTGCGTGAAGACCTCGCCGAAGACAACGTGAGCGGCACCGTAACAGTCCGCGTAGACTACAACCCCGACGAAAAGGCCCGCAAGGACACTGTCATCTTCACCTGCATGGACCGAACCTTCCAGGTGGAAATCCTCCAGAAGGAGAGGTCGTCCTTCCTGCCCCAGACCTCCGTCGTGTTCGGCGACAAGGACGCTGTGGAATTCTCCTTCACTGCCGTCGACACCTGGAAAATCGCCTCCATCGAGGGCCTCTGGTTCGATATCGAGCCCAATGAAGGCCAGGCGGGAGAGGCCAAGGTCACTTTCAAAGTCACTGAGAATAACGGATTTATCATTGACAGGACGGGAACTGCCGCCCTTGTCAGCGGCCACGACAGGATTTCAATCCCCGTCAGCCAGAAGGTGGACCGTTTCATGGGCGAGACCGAATATGGCATCTATTATCCCGATGGCAGGAAAGCGGTCTATTATCCTTTCACGGACCAGATTGCCCGCAGGTATAACGACACCTATGTTTCCTTCAGGATAATGACCCCTTCCACCGGGGCAGTCACTTCCTTCTCCGGATTCAGCACGGACTGCAGGGAAGGCGATTCGCTGCGTCTGTCGGTAAGGGGCGTCGCGGAGCTCAGCTACGATGTTACGGTCCTTGCCATCAAGGACGACACCGTCTGGCTCAAGGCCGCCGACGGCACCGGTTTCATAATCAAGATATAGCAGGCAATGAAAAGATTATCAGCAATATACATATTCCTCCTGGTCTGCACATCGGCTATGGCCATCCCCGCCAAGCGAGGCCCGATAGTCTACACCCAGCCCGACGGCAGCAAGATAACGATAATGCTTCGCGGAGACGAATTCTCCCACAGCGCAGTGGATATGCAGGGAAACACCCTGACGCTCGATGAGCGGGGCTTTTATGTGCGCAGTTCATCCTCTGCTTCCGTCAAAGCCAGGAAGAGCCGCGCCAAGGCCGAATCCAGGCGTAAATCCCTGCGTGCGAAGAGAGCCCATAACAATTTCGGTGAAAAGAAGGTCCTCGTGCTCCTGGTGAACTTCTCCAACAAGTCCTTCAAGACCAATAATGCACAGCAGGCTTTCCACAACCTGCTCAACCAGGAAGGCTATTCCGTCAATGGCGGCACCGGCTCCGTGAGGGATTTCTACCTGGACAATTCCCACGGGCAGTTCAGGCCGGTATTCGATGTCTACGGACCCTATGACGCCCCCCAGTCATCTTCCTATTATGGAGGATCCTCCGGTACCGATCACTCCGAAGAGTGCCTCTATGACGTCTGCGTCAAGCACAATGCCGAAATAGATTTCTCCCAGTACGACAACGACAAGGACGGTGTGGTGGATATGATCCTCTACTATTTCGCCGGCTACGACATGGCTCAGGGAGCGTCCGGCACCATATGGTCCCATCAGTATTCCGTCCAGGACACGGACTACTCCGACAAGGAATTCGACGGAGTAAAGCTCGGCAGCTATTTCTGCACGTCCGAGCTCAACGGCACCTCTGGAACCACGATGTGCGCAATCGGAACCACCTGCCACGAATTCGCGCACTCGCTCGGCCTGCCGGATTTCTATGACACGGATTATGAAAAGAACGGTGAAAGCACCGCCTTGTCCTATTTCTCCATTATGGATTCGGGAGGATACCTGGATGACGGCCACACCCCGCCCTACTTCAACATAGAGGAGAGGATAATGCTGGGCTGGCTTGATGCAAAAGATGCCTTGAGGCCTATTTCAACCCCCGGCCCAATGACGTTAGACCCCGTCTATAACGATGTAGCCTACTACACAACCACCTCCATGGACGGAGAATATTTCATATATGAATGCCGTGACGAGACCGGCTGGGACTCGAATCTTCCCGGCGGCCTGCTGGTCTATCACGCCGACAAATCTTCAAGGAAGGTGAAGATCTATATCCAGAGTGAATCCGGATCGTATGTTTCAAGGAATATTGCCGCTTCTGAACTATGGAGCGATTGGGACTCCACCAATGCAATCAATGAAAACGCCTCCCATCCCTGTTTCTATGTGGTTCCTGCGGCAAAGCAGGCCAGTCTTACTTTTTCAATTAGTTCCTGGAGTGACCTTCAAAAAGTAGTTTTCCCGGGAAGCTCAAAAGTGGCGACATACAACGCCAAGGATTGGAACGGTGCACTCTCTGCCGTGACCCTGAAGAATATAGCATATTCCGGCGGCAAGGTCTCCTTCGACGTCAGCATTGAAGGGGATATATCCGAAGACCCTTCCGATGAGCCGTCCGAAGACCCCAGCGCGGAGCCCGCGCCTAAGGATCCCGACATCGGCTATAATTATATAGTGGTAGACGACGAAGAGTTCGCCGGGGATGTGCTCGTTTTGACCCAGAATGAACAGAGCTTCTTCCTCAGGGTCCGGCTGACCGGCAGTACAACGGCGCAGAGCGTGGAATGGTTTGCCGACGGCAAAGCATTCGACCAGGTCGATGCAAGGACGGTAGCTGTGCTGAAGACAGGCTCGCACACGGTTATGGCTAAAGTGACCTTCTCCGACGGCACCTATGAGATTATAGAACAGGAGTTTAAGGTTGAATGAGCGGAAGCTCGCCACGGGGGATGAAATCCCCTGGAAGCGGCATTCCATAGACTTTTTCCCGCAGGAAGGCGCTTTGGGAAGACACATCCCCGAGCGCCTTCAGCATATCCGGCAGGACCGGCTCGCCTATGCCCACGCGTATCCTTTTGCCGGCCTTGTTGATGCCTTCGCGGCAAAGGCGCGTCAGGCGCAGCTTCCAGCTTATCACCCCGAGAAGGTAGTAGTACATCGAATTCCTGTCGAAGAACCTTACGGGGATGACGGGAACGTTCATCTTCACAATCATCCTGACGACGGCTTCCTGCCAGGGCCGGTCTTCGATCTTCATCGTCCGCACTCTCAGGTCGGACACGGCGCCGGAAGGGAAGAGGCCGAGGGGATGGCCGTCGCGCACGTGCTCCATCGAAAGGCGCACGCCCTTGAGGCTCTCGGAGGTCGGCGCGGTCCTGCGGGTGCCGGTCGGCGTCACGGTTATTATGCTGGGTGACAGGGCTTTCATAGCGCCGAGCATCTTGTTGACCATCACCTTGTAGTCGGGCCTCAGGTGACCGAAAAGGTCCACCAGCACGACGCCGTCAATGCCGCCGTAAGGATGGTTGCTGACGGTGATGAAAGGGCCATCGGGAAGTTTCCTAAGATTGTCGGCACCTCCTACCATATAGTCCGCTCCTGTGTGGTCGAGGACGTTGCGGGCGAAGTCCGCCCCGGTGTCCCGGGCGCAGGCGTCATAGACGTCGCTAAGGTCGTCCAGCGAGGTTATATGGCGGAGGAAACGGAAAAGCAGTGCCCCGGCCTTGCCGTCGAAGGCGTGGGTCAGGGTGCGGGCTTCTTCCAGTGGCAGCAGTGGCATATCACTTCCTTTCGAGGGGTTCCAGCGCGGCGAAATATTTCCTGTCCTTGTACAGGCTAACCAGATAGGCTATCGAGATGGCCACAAGGAGGAACAGGCCTATGAAATCGAGGATGCGGAAGGTGACCGCCTCGCCGAGGATGGTCGTCTCGAGGGCAAACTCCCGGATGGGGGCGACATACATAAACAGCAGGTTGGCGATGATTATGATGAGGCGCAGCTCGGTGGGACCCATCTTGGCATATGTGAGCTTGAACTCACCCTTGAGGTGGCTGTTGATGTAGACATATACCGAAATCATAAGGTAGATGACCAGGACCATCAGGGCTATGGACAGGTTCATATAGGGGGAGAGGCCGAAGCCCACGAACATTATCGCTTCGTTGATGCAGTCCACGTTGTGGTCTAGGAAGAAGCCGTATTTGGGTCTCTGCTGGTTGCGGACGCGGGCTATCGTGCCGTCGAGGGAATCGCCGAACCAGTTGACCACCAGGCCTCCTATCGAAAGCCACAGCCAGTAGGGACTCTGATTGGAAAGGATGCATCCTACGCATATTATGACAGCCCCGACAAAGCCGGTGAATGTCATCATGTCAGATGTCACCCAGCGTGGCAGCCTTTGAGCCATCCACACCAAAGCCTTCTTCTCGGCTGCGTTAAGTATTGAAGTCTGGATTCTTTGCGCTTGTTTTACTTGTTCCATACGTACACGTCAGTTATTATCCTTACATCTTATTGCAAAAAATATGCTATATTTGCACAATATTAACACAGTTTTATGGCAGACAAGGTTATACTTACGGGCGACAGGCCCACAGGAAGGCTTCATATAGGACATTACGTAGGATCGCTGCGCCGCCGCGTCCAGCTCCAGAACGAAGGTGGCTACAAGGATATGTTCGTGTTCATCGCGGACGCCCAGGCCCTCACCGACAATTTCGACAACCCCGAAAAGGTGAGGCAGAACGTCGTGGAAGTAGCCCTTGACTATCTTGCCTGCGGCCTCGACCCCTCGAAGGTGACCATATTCATCCAGAGCGCGATTCCCGAGCTTGCCGAGCTGAGCTTCTACTTTATGAACCTCGTCACCGTGGCAAGGCTCCAGCGCAACCCCACCGTCAAGACCGAGATCAAGATGCGCGGCTTCGGGGAAGGGGACGACGCCGTCTTCGGCAGCGGACTCCCCGTGGGATTCTTCACATATCCCATCTCCCAGGCGGCGGACATCACCCTTTTCAAGGCCACTATGGTGCCAGTGGGCGCCGACCAGAAACCTATGCTCGAGCAGACGGTCGAGATAGTCCGCAAGTTCAACAGCATATATGGCGAGACCCTTGTGGAGCCCGAGATCGTGCTCCCGCAAAACGCTGCAAGCCAAAGGCTTCCGGGCACTGACGGCAAGGCCAAGATGAGCAAGTCGCTTGGCAATTGCATCTATCTTGGCGAAAGCGCCGACGAGATGCACAAGAAGGTGATGTCGATGTACACTGATCCACTCCACATCAACGTAGCCGACCCCGGCCACGTCGAAGGCAACGCCGTGTTCACCTATCTCGACGCCTTCTGCCGCGACGAGCACTTCGGTCTCTACTGGCCCGAATATGCCAACCTCGACGAACTCAAGGCCCACTACACCAGGGGAGGTCTTGGCGACGTGAAGTGCAAGCGCTTCCTCGAGAAGGTTCTCAACGAGGAGCTCGAGCCCATCCGCGCCCGCCGCAAGGAATTCGAGAAAGACATCCCCGCCGTGTATGAGATGCTCCGTAAGGGCGTCGACAAGGCCCGCGAAACGGCTGCACGCACTATGGACGAGGTGCGCAGGGCAATGAAAATCAACTATTTCGACGACAAGGCCCTGATCGAGGAGCAGTCAAAGAAATATTCCCTCTGATGGACCTGAGGCATCTTCTTGAACATCACGGCATAAAGCCAACTCCCAACAGGGTGCTGGTCGCCCGCGCACTTTCCGGTGCCGGACGGCCCGTGTCGATGATGGAGCTCGAGGAGTCGATAGATTCGGTGGACAAGTCCGGCATATCCAGGACCCTGGCCCTGTTCCGCCAGAAACATCTTGTCCACGTCATCGAGGACGGAGGCGAAAGCGTCCGCTACGAGTTGTGCCACAGCCACGGCGGCGCCGACGACGACCTTCACGTCCATTTCTACTGCGAGAGCTGCCACAAGACTTTCTGCCTGGAGGACATTCCCGTCCCCGCAGTTGACATCCCCGAGGGCTATGCGCCCCGCACCGTCAACTACATCATAAAAGGCATCTGTCCCGACTGCCGTTGACGGCGCCGGGACAGTGCATCTTATTTTCCGGGCATTTCCTTGATGTAGAGATCCCTCTGCGGGAACGGGATCTCTATGTTGTTTTCATTCAAGGTGTTATAGATAATCTCCTTGGCCTTGGCGCCATAGGTGTAGTAGGCGTCGACCGTTACTTTCTGCAGGACGGTGAGGTCCACCGAGCTGTCGCCGAAGCCTTCGAAACGCACCTCGATGCCGAACTTGGGATCCACCACGTCGCGGTCATATTTGTCACGCACGCGCAGGTGCTCCAGGGCGTCGATAATCAGGCTGCGCACCTTCTCGACGTCGCTTCCATATTTCACTCCGACGGGAATCTTCAGCAGCTGGTAGGAGTTGTTGCGGGTGAGGTTCTTGAAGTTCTTGCTGAACAGGGAACTGTTCGGGAAGGCGATGATGGAGCCGTCGCTGGCAAGGATCTGCGTGCTCTGGTAGCTCATCGAATCCACCGTGCCGCGGATGCCGTCACACTCGATGACGTCGCCCACGCGGAGCCTGCCGGACATAAGCTGCACTCCGTAGAAGAAGTTGTTCAGCACGTCCTTCATAGCGAAACCGATACCGGTTGCGAGGCCTGTGGTGATGATGGTTATGGCGGTCGCCGGAATCTGGAGCAGCACGAAGGCAATCACGATGAACGAGCCCCAGGTCACCAGGCTTATGATGTTGTCGGCGAGGGTGAAGTTGATGTTGGTCTCCTTGAACACCACGCCTTCGCGGAGCTTGCTGATAGCCGCCCTGGTCCTCCAGACGCGGTAGAGCGACTTGGCGGCGTAGCTGATGTAGGAGAACAGGTAGATCAGGGAGACCACGACAGCTACCTTGAACAGCGACAGGTTGATGACCTTTTCGATGTTGATGATGGGCTTGTAGAAGAGGTCCATCATAACGGTGGAGAAGTCAAACACGCCGCCTGCCATATACAGGCACAGGGGGATGGACCATATGGCAAGGAGGGGCACGAAGCAGGCCTTGAGAAGGTCGTACAGCCAGGACACCTCGATGAAGGAGCCCTTGCCGCTGAAGGGCATTCCGGGGTTGTCCTTCATATATTCCTTCTTGCGGATCTTGACGCGGGAGTCGTAGTAGCGCGTGAGCAGGTCGAAGACCGCTGTAATCGTCTGGATGAGAGTGAGTTGGAAGGTCCACCATATGACCACCAGAAGGGCTATGAGGACATATCCCAGGCAGGCTATGACGGTGGATATCAGCATTATGGCAGCGGATATCCACAGGTAGGTCTTGTCGCTGTTCTGGAGTTCCCTGGAGAACTTGGCGTTGACGGTCAGCTGCCACAGGAGGACTGCCAGCAGGATGGGCGGGAATACGATGTTTATCAGACTGTTGGGGATGAAGATTATGCGGAAGGAGATAATCGTCAGGCCCATAACGATGATGGGAAGATAGGCTGCCACGGCGTGCTTGGCCTGGGTGCCGCCCATACGGATGAGGATGGAGGTGAATATGGCGGCGCTGAGCCAGGCGAATTCAGCCACCAGCGGCAGGGCCATATTCACGAAGCTGGCTTGGGTCGTGAAGTTCACTATCATTATGGTGATGGCGAAGATCACAAGGCCGGCAAGGACCGTGAACAGGAATTTTCTCTGGACGAAGAAATCGCTCTTGAAGAAAGGAATACGGCGGAGCAGCACACGCACCAGCAGGCTGCTCAGGCCGATGGCCAGCACGATATAGAAGAGGATCATTCCGAGGAAGCCCAGCACCATAGGGCCGCGCCATTCGCTGGTTATGCGGCTCTTGTTGGCTGTGGTGCTGTATTTTGTCCTGCAGTCCTGGATGGCCCTTTCCACATAGCGGGGGAAGTGGCGGATAATGCTCAGGTAGTCCCTCTGGCCTTTGAGGAAGACGTTCTTCTGGACCTGGTCGTAGCGCTGCTGGGCATAGTTGTAGGCTTCGCGCAGGTGGACGTCGGCTTCCTGGTAGTAGCTGAAGTTCTCGTCGATGAGGAAGAGCCTTTCCCAGTAGATGTCGATTATCTGGTTGGCATAATATACGCAGCTGTCCCTCAGGGCTTTGCCTTCTCCGGTAAGGAGATAGGGATTCTCTTCGCTGTCCATAAAGGAGGGGACCGAGAGGAGGATGCTGTCGTTGACCATCACGGAGTCGCGGGGAACGGCGAGCAGGGAGTCCCTCTGCTCGTCGGACAGCACCGGGGCGGCCTGGGCCGAGGATGTGTCCTGGACGGCCTCGGACTCTTTCTCGACGTCATCGTCTTTCAGCGCCGGAGGGAGGTTCATCAGGGTCTGGACCAGCTTATAGTAACGGTCGATCTCGATTTCGAGATTCGTCGCTATCTCGTTGTAGGGCATCCGGCTGGTGTTGAATTCCAGATACTGGTTGCTGACTTCCTCGAGGGCATAGGTGAGGTCGAAGGTGAAGTCCTGCTGCTGGGAATAGAGCATAAGGGAGAGCTCGTTGCAGTTCTCCATCAGCTCTACCAGGGTCTTGTGCTGGGCCTTTTCGTAGGCTTCTATGGTCTGGGAGTTGTCCTGGAGGCCCTTGAGGGTGTTCTTCAGCTCGTAGTGAAGGACTTTCAGCGTGCGGGGCAGGGAAGTCTCCTTGAACACAGCCCACACGGGCAGGGCCAGGACTACTGCGGCCAGCAGGACGGTCAGTATGCGTCTTCTGTTCATCGTGACGTTTCTTTATATTTTTGCAAATATATTAAAATATGGCGGAAAATTTATAATTTTGTGAGGCTATAAACGATATGACAATGAGAAAACTGCTCGTAGTTGCACTGACGCTGCTGCTCCTGCTGGCCCCTTGCGCGAGATTGTCGGCATATACGGTCGTGTTTATGGGTGACTCCATCACCGAAGTCTGGGTCCGGGACCACGGCTCCTCCTTTTTCACCCCCAACTCCTACCTGGGAAAGGGCATAAGCGGCCAGACTACGGCCCAGATGCTCCAGCGCTTCCGCAAGGATGTTATAAACTTTAGCCCCAGGGCCGTCGTCATATTCGGCGGAATCAACGACATTGCGCAGAACAAAGGCTACGTGGCCTTCGAGGAGACCGTCCAGACGATTATGCGTATGGCCGAAATCGCCGAAGAAAACGGCATAAAGGTGGCCGTGGTGAGCCTGACCCCCACAGACTACTTCTTCTGGAACACTTCCTTCAAGCCGGCCAAGATGGTCCGCACGCTGAACACCATCCTCGAGGAGGCCGTCCTGCAGGCAGGATATACCTGGATCGATATGTATTCCGCCTTCATTGACAAGGACGGGGCGATAGACGAGGCTGTCGCATATGACCGCCTGCATCCTTCTCCCGGCGGCCTGGAGATGATGGAGCAGATCATTCAACCCTATCTGGAGGAGCTGCTATGAGAAAGGTCTGTCTTTTCCTGCTGGCTGCCGTGCTTTTTGCCTGCAAGCCCGCTCCGGAGCAGAAGGAGCCTTCCTTGGACCCGGTTTCTGCCGACCCTTCCGTTGAGCCTTCTGCTGAACCTTCCGTGGAGCCATCCGTGGAGCCGTCGGTCGAGCCTTCGGAAGAACCTTCGGTCGAGCCTGCCGCCGAAGTTGATTTCGGCAACAAGAAGCTTACGCAGTATCTCGTCGAGCATTATGACATCGACGGCGACGGCAGCATATTCTCCGACGAGGCCGCGCTCATAACCGAGCTTGTGCTGTGGTCCTGGGTGGATAATACCAACGACAAGACGACCCGGCCACGTGGCATAGGCCTCAGCACCCTGACCGGAATAGAGAAACTGGTCAACCTGCGCAGGCTCGACGCCAGCCACAACCTCCTTTCGGCGGTGGATCTTGGCGAGTGCAAGTCCTTGAAAGAGTTGAACTTATCATATAACCGCCTGTCGAAGGTCACATCCCTTCCCGAGGGACTCGAGGTCCTTGACGTCTCGCATAATTCACTCGCTTCGCTGAGCCTTGCCGGCCTTCCGGCCCTTCGCTGGCTCGACTGCGGCGAAAACAAGCTGACGGCCCTGGAGCCCTGCCCCGGCCTGGAATATCTGGGAGCCTACTATAACAAGCTCACCGCCCTTGAACTCCCCGACGGTGTGAAGGCGGTCGACTGCTACACCAATGGCATCGAATCCCTGTCCGTCCCTGCAAGCGTCATCTCCCTGAACTGCTCGTTCAACGAGATCGGCTCGCTCGACGTGAGCGCCTGCAGCGGCCTTGAGTCCCTGTACTGTTCCTATAATAAGATATCTTCGCTGAGCGTTTCGTCGCTCCCGGCGCTTCGCACCCTCGCGTGCGATAATAATAATTTGGTAGAGCTCCGCCTCTCCGGCTGTTCCTCGCTTCGCTTCCTCGAAGCCTGGCAGAACTACCTTGAAGAGCTCGACCTTGGAGGCCTTTCCTCCCTTGAAGTGGCCGGCCTGTCGACGAACTACCTCTCGTCCCTGAGCCTTGGTGGCTGCACCTCCCTGCGCGGCCTTTACTGCAACGGCAACCAGCTGACCTCCATAGACTTAAAGGACTGCACCGCCCTGGAGAACCTCTACTGCCACAAGAACTTCCTGACCGGGGTCGACCTCTCCTCCTGCACCCGTCTTCGCGGCCTCCGCCTCTCCGACAACCGCCTCACGGCCCTTGACCTGAGCGCCCTGGGCAGCCTGACGATGATGCACTGCACCGGCAACCCCGACCTTCGCACCGTCCGCATCGCCCCCACCGCCGACCCCTCCGCCCTCTACTGGCATAAAGACGACGCGACGACCTACGAGTAGAGGAGGCACGGCAGTGGTCCGTGCTGCCAGATGCCACGGTATGTCCCGACCTCTGCCTGCTGCAGGTCCTTCGGTCGGCCCTGCGGTGTCACAGGTCGAATTTCACCCCGACCACCTGTGTCACCGAAACGCCATCCCACACCCCTCAGAGGCAATATCGATGTCACAGGTCCCCAGCCTCAAATTCGACCTGTTACATTTTGATGCGCCCAACAATTTCACCGAATAGTTTACCACCCGTGTAGTCACCGTGTGAGTGTTTTTGGACAAGTGCTGATTATCAAGCACTTACAAATGTGCCATACTTCATTGGCAGTATGGCACATTCATAACCCCCTGGTACTCAATAGGGGTCGCAAAACGGCACTGTTGAAGATCATCAATAACTGTGTCCGAATTGCCCGAAAAAAAAGAGTGGAAGATTCTTGCAATCAAATGAAAGAATCATTATATTTGTGACTTGAACTAAGGGAAAGCAGGCAAATGCGGTAGATTAAGACGGCGCTCAGGGCAGAACGCCAATGTTTAGGACGGCACTGCAAATTTAATCATTTATCCTGTAACCTCCATATCCACAGTTAATAAATAAGGCTTGAAAATTGGCTGTAACCGGGCATAACCAATATTTTCAAGCACTATGTCAACCATTACATTCGCCCAGGTGGCGGCCCTGTGGAAAGCCGATAAAAGGCAGTACGTCAAAAAGTCTTCCTATGCCGCCTATGTCCAGCATCTGAACAAGCATATTCTTCCGTATTTCGGCAACAAGGTCACTATTTCTGCTGATGATTTTCAGCTGTATGCCAATCATCTGCTCGAGCAGGGGTTGGCTCTGAACACGACCAAGGATTGCATCCTTATCCTCAAAATGGTCTACCGCTTCGGAGAGAAGGCCGGCGTCTGGCCACACATCGACTTCCGTGTCCATTACCCCACCACGCGGGAAGAGCGCAAGGACCTTCCGGTCCTCTCCAGGCAACAGCAGCAACGCCTGTCGCAGTATCTGCAGAACAACTTCTCCTTCAGGAACTTAGGCCTGCAGATATGTATGCAGAGCGGCCTTCGCATAGGAGAAATATGCGCCTTGCAGTGGAAGGACCTGGATATGGCAACCGGTGAAATACATATTCGGAAGACGGTGTCCCGGATATGGCTCGCTGACGGAGAAGATCGGGAGTATTCGGTGACGGTGGGAACGCCAAAGACAGTCTCATCAACAAGGGATATCCCTATCACTAAGGAACTTGCAGCGGTGTTGAGGCCCCTGCGGAAAGTCGTCAATCCGGAGTTCTTTGTCGTTTCCAACGACACCACGCCCCTGGAGCCGCGATATTACCGTAACTACTTCCTGAAGGTCCTCGCCGAGCTCGGCATCCCACCCATCCGCTTCCACGCCCTACGCCACAGCTTCGCCACCCGCTGCATCGAAAGCAAATGCGACTACAAGACGGTCTCCGCCATCCTCGGCCACGCCTCGATCTCCACCACGCTGGACCTCTATGTGCATCCTGGCTACGCCGACAAGAAAAAAGCCATCGAGATGATGGCCAAGGCGCTGCGATAAGGTCGCACAGGCCCTCGCGTGCCTCGACTGCGCAGAAATGCCCCGTTCCGGGCAGAGAAGGTGGTTTTGGCGGCTCGACTGCGCAAAAACACTCTGTCTCGGGCAGAGAAGGACGTCTTTGGTTGTGGAGGGCACATCAGCGTACACTTTCCCCCATTTTTGTTCGCGCAGGTGCCCTGAAGGGCAGATTGGCGTACACTTTCGCCACTTTTTGTTCGCTCAAGTGCCCTGAAGGGCAGATTAGCGAACGCTTTCGCCTGTTTTTGTACTCTCAGGTGCCCCGGAAGAAGCAAGAGGACCGTTATTGAATGTTGGTGAGGACACGCACGGGAGGCCAACTTCCGGGAATGGGCGGCACCGGGCACTTGACCTCAAAACTCGACGGGCTACGCCCGTAAACTCGAGTCCGGCTGTCGGTCATCCTGCTGACGCAGGACCGTGCCCTGCACAAAGCTCACGCACCCCCCCGCACAAGGCCCCCTCCCTTCCCGTCAATGTCCTCCCGTCCGTGTCCTCACCAACACCAATCAGAAGGGTTGCCAGATGCGATGTT
>JAEEGL010843443.1_pt1 | contig 42804 bp, 87 predicted proteins | sample 9134231 | NCBI WGS metagenome assembly JAEEGL01 (sample SAMN16246548, study PRJNA631951) | gut metagenome | biome: gut microbiome; feature: rumen; material: fiber-attached | host: Bos | place: Iran: Karaj | collected 2018-10 | reverse complement strand
GGTATCTAGGATAAATGTTCATAGCTATGTTTACGACTTGGAGAAAACGGATTCGGAAAGCGGAAATTCACGAGTTAATATTGTCACCACGCCGAATGAAGAAGGCGGGGAAACTGTAGATATTACAACCATAGAAGGTGCTTACGGCTCAGCTATTGGCTCAATTAGTGCTGTAGTCGGAGATAATATAATGACTTTCTCACAGCCATACTATGACTACAAGGTTTCCAATGGTACTATAAAAGAAAGCGGAGCATATTATATTGTTGTAAGCTCTGATAAGGAGCAGGATATAGAAGTTTATGCGCATCCCTTTACTGTTACCGACAATATATATACTCTTGATATTCACGAAACGGGAGTTGAAAAGAAATCAACAAATCCATTGATAGGTTCATCTATAATGGCAAATCAACAAGCAGAGTGGCTCAGAGAATATTATGATGATGACGTAGAATATTCTTTAACTTATAGAGGTGACACTTCAATTGACGCTGATGATTTGATTTATCTTGAAAATAATTATGTTGCTGATAATGAAGTGAGAATTGAAGAAGAAACTATTAATACAAGCATGGGAATGGATTTTTCATGCAAGCTTGTAGCAAGAAGAGTGTCTTACAGAACGGACGCAAACTTAGAGCGAGCTATTGTAGGCAGATTTAAGATAGGAGAAATGTTATGAATTATAATAAGCACGTATGGGTAACTGGCGAAATTGTAACTGCACCTCTCCTAAATAGAATGGAAGAGGGCATAGAGGCAGTTAGCCGAGCGCAAGAAGAGGCTAGTTCTACGGATTGCGATGAATTGTTTGTTGATTTTTTGGAGGATGAAGAGTGAGCTACGAATGGATAACTCCTAAAACAGACTGGGTTAAGACAGACCAGTTTACATATCAAGACTATAATAGAATAAGAAACAATCTATTATTTATTAACGATAGATTTAATAATGACAACCCCGAAAAAGCCGTAGAAATAAATCTTGGATTGCCAAAAACAAGCTATGATAACGATTACTTCCCGTCGGAATTTGAAGCTTTTGAAAAAGCTCTCGATTCATTTAAGAGAATGGATGGAAATGTAACTGTTGGTGAAAGAGGTTCTTATAGGGGAAATAACAATTTTGTAAGCGCAGATGAACTTAATCATTTGGAGCAAAGCTGTCTAAATTGGTTTAATTTCAATGTCGCTATTACGAGTGTAACATTAACTCCTACACCTTTTGAAGTCGGAATAGGCGATACGATTCAATTAACATTAAGCGTATTGCCTTCAAATGCGAAATATACAGTTGAATATTCTAGCACTGATACTTCTGTAGCAACCGTGAGTTCTACAGGGCTTGTAACAGGAATCAGCAATGGAACTTTCTACATAAAGGCACTAATCAAACAAAAAAATCGTCCAGATATAATACTATGGGCAAACGGAGAGTCTGCAATTCCGATTGAAGATATCATAGTGCCTTCCAAGGTAAGGTTGACCTATCAAGATAGTAAGAAAATACCTATTCAAATTGTACCTGCAAATGCTGATATTAATAGAATTAAATATAGTGTTGATGATGATTATGTTCATGCAGGTGGTATTTCTAATGACGGTTTGACTGTCAGTACGCATTCTGCATCAATTATGGGAAGCACGTACTTAACCATAAGAGCAGGAAGTATTGAAAAAAGATGTAAAATAGTTACTAGATGGACACCTAATAATGGACAGGGAGATTCTTATGGCGTAAGACAGGTTATGTTGTTTGACAATTCCTTATTTGTAGTCGCCAAAAAATCGAGTAATGTTTATAAATTGTCAAAAAAAGATGCGGAAGGAAAGGTAATGGAGTGGGTAAGTTATGGTTCTCCATCATCCATTAATGCTTCCTCTTTTGCGCCATACTATGTTTTTAAATACACGACAGACAGTGCTCAAACATGGAAGCTTTATGCATTTGGCAGTAGTAATGAAAACTCAAGTACAAGCGTCCTTTGTGTGTTAGAAAACGGCGTTTGGAGACAAATAAGAACGTATAATTTTAATGCGTATCAATGCGGCGTGTATATTACTTGGTCTAACAACCTGTCGCGTTATTATGATAAAATACATGTATGCACGAATAATAACGGTGAGTATATAATTAGAGGTGATAATTGGCAAATAGATGAACATGTTGAATATAGAGACGGCTTCTATAACACATATGATTCATATTATGTAAGCGGATATGGCTTTTCTGCGGAGTGCTTCACTTCTTATGGCAAACATTACGAAGCAGACATGTCAATAATGGAATATTATGATGATATGCCTTCTGTTAGTCAAGGGGCATATTCTCAGTCGTCAGGTAATACGCGAATAATGGGTGGAGCAATAGCTACTAATAAGGGACTTTCTAATTATATTTATCGGGGTTATGGTCGTGGCTATGAAAGACAATCAGATTTAAAAATTGATTGGCAAGTAGAATCTCCCAAAGTTATTCCTTATCAGGATTGTGACGATGGCAATGATGCGTATTATTACATTTTAAGCCCTATTAGCGCTCTTAAAAATGGCGTATATGAAACTAATAATAATTTTTACTTTATTTGTACTGACGTAAAGGCATAATAGGTTCAAAATTATTAAATAACCCTCAACAAATAAGTTGAGGGTTATTTTGCGTTAAGTGTTTAAATTGACATTATTTTTTATATTTCTCAAAAATTGCATGAAAATTTCATAAAAATTGCATGTTTTTTTCATGTTCCTATTTGAATGAGTATTATATAATACAGTTCAGAGGGATGACAGCCCCCTACAAAATAAATTGTCATCCCCTCACGAAAGGAAGCAAGATGGCATACGTGTATTATAACCCGAATCCATACCAGAGACGCGGAATAGGAGATTGCACTATAAGGTGTTTAGCGAAAGCATTAAATACGTCATGGGATAGTGCGTATATCGAACTAGCTTCGCAAGGATTTTTCTTGAAGGATATGCCTTCATCGAATATTGTCCTTAATTCGTATTTGCATTCAAAAGGCTTTAGACGATACGCAATCTCTAATCTGTGTCCAGATTGTTATACCTTTAGGGATTTTGCAAAAGACCATCCTAAAGGAACATTCATTGTTGGAACGGGTACACACGTTGCCTGTATCAAAGATTCAAATATCTATGATTCTTGGAATAGCAGTGACGAAACCCCGATATTTTATTGGAAAAGAGAGGAAAAATAATGAACAACTATCCCTATCCTAGCTATTATCAAAACTATCCAAATTTTCAACAACAACTTCAACAACCAGTAATGCCACAGCCTTCACAAGCTCAAAATCAAATACTTGCTTGGGTTCAAAGCGAGGAAGAAGGTGTGAATTATCCTCTTAACGCGGGGCAAAGTATTTTCTTGATGAATCAAAGAGCCGATTATCTTTACATGAAGTCTGTAGACCAACTAGGTAAAGTAACCTTTATTAAGAAAAGGCTTGTTGATGAAACTGAACCGAAAGATTCTGAACAGCTTAAAGATTATATGAGGCGAGAGGAATTTGAAAATCTTATATCAGATAAAATAGAGGACTTGGTTGAGCAGATTGTTTCAGACAAAATAAAAGAAGAAGTTGAAAAGAAGATTTCTGAGATTTCGTTTAAGCCCACTAAGAAAAAGACAAATGAAGAGGACTAAATAATGAATAGTTTTTTTAATATGATGAATAACCCTATGATGAGTTTTTTTAATCAACTACAGCAGATAAGACAAAACCCAAACATGTTGTCTAATATATTGCGTCAACGCGGAATGATAAATGACGTTCAAGCGGAAGAAATACAGAAGATGGGGTGCAATTATGAACAAATAGGACAATACCTCATACAAAACGGTATGATGCCTAATAATATTCGACAATTTGAAGGTCAAGTCAATCAAGTGCAAAACATGATGAATGAAAAAAGCAATTAACTTTAATGGGTGGTAAGTTAATTGCTTCCCTCGCAAAACTAATATGTAAAGTAACTATACGGATGGTTATATTATATTCCTTTTGTGAGGTTTAAGCAAGGTTTCTATTATGCGCATATGGAAATAAATCAAACGAAAGGAGACGCTATTGAATGGTAGAAAATAGCTCACAGCTTTACATGCCAGTAGCTCCTGCTTACGCCGCTAATAGTGGCATGGGTGGAGGCTTTGGCTACACTGGTGATTGGTGGCTTATTCTTATCCTTCTTTTCGCTTTTGGCGGTTTCGGAGGATGGGGAAACGGAGGATTCGGAGGCTTTGGTGGTGCTGACGGAAATCTTCTGTATCCATGGATGAATAACGCACAGATTACTACTAATGGTTTCCAGAATCAAGCTTTAAACACCGCTATTAGCGGACTGCAAAATTCTGTAACATCTGGTTTCGGTGATGTTCAACTTGGCATTGCAGGAATCAATCAGAATCTTTGTCAGACAGGAAATGGAATCGTTCAAGCTGTAAATAGTGGTTTCTCACAGGCTGAAATAGCTGATAATGCTAGACAGATGGCTAGTATGCAACAGGCTTTTGCAAGCCAAACAGCTACGGCACAAGGCTTCAATGCTGTTCAAGGACAATTAGCACAGAACAGTTCTGATGTTAAGGGTGGTTTGGGCGATATTCGCTACACTATCGCAACTGAGGAATGTGCTACAAGAAATGCTAGTGCAACAAACACAAGAGATATCATAGATTCTCAAGCAAGAGGCACACAAGCAATTCTTGACAAGCTCTGTCAGCTTGAACTTGATGGCGTAAAAGCACAGGTTGATGCGAAGAATGATAGAATTTCAGAGCTTCAAACACAGCTTAATATGGCTACGCTTAGAGAATCACAGACAGCGCAGAATGCATTTATTTCACAGGGCTTTGCTAATGAGGTAGACCAACTCTATAACAGATTATCTAATTGCCCTGTACCTTCAACACCTGTTTATGGAAGAACCCCTATCTTCACATGTCCAAACAACAATAACGTGAACTATGGTTGTGGTTGCAACGGGGCTTTTTAAAAATTCCTGTAACTATTGTTATATATAACCTTTTATGATATAATCGAACACACGTTTAGATTTATTTGGAGGTTATATGGGAAGAAAGTTTATTGATTTAACAGGTGAACGATTTGGGAAATTAAAGGTTTTATCATTCGCCTATAAAAAGGGAACAAGAACTTATTGGAAGTGTAAATGTGATTGTGGCGGTGAACGCATAGTTAGTAATGACCATTTAAAGCGTGGAGATGTTATTGATTGTGGGTGTTATAAGAAGCATATTTCTCATTCAACTAAACATGGTATGTGTAAAACAAGAATTTATCGTATATGGACGTTGATGAAATATAGATGCTTTAACCCTAATAGACCCGAATATAAGAGTTATGGTGGTAGGGGCATAACAGTATGTGACGAGTGGTTAGATTTTGCCAAGTTCATGAAATGGTCGTTAGAAAATGGTTACACTGATGATTTGACATTAGATAGAATAGATACGAATGGTAATTATTGCCCCGAAAATTGCAGATGGACAACAAATGATGTTCAAGCTAATAATAAACGTACGTGTCGCTATATAACTTATAATGGACAAACAAAAACAATTACACAATGGGCGAAAAGTAATAATTTGCCTTATTACATTTTAAAGAAAAGAATTGACCTTTTAGGATGGTCGTTTGAAAGGGCTATTTCTGAACCGATTCACCTTAACGTATCAAATAAACGGAAAAGGTAAAATCATGGCAGAATATATTTTCATTCCTGCTCAAACAGTAGGGATAAATAATCCGATTTTATTTGAAAATTCTATCGGATGTAATAAGGGATATGTGCTTCATAATAATGGAGATGGCACTTTTATTCTTCGTGGTGCTACCAATAATTGCTTTGCGAGATATCAGATTGTTTTTAATGGAAATATTCAGATTCCTGCGGGTGGGGATGTTACTCCTGTTGGGGTTGCTATTACAACTAATGGAGAAATTCGTCCTAGTTCGCTTGCGATAGCGACTCCACAGGTTGTAGAGGAATATTCAAATTTGACAAGCACAGCAATTATAACTGTTCCAAAGGGATGTTGCTTTAGTGTGGCAGTAAGATATGTAAGTGGAATAACAGATGGAACAACAGTACCTACGCCATCAGTTGACATTAGAAATGCCAACTTGACGATTAGCAGGATAGCATGAAGGGAGCGCATATGAGAGTTTATAATCAGATAAAAGAACTTATGTGTGATGAACTTGAGCATATAAGCCGCAAAAACGCTCTTGATATGAACAGCCTTGAGGTAGTTTACAAAGCAGTTGATGTTATTAAAGACATTGATACAATCGAGGCTATGGAAGATTTTAGAGGAAGCTCATACGCAGGAGCATCTTATCTTGGAAATTCTATGAATGGACAGGATGGATATTCTGGTATGTACCCGACGGGCGGTTATTCTTTTGCGAGAGGACGCGGTGCTAATGCACAGCGAGATAATCAAGGAAGATACGCCGATGGATATTCAAGAGATAGTGGATATTATGCGGGCAGTTCAAACACAAAAGAGGAACTTCAAAGGCTAATGGATAAAGCAACTAATGAAACCGAAAAAGAGGCTATCAGAGTTGCAATCGAGTCAATGAACAATTAAATTGTTTGTTTAATGAGGTAAACCATGCTACCATTTAGGTAGAGCCAAAGAGAGCCGAGGATTTAATCCTTGACTCTCTTTTTTTGATTAGAAGGACGGTGGTAGTATGGAATGGATAATTAATAATTGGAGCTTAATTGTTACTGTAGTAGCCGTGGTGGTTTATTTCTTGCTGAATGGTAAGCGTTCGGTTATAGAGTTTCTGCTAAAGGCTGTTTTTATGGCTGAAAAGGATTGGGGCAGTGGCACAGGACGTATAAAGCTCTCAGAGGTTTATGGTAACTTTATTGAAAAGTACCCGATTTTCTCAAAGATTATTCCTTTTCCTGTCTTTAGCGCATGGGTGGATGCCGTACTTGAAGACATGAAAGATATTCTCTCAAAGAATGAAAAGGCTAGAGCCTATGTCGAGAATGAGAAGGAAACTTTGTGATACGGGTATCACAAAAGAATATGTGAAGGGTTTTGATTATGCGGTTGAGGATTCGATTAATAATTTTTTTGACACTCTGGACGCTTATGATTTTACTATTGACGGCAAAAGTGTTGACGTTGGTAGGTATTTAAGCGACAACCCAGACGGATTGGAAAAATTTAAAGAAGTGTTGAAAGAATATTTTGACGAAGAACGACAAAGATTATTAGCTTCTTTAGAAAACAATTATTGCAACAGCAGATATGATTACGAAGAGGTGGATGACTAATGAGTGTGACAATAGCACATGCAAGTATAAGTGATAATGGAACTGTAAAAAATGGAACAGCAGGAGACCAGACCAAAAAAGAGGTTTGTACTCGTCCATGGTATAGAAACGGATGGACATGCGTTATAAGATTTAATGAGCCTCGCATGGCGGAGAAGGTAGCTCAGTGCATGGAAAATGCTTGTAAAAACAACAATATTGGCTACGACCAACTTCAAAGAAATACACTTCTTACCCAAGCGAGAAAGTATAATTATGACGTGTCAAAAGTCAACACTCCTTGTGAAACTGATTGTTCTGCTTTGGTTAGTGTCGCGTGTATGTATGCGGGTGTTCCAGAGAGCGCATTGACTCTTTCTGGTAATTGTGCTACAACTAGAACATTGCAAGCAGTTCTAAAAGCGACTGGTGACGTTCAAATATTTACAACGCCTCTTTATACTGCAAACACATCGCGTTTAAAACGCGGAGATATTCTGTTAAAAGCAGGTCATCATGTTGTTGTAGTAGTAGATACTGGTGACAATCCGTACAAGTTGACAAGTTCACTCCTTAAAGAAGGTAGTATTGGAGAGAGTGTCGCATGGCTTCAATACGAGCTAAATCGTCATGGGGCTAATTTAGATGTTGACAAACAATTTGGAGTCAAAACAAAACTAGCCGTTATTTTATTCCAAAAAGATAACGGGTTAACTCAAGACGGAATTGCGGGCAAAGAAACAATTAAAAAGTTGATGAATTAAAGGCTTAAAGCCTTTAACAATTAGACAAAAGGAGAAGGAACATGCCGAGAAAGAAAAATTCAGAGAATGTAAACGAAGTTGTAAAACCAATGAAAGATGATGCTTTCAATCCTCCTGTAGAAGATGTTAAAGCTCCTATTGAGGATGAAAAGAAGGTAGAGAAAAAGATTTCCGAGAAAAAGGGAAAGAAAATAATCTCATCTTCTGCTAATTTAATTAATGTAAGAACTAACCCTAACGGAGAAGTTCTTTTTAGACTTAAAACAGGAACTCCTGTTGTTGTCGAAGAGGAAAAGGACGGATGGTGCAAGATTGTAGGGTATGTAATGACTGAATTTGTAAAAGACTGACTTTGGGAAGGGGTTTGAGATGAGTAATGCAAGTGTATTATCAATAAAAGATTACATAACAATCTTAGCGTGGGTGTGCGGGGTAGTAATAACGGTTTCTGGGGCTACCACGATAGTTCTAAACAGTTTAAAGAAAATCAGAGAACCAGAGAAAAAACAACGTGAACAAGTCGCTCTAATAGCAGACGGCGTGCAAGCATTACTGAGGATGAATATTATCAATTCATGCGAAAAGTATATAGAAAAAGGCTATTGTGATAGCGATGAACGCTTGACGCTTGATAAAACATATTCTATATATTCTAAGCTCGGAGGCAATGATGTTGCTAAATCGTACAAGGAAAAAGCTTTGGCTTTGCCAACAAAACAGCAGGAGAACTCTTATGAAGCAGGATAAGAAGAAGATGGATAATCTTGACAAATGGTTGCTTTTAAGCGTTATTTCTGTTATCATATATACGATTGCTCATACAATAATCCTTGCCGTTACGGGTGCTGAATCAACGGTTTTAACGATATGTTTTTATGGTTTTTTTGCAGAAGAGATTGGCTTGTGTTGTTTTTTAAAGAAAAATAAGATGCAAGATGTATTTAAACTTGTAAAAAAGAGTCATAATAACGATTCTGACGAGGCATAATTGCATCTACAATCAAAAGCTTTATGAATGTAGAGCCAAAGAGAGCCAACCTTTTCGCGGAGGTTGGCTATTATTTTGTCATAAAATAACCCTTGCTTTTCAAAGGGATTAAGTGAGGACTAATGAGACTAAAAAATATTAACTATACCAATAGCGAGATGAGTGAGGTAATTGAAGAAAATATCCATTCACAAAGGGATAGACTCATTTTAAGAAAATGCTTTATTGATGGGCTTTCACACGAGAAAATTAGTGAAGAAATCAACATGTCTAATAGGCAAGTTAGTAATATTATAAGCAAGTATTCTGTTATGCTGATAGAATATCTTAGAAAGGATGGCTTGAATGGCTGTTAATCAAGTTAGATTTAATGGTGATGATTTGATAAATCTAAGACAGGATTCTGTTGACGAAGAAAAGCTCACGAAAGGCGATACAGCGCATAAGAAATCTGGCGTAGGAATAGAAGGTAGGGCGGATTATTACGCTGTAAAAGATGAAGTAGCGGATATTTCTGGTGAAGATTATATCCCTTTTTATGATGTGTCTGAAAAAAAGAAGAGAAAAAGCCTTTTCTCTTCTTTTATTTCAAAAGTGAAAGATTATTTTGTGGCTAGACAGCCAGATAATAAAGGTTATACGATTAGGAATGTTTCTGATGCGCTTGAAATTAAACATCACAACATTGATGCTTCAAAGACAAACAATAATGTTTCAAGTGTAATCTACCCTACCATGGAAAGCCATCTTGATAAAGATGGAAGAATTTTCATGCGTACAGAATCCATTGTCGAGCCTAGCGGAAGAATCGGATGGTACGCTTATGTTAGAAATTACGATGAGCAAGGCAATCGTAAAGGGCAAAAGGGAATCAAGTTCTATATGGATAAACAGGGGAATCTCACGTATGAAGTTGCTGATATGGATGCTTTTCGTGAGGCAATTCGTACTCTTGATAATCGAGGAACTCCTATTCCCGATAACGCAGACCTTAATGATTATATAACTGCGGGTAGTTATTATATTTCTGATAACGGCAAGGCGGCTACTATTGCAAATATGCCTATGGGCAAAGCGTGGTCTGGAAAACTCTGGGTTCTTGATACAGATTCAAGCAATCGCGTCGTTCAAATGTATATAACTAATTGGCAAGGCACTGGACATAAGGTTCATATTTGTGTTAGATGCATTGATGATGATGGAACAGCTCAACCATGGTGCGAATTAGCACCAAGCGATACTGTGCCTAACGGTGGGTATGCTGTTGCTACTATTAGTGGCTCTGCTGTTACTGCGAGTATAGATAACTTTTCTCTTGTTAATGGCGTTATGGTTATGATTAGGGTTGAAAGTGCGCTTCCTGTAAATGCAACTCTTAATATTAATAGCACTGGCGCGAAGCCTATTTGGTATTACCATAATAATCCTGTAAGGGTTAATGATGGTTTGCGTTTAGGTGGTGTACACTATATAACGCTTATGTATGACTCTATCAACGACGCTTATCATGTTGTTTCGTTTGATATTTCTAGCAATGTTGCGGGTCAAAATTATGTAGCTGATACTTCTGGTTATGTTGTTGATAACGTCTTTTTTGGTAATAATGGATTTCAATTAAAGCATAACGTAGCTAATGGTGCTTTAATGTATAACTATGTTAAAAACGGCAACTGGCGAGGCGATAGGAGGCTTATCGAAGAAGACCAGTCCTTAATATATAGAGGTGTTAGAATTCCTGCTAATTCTAATTTTAATGATTATGGAAGTATAGGAATTTATTATGTACTCAATCAAGCTGATGCTGATACTATGACTAATATTCCAGATAAGAGAAGCGGCAAGTTGATTGTTATGTCGTTAACTGAACTTTCTTCTTGGAATATGCAAATCTACGTAACGAATAATGCTGATGGCATTTATAGGCGAAGGCAAGCCAACGCAGGAGCTTGGCAACCATGGGTAAGAGTTGCGAATGATAGGGATTCATCCTCTCTTATGACCGCTACTGGCAAAAATCTTTTGCCTTCATGGAGCTACGGTTATCCCTCTCATGCTACTAATGGTATTACTTTTACTTTTAAACCTGCTACTGGCGAGATTACTGTAAATGGAACTGCAACTGATTTGGCTCACTGTGTTCTTGCGGGTTCTACTATGAACCCTTATGACCTTCCCGAAGGAGAATATATTTTATCTGGATGCCCTAGCGGTGGTTCTGCGTCTTCATACATGCTAAAATTGCAAGCCGCGAGTTCTCCTAATAGTAGCATTTTAAATTTTGATGATTATGGAAACTCTGTTAGATTTGTTATTAATGAACACGTAAGTTCTTATCCTAATATTGGAACAAATTATTATATTAGAATAGCAAAAGGCTATACTGCTAATAATTTAGTTTTTAAGCCTATGCTAAGACCTGCTTTTTCAAGCGATACGTATGTGCCTAATGATAGTTTTTATAAGGGCAATCTATATATAGGAAATTGCTACACAGCAGGTGATGTAAAAGATAAGGTTGCTACAGTTGATGGCTATTTTAAATTAAGAAAAGGCGTTACTGTTTGTGTTAAATTCAAAAACTCCAATACGTATAATGCTACTAATGATAATAAGATTACTCTTAATGTTAACGGAACTGGTGCTTATAATATCTATTATAATAACGCAAGCCCAAACGGTTCTTCCACGACAGTTTTTGGTTTTTCTAATAGATATATTACGTATGTATTTGATGGTGGTTCTTGGGTATGGCAGTCTCAAAGTCACGATAATGATACCACTTATTCTCCACAAAGTTTAGGCTCTGGCTACGGCACATGTTCTACACCTACTTCCACTTCAGAAAAAGCTGTCAGTCTTAGTGGGTATAATTTAGTGAATGGCGGCTATGTTTCTGTTAGGTTTACTAATACTGTTTCTGCTAACGCGACAATGAATATTAATTCAAGAGGGGCTAAGTCGATTTATTATAATAATTCTGCTATTGGCAATAATATGATTCCCGCAGGATGTACTGCGTTATTTGTTTATGATGGAACTCGTTATCATTTATTATCTACTGACTACGGCTCTGTTTCTCAGAAGTATTATATTCAGAGAGACCAAGTTGTGTGGAGTAGCGTGCTTGGAAACAAATATAATACTGGTTCATGGTCGTGTGGTATACAGCGTCAAGGCAGAATAGTTATTGGCAGTATGGAAATTGCTACTAACCAAGGAGCTAATACTATTACGTTTCCGTCATACAATGGTGGCAATGATAAGGTATTTATTCATTTTCCATCTATTCCCCTTGCGGGGTATTATGAATGTATTGTTACTGTTGGTGCGACTACTTATCCTGCCTTTATTTCTACTGATTCGACGATGGGTACAGTTATTGCTTTACGTACTAATCTTACAATAACTAATAATTCTAATATCAAAGTTTCCTTCTTTGCTTTCCTTAACTGAGGTAATTTATGGAGTATAAGATAGGTGATATTGTTCGATATAAGTTCATACCAGACAAGACTGGAATTATTTTCGGCTATGCTTTGGGTTGTGCCTTTGCCCCGTTTTACGGTTTTACTTCTGATGAACAAGTTTTGCTTGCTATGACAGAGTATGGCAATGTTCTTTGTTTTAAAGCAACTACTACCGACTATGAAGTTGTAGGGCATTCCGATTTTGAACAAATTTTTAAGAGCATAATCGAGGCTAAGACACTTGACTTCAAAAAGTAATTATAATAACCCCTTGGTGCGCAATGCTAAAAAAAATAGAGGCTGAATTAAGCCTCTATTTTGCTTTTTACGATATTATAATCATTCAATACTTCATCTATCACACCTTTTCTTTGTCTTTTCCACACTCCTTTCTTGCACCTTTTTAATGCACATCCTGTATAATTCAATATGTCGATTTCTATGTTTGAGTTCTTTTCTATTTTTGCTTTGTGTCTTATTGATTGCTTCCAAACATAATGTCCATCGTCATATCTTCTTACTTCGATGAATTTGTTTTCGTTTCTTTTGTTTTTGTATAGCCAATCTATCATCTTTTCTCCCTTTCTGCCTTGATATTTTAGTCTATTTCTCCATAATTTCCTGCTTGCGTATATCCTCTTTCGTCTGTTGGTAATCCTGTTACATGCAATTCATCTACGCCATATATTAATCCTTTATTCTCTTGTTGAGTATTCTTTTCGTTTCTTTTCTTATTCTTTACGTCCTTTTTTGTTATTGATTTGTATGCTTCTTCTGTTAGATTCCCGTCTGCCTCCAATTCTTTCATGTATTTTTCTTGCTGTGCTTTCTTTTTCGCAAGCCATTCTTCTTCGTATGATGCTTTGACTTTTACGCTCATTGCAAGCATCATTATCATTATTGTTATTATTCCCAGATATCTTTTCATTTATTCTACCTCTATTATTTCAAATTCTTCACATGAATTATCAATGTCTACGTGTGATTCTTTGATGAAATTCTCTGCTTCTTTGTATGTTTCAAATTCATTTATCTTTTCTATGAAATTATGGTATTTATTTCTTATATTGACCGTATAGCTCATTCTCCCTCCTTGAATGGTATCTTGTAGTTTGATTTTAATATTCTGTTTATATCATCATTGTTTACGCCGAGATATCTTTGTGTTGTGCTTACTGATGAATGATTCAGAAATTTTCTTGTTAGCTCTATATCATTTCCGCTTAGCCTGTATATTCTCATTCCTGCACATTTTCTGAATGAATGCGTGCTTATATTTATATAATCCTCTCCTAAATATTTTGCTACGCTTGCTAGTTTGTATTGTATTGCTCTTACTGTTATGCTGAATATATTTTCTTCTTCGCTTTTCCCTTCTTTCTCTGCATATTCTTTAATCATTCCGTATATTTCTTTTGGAATGATACATGTTCTTGATTTCCCTGTCTTTTCTTCTATTATGTTATATTTATATTCGCCTCCTTCTTTTATGAATGATTTTAATTTTAGCTTTGTACAATCTCCTATTCTTAGCGCACAATTCCCTGCTATTGTTAATATTAGTGCTATTTCTTTTGATGGCTTTATTTTGCCATTGTCTGTTCCGTTATATATGATATTTATTATCTTATTAAATTGTTCTTCTGTTATGCATGATGTTTTCTTATTCATCCCATTCACGCTCTCCCGTAATATTTTTTTATCTCTTCTGCTTTATTATCCCAATTGAATTTATTTGCGTATTCTGGTTGATTGTCTAAAGCTAGTGATATTACTAGGTTTTTTATTTCATTGTCTGTTATTAAGCCCGCTTGTAATCTTTTTGGCTCTCTATTATTTATTCCGTCTAAAAATAGCATATCGCCATGTCCTTGCAATTTTTCTGCTCCTGTCTGGTCTAACATAATCATGCTTTCTGTCCTTGAAGTCACTGCTAGACATGCTCTACATGGAATATTTGCTTTTATTAGACCTGTTACAACCTCTCTTGATGGTCTTTGTGTCGCTAATACCATGTGTATTCCACATGCTCTTGCTTTCTGTGCTAATCTTATTATGTTTCGTTCTACTTCCTTTCCGTGTGCTTTGTTTATTATCATATCTGCCATCTCGTCTACTACCAGTAGTATTTTCGGCAATCTTACATTTTTGTATTTCTCATTGTATGTTTCTATATTTCTACATCCCTTTGATGCCATTAAATCATATCGCTTGTCCATTTCCGCACATAGACTATTCAATACCTCTATTGCTTCTTTTATCTCTGTTACGTATTTTACATAGTCAAGTTCTGCATACATTCTAAACTCAACCATCTTCGGGTCAATCAGTATCATTTTCATGTCATATGGCGTGTTTTTTATCAATAGCGATGCAATTATGCCGTTTATAAACACTGACTTTCCGCTTCCTGTTGCTCCTGCTACTAGCATATGCGGCATTTCCTTTATGTCTCCAAATATAGTTTCTCCTTCTATATTCTCTCCTATTGGTATGTATGTCTTGCTTTGGTTTATTTTGTATTTCACGTCACTTATTAGATTTCCAAACCTTACTGCATTTCCTTTGTTTGGTATCTCTATTGTTATCCTGTCTCCTTCTGGGTATATTCTCGTTTCTTCATTTCCTACTATGTATTTTATCTGCCTTTGTATATTAAAGCTTTTCTTTATATTTGTTATTGGCTTTACTTTTATCTTTATTGTACTTGCGCCTTCTTTATAGTAAAGCGGTATCATTTCTATGTTTTCCAATCTATATATCTCATCGCATATTTTTTCTGCTGTTTCTTTCGCTTTTTCATTTCTTTCTGCTCCTTTTGTTGTAGTTGCAAATAATTTCCCGAATACTGGATGATTCATTTGTGGTAATCTGAACGGATTATAATAGTTATTCTTTTTGAAAAGTTCTTTCCCTTTATTGTTGTTTTTCTTTAACACTTGTCCTAGTGCGAACATTCCTACGGAAAATCTCATTAATCCTTTTTCATTCATTCTCTTTCCTCTTCTTTAACCATTCTTCATAATGGAATATGTATTCATACGTTTCATTTTCTTTTTTCTTATCCCTTATTTCCTTTGTTATTTTCCCGCTTTCTTCTATTTTACTTTCTACTTTCTTTATTATTTCATCTATTCTTTTGTAATCTTTTTCTTTTTCACGTATTCTTTTTCTTATGTATTCTTTTTCTATTTTCTTTTCTTCGTTATTCTCCCAGTCTCCTCTTCCTTTCAAGTAATGTTCTGCTATTATTTCCTTCCCTTCTTCTTCCGTTATGTTACATACTTTTATTATTTTTTTTATTATTAATTCTATTTCTTTTCTTCCTGCTCCTACTTGATGATGCCATATATATTCTTCTACCTCTTCTTTTTTTACATCATTTCTCCCTTCAAATTGTCTTACATCTATGCTTTTTTCATATTCTCTTTCTTTTTGCTTTCTTTCTTCTATGTCTTCATATACTGCCCTTATGATTTCTGGGTTCTTTGTTTCTTCTGGTATTATTTCTTCTTCTTTTACTTCTTTCTTGCTCTTACATAAACTATAATCTATAAATACGATTAATAATATTGGTAATGAGATTATTACAAATATGACGTTAATCATCATAAGAACTATTGCTATTGCAATCCATATTTCGTGTCTTTTTTTCAATCTATCCACTACCTTTCAATCTTTCCATTACTTTTTCTAGCGCTAGTGTTACTGACATTATTTCTTCTATCGTACAGTACGGCACTATTACTTCTCTTGTCTTTTCTGTTACTATGTCATATCTTAGTTCCGCTTGATTATCTGCTTGCGTTTCATTCGCTCTTTGCGCTTGAAAATGTATTCCATATTTTCTTATTCTTCCTAGCTCTTTGCTTAAAATCCATTCATCTTTTTTCATTTCTCTTCTCTTTTATTATACGAATATATATTCGCTTTGTCTATTATTTTATTTCCCACTCTTTTCCGTTATATTCTATTTCTGGTAATGCTCTATAATCACCCTTTATTTCTTGCTTGTATTTGTATATTAACGCTGTTCTTTTGCCTACTGGCGCTATTATTAAATCTTTGTTCTTGAAATTTATTATCGCTTCCCCGATATTCCCTCCTTCATGTTCAATATTCCACAGCGCTTTATGCTCTTGCGCTACTTCCATTTCTGTCATTTTGTATGCATTTAGTTTGTTTATTGCCTCTTTTGTCGCTATAAACCTCATTCTCACCTCATGTTTAATAATATTAATATTTCTATGTTTACTATGATTAACAGCACTATCATTACGTCTATCGTTATATTCAGTATTCTGTTTGCTATTCTTGTTTCTTTATATCTTTTTATGAATCTTTCAAATTCTTTCTCGCTCATTTTTCACCCTAGTAATATAAAGTTTTCTGGACTGCTTGTTTTTATATTTTTGTTTACTTCGTCTTTATTATCTTCAAATTCTGCTAGTATCGGCGTGAAATTTCCAAATTTCGTATTGTTTCTTATCATTACTACCTTATTCCCGTTTCCTTTATCCATTTCTTTTAAGCACATTTTTGTTAATGCTTGTAATGTTATTATATTCATTGTTCACCTCTCTATTATTCTTTTCATTTCTCTTTTTTTAAAGAGTCGTAATATTTTTCAAGTTCTTTAAACTCTTCATTTGTTAATCCGAATACCTCGAAGTATGCATAGTTATAACAAATATCAATTGTCAAGTTTTCATCTTTATATATTGTTATCATTGAATCTCCGAGAATATTTCTGCTGTCGAAAATACCACAATCTGCATCTTTATAATTTGTTTTTATTATTTCCTTTGCCTTTTCAAGATTGTTCATTCTTTTATTTTCACTTTCTTTCTCTGCTTTTATAATTGGCTCTACTTCTGTTTTATCTTCTTCCTCATCCTTTTCCTCTGTTGCAATCTTTGTTTCAACAATCGCTACACACATTATTTTTATGAATTTACATATCGCCATAATTACTATCAATGGGATGGAAATTGGGAATAATAATCCCGCTATACAATATATATAAAAGTCATCTTCATAAACTTTCTGTGCGTTTTCTCCTGCTTTCCTGTCTGAATAAATATATAGTATTGTTGTGAGAATTGAAATTATCATGTAAATAATAATCCCTGTTATTACTTTTACAGCAGTCATCTTATTCATCCTCGCTTTCTACTTTAGCTTCTTCCAAAATCTGAAATACTTTAACCACCTTGTATGTTCCATTTTCAAAATCTTCTTGCGTACTGTTCCACCAACTGTTGAGGAAACTTGCTTTTGCTTTGGCTTCGGACATATATGTTTTTATCTCTGTGTCGCCAAGCTCGTCTAATGTCTTAAACTGATAATGTCTTGCAAATCCGCAAAATACGGCTTCATCTTTTGTACGTACAATAACATATCTTATCCTCTTAATCATTCTTCCCTCCTATTACTTTTATTCCTTTAAAGACCTTTGTTTTGCCATTTCCATTCTTTCCGCTACTTCATCAATATTCCTATTAACGGTAAAAGGTTGTTCTGAACCGCCAACAAATATATGTGTTTCTCCTGTTGTGCTTCCGTATGATATCCCATCTACTCTGTCTATATTGAAATATATACCGTCTATTTTAACTAAATTCATTATTTATTCTCCCTTATCCGCTTCTATGATTGTTGGTGCATAATCTATGTTGTACTTTCTTATATAATGATAACCAATTTCATCGGGTCTATCATTCTTAATGTATTCAAGTTTATCAGCATCAATCAACCTTCCATGACCTTTAGGAAGCGGTATTCCTTTTGCTATCGCTTCACCCATAACTTCTATTCGCCTTTGATATTTCTCTTTGCATCTTTCAAAATCTTCCTCTGGTATCTTGATTAATAGTTCTATCTTTCTATTGTTTATGAAATCTTTTACTATCCAAAAATCTCTATTATCAACGCTCAGATGCTCTTTTGACTTGCCGTCATAAATTATTAACGGTCTTTTCATTACTTCTTTGTTGATTGCTCTTAACACCTCATACATTCCTTTTGTGTCTTGTATATCCCAACCCTTAGTTATTAGATACTCTTTGAACTTCTCAAGTTGGTTTCTATGTAGAATATTCCTTCTTGCCATTTTATCCTTCCCTCTCTTTCTTTTTCCACATCGGACACATCCAATGTATTTGTCCATCACCGCCTTGTTCTGCCCATTTACACCTTCTTAATGGCGCTATTTGATTTTGGCAGTTTCTACATCCTTTATATCCTAGCTTTTTAATTTGTTTTTGTACTTCTTTTTCTGTGATGTGTAAATTCATTTTGTTCTCACCTTCTCTTTAGTGTGTATTTTGCCCGAAAATCCATAATAGCATTGCCAATCTTACATGTTGGCAATTTGTAAGAATATAACTGTATAATCTGTAACATATAATCAATCTTATCTTTCATTTCTCCTCGCTTTCTGCCTTAAATTTGCGTCCACAAATAGGGCAAAAATCATATTTACCTTTATGAAAATGATGCCCGTTTTCACAAACATCCTCTCCCAAAGTTTTTCTATCCATTTGATACAAAAAGTCTAATATCTCTATATCTCTTTTTGATATTTCCATTTTCCCCTCACTTTCTTCTTGCTTTGTATATAACCCATATTACAAATGCGATTATCAACCCGAATAATGTTCCATGTACAAGACCTAATAAATAGATTGCTATTATTTCTGACATTTACCCTACCTCATAGACATTTATTATCACAAGTTCAGTATCACTATGATTTCTTTTCCATTCTTTTGATTTTAAATATTCTTTTAAAAATGTTTCTGCCTTTTTTCTTGATGAAAATGTTTTTATTATTTCACTTTCTGGCATATCATAATATTCTCTACATACTTGGTATATTTTCATTCTTTTTCCTCGTTTTTTACACTGTACTTGTCAATAATCTGCAAACATTTATTAATCGCTTTATAATATCCTGCGCTTGGTGGATAACCTAGTTTTTCTAGCTCTATCCTTGCTTTTATCTTGTCAAGATAAGGCTTTACTATATCTTGTTCGGTAAAAACGGGGAGAGTTTCTAGCCATTCTTTATAGCTTTCGTGCCCTAATATAAAGTTTATATCTGCGTTTTTATGGTCATATTTGCCATTTGCAAACGGATGTGATAACGCTTCTTCTCTTGATATCAATTCACGCTTTGTCATCTTCCTGTCCTCCTTTATATTGTGCGTTCCAAAAACTATCACTTGTCATTAATAATCTTTTTAATTTAGGATATTCGGTTTCATTAAATAAAACCTTTATTACATCCCCATTTGTTGCATTGTCTGGGAGAATAACACCTTTGCGTATAGCTTGCTTTAACACCTCGTTTAGCTTAAAGCTGAATGTTCCATCTTTATTGAAGCCGTTTCGCTTGATTATTTCTACTTCTTTGTCTGGTATCTCAAGTATTATCTTCACTTATTCACCTTCTTTCAAAATGCTCGTCAAAATCACGCCCATTTTCGTCGTACCATGTTACCCAGTCTTTTTCTTCTTCGTCGTATTCCTCAAGTCCTGCTGTACTGCAATGGTCTGGAAACACTCCCTCGTCAACCTTTGCGTTTACAAAACTTGAAATTGCATCAATCATAATTTTCGCTTCTTCGGCAGATGATACCACTTTACGATAAGGCTTTGTGCCTAGTATTAAAAAGTACATTCTTAATTTCTTCATTTCCCATCCTCACTCTCACTTTCTTTTTTATATTGTTTTACCTGTAATCATAGCTACATCATGCTTACATCTTTCCTCGTATGCTTTCTGTTGACGTTCTACTTTGCTATCATCTTCTGTTGTTAGTTTGTTGGTTAGATATTCAATTAAAGCTTCTTCTTTTTCTCCTCTATTTGGCTTTGCTTTCTTCTTGCCATTTTTACCTAATACTGTTAATTTATAGAAATCAAAATAGTAGTCAATATCACCTTTGTTCATGTAGCACCATACTCTTGTCTGTGCTTTTTTTCTAGCTTCTTCTTTTGTCATTCCTGTTCCTCCCTCAATTCTGCACTGCAATTCGGGCAAAATCTACTTGGTATCTCGTTTCCTTCTGCGTCTTTAATACAGAAATATTCGTTACATTTAGGGCATTTTCTATGGTGTCCGTCAATTATCCAACTTCCTTTTCTTGGCTCTTGTGGCTTTACTGATGGCAAATTCTCAATTGCTTTTTTAAGCTTACTTGAAGTCAAATTCTCAGCAATTGTTTCTATTTTTCTTTGTATATATCCGTCTTTCTTTCCATCTTCATAAGCCTTTTGAGCTACTTCACTTGTATATGTAGGCTCTTGTTGTAGTGCTTCAATTGCCATCTTAAAAAACTCATATGTATTACTATCCTTGCAATCTTCCTGCAATTCAAGCCACATTTTGCCAAATTCTATTGCTTCTTCTCTTGTCATCTTGTTCCCTCTTTTATGAAACATTCAATATCTGCATTGCCTTATCTAGCAATGTGTTTCCTTCAATTGCTTTCTTCAATCTGTTTTCTTCGTAATTTGATGTTCTTCTGAATGGTTCAATATGACTTACTGTATCTGCCACTGCTTGTATTAATCTTGCTCCTGTTGATTCTGTTTCTTTTAAATCTGGCGCTTCTTTAAATCTATACAAGATATCATTTCTTATTGTTTCTTGATTTTCAATTTGTTGCTTTTTCATTACTAGGTCATTTATAGGTACAATATTATTAATGATTGACCTTACTTCAAATTCATTCAATTTGATTTTATGCAAATCCTCAAATGTCTTCTGTGTTGCTTTCATGTATTCGTCTGCGAATGCTAATGTCTCTAATGCGTCATCTAATTTTGTTCCAATACTTCCTGTATGCCTAGCAGACCATGTTCTTTTTGCTGTCTTTAACGCGAAATTCAGCGTGTTATTGCATACAACTCTTATTGGTGTCATTGCTACTCTTACTGCACCCGAACCATCGTGCGTATTTGTAAATACAATGTATGGGTCTACTGCATCGCCTAATATTTCATATTTGTTTGGCAACTTTGCTAACAGCCAGATTATTCTTCCGTCTTTTAGACTTCCTGCTGTCTCGTACTTTACGCCTTCTCCAAGCATTGCGTCTGTAAACTTGAACGCATCCTCGTTTTGTACGATTGAATATCTGCTTCCTACCACTCCCAAGCTTTTACCGTCTTTATCTCTTACATTCGCACTATATCCATTGATTCTTATTCCATCCTCTGTATAGATTTTTTTCTGTACAACTTTCCAGTCTAATCCTGCTAATCTTATCGCATCTGCGCTTGATGGTGCTTCTTCTACCTGTGTGCCGAGTCCATGCCACGGCACGTTACGTCCTGTGTAGAACATTGATTCAACTAAGCTTGCCATTTGTTTCTCCTTTCTTTATTCTATGATTTCGTATATTGCTTCTACTCCATTTTCATTTAAAGCTTCTTCTATGATTTGTTCCAAATCTGATGTTAATGTTTCATCGTCTACTTCAATTCTTATCGTGATTTCTCTCATTTTTCAATTCTCCGCTATTATTTCACCTCTGCATATTACTTTTGTTAAGGTACATTTGTATTCTGGCGCTCTAAACTTTTCGCATATGATTCTGTATTTCTCTATTGCATTTTCTTCGTTTGTTTCTTTTAATTCTATTTTACAGAAATGATAATACCTTTCTTCCATGTCATATATGTATTTTCTTTCTTTTCTTGATACATTTATTTCGTAATGGTCTTCTATCATTTTTCACCTCTTTTCATATTTATATTCAAAATCTTCTTCAATTAAATTATCAATTACTATGTTTTTATCGTTTTCATTGTTTATTATCTGTATTTCTTCTAATATATCTGCAATTTTTTTTGCTAAATCAAATGGCATTTTCTCTCCTTTCTTTCTTTACATTTTTCATTATTTTTATATATTCTCCTATTGCTTCATCGTATGTTTTCTTTGCTTTATTTGCTCTTTCTCTTATTTCTTTTCTTATTTTTCTATATGCCTCCATTTCGTCGCCATTGCTTGTGAATAATTTCTTTGATACATAACGTTCTAACTTCTCTGAGCTTAAAGAATATCTTTTGCCTGTTTTACTTACTGGATATTTTTCGTTGTCAAAACTTATTGTATATCTTTTCGTGTATTCGCTTTGCTTTCTTTCTACCCATTTTTCTATCGTTATTTTTTTAAGCTCTCCATCCTCTTCTAATTTGAAACAATATAATTTATCCATTTTCTCCCTCTAAATTATTTTCATCGCTATTTTATTTGTCAAACTATCCATATATTCCAAACAATATTGCATTTCTTTATCTCTGTATAATGCCACTTCTGTATCGTCTATTCGTGCCGCTTTTACACTACATATGTTTTCTTTATCTACGCTTACATATATTGTTTTTACTTTATCTAAATTTATTAGCTGTCCATTTGATGCTCTTATAAACATTTAGTCCTCTCTTTCTTTTTCCAATACTTCTTCTTCGCTTTCTTTTGCATATCCTTCTGATATCTTTACCGTCCAACTTTTTAGTTCCTCATTTACCGTTGCTTCATAGCAGAACATAAACATTTCTAAGTCTTCTTCTTCTATCTGTATTCTTTTATTATGTTCTTTTGCTTTATCTCTGTAATATTTCCAGAAATACTCATCAATTTCTTTTGATATTTCAACCTTTCTGCTATCTAATACTGTTTTATCTGTTACATTGTAGCCTATCCTTCTTGCCCAATTCTCATATGCTTTTCCCATTCCTTCGTTTATTTCTTTTAGCGTTGTTTCAAATATTATTTCTTCATTCATTCTCTTCTCCTTTATTCTATAATAAACTCTCCTTCCCTTGATGCTTCTTTTAATCCATGTGTTATTTCATCCCAATCTGCATTATTATATCCGAACAATACTTCATTATCACCTATTTCATTCATTACTTTTACTAATATTCTTGTCGCCTCGTCTATTATCTTTTTCTCTTCTTCGTTTAATTCAATCTTTGTCTGCCTTCTTGTTACCTTCATTATCCTCCTCCTTTTTTACCCACTTAAATTCGCCTATTTGATATAGATATGGCTGATGCGATAATTCATATTCTGTTGTTACCGCATATGCTAAATTCCCGTTCCATGTCAATGCTTTTGCCATGAACTCTGCATCTTTCTTTGACATATCTAGCGGCGTTTCCAATTTATTCCATTTTGCTGTTCTTTCTGCATAGTTTATTGATGTTACAAATACTGCTCCGTAATTTGTCATCACCAATACGTAGTAAAAATACTTTGTTTTACTCATTTTTTCTCCTTTTATCCAATTCTTTCTAATCCGCCCATGCTTGGTCTTACCAAAATTGAACCCATCTCTGATAGCATTTCATCTGATAGATTCGTTGCCATTGACATTACTCTGTAAAAATCATCCATCTTTTCATAGTCATACTTCCACTCTTCTTCATACGTTGATATAAATAACATATCCAAGATTGTTCCGAATGTTGTCTGTGTCAAAATGCAATGATATACTAAATTCCCTGTTTTCTCTTCAAACTCTTTTACTTTCTTGTACAATTCTTCATTTTCATCTAATACATTCAATACTGCCGAGTACTGTTTATTGATTCTTTCTGAATAATATAGCCTATCCTCTTTCGAGAATAGGCTTATTACGCTTCCTAACAATTTCATTTCCTTTAGTCTTTTTAGTGCTACTTTTTTCATTTTATCTCTATTCATTGCGCTCTCCTTGATTAATTCTTTGTGTTTATTAGCTCTTTGTTCAATTTGTGAAACTCCTCAAGAATTTGCATGTTTACATTGCCGAGTCTACTTACTGTTGTTGTTAACTCCTTGATTTTTGCGTTGATTTCATCTAGCTTTTCTGTCAACTTATTATTGTCTTCTTTCTTCTCTTCTTTTTTTACCTCTTCCTTTTCAATTATTACATCTTCTCCATGCACACATTTGATTGCCAGTGCATCTGCCATGCCCATTGTTCCGCTTTTTCGGACATTGTATAACCATGTATTGCTTCTTCCTATTGTTTCAGCAAATTCCTGTTCTGTATCATATTTTTCTGCTAATTTCATTAGCTTATCAATGTCGCAATATACGCCCTTTGTTACGCCTCTTTTTCTTTTTTCGTTTGTTGTGTATCTCATTTTTTATCCCTCTGCTTTCTTAAATTCGTCTTCTGTCCATTCCATGTAATTTGTTACATTTTCCATTTTTAGGTTTGGATGTGATGAAAAGAACTGATACCACACATCTGCTATTGAGTCTCCTTGGAATACATCGTCACCACAATCGCCATATCCGTTATCAAATTCTACTTCTAAGTAATATGTTTCTCCGTAGATATGACTACTTGTACTCTTTTCGCTCCAATACTCGTCATTCCAATATGAGTTTCCGTAATCGTATCTGTATGTTCCGTCATAATCGTATATTCCCCATTTTCTATATACTCTTTCTATGTATTCATACTGCACTCCTTTCTCTAAACCGTCTTTAATTAGCTTTATCGTTGTATTCAGTGTTCTTTCCATTTCTTCCAATACAACTGTTTCGTATACATGATGCTCGTCGTAATATCCACAGCTTATATTTACTCCTGCTACACCGCAGTCTGGACATAGATATGATATGTCTGAACAGCTTCCCCATTCCTCGACATATTTTGTTACTTCTGCAACATACTTATGAAAATCCTCATTTGTATCATCATAGAATACTATATCGTTACTTCCTCTTCTGTCTAATTCTATGATGAAATACATATCGCTTAAGTCCTTTATGTAGTCTGTCTTTGTGAATTTCGATGAGCCTACACATCCTATCTCTTCATCTTCACAGAATACGATTGTCGGTCTTAACTCTGTTCTTTTTAAGATTTCCATAATCATGTATACGCCACATCTATCATCACCTCCTATTCCCTGTGGCGAATGCACAATTGTCTTGCCCTTTTCTACGTATTCGTATACTTCTTTTACCTTCTTTCTTTTTCCGTACTCTACGCTTGGTGTAGTGTCCATGTGTGCTGTTAATGCAATCTTGTCATTTCCTTTTACATACACGAATCCATCTTCTTTTACAACTTCGTCATAATACTTTGCCAATTCGCCAATAAGATAGCTTCTTAATTCCTTTTGGCTTAATTTACATATTTTGACAAATTCCTTGTTACTTACTCTTCTTTTTCCCTTGTGATGTTTCATGCGATTGTCCTCCACACTCCATTTTCTTCGTCATATGTTGCTTCTGTTCTACTTACCCACTCTTCATCTTCTAGCTTTACATATCCCGCATTCTCTGCATCCTCCTCGCTTGTAAACGCTGTATCTTCATCAATCCATATTAAATCTTCATTCTCTCTGTTGTAGAACTCTCCGTCGATTTCGATTGCATCATCCATGCTTATCCATTCGTCATCTACTTCTACATATCCATCCATTTCTGCATTTTCATAATTATAATATTTTTTGCCGTCTACTGTTGTTATGTATGGGTCTCCAGAGTAATAATTTCCATTATAATCATCCATGTAGCAATCATCTTCGTGATGATATTCGTAGTCGTCTTCGCAATAATACAATTCATCCTCTGGATACCAACATCCTTCATTATCCATCAGATATCCATCTTCATTTGCGCATTGAGTACAGCAATACCAATTTCCGTCTTCTGTATGTATTGCATCATAACTATCACCATCGAATCTATCTCCGCATCTGTCACATGTCTGTGGATTATCGTATTTTACATCATTCAAGCAATCTTCACATATGATATTCTCTGTTCCACCATGCTCATCTCCGCATACAGGACAAATCGGGTCATGTCCAATTTCGATGCATACTTCACCGTCGTATGACTTGTTAATCATCATTACTCCGTTTGTGTATTCAACATAATCTCTGTAATGTGTTCCGTAACTTCTTGTTCTATCACCACATGCTGTTGAACCCTTTACTATGCTCCAATAGTTATTTACATTGTAGATATCTGAAATTACTTTCGACATTACATCTCTAAACTGCTTTCCTAGTGAATTATCACCTCCATCTCTGTCATCTGGATATACTCTTGCTTCGAGAATCGCATTTCCCTCTTCGCCTATGCAGAATACAGCTCTGTTTATTTTCTTCTGTGTGCAATACGCTGTTCCTTCATAGTTCTCATCAATTACGTAATAAATTACTGATGTGCTGTCAAGCATGTAACTTTCTGTTCCGCTTGAATAACATCCGTCATCATCATCGCCTACGTAGTGACAAGACTTCCAATTATAACCATGTGACATGCTCCAATAGTCAATAGGATTCAATGAGATTACTGTAATCCTCTTGTACTTAATTGGATTAATCTCATTACAGAGAATTGCATACTGACGATTATATCCATCGTCTCTTGTGTACGTTCCATAATCATTAATTTCTACGTACTTATCCAAATCGACTGTTTTGCATATTTTCTGGATAATTCTTGAAATTTTCTGTCCTGCTACAGCTTCAACCTCTGGGATGTAGTAATTTACTCTTTCTGCCAATTCATCTGTTGCAAAATTTGTTTCTACGCTTCTAAATTCTCTTAATGCGTATATTACTCTTCTGTATTTTCTTTCTGTTTCTTTATCAACCCGTTCGCTTAATAATATTGACGTTGAGTTTGCTATTTCGGCATATTCCGAATACACTTTATCATATTTTTCTCTTAATACTGTTCTTGCAGGCTCTCCGTTTATCATTAAGTTCATTCCATTGAAACAGGAATTTTCCAGATAATATACCGCGTCAGCTAACCTATCTTTTTCTCTTTGTGCTTTACTAAATTCCTCCCTTTTGCTTACTTTTTTTAGTTCTTGACGAATTATTCTCTCTACCCATTCGTTGAAGTTATCTATTGCCGATGTATTAAGCGCTCTTTCATACTCTGATTCTCTGAACACTATTGCAAGATTCTCTTCATCCCAATTAGGATGCGTTCTGAACTTTTCCAATAAATCAGCTTTATTTCTTTCCCATTCATTTTTAATCTTTTCAACTGCACTTCTTTCATGTGCTACTTCATGTTCACTTAACCAATTGCACATCTCATTTGTTATGTTCATTTTTGAAATCTCCTTTAAATTTAATAATTTTAAATTGATGATAATTACAAACCATGTAGTGAACGAGTAGTCAAGTGCTTTTCAACTTGACAACTCGTGAGCGGAGTGGTAACTATTCTATGTATCGTCTATCATTTCTCTTTTCATTGATTTTTATTTTTCCTTTCTGCGTCTGCGCAATAAAAATTTTCCGTTACTTGCAATTTCTTGTTATTTAGACTATGTTTCTTGCATAGAGATGTTTTATATCCATCGGAATAACGGCTTTGATAGTGTCTACATTCTTTACATCTAATCTGCATTCATTCATCCTCTTTTTTGGGGATAATTAATCCCATCGAACATTCAAGATTTTTAGATTCTAAATATTTATCAAACTCATCTACTGCTTTTCCCCATATCTTTTCTGCATTTGTTTGTATTTCTTCAAACATTTCTTGTGATATGCTTTCATCTACACCTACAGTTGCGCATAGCGCTTCAAGTTCTCTTGTTGTACAGCTTCCGAATCCTAAATCATTCATTGTTTTTCTCCTTATCTGCCTCTATGATTACGCACTCTTTGGCTTCTTTAACCATGTGTTGATAAGCTAAATTGTAACCTCTATCTACAGTGTTTAATGGTTCACCGCCGTTATCATCGTTACGTTCTTTCATAGTTTGGATAAGTGCATCTAAATCGCCTATTCTTCCATGCCCTTTATGAAGTTGCGTGCTGTTTTTAATACTATGTGTTACATACTCGTTATCTTCGTCATATATAAATCCATTTTCTATAATATTTTTATATGTTTCTGTGTCTATCTTAATTACTACTTCTATGTCTTCCATTTTTCTCCTTCTCCTTTGTTGCTTCTATGATTGTTTGTTCATCGTCAATTATGTTAATAATCATAGCTTCGTCATACACTTGTGAATACCCATTAGGGCATTTAGGCAGATTTCTAATGTGTTTTATTAGTTCATCTGCATCAATTAACCTTCCGTATTTTTCTGGTAATGGCTTTCCATACTTAAATGCATTTACTGCTATTTCACCGAACTTATCACCGTCATTCGGCATCCTTATTTTCCCCAACATAAAATGGTCTTCTTTTTCACTTATGTCTGGAATCCTAACTAATACTCTCATTCTTTTCCTCCTTATCTGACTCTATTAATACTCGTTTACTACATGCCCAATCAATCAGATACAGTGCATATTGTTTTTCTTTGCTATCTATCACTTCTTCAATACACTTTATTGCCTCGTCCATATCTGTGATTCGTCCATGCCCTCTAGGAAGCACTACCGCTTCATTGAACGCATCTATGAACATTTCAATTGTTTCATGCTCATATGCTCCACTTATGCCTGAGTAATCCCATGCTTTACAATCTGCTAATACACGCTTAAAACAGTCTTTGAATCTATCTGTGTTGAAGTCCTGTTCAAATTCTTCGGGTATCTTTAATACTATTTCTGCCATCACTTTCCCTCGCTTTCTTCATCTCTCCAATCTGTGAATACGATTTCACTCTTTTTTACATCGTCAATACCGAAACAATACCCACTGCATTTTTCTCCGTATTTGTCTACATGTTCCTTGTAGTAACACAGCATTACTTCATCGTCCATTGGTCTGTCTAAGAGTTTATTTATCAGTTCTCTTACTGTCATTTATTCCTCACTTTCTGCTTTTATCTCAGCTTTTGCTGTTTGTTCTGTTAAAAGATGATATAAAATATCTGCCTGTTCTCCTCTTTCTACTTTTAGTATAGTGATTTCTTCCCCATGCTTTCGAGCGGCACATAATGATGTTTCTTCCTCTAATCCACTTTCAAAAGAAACTGTTAATACATCCTCTATGTCCACTTTTTATTTTTCCTCGCTTTCTGCCATGTACTTGTTAATAATTTCAAATACGTCATCTCTGAAAATAATCCTTGCATCAAAACAATCACAATACTTTTCAAGGTCATAATTTTCAGCTCTAAAATTTCTTAACTTTTCAATCTCGGCTCTTATCTTTTTAAGAACAACTGCTTTGTCATGTTTACATACGTTGCTTGATACACATGCCTTATTTATAAATGGCTCTTGTTCTAGTGCTTTGATTATTTCGTCTGTATATTCAGAATTACCGTAAGCTTCTCTAATTGCTTCTTTTGCTTCTTCTTTTGTCATTCTTCGGTTTCCTCCTCATCCCATTCTTTAAATCTCTTCTCGTAGTCAGTATCAATTAGAACTGCTCCGTTATCATATTCTTCAATGCTTGTTGCGTAGTACTTCCCTTCTTCGAACATTTCATCGTTTGGAATCAATACTTCTGCATCTTCTGGATATTTTGAAAGTTTCTTAATCAGTTGTTTTACTGTCATTCTCTATTCCTTTCTTGTATTTTTCAATAATTTTCAAAGCTTTTTTCATTCCTTTATATCTGCCTAGTTCATACATTTGTTTACTTTCATTTTCTGTCATCCAACACCAACAGAATCCTATATACCACTTCAACCATGCTAATTCTATGCTTGCATATATTCCATCTCCGTCATGATATAGAATTGTCGGGATGAAATAAAAATCTCTTGTGTATTTCCCTCTTGTCATTCTTTTTCCTCGCTTTCCGCTTCTATAAATTCTTCACATCCACAATACTTACATCCTACTGCTTCCATATCATCCCATGGGTCAAAATGCCTATAATATGTATGCCCGCATACACACATTCTGTTATCCCCGTAATTTGGATTATATTTCTTCTTTTGTATCGTAATCGTTTCTATTATGTATGGCTTTTCTTCTTTCACTGTTCACCCCTCTTTTTGCTTATTTTTCTTCAATTGACATTGTTTCGTGTCCGTATTTTACTAACGCCTTTTCTTTTGCTTCTTTCCTGTCCTTTGCTTCTATTTCTGCTCTTTTTATTTTTCCTTTATCTTTGTATTCTATTTTGTATTTCATATTCATTCTCCTATTATTATCTTTGCATTTTTCTTTGTTACCTTCTCGAATGGTGGTACATATATTATTTTGTTCTTTTCTAAATCGTATGTGTTTTCTATTATGTCGCTATCCTGTACCTTCAAACATAATTCATTGTTTTCTGTTGTAAATACAGCTCCTATTGTTAAGTTCCCGAAAATCTTTTCTTTCCCCTTGTCTTTTCTTATTATTTTCATCTTTTCTTCCTCTCTTTTTCATTATTTTAGTCTGTGGGTAAGGATTTGAACCTTACATAATACGCTTTCACAACAATCTGGTTACTGTTTTATCCTCGCACGTAGGTTTCTGTTGTATACCATTGTGATGCCACGGGCTTTTGCGTATCTTGACCTTCCAACTAGCGTCTACCTATTCCGCCACCACAGCACCATATGCGGGTAAGGATTTGAATTTCTGTCACCTTACATGGTGTGATTTTTTCTGTGCTTTGCACCCAAACTTGAATATCACGCTTGCAACCGTGTCACACCCACAAGAGCATAATGCGTCTACCTATTCCGCCACCGCATATTTACTTAATTGATTGCCATATCTTTCAACTCTTCCATCATTCCTGCATTCGGCACTTCAAGCACATTGCTTACTTCTTCTTCGATTCTCTGCACTTGCTCTGGCGTGAAGAATGCTCTGTTTGACTGCATCATTGATGTTGAACCGTCTCCAAGTGTAATCGAGTTCCAGATAGGAATGAAGATTTTTGCTCTTGTTCCTGTCGGCACTTGATATCCGAGCTTCTTCCATCCTGCATATGTATGAATTTCAGCGGGTTCATCAATCTCAATCTCATTTCCATCCATATCATGCCACATCATCTTTCTTCCTGTCGTTCCAATCTGTCTATTTCTCATAAGGTTTACTCTCATCTGCATAATTGCTTCTTCGTTTTTCATTTTTTTATTCTCCTTTTCTTATCCTTCTACTTCTACTTCTCTGATTGCAAGTAAATATGTGTTGTTCTTATCGGATGACATGCTGTCTCCTGTTCCTCTCATATAAGGAAACTCTCTTTTGAGAATTTTAAGAGCTGATTTTTCAGACTTGCCAACTCCTACGATTTCTCCTGCTCCAAATGGTTTAAATTTTACTGCTATATATACTTTCATTTTTCATCCTCTCTTTCTTTATTTTTTAGCAATTGCATTTTTAAATTACATCTTCTCATCAACACGTAATGAGGAAGTAGTCAAGTGCTTTTCAACTTGACTACTTTCGATTGGAGTGTTAAATAAGCCTGTAAGCAATCCCCAAAAGTTGTATGATTCAACCAGAGTTGATACATCATTTGTTTCGTCTGCTTCATATCTTGAGCCATCTGGGTATACAAATACTACTTTGAATTTATTATCTTGGTAGATTGCTTTTAGTTCTTCACCTTTTCCTTTTGTTGTGAATAATTCCTCCATGTTACCTTCTTTCTACGTAATCATTAAATCCATTCTCATCCTGCCTATTGTCGAGAAAATCTTCGTAATATCGCTTTCCTTATCTACTATGTAATTCAAGCCTGTCTTTTCGTCGATAATCCGCATGTTATGATTCTCAACCTTGACTTCTGTTTCTTTGTAGAATCTCTTATACAAGTTTAGAATGTTAACTATGTTCACTTTTTACCTCCTTCACTTTTTGGATTTTTTATTTTTCGATTTTGCGTCGTAGACACTATTCTTCCTGTATTTCTTAACACAGCGAAGCTGTTACATGCCCAGATACTTGACAACTCTTTCATCCACATTGTTATATTCCCTGTTTGCGTCTGCCAAGTTGTCAATCTCTGCATATAACCTGTTTCCGACATAGATTACATAATCATTATCGGAATACTTTCCGAAGCGGATTTTCACTCCATTGATTGAACGTGTGTATATAGTTGCCATAACTCTCCTTTCTGTCTTTCTACCATTGATTTATTAATAATAAACATATCTGCAAGAAAATTGTTATTAGCGTTATTTTCATGCATAACATAGCGCATTCCATCGCATCACGTCTTATCCATTTCAACTTTGTCTTATTAAACATTGTGATTCTGATTACTATGAAATCATCTGTTCTTAGGATTCCTATTCTTACTGGTTTCTTTCTCTTATTCATCCCATGTGTCCTCTTCTGCAAATTCCCATTCTTCCTCTTCTTCTATTTCGCAGTTGCGTATATTCGTAACCATCTTTTCGATGTATTCATAATCTCCCTCGGCGTACCATTCACCGTCTTTTATGAGATTGTATGTATTCTTTTCTTCGTTATATATAATTTCGATTTGTGCCATTCGTTTGCTCCTTTCGTTTTATTAAGTACAACATTTACTCGCCATGTAGCGGAATGGAAGTCAAGAGCAGAAGCGAAGCGTCTCTTGACTGAAATGGAGTGGAGTGGCACAAACGTATTATTAAATTTCGATACACTTGGTAAACTGGCATAAAAAAAGCCTAGAGGCTGTTAACCTCTAGGCGATTTATACTATTCAGCGCGAAGCTCCTTGTCGAACTCTTCAAAGTTGCCGTAAACCTTATAAACAGTGAGTTTATCGGATTTCTCTGTGTAGTTGTAAACCATCGAAAGCGGAAGGTTTACCTTGTTACCTTTAAGGATTTCGAGATACTCACCAACTCGAACTGGCTTTTGCTCTGTTATGAACTTCTGCTGATTTAAGAAGTTACGTAACTGCATGATTCCGTCGTATTTGTTCGGCTTACCGAATCTATCGAAAGGCTCATATCTGAATACGACATGATAAGTTGATTCGTTACGTGAATCTACATCGAAGTAAACATCACGCTTTGCATTGTACTCGTTAATCATATCGTCGAAGTAACCTGTGATTCGTTCTGCGTCTGCCGATGCAACCTCAAGAACGATTGCTTTGTGATATATCCTGTAGTCAACAACTCTTACTGTTTCAAATGAGCTGTTACTAGGCTTATAATCTTTAGTGTAAACCTTTTTGTCAATCTTTACATATGTTGCATTAGGTAAACTTTTATGTTTCTTTACCTTTGCTATTGTAGCTTTCTTAACTCCTGCTTGAATCAAATCATATTCAAACTTAGCTTTCTGCTCTGCCTCGTAGTTCTCTCTACGAATGTTGTAAGCTGAATTGTTGCGTATCTTTCTTGCAACTCTCCAATCATTGCGATTCATGTACTGTGATTCATAACCACTCATTACATCGTAGTAACGTGTGTGTTCATCAACGGCATTTGCATCCTCTTTAGCTCTTGCAAGAACGTCTGTGTCCATTGTTTCAAGACGTGCAAGGGCTTTCTCAAGAGCGTTCTGCTCATCATTTACAAGATTGATTGTTTCCTTTACCTCAATCTCTGCCTCGATTTCTGCCATTGCGTTTGCTGTGATTTCTGAAATCATTTCCTTAAAGTTTTTCATAGTGTAATCTCCTTTCGATTTTAGCTATATAGCTTACAATAATTACACCTTCTTGTGAGTATGGATTCACTTAGCTTTGCTTTAGCAAAGGTTAGTGAATTGGCAGGTTCAGACAAGGGCTTGTAAAGTTTTGGGAATGTTTTTATATAATCTGTCAACATAGCTTTTATTTTTGAGATAGCTGTTATTGACAGATTGTATAAAAATATTGCTAAAACTTTATGGGGTTTGAGGCGCTAACCAGAAAACGAGCCTACAAGTATTTTTGGCTTTTAAAAGGCTCGGTTTCGTAGGAACGTGCGGATTTAACGTGGTTCGTGGCGCGGTGATGAGTACTGGCGCACGATAGCAATGTGTTTACCTCAAACCCTCACCCTTGGCGGGTTCTGCCGAAAGTTCTTAGGGGCTGTTATTTAGCCACTTAGAACTTTCCCATACTATAATGTGGAGACTTAGTGGGTAAAATTGGCTGTTACACGAAGTAACAGACAATCTTAGCCACTTAGTCGGAACTTGGTGTGCCTACTGAGCTTTGCGCACATGGAAGTGCGCATTGCGGAGTATAAACAGCCCGAGCTATGCGGGAGCGCGAGGGCGTGACGCTCACACAAGATAAAGCCCTGTGGGTTTGGGTACTTGATTATTTCTCTGTTTACACTTCTTGCTATCCCTCTGCTACTTTCAAGATGAGACACAATGACCCTCGGATACTCCCCTGAAATCGCCGTAGGCGAGAAGGCATCGGACAACGAAGTGTCCGAGCCACCCTCTGTTGCACATCCTCATTACTACATATATACCAATATAAACAATATGTCTTATTATTCTAATTCTACACACTCTTTATATATACTTAGCATTTCTTTAGATATAGTCTTTATGATATTGCTGTTGCTTAGATAATAGCTTATTAAATAGTATTAGCTGTTGTTAAATAATGACTTTATAGACGATAAGTTTGATTTACAGTATAAGTTTTATTTATGTTTTATTTTAATGATATAAGGCTGACTTATAAAATATTGGTGGGGTGGCAAATTAAAACAAATCGCGGTGACACTAAAAAAGAATCGCCTCAAACCCGCATAAACACTGAATAATCCGCACACTCGCCCGTCCTATATATAGACACTTTCGTATAATTACCATTAAACGAAGGTGCTGAGAACCGCCTATTTATGCGGAGTGTAGGGGTTGTTGATTACGAACGATTTTCTTGTCAACTTTTATTAAGAACAGCTAGTACCCGTGGTATGGGGGTTTATTTTGAACTCTCTTCCGTGCCTAATAACCCCTCTCCCCACCCTCAAAACCAAAAAGACTTGACACCATACCCTGCTCGGTTATAAAATAGTTTTGTACCACAAGTTTTGTACCACAAAATAAAACCGCATGGTTATGGGCTTTCTGAGTTTTGTACCACAAAACCTTCTAAAAAAAGTGTCATTTTGCTATATATGCCGATACCAAAAATAGAGAAAAGAGAGAGTTTTGTACCACAAAACCCAGATAAGGTAATAGTTTTGTACCACAAAACCCTAGAATTTTGTACCACAAAACTCCTCAAAATAGTTTTGTACCACAAAATAACTCAGTACCAGAGCGGGTTTCGAGTTTTGTACCACAAAATAAATAGTTTTGTACCACAAAACTCTATCAAGGTAACATTTTGTACCACAAAACTTTTTAAGGTAAGGGTTTTGTACCACAAAACTCAATTAGGGTAATGTTTTGTACCACAAAACTTTGCATTTTGTACCACAAAACTTTTTCGGGTAACATTTTGCAAATAGAAAGGAGAGTTATGAGAAAGATAATAAGAGGAAAAGGACTTGGAAAGACTAAGGCACTTATAGCTATGAGCCATGAGACAGGGAAGAGAATCTTGGTTGTCAACGAAGAAAGGAAAAGGAATGTGATACGTATGGCAGAAGACGTAGACATACCGACACCATTAACGCTTATGGAGTTTAAAAAGGAGCGATGGTTTAATCCGATAGACGGAATACTGGTGGATGATGCCGATGACATACTGGAAGAACTGTTAGAGTGCAAAATTGATGCAATAACCATGAGAAAAACATGAAAAAAACATGCAATAAACATGCAATAAACATGAAATTTTTAGGAAATAAAGCAGAAGTTCTTATGAAATAAACATGAAAAAAACATGCAATTTTTATGAAATAAGGAGGACTTATGTGGACAAAAAGGGCTAAAGAGATATTAAATGGAGAGCCAGTATCACCCGCAGAGAAAGAATGGGCTGTAAACATGGCTGTAAAGAGCATAGATGCCTTAAAATACCTTGTAGAGACCATTGATAGGGCAGAGCAAGGTGGGTGCGATGAGAAAGAGATTTATAGAGCGTTAAGGGAGATAAGGAATGAGCAGACCAACAGAAGATTTGTGTGAGACTCTTAGGGTGAGGGTGAGCAGTGAACAGATGAAGATGCTACGGGATGAATCGAGCATGACTGGTCTGAGTTTATCTGAGGTGGCGAGAGGTAAACTAACGGGATGGAATGTCGGACTATTTGACGGGATAGCGGAAGAGATAGGCACTGATGTGGGGCATTTAGCCAAGATATTCAGATTTCTGCTTGATAAAGAATTAATCTATCGTGATGAGGAAGGTAAGTTCAGATATCAGAATAAGGTCATCGAAGAGGACTATATATCGGTTGATGAAGTGATTGATGCTTTAGAAATCACGGATAAGAAGAAGGACGAGATGAAGCGAAGGATGATTGAGAGCCTGTATGACATGGATAAAGGAACGGAGGATTGGGCGTGAAGAGAGATGAAGTCTTAGAGTTTATTAAAGCCTATATGATAAGAGAAGGCGTTACACCTACAATGAGGGACATAGGGGAGGGCGTAGGGTTGTCTAGCATAGCATCCGTGCATAGACATTTCTCTAATCTGGTTAAAAGAGGCGATATAGAGCTTAAGGGTAAATCAAGATATAGAGTGAAGGGGGTAAAGTATGTTTACTTCGATTAAAAAAGAGGATATTAGAAAGAGGATTGCGGATAAAAAGAGGCTTGCTAGGAGAGACGGACATGAGGACGGATATTGGTTTACTCTTCTTGATAGCTTATGTGAAGACTTGATAAACTCATTAAAGCATCGCTCAACGGCAGATATAGGCGATTTAGCGACAAAAGAATGGGTACAGGATTACGTCGCTAACGAGATAAGGAGGTATTATGATTAAGATAGTAAACGGTGGATGGATAAACGAGAGGTATATCGTAAAGATAACGCCCAATGGGGAGGACGAAGTGCTTTTAACTGTCAGTGCGGGCAGTAAACTTGACGTATATGCCGCAAAGTATAGTGATGTAGAGAGGTTGATTGAAGATGCATCTGCAATGCAGTAATTGCTCTTATTGCGACTTTAGCTATGAGTGGGATGGCGAAGAAGAACGCCCGTATTATTTTTGTAAGCTGAAAAACGAAGAAGTAGACAGTGATGGCATCTGTAATTGGTTCAAGCAGTTTAGAGGGTTTGTAAACATTGAAAGAAATTTAAAATAAAAGGTTTACTTATCTTCAAATATGAGGTATACTACTTATAGATGAGATAGCGCTGTAGCACAACGGTAGTGCATGGCACTTTGACTGCCTAGACGTAGGTTCAACTCCTATCAGCGCCGTCACTGGGAAACCAGTTTGCCATTTGGTTCTACCTTTTCAGATATTCACCCCTCAAGATATCTGAACAACAGGTGCGATGTAGTTCAACGGCAGAACGAAACATTACGTAGGTTCGACTCCTACCGTCGCATTATCCCTTGGTAGCATTAAATGATTGCATCAACGCCAAAAAACTTATGTGTAAAGTATACTTAAAATCTAGCAATCAAGATTTTTCGACGGCGCATACTTAACACGACACATTGATAAGTTTAAAACACTGCAAGTCTGGCGCAGTAAAGGTTTATTGAAATGTGATGCTGTAGATGGGTTATGCGAGTTCAACTCTCGCCTACGGCTTCCTATCTTTTAGATGGGGTGTGGGTTTTTTCATATTTTTTATCCTTTCTGTTGAGGCAGACGCGCTTGGGCTTAAGGTAGGTTCGATTCCTACCCGCGTCTTCGCCGTAAAGGTTTGGGGAAACCGATACGGCGTGATTGTCTTTCCTTTCGTGACGGTTACTAGGTGTCAAAGCCTAGTAACTAATTCGCCACTATCAGTGGTCTTTTGTTTATAACGTTGTATGTATGGACGCGCATGGTAACTTATTGTAAGGGGCTATGCGCGTCCCCTCCTATAAGGAGGGAAAGGGGGCATATGGTATCTACAAATATCTTAGGTACGGAGTACCAAGTCAAGCTTGACGACTTACGTAATCCGCTGTTGTTAGATAAAGCGGGGTTATGTAAGTGTTATCTGCACGAAATCATTGTTAGAAAACCAGAAGTTATTCTTGAAGGCGACGCAACAGACGAGGAACGCCTTGTAGCGTTAAAGGAAGTTCTGTTGCATGAGTTGGTTCATGCTTACAGCCGAGAAACAGGTACTCATTATGATGATGACGAGAACCTTGTAGAATGGATTGCATGGCTGATACCTAAAATAGTTGCATCTTACGAAGATGTGCGAATAAAACTTAGTGAACAGGAGTTAGAGAATGAAGATAAGGATTAAGTATTTAAGCAAAGACATTGATAAGATTGAGAAGATTTCAGTAGGAGACCTTATTGATTTAAGGTGTGCCGAAGATACCGTGATTAAGAAGGGAGAGCTTAAGCTTATTCCTCTTGGAGTTGCAATGGAGCTACCTAAAGGCTATGAAGCTCACGTATATCCTCGTAGTTCTACTTACAAGAAACATAAGATTCTTCTTTCAAACAGCGTAGGTATCATTGATGAATCTTATTGCGGTGATAACGACCAGTGGTGTTTTCCCGCATACGCAACAGAGGACACATTCATAGAAAAGAATACCCGAATCTGTCAGTTTAGGATTTTTGAGCATCAGCCTACAATAGAATTTGAAGAGGTTGAAGTGCTTGGCAACTCAGATAGGGGCGGCATAGGTTCTACTGGAACAAAATAAAGGGGATTAATTATGAGGGAAGGGTATGTAATAGTAGTAAAGAACTATAACGCAGAGATAGTAAGATTTGTGACGATGAAAGAAATAATAATGCCCGACAGCTCTAAATTATATTATGTTCATACGAAGTATGGTAATGAATATTTCAAGGAAAGTGATTTATTCGAGACCAAAGAGGAACTTGTAACAGAATGTGAGCAACTTAATGATGCCATGAAGAGGATTAACGGATGAAAGAGGGTACTATTAGAGAAGATAACAACGGACAAGAGTGGGTGTGTTGCCCATATTGCGGTAAGAAAACACTTTTACTGCGAGATGATACAAAGATTAAAAACCTCCCTGTTAAATGTAAGGGAAGTAATTGCAAGAAAGTATTTTTAGTGAACGTGTAGGAGGCTATGATGGCTAATTACAGTAAAAAGCGAGGCGTAGACTATAATAAAGGTAAAGCGCTTAATAAGGACGAGAAACGTAGGCAATGGAATGTAGACCTTGCAAAAAGACAGCTTGAGAACATGTTCGGAGTAATTGAAACTGGTGAAGAGATTACCATACAGAACAAGCGAAAAAGAGTCACGTATAACGCAGAGACTCTTTATGAAAAAGCCAGAGAATACTTTGAAAACATCGTAGAAGCGAATGAGAATGAAGTTACTATTATTCCAGATATAGAAGACTTCTGTACGTTCGCAAAAATCTCAAGACCTGTTTTCTTGAAGTATAGAAGGTCTGAAGATGTAGAGCTTGCGGAAGTTGCTAATAATATCGCTACAGCGATTGCGGGATGTAAAAAGCAAAATGCTTATGCGGGGCTTATTAATTCATTAGCGTTCATGCAGGATATGAATAATAACCATGACTACGTTCAAGCAAGAACAGAAACAACTATCAATTCAAACATTTCATTACAGCAAGTCGAGACAAACATTGCGGATATCGCAAACAGAATACCTATGGATGATATACCCTTGATAGAGGGCGATATCATTGACGTTGATTAAGGAGGAGTATAATGGGTAAGTCTATAACAGTAGCAAGTAAATTCACAGAGGACGAGATTGATAAGATTGATTGGTACGTTAAGCGAAATAATACCACTAGGAGCGCCCTATTCCATGATTTAGTCATGCAAGGTATTAGCGGCGAAACTCAGACAAGCTACGAGATACCTTCGGACTTAAAGCAAGTAACCTTCGTATTTTTAGAGGATTTTGCTTATTTCTGGAAAGGCAGACCATATAAAGGTCTTATCAATGGAGAAGATGCAAGTGTTTATTTTGGTGGCGAATGGAAGCAGTACAAACTAGCTGATTTGCCTGTTGAAATAAAATAAAAGGAGAGCCGAAGCGCCATTCGTGTAAAAGCGGGTGGCGCTTTGCTGTTGATTTAATGTTTATAAAGACGCAAGATGGAAAAGCGATTTACGATACAAGTAAATTTCTAGGTGTATATATTCAAGAGAGTAAGTTGGTGGACGTTGATAATAACGCCTATGGACTTTTCTTGCTAAATTTAGGCGGGGAGGTTGCGTATCTGCTAGGACAATATAAAAGAGAATCGAGAGCTACAGAAATTCTCTCAGAATTGCATGATTCTATGGATTCCGAAGCAAAATACGATATGCCAATAATATGAATAATAAAACGATTATCAAACGATTAGAATTATCCCCAGATTTAAAGACGAATCCGAAGCGTCTAAAAGATTTCATAGAAATGGGGCAAAATATCTACCTTGCAGATAATGACGAAGAAGAAGGACGTAGGGTATGTGAGAAGGGCAGGAATATCGCACTGGTTCAGACCGTAAAGAACCCCGCCTTTTATGAAGTATACCTTTTATCCTTAAAATATCTTGCAAGGTATTTTAAAGATTTTGACTCTTACATGATATTTCTTGAGCATAAAAGAGAGCCAGATGCTCAATTTTATTTGCCTAGAAGAGAAATATTAAAAAATAAACTGGGCATTGTACAAGGTTTTCAAGACATATTGGACGATAAACTTGATATATTGACGGTTTCAGTAGTTCCGGGCGCTGGAAAAACGACTCTTGCCGAGTTCTTTCTATCTTTCTATATGGGGTTATTCCCAGATAGTTTCAATCTTTATGTTTCCTATACAGGAACAATCGCAGATATGTTTCATCGTTCGATGTGCGACATAATGTTTAGCGGAGAATATGCGTGGGAAGAGATATTCCCTAACGTAAAGCTTGAATCAAGGTCTGATAAAGAAAAATATATAAACCTTAATACCTATAAGCCCTTTAAATCTCTTACGTGTCGTTCAATTGATGCTTCAATGACGGGTGTAACGAGAGCAAGTGGCATTATCTTGAGCGATGACTTGGTTTCGGGAACAGAAGAAGCCATGAACGTACAAAGACTTGAAAACCTTTATCAGAAATACGTGAACGACGCAAAATCAAGACGAATAAAAGGGTGTAAGGAAATATCAATAGCTACCAGATGGTCTGTACATGACCCCATAGGTCATTTCATAAGGGAGAACGAAGGTAATGACAGGGCGCGATTCTTGGCTTATGGTTGCTATGACGAAAACGGGGAAAGTCAGTTTGACTATAAATACGATAAAGGTTTTGATACTTTCTATTTCAAAGAAATGGAAAATGTCATGGATGAAATTACCTTTAAGTGCTTATATATGTCAGACCCGATTGAAAGAGAAGGATTGCTTTATAAGAAAGAGGAATTACAGTTCTATCTTGGCGGGCTTCCTTGTGATGAGGAAGGCAAGACGAAAGAAGCCGACTCTATATTAGGCGTATGCGATACAAAGGACGTAGGAACTGACTTTAACTGCTTGTTAGTTGTTTATGGCTACGGAAAGAAGTTCTATCTTGAAGATGTTGTGTATGATAATGGTTCTCCGTATACGCTAGATGAACTAAATGCGAACTGTCTGGTTAGGAATAAGGTTCAGATGTGTCAGTTTGAATCAAATAAAGAGGGTTCTAGGACAGGAAATGAGGTTCAACGTCTGGTAAACGAAAAAGGCGGAAGATGCTCTATAACAAAAAAGTATACCACGACAAACAAAGAGACAAAGATTATTGTTAATTCGGACTGGGTAAAGAAGCATGTAGTATTTAAAGACCCCTCCGAATGGACGGATATGTACAAGAAATTCATGCAAGGAGTTCTTTCTTATGTACAAATGGGAAAGAACAAACATGATGATGGTGTTGATGCTCTTGCTATGTTAGCTCTTTATATAAATTCTTTTGAGAGTTCGCAAGTAGAGATAATTAGCAGAGCTAGTTTAGGATTCTGAGGTGATTATATGACTTTTGGAGAATGGTGTGACCAGACAACGAGGGAGACAAAAAGTAATATACCTCGTGCTTTGGTAAAGGAAGTGTTATTGACGGCACTTAGGGTTGGAGTTGAAGAGTTAATGTCTAATCCTGCGGAAGCAGACCTTGACATTAAAGGAATTGGGCGTTTTTATCTGCATAGAAGGCTTTTTAAGATACCCAAAAACGAAATTAACCCTAATGGTGCAGACCATGTTTACCGATGGGTTTTACAGTTTAAATGCGCTAAAATGCTCAGAGAAATCATATGTGGAAGGAGACCTCTTGAGGATTTAACCATAGCAAAGGTTCTTCCGCTCTATCCAGAGTACAAGCAGTATTATGGTGCTAGGACTCCTTTTGGACAGAAAGAGGGTAAGCGATACGTCGTAAAAAGAG